>Ga0315291_10001531_pt1 | contig 30986 bp, 19 predicted proteins | sample YL17G12_20_MG_FD_203070 | JGI IMG/M metagenome (GOLD analysis project Ga0315291, IMG submission 203070) | Sediment microbial communities from Yellowstone Lake, YNP, Wyoming, USA - YL17G12_20 | ecosystem: Environmental > Aquatic > Freshwater > Lake > Sediment | place: USA: Wyoming | collected...
TCGCGCTCGTCCTGCCCGTATTTGTGGGTGGTCATCCACTTCAGGTAGCGGGCGAACCAGTCACGGACGCCGGCGCGGAGGCTGGGCGTCAGCGCCCCGGCTTCCTCGATGAAGCCGATGGCGCGGGCAACTTCGACCAGGTGCAGCGTGTCGATGATGCCGACGCCGCGCCCGGTGGCCCGCCCCTGGATGGCCTGCGCGTATTCCAGGTGCGGGTTCATCAGCGTATCGGGGTCCACGAACCAGGCGCGCAGGTGGCGGGCGGCATGCTCGGCGTAGCGGCGCTCGCGGGTCGGCAGCCAGGCGGCGGCCAGCGCCGGGACCTGCACGCTCAGCCGCATCAGGGCCGCGCGGTGGGCGGTGAAGTTCTCCGGGTTGGTCATGCCGTCGCGCTGGATGTACGGCCCCTTGGGGTCCTTCGGATCGGGCCACCAGTAGTCGCCTTCGGAAAAGTAATCGTGCTTGCCGCCGGCGCTGCGCGGGCTGTGCGAGGCGGTGATGGTAACGGGTGGCTCTTTCAGATAGCGCTGCGCGGCCTTCAGCACACGCGACCGCTCGAACTCCGACAGCCTCAGACGCTCCGCGGCGCGAACGTGCGAAACAAAAGGAGCAGCAGCAAACAACGCAAGAAAGTCTCTACGGTTCATGGCTTCTGAATGGGACGCCCGCCGCGGCGGGAACGCAGATATACGCAGATCGATCTGCGTTCATCTGCGTCCCATTTACGCCGGTTTTGGCGGCTCGTAATCCCAGCGGGGGCGGCCGCCGTGCTCGCGCAGCGACATGATAATGGCGCGCTCGCGCTGGCTGGCCAGCACCGCCCGCTTCAGCGCCGGGCCGTCCCAATCCTGCTCGGCCCGCGCCCGCAGCCGCTTTTCGATGGGGGCGTACTGGCGATTGCCCGCCAGGTTCGCGGTTTCATTCGGGTCTTTCGCCAGGTCGAAAAGCTGTGGCGCGTAGCCGTTCACGGTGATGTACTTGTGGCTGCCCTGGCGCACCATGCGAATGGGCTCGATGGGGCCTTCCCCAAGGTATTCGGCGACCACCTCCCGCTGAGAGCCATCCTCAGCGCCCGCCAGGAGCGGCAGCAGGCTTCTCCCATCGACCTGAGTCTCGACCGGCGAGCCGGCCAATTCGGCCAGGGTGGGGAACAGGTCGAGCAATGAAACGGGCGCGGGAACCCGCTTGCCCGCCGGGACGCGGTCCGTTCCGGAAACAATCAGCGGGACGCGGCTCGACCATTCCAGCATCAGCCGCTTCGACCACTGGCCGTGCTCGCCCAGCATCTCGCCATGGTCGCTGGTGAAAATGACGACGGTGTCGCGGTCCATGCCCAGACGCGCCAGTTCATCCAGGATGCGGCCCACCTTGTCATCCACCCAGGAGATCATTCCCAGGTAATTCCGCCGCGCCTCGCGAATCTTCTCCGGCGGCAGCGTTTCCTTGTCCAGCCCGTGGTGGATGATGAACCACTCGTAGGTCGGGCTGAGGCGCCGGATATCGCCATAGTCGGCGGGCATGGGGATGGCCGCGTCCTTGTACCGATCGAGAAACTCCTGGGTGGTGGTGAAGGGGTCGTGGGGGTGCGTGAAGGAAATGTTCAGGAACAGCGGCTGCTCCCGCTTGCCCAGCCCATACTCGCGCAGGCGGGCCATCGACCGCTGGAACACATTCTCGTCGAACTCGATCTGCCTGGTGGTCTTCGACGGGCCCAGCATGCGCAGCATGGACTGGATCGAGGTGCCCTTGTTGTAAACCGGCCCGCGGCGCCAGTCGGGCAGCATGGTCATGTCGGCGGGGAAGATGCAGGGGGTGAGCCGCTCGTCGAAGCCGTGCAATTGATCGGGGCCGATGAAATGGCACTTGCCGGCAACCACGGTGCGGTACCCGGCCCGCCGCAGGTAATGCACGAAGGTTGGCCGATGGGCGGCGAACTCCGAAGCGTTGTCGTAGCTTTCGATGCCCGCCGGCAGCCGGCCGGTGAACATCGAGGTGCGGCTGGGCACGCACAGCGGGCTGTTGCAGTAAGCGTTCTCCAGCACCGTGCCGTTTCGAGCCAGCCGATCGAGGTTGGGCGTGCGGGCCACGCGCTGGCCGTATGGCGCAGTCATGAACGGCGTCATCTGGTCGGCCATGATCAGCAGGATGTTGGGCGGGGCGCCGTTCGTTTTTGCCTGCTGCGTGCTGTCGGCGCTGCTTCGTGTGATCAGCCATGGTCCGGCCGCCAGTCCAACAAATCCGCGCCGAGTGAGCTCGGTTGGTTGTTTCATGTGAAGAGTCCTATCCGCAGATTTCGCAGATTACGCAGATTCGGCTTTCAGTATCAGTTGTCGCAACGCCGGCAGCGTGGCGCGGTGGTCGCCGCGGAAATAGAAGCTTTCGCCGCCCTCGGCCACCGTGCGCACCAGGATCGTCTTGTACGGCCGGAAGTAGTAGTTCGCGTCGCTCTTCGGCGCCTCGCAGCGGAAGTCGCCCGGGACGTCGCGCAGATCGAACACCGCCGTAGCAAAATGGCGGATTTCCCGGCTTTCCTGGACGGCCACGTTGCGGGCCATGGCCAACGCCTTCAAGTAAACCTCGGGGCCCATCACGGCGCTGCCGAAATTCAGCAGAACGCCGCCCTCCAGTTGCTCGACCGCGCGGGTGAAGATCAGGAAATCGGTGTAGCTGGCGGCGCCCAGGGCCGCTCCGTCGCAGTTCGGATGCTGGTGGATGATGTCGTAGCCGATGCCGGCATGAATCGTAACCGGGATGCCCAGGCGGGAGCCGGCCGCCAGCACGGTCAGATCCCTGTGCGGGAAATCGCTATCCAGCAGCTTCCGGCCGATGGTCTCGCCCATGCCGGCGGAGCACTGCGCAGCTTCGGCGATCCACTCGTTCAGCAGGCCGGTTTCCCGCCACAAGCCGAACTCGCCGGAGCCAATGTAGCGGGCGACGCTTTCGGTGGTCGCGCCGATCCGCGCCAGCTCGTATTCGTGGATGGCTCCTGCGCCGTTCATAGCTACGTGGGTGATCGCGCGCCGCTCCATCAGGTCGATGATGTGGCGCGAGACGCCGGTGCGGATCACGTGCGCCCCCATCATCAGGATCACGGGGCGGCTGCCTTGCCGGGCACCCGCCATGCGGGCGGCCAGCGCGGGCAGGTCGGGGTGCGCGAAGGGCGGGGCCGGCGCGTCCAGCTCCAGCCAGTAAGAAACATCCAGGTCGTTGGTTCGCTCACTCAGCGGCCGAAGCCGGAGGCGCGTGCGGTCGAACACGGGATAACGGGTCATCGCAATGCCCCACGCTGCAATTTCGGATTGCGGATTTCGGATTGCGGATTTCAAGCTGGCCGAAATCCGCAATCCGCAATCCGAGATCCGCAATTGAACAGCCACTCCAGCAGGCGGCCGGCTTCCAGGAAATTGGGAATGATAACGTCGGCGCCCCCATTCACCAGCCGGTTGCGCTTCCATTCGTTGACGCGCAGGCAGTCCGGCTCGTCGGTGGCCACGCCGACGGCGAGGCCGCCGGCCTCGCGCGCGTTTTCGATCTCCACGTAACCGTCGCCGAAGGCCAGCAGCTCGCCCGGCTTCATGCCCTGCTCGGCAATCAGCCGCTGGATCAGGATACGCTTGGAAAAACTTCTGTAATCGTCGATGGCGCCGCGGATGCCGCCGTCGAAGAATTCGGCCACGCCCAGCAGGCGCGCCTCATCGACCGTGTATATCTCGTCGGTGCCGCTGGCCAGGTAGAGGCGAAGCCCGCGGGCGCGCAAGGCCTCGAGCATGGCCCGCGCGCCGGGAACGGTCAGGCGCTCGGGCGGGATGGCGCCGCCGCGCAGACCCTCGACCCGGCCGCGGATGTGGCGCCAAAGCCGGTCGTGGTACAGGCGCTTGTACTCGACCGGCTCCTGCGGCCGGCCGCCGCGCCGCTTCACCTGCTCGGCCAGCTCGATCATCTGGTAAATGGTTTGCTTCCCCGTGAGCCGGTACACCCACTCGCGCACGGCGTCGTGCAATTCAGCTTCGCTTTCGCCCGTCTTCAGTTCCGCGAGAATCTCCACGAACATCGGCACCATGACCTGCTCCCAGCCGGAGCGGATCAGGGAGACGGTGCCGTCGAAGTCGAATAGCGCAAAGCGGGCGCGGGCCGCCGTGGCCCCCGGCCGGAGAATCTCGATCTGTGTGCCGTCCAGGAAGGACATGTGGAAGGGCTAGTCTATCAGAACAGGAATGGGACGCAGATACACGCAGATGAACGCAGATTGTACCGCAACGTCCCGCCGGCAACGCTCGACCGAGCACCGCGCGCCAGGGCGGTGCCACGCTCCGATCTGCGTGTCTCTGCGTTCATCTGCGTCCTATTCCCGGGTTCTTATTGTGTGATTGCGATCTGGAGCGTGTTGCTGGTGAGGGCCCAGATGACGGCCAGCAGAACGGTGTTGCCCGTGGGCGCGTCGTCGGGGATCGCGACGTTGAGCTGCCAGACACCGACGAAGCCGGGCGCCAGTCCGCTGAATTGCACGGCGGCGCCCTTGCCGCCGATGCTGACGGCGGGCGTCGCGGCGGTGACCGAAAGCTTGTCGGCGGTGGGCGCGGCCCCGTCCTCGACCGCCGGCGACACCTCGCCCTGCCCGGTGGCATAGATCTGCAGCACCTGGCCGCGCTTGGCCGGGTTGGTTGCCGAGTTGGGCTTGCTGTCCTGGTTCAACACGGCAAAGAGCCCCGGCGCCGTGGGAATCACCGTCATGGTGGCGCGGGCGATGGTCTTTCCCGCGACCCGCGCCTCGACCAGCACCTGGCTGGTCGCCGTCTGGCGCGGCGCTTGGAAATTGATCTGCAGCGGAGACACGTAAAGCAACGGAACCGCGCTGTTGGCCACAAACAGTTCGGTCTCGCCCAGCTTGCGGGACAAGGGAAGCGACGAGGCGGAAGCCGTGACCGAGCCGGTAAAGCTGCCGAACAGCGATGCCAGCGAACCGGGCGCGACCGGCTGCCCGGCGGCAAAGCTGGCGCCGTTCACCGCCGCGGCATCCGCCGCCGGCTCCATCACGTAAACGGCCGGCGCCGCGGTCGGGTCCAGCGTGCTCTTATCGATCAGCATCGTGGCGGGCGCGTACTTGATGTCGGGGAACGGCTTGGCCACGTCCGGGTAAGTGACAAGCTGTGCCGGCCCGCCGAATGGCGTGCGGAAGTGCATGAGAATGGCCACGCGCGGCTTCAATTGCGCGATGAAGGCCGCGGCCTTCTGGGCATCGATGGTATAGAAACCCCCGGCGGGAATGATCAGCACGTCCAGCTTCTCAAGATCGGCGGCCTGGGCGGCCGTCAAGCTGTCCTGGCCGACGTCGCCGAGGTGCGCGATGGTCACGCCGTTCTGCGTCCAGCGGATCATGGTGTTCTGCCCGCGCTGGGAGCCATTCGTGTTGTCGTGGAAGCCGGGAATCAGGATGAACGGAAGCCCGGCGGCGGTTACCTCCTGCCGGGCCGTTACAGAGCGGCCGTTTACCTGAGTGAAGTTTCCTTTCACGCCGGCCGTGTAGTTATGGTCGCTGTGGTCATGGCTGACCGTGACCACGTCGGCGGGCGTGGCCGGAAGCGTGTAGCCCGCTAAATTAGGCGGGTCGGTAATCACCGTCTTGCTGCCGTCCGGCGTCTGGATGACGAAGCAGGATTGGCCGATCCAAGTGATGCGAATCTGAGCGGCGCCGCACACCGCGCAGAACAGCAGAGCGGCCAGCAGGCGATACAGCATAACTCACCCCTCTTGCCGCACTATTGAACCACAGGCCAGGGGGGGAATGCCATGTTGTACGGCCTGCGCTGCAAGCCGCCTGCGGCGAAAAAAAGCCCCGGGCCGCGCGGCCCGGGGCTCGAGGGCCCGAGGACCAATGTCAACCGCTCAGAACGTGTAGCGCAGCGCCATCTGCACGAACCGTGACCCGGTCAGGCGGCTGGCGCCAACGAAGTTCGAGGGGTTGCGCTGGCCGGTGATCTGCGCAAAGGTGCTGGTCAGGATGCTGTTGCTGGGCACCGCGAACTGCGGGCGGTTGGCCAGGTTGTAGGCTTCGGTCCGGAACGACAGGCTGTGACCTTCGTGCACCCGAAAGGCTTTCTGCAGAGCGAAGTCGACGTTGTTCATCCCCTGCAGGAAGAAGGTGTTGCGCCCGATGCTTCCCGCTCCCGCCGTTCCCGGCGCGAAGGGCCGCGAGGCCACTGTCGGGTTGTCGCCGAGGTTGGGGAAGAACCACGATGCCGGCAGTTGATCGGCGGTGTATTGCTTGCCGGTGGCCGGGTTCAAGCGGGGGTTATCCACGCTGACGCCGAGATGCCGGGGGTCATAAATCAAGGGGCGGTCCGAAGTGATGCCGTCCCCGTTGTAGTCGTACCCGATGGCCAGGCTGAATGGCTGCCCGCTGGCCGCCGTGTAGGTGCCGCTGACCGTCCACCCGCCGACGACAAAGTCGAGGACTTTCCCCACCCGCTGTTGGCGGAAATCGCCGAGCAGCCGCGACGTTGGAACCAGGTAGTTGCCGTTGAAGACATAGCGATGCGCGGCGTGGAAGGCGCTGAGCCCGCGGAATGACTTGGCCGAGTTGAACTCGCTGGACGCGGCGTTGCCGTCCGATTGCGACGTGGCTTCCGACCCGGTGTCAATGGTCTTGCTGAAGACGTAAAAGGTGTTGAAGCTCAGCCCCCCGCTGAACCGCTTGCTGAGGGTAATGGTGCCGGCGTTGTAATACGACCAGGAGGAGTTCTGGGCCACCAGCAGGTTGCTGTAGCGCACGTCCGGCCGCCGCTCGTTGGTTCTCATCTGCGAGATGGAAATGTATCCGGCCGCCGGGGCGGTGTTGGCCAGGTTGGGATCGACCTTGTCGTACAGCACGCCGTTGACCGGCGAAAGCATCGGGAACTGCGCGCGGTTCACCCAGGCATAAAAGGGAATGCCGATGCCGCGCACCCAGCGGTAGCTGGTGCTGACGGCCATCTTCCACGGCAGTTGCCGTTCCAGGGTCAGGTTCGCCTGCTGCGTGTACGGAAGATGGAAACCGGGATCCACCTTCAGGATGCTGATGCGGCCGGGGTCCAGACCCGGCCCGTACTGGAAGCCGTCGGTGGGGTCCGAGACATGGAAGGTGGCGTTAAAGGACCTATATATGCCGTAAGGCGGCTGAGCGCGCAGGTTGGCGCCGCCCTGCGAGAACAGCGACTGGAAGATGCGGCTGTGGAACAAGCCGTAGCCGCCGCGCACCGAGCTTTTCCCCGGCCCGCCCGTCAGCTTGCCCAGCAGGCCCGAGCTCGACCGCGGGGTCCAGGCGAAGCCGAAACGCGGCTCCAGGTTGTTGCGGTCGGCGTTGTAACCGTAGGTGATCCGGTTCTTGACGTCGCTGGGCGCCGCAACATACTCGTAGCGCGCGCCGAAATTCAGCGTGAAATTCGGCTTCAGCCGGTAGTCTTCCTGCGCGAAGTAGTTCATCTCGAACATGCGATTCTCGAGGTAGAACTGCCCGAAGCCCTGGCTGAAGCTGCCGATGTAGCCGCGCAGGAAATTCTCGTACGCGGTATAACCGCGGGTGGTGCCGCTGGCCGGCGTGGAGCCGAAGGTCCAGTAGCCGCGCGAATAGTTGTCCGAAATATCGTCCAGGCCCGAGCGCCGGATGTCGCTCCCCGCTTTGAGCGTGTGCCTGCGCATCACCTTCGACACGTTGAACACGTACTGGTAGTCGTTCTGGCGGCGGTTGATGGGGTAGGCGCCGGCGCTGCCGATTTGCGGCGTGGCGTAGGGGCTGGGGCTGAAGCGGATGATCGGGGTGGTATTGCCGTCCGAGATATCGACCAGCGTGGTGCGCAGGCCCAGCCCCAAGCGGAATTCGCCCACCAGCGTCGGCGAGAAAATGTGCGTCAGCGTCGCCCCGATCGCCTGTTGCTTGTTGTTCTGCCGCGCCGTTTCGCCGCGAATCAATTCGCCCGGCCTGCGATGCTGGCGGCTGTACTGGTACCGAAGCGCCAGGTTGTCCTGCTGCCGCAGCTTTATGTCGAAGCGCCCGGAATAGTCCTGGTCCGGGAAGTCGTGCCACCGTTGCCCGGTAAAGACCTGCGAACCGATCAAGGGGCTGTTGGGCTCCAGACCTTTGAAGCGATCGAGTTGGTCTTGCAGCCATTTCTGGTCCTGCTGGACGTAGGGATGCTCGCTGGGCTTCAGGCACAGATCGCACTCGCCCACTTGGATCTTGCTGCCCACGGGGAAGACGTCGCGGCTGATGACGGCGAACTGCTTGAAGCGCGTCTGCTCGAGACTGTGGAAGAAGAACACCCGGTCTTTCAGGATCGGGCCGCCGATGGTATAGCCGAACTGGTTGCGCCGGACGGGGGAGACCGGCGAAACCAGGCTCCCGTCCGCCTTCCGGCCGGCCGCGTTTCCAAAGAAACCGTTGGCGGCCAGCTTGTCGTTCTGCAAGTACTCGTAGGCATCGCCGTGATACTTGTTGCTTCCGCCCTTGGTCTGCACCAGCACCACGCCGCCCGCGCCGCGCCCGAACTCCGCCGAGTACGAATTGGTGATGACCGCCACTTCGCGGATCGTACTCACATTGACGCCCTGGCGGTTCTGGTTCTCGGATGAGTCGTCGTTGTTGACGCCGTCGATCTGGAAGGTCGTATTGCGGCTTCCGGTGCCGTTGAACGAGGCATAACTGCCGGTGGACAGCGTGGGATTGTTCGAGGAGGTGCTGAAGGCCGCGAGCTGGAACTCCGGAACCAGCTCCATCAGGGAAATGAAGTTGCGGCCGGACAGCGGCGTGTTCTCGATGGTACGCGCGTCGATCGATCCCTTCAACTCGCCGGTGGTCGTCTCAATCTGCGGCGTTTCGCCCGTTACATCGATGGTCTCGCTCACCTGCGACACTTCCAGGCGGAAGTCCGAGACCGTGGTCTTATTCAGCTCGACGGCGACGCCGGTCTTGTTCACGGTCCGGAAACCCTGCACCGCGGCCGTCACGCGGTAGACGCCGAGCGGCAGGAACGTGACCAGGTAAAAGCCCTCGCTGTTCGTTGCCGTCGTGCGCCCCATGCCTGTTTCCTGGTTTACCACCGTGATGCTGACATTGGGCACCAGCGCGCCCGTCGAATCCTGCGCGTGTCCTTCCAGCGTGCCGGTGACGGTTTGCGCCGGCAAAAGCCCCGCGCCAAGCAGGGCCAGCATGCTCACGATAAGCGTTCCTCGCAGCAATCTCATAACTCACCTCTCCACGGGGCACACCGGTTCACCCTTGTGTTCACAGCCTGACCGCCCCATTCGCTGGAGTATATGGCCGCCTCCCGGCGCTCGTCAATCACCTCCCCGGCCTGCCCAGCCTCAGTACCGACGGCGTTGCGGCCGTGAGAAGCTGTGGAGAACCAAGCGGGCGGTCGCCGTGGCGACCCCGCCCCTGCAACGCCGCTGTAGGGGCGACCCCTGTGGTCGGTGTCACTTAGTTTTCGGCCTAAAAGCCCCGGGCGGTGAAACCCGGGGCTGTTGCGCGCGGCCTGGGCCGCGAACGTCAAAAGATGAAGCGGATGGATACCTGGCCCATGCGCGAGCCGTTGGTACGGCTCGAGTTCACGTAGTTGAAGGGGTTGCGCTGCGTGGTGATGCGGCCGAACGGCGTGCTGCTCACCACGCTGCGGGCCGGTGTGCCGAACTGGACCCGGTTGAACAGGTTGTACCACTCCATCCGCAGGTTGACTCGCATTCCCTCGCGAACCATGATCGGCTTGTTGAACGAAGTGTCGAAGTTGTTCATTCCCTGCATGAAGAAGGCGTTCCGGGCGATGGTGCCGCGGCCATCGGTGCCCGCCACCAGCATGCGCTGGTCGGCGGTAAGCGAGGCGGCCTGCTGCGGAATGAACACCGATCCGGGCACTTGCTGTTGCGAGAGGGTATCGGGGCAGGAGCCGGTGGTCACCGTCGGGCAGGGATAAATGCCGCGGCCGTTGTCGATCGAGCGGTAAAGCCACTTCGGGTCGGTAATCCACGGACGATCACCGCTTGCGCCATCGAGATTGGCATCGTAGCCGAGCAGAACGGTGAACGGCTGGCCCGACTGGAAAGTCGTGGTGCCGGTAATTTGCCAGCCGCCGGCCACGCGGCCGATCAGGCCTCGTTGCTGGCGGTACCAGGGCAGCTCATAACCATAGGAAACCACGAAGCGGTGCCGGGTGTCGTAGCTGGACAGGCCGCGCATGGCGCGGGCGGCGTTGTAGTTCTTGCCCGCCGTCGGAAAGTTCTGATCGACCCCGGTATAGGTTGGCTCCGAGCCGGTGTCGATGCTCTTGCTCCAGGTATAAGAGGCGGTCATCGACAGGCCGCGCGCCGCCCGCTTGGTGAACTTGACGACGCCGGCATGGTAGTAGCTCCAGCCAAAATTGCGGATCGCATTATCGGTCAGGTATGTCGGGTCGGGCCGGCGATAACTTGTCTGGGTCGTATTGCTGGAGATATAACCGTGCGGCACCCCGCTCTCGATCACGATGCCCTTTTGAGCAAGCGTGGCCGTCGTGCTCGACAAGGCACTGAAGGTCTTCAACGGGCCGCTGGTGGCGATCACCACGTTGCCGTTGGCGTCCAGTGTCTGGCAGATCGGGTCCGTGAAGCTGTTGCAGACGCGATCGAACAGGACCGGCTTGAAATTGCTGCCGCCGACATCCGCCGAAAGGAGCTGCGACTCGATCGGGAAGCGCGCCAGGTTCTTGTAGTCGTAGAACAGGTTGCCGATGCCGCGGTTGCCGTTATAGATGATATCGATCGCCATGTTTTTCGGAAGCTGGCGGGAGATGGTCAGGTTCCATTGTTCGGCGTACGGCATCTGGAGGTGCGGGTCCGGAACAATCAAGGCGTTGGTCCTTTGCCCGCCCTTGATCCTCACGCCGTTGGCATTGTCGTAGGCGGTGTTGTAGGTGGTACCCATCCCCTGCGTCCAGGTAAAACCGTTGCTGGGGTCCGAGATTTCATAGGGACTAATGCCGCCAAAGCTGGCCGCATAGCCGTTGGGCGGCTGGGTGCGGATGCTGGCCTGGTTCTGCGAGAAGATGGACTGGAAGATTCGGCTATGCATCATCGCCCAGCCGCCACGGATGACGAACTGCCCCGGCCCTCCCGTCACCTTTTTCAACCAGGGCGTTTCGACCACCGGCTGATAAGCGAAGCCGAAACGCGGCTCGATGTTGTTGTAGTCGCCGCCGAAGCCGTAGGAAAACCGATTCTTGGCTTCGCGGGGGCCGCCCACACCTTCCCACCGCACGCCCAAATTCAACGTGAAGTTGCGCCGAACCCGGTAGTCGTCCTCGAAGTACAAATTCGTTTCGCTATAGCGATTCTGGGCATAGGGGTTCCCATAACCCTGCTGGTAGCCGGTCACGTAGCCGATCAGGAAGTTCTCCCAGCCCGTATATCCCTGGAGCGCGCGGATCTGAGCCAGCGTGCTGTTTGTGCCGAAGGTCCAGTAGCCGCGGGCCCGGTCGCCGGTGAGGTCATCGAGCAGCAGGAAGCGCTCGTCGACCCCCATCCGCAACGTGTGCTTGCTCATCACGTAGGTGTGGTTGTAAACGAACTGGTTGTCGTGCTGCCGGCGATTGATGGGCACATTGGTGGAAGTCCCGATGATCGTGCCCCCGAACGCCAAGGTGTCGCTGCTCAGGGCCGGATCGTACAGCACGGAACTGAACCGGACCGTCGGGATGGTGTTGCCGTCCGTGACGTCCTGCAAGGTCGAGCGGTTGCCGAAGCCGTAGCGGAACTCGCCCGTCTGCCGCGGGCTGAAGACGTGGGTCGCGGTCAGGCCGATGTTGTATTGCCGGTTGTTATTCACGCCGTAGTTGTCGCCCTTGATGATGCGCGGCGTGTATCGTTGCTGCCGGCTGTACTGATAGCGCAGCGCGACGTTGGTATTGCGCGGCGCGTTCCAATCGAACTTGCCCGAGTAATCGGAGTCGGGGGAGCTGCTGCTCAACCCGCCCACGCGCACGCAGCGGTTCGGCCGCCCGCTGGCGATCATGTCCGCGCAGCCGACCGGGTCATTGGGCTGCTTGCCCTTCAGCTCATCGGTGTTCCACAGGTCCATGATCGACTTCATCCACTTCAGATCGCGGTCGATGTGCGGGTGGGTGGCCGGGTCCACGCAATAGGGGCCGCCCGGCTTGGGCGTTTCGCCCGGGTTGCAGGCCCGGGGGCCGTCGCTCGGGAGCCACACGAAGCGGCTCATGGTGCCTTTGCCGGTGTTCCACACGCGCTCACCGCTGCCGAAGAAAAAGAGCTTGTCTTTGATTAGGGGCGCGCCCACCGTTCCGCCGTACTGGTCGCGCCGCACACGCTGCCGCTTCACGCCGCCGGAATTCGAGAAGAAGCCGTTGGCGTTCAGGAAATCGTTCTGGATGAAGTCGTAGGCGTCGCCGTGGATCTTGTTGCTGCCCGATTTCGTCTGCACCAGGATCACGGCGCCGCCAGCGCGTCCGAACTGCGCCGAGTAGGAGTTCGTGAGCACCTGGAACTGGGCGATCGAGCTGATGTTCACGCCCTGCCGGTTCTGGTTCTCGGAACTATCGTCGTTGTTTACGCCATCAATCTGGAAGGTGGCCGAGCGGCTGCCCAGGCCACTGAAAGCGGCATAGGAACCGGTCGAGTTGGTGGGGTTGTTCGAGGAATCGATCCAGACCACGTTCTGGAAGCCGGGAATCTGCTCGACCAGGCTCATGAAGTTGCGGCCGGCCAGTGGCGTGTCCTCGATCTGCTTCGCTTCCAGCGAGTGCTTGACCTCGCCCTGCGTGGTGTCGATCAGAGGGATTTCGCCAGTCACCTCGACGGTTGACGAAACCGTTGAGGGGTTCAACGAGAAGTCCGAGACCGTTGTCTTGTTCAACTCGATAAGGACGCCGGACTTTTTCACGCCCTGGAATCCGGTTGCCGTCACGATCAGCTCATAGCTGCCCAGCGGCATGAAGCTCATTTCGTAGAAGCCCTGGGTGTTGGTGACCGCTTCGCGGACCATGTCGGTCTGCTGGCTGCGGGCCGTCACCTTGATGCCCGGCATCACGGCGCCGGTGGCGTCCGCCACGTGCCCGCTCAGCGTGCCGGTGACGGTTTGCGCCGGCAAAAGCCCCGCGCCCAGCAGGGCCACCATGCTTACGATAAGCGTTCCTCGCAGCAATCTCATAACTCACCTCTCCACGGGGCACACGCGTTCACCCGTGTGTTTACAGCCTGACCGCCCCATATGCCGGAGTATATGGCCGCCTCCCGGCGCTCGTCAATCGCTTCCCCGGTTTTCCGCTCTCGGCCGTCCCGTACGTCGGCGTTGTAGAGGCCCTGGCGGAGGAGTTTTCAGGACAGCTTCCGACGGGGTGGAAACCAGGCCCGCGACGGAATTGCTGGCCGCTGCCCATGCGTGGTATATTCGCGGCACTCGCGGAAATATGGCCAATCGCATCGCTATTCGGTGGGAATGACATTAACCGGCGATCCGGCCTTCCCGAGCAGGAGGAAGACATGCTGCGTTATTTGGTGGGGGTTATCTTGCTCTCCATTGCGCTGGCACCAGCGGTTAGCGCGCAGGAAGTAACCGGGACAATCGTGGGCACGGTGACGGACGCCAGCAAGGCGGCGGTTCCCGGCGCCACGGTGACGGTGACCTCAACCGACCGCGGGCTGGCGGTTCGCACCGTAACCACCGACTCGACGGGCGGCTACGTGGCCACCCTGCTGCCCATCGGGAACTATTCGGTCAAAGTGGAGATGAAGGGGTTCGCCCTGGCGGTCAAGACTGGTATCGAGTTGCACGTCAACGACAAGCTGACCCTCGACTTCGAACTGGCGGTAGGGACGGTGGCCCAGCAGGTAGTGGTGGAGGAGTCGGTTTCCGCTGTCGCGGTCGAGCTGCAAACGGCGACGGCCGCCAGCCTGGTCTCCGGCACCGAGGTGCTGGACCTGTCGCTGAACAACCGCAACTACATCCAGCTCATCTCGTTGATGCCGGGCGCGACCAACGTTTCGGCGACCGACGAGGTCTACATCGGCACCACCAATCCGACCGGCGGCACCAACACTATTCCCTTCGCCATCAACGGCGGCCGCAATTCGGCGAGCAACTTCATGGTGGATGGCGCCGATAACGTGGACCGCGGCTCCAACCAAACCCTGCTGGCCTACCCCAGCGTGGACGCCATAGCGGAGTTCAAGGCCGTGCGCGGGCAATACACGGCCGAGTTCGGCCGCGGGGCCACCGGACAGATCAACGTCGTCACCAAGTCCGGCACCAGCAAGTACCACGGCGATGTCTACGAGTTCTTCCGCAACGACGCGACCGCGGCCAACAGTTTCTTCAACAACGCGCGCAGCATCAAGCGCCCGCCGCTGCGCTGGAACGATTTCGGCTACACCTTCGGGGGGCCGGTCCCGCTGCCGGGACGCAAGAACGCCGATCGCAACAAGACCTTCTTTTTCTGGTCGCAGGAGTTCCGGCGCATCACCACCTATTCCACGTTCCAGTCCACGGCGCCGACCAACGAGATGAAGCAGGGCATTTTCACCGCGCCGGTCAACATCTGCGTCCCGAGCGGCACTACCTGCTCCACGACGGCGACGCAAATCCCGGCGTCCCTGATCAACCCGGTAGCCGCCGCCTACGTCAAGGACGTGTGGTCGAAAATCCCCGCGGGCGACCCGGTGAGCTACAACTTGTTCACGGCTCAGAGGAACCTGTACAACTACCGGCAGGAGCTGATCAAGATCGACCACGTGTTCAGCACCACCTGGAACGCGTCGGTCCGCTGGCTGAAGGACACCATTCCCACCCAGGAGCCGGGCGGGCTTTTCACCGGCGCAGTTCTTCCCGGCGTGTCCACCACCAAGACGGATTCGCCGGGTAGAGGCTGGATGTTCCGCCTGACGGGGAGCCTCTCACCGACGCTGCTGAACGAAGCCGGCTATTCGTTCTCCTACGGGGCCATTGTCAGCCGGCCGGTGGGGCTGATGAGCTCGGAGAACTCACCGGACGTGAAGGTGAAGCTGCCGTTTCAGTCCACGCTGGCGCGCATTCCGTCACTCTCTGTCAGCGGCGCCAGCAGCGTCACCAGCTTCGGGCCCTACGACGATTTCAACCGCAACCACAATATCTACGACAACCTGACCAAGCTGATGGGCAAGCAGACGCTCAAGGTCGGCGTGTCCATTAACTACTACCAGAAGACGGAGAACGCGGCCGGAAACAACGCGGGCACCCTCAGCACCACCAATACGCCGCGGCCCACGGGAACGGCGAGCCTGCAGCAGGGCTGGGCCAATTTCCTGCTGGGCAACGTTTCTTCATTCACGCAGGTTTCGCAGGACCTGACACCCGACATGCGCCAGAAGCAGGTCGAGGGTTACGTCCAGGACGATTACCGCATCCGGCGCAACCTGACGCTGAACCTGGGCGTGCGCTTTTCGCAGTTCTACCAGCCTCGCGACGCCAACAAGATGCTGACGAACTTCGACGGCAGCCGATGGACGGCGTCGAAGGCGCCGGACATCGTGGCCTCCACCGGCAACCTGGTGCCGAACACCGGCGACCCGCTGAACGGGATCGTGGTGAACAATCAGAATTCGCCCTGGGGCGACAAGGTGTCGAAAGAAGATCTTTGGAAGTTCGCGCCCCGGCTGGGCTTTGCCTGGGACCCGTTCAAGAAGGGCAAGACGGCAATCCGCGCGGGCTACGGAATGGTCTATGACTCTACGCTGATCGGCATCTATGAGCAGAACATCTTCAACAACCCGCCGTTTGTGAGCAGTATCACCATCAGCAACACGCGTTTAGATAACCCGGCGGCGGGAGTGGAGGTGATTTCGGCCGCTCCCAGAACCATCCGCGGCACGCCGCAGCCGGCCATGCTGCCCTATTCGCAGCAATACAGCTTCGAAGTCCAGCACACGCTGGGACCCAGCCTGGTCATGGCCCTCGGCTACTACGGCTCGAAGTCCACGCACCTGCTGGGGATCGTGGACATGAACATGGTGCCGCCGGGGCTGGCCGTAGCAACGGGGATCACGGACGCCAACACTCCCATCACCTCCGCCACGTCACCGAGGCTGAACGCCATCCGGCCGTACCGCGGCTACGGGCCGGTGAACCAGATTCAAAACTGGTTCAACTCCAATTACAACGGCCTGCAGTACAGCATGCAGAAGCAGTTCAAGAGAAGCGGGAGCGCACGGGTGTCCTACACCTGGTCGAAGGTGCTGACCGACGCCACCAGCGACCGCAGCAACGCCCCGCAGAACTTCTACAACCGGGCCGCCGATCGCGCGCGGGCCACTTTCGACCGGACGCACGTGCTGACCTTCAGCTACATCTACGAGCTCCCGCTGGCGCGGCACAGCACGGGGTTTGTGGGTGTACTTGCCAAAGGCTGGCAATTGTCCGGGATCACCAGCATTGCCAGCGGCCTGCCGCTGCGGGTCAGTTCCAGCCTGGGCTATGACTGGGGCGGCATCGCCATCATCCCCAGCACCGCGACGCCGCGCCCCGATATGATCGCCGATGCGAACAAGGACGCGCCGCACACCATCGCCAAGTGGTTCAACACCCAAGCCTTCGCGGCCGTCCCCACCGGCGTGGTTCGTCCCGGCAACGCAGCCGCTACCACCGTAATCGGCCCCGGCTACCAGCGCTGGGACGCCTCGCTGTTCAAGAAAGTGAAGGTGAGCGAGCGCATGAGCGTGCAGTTCCGCGCCGAGACCTTCAACCTGCCCAATCACACCAACTTCCAGGGCGTTTCGACGGCGTTGGGCAGCTCGAACTACGGCCAGATCACCAGCACCCGCGAAGCTCGCCGCATCCAACTGGCCCTGAAGCTGTTGTTCTGATACCCGCCAATCCAAGGGCGCGGCGTCCACGGGGCTTTCCAGGCCCCGTGGACGGCCCGGCCGGGGCCGGCTCCACTAAAACTCGTAGGCCATCTTGAGGAAGTAGGTGTTGCCCTGCTGCGAGCGTTCACCGAGCGCGGCGCGGCCCCGCTGATACGCGAACTGCACCGACCCGAACGGCGGTCTGTAGCGCCAGACGAACACCGCCTCCGTGTTCTTGCGGTCGATCACCGAATTGGTCTGGAAAAAGGCGCGGATGAACAGGTCGCGCGTGAAGTTGTGCCGCACGCGAAAGATGTTGATTAGGGTGGCCTGCCGGGTCGGATCGGGTTTCAGCCAGACGCGGGAAAGCTGGTACTCAACCGCCGTTTCCGCGCTCAGCTTTCTGCGGATGTAAGCGTTCACCGCTTTCAGGTCGGAATCGAAACTCTTGCCGGTCTGGTATCCGACCGCCCAGGACTGGTACTCGCGCGTGTTGTAGGCGAGCTGGAACTCGGCCTGCGGGTTGTGGAAGCTTTTCTCGAACAGCCGGTATTCGTTGCGAAACAGCGCGGAGCCGCTCCAGCGGTTCCGCAGGTCGGTCCTGATGGAGACGATGTTGTGGTAGCCGCGGACCACGGCGTTCTGCTGGCTGAAATACAGGTTGTTCTTGGACTCCAGAATGACGCGCTGGATGCGGCCGTCCTTGAACCACAGGGTTTTCGAGAGGTCGCTATCCAGATCGCGCCGGTCGTCATCCTTGATGTAACCGATGGAGTTGATGTTGTCGCCGAAGCGGTCGCCGACCTGCGAGTAGCGAAAGTGGAAATGGCCGGTCGAGGAGTCGTAGGAGGGGCGCAGGAACCCCGCCCAGTTGCCCTTGCCGTAGCGCCCGTGGGAGCGCACCAACTGGCCGGTCAGGCCCCAGTGGCGCGTAAAAAACGCGGCGGTGTCCATCCCGATCGACCCTTCGTTCCGCCCCCCGAACGAGCGGTTGGCCACCATGAAGCCCAGGGCCGAGGACTTCAGGTACTGCCGCTCGACGCGCCCGATGGTGTAGTTAGCCCGCTCCAGTCCCGTCTCGCCGGCCGTGCCGCTGGGGAGCCGCGATTCGGCCACCAGCAGGGTCGTGTCCCACGGCCCAAATTTCGAGATCAGCCTGCCGCCGACGTCGATGTCCGCGATGCGGCGGGAATAGAAGGTCTGGATGCGTTGCTGGAACTTCTGGTTGGTTTCCAGAAAGAAGGGGCGCTTTTCGATCAGGCGCGCCTCGAAGCGCGTCAGGTTGACGAACTCCTCGTCGCCCTCGATGGTCGCGAAGTCCGGATTGATGGTCAACTGGGCGATGGTTTCGGGGCGGAAGGCGTAGCGGGCATCCAATCCCATCTGCCCACGGAGCGTTCGCCCCTGCTCGTACTGGCTCAAGGCGAAGGGGATGAAAGTGTAGGGGCGCGCGCTGCCGCCTTCCAGGTCCAGCCCTCGGATCTCGCCAAACTGCGACACGCGGAAGATATTTTCGATGGGGCCATTCCAGACGCTGGTTTCCAGCGTGCTGCGGCGCGCGCGCAGCAGGTTGAATCCCCAGGTTCTGTCGTTCCCCCTGCGGAAGCGCAAGGAACGGAGCGGGATGGCGAATTCCGCCGTCCAGCCGTCCTCCAGTTTCCGGGTGGCGACCTGCCAGCTTGTATCCCAGGTGACGTCGTAGATGCGCCCGTCGTCCTGGACGGTTCCGTCGGTCTGGGTGCCCAGCGGATTGACGGCGAAGAAGTAGCAGGTGCGGCGGTCGCGAAACGTGTCCAGAAACACGATGATGGCATCGTCGGGGAAGGCCACCGGGTCGCGCGGGGCCTGCGGCAGGCGGATTTGCCCGTCGCGCTGGCTGTGGCGCCCCAGGATCTGGTCCGGCCGGTCGTCGTAGGCGTAGACAGCGATGTAAATATGAGTGTCGTCGTAGGTGAAGTACCCGACTGTCTTCTGCCTGGCCGGCTGGCCCTTGTGCGGCTCAAATTGAACGAAGTTCTCCAGGCGGGCCGCCCCCGCCCACTCCTCGTCTCCGATGACTCCGTCAATCGTCGGCGGGCGCTCCGTTCGCACCGCCCGGACCGGTGGCTGGCCCGCTACGCAGGATAAGGGGAAGGTCAGACAACCGAGGAACAACATTCCCCAGCCCAAAAGATTGCGCATGAGAGGCACAGCATACCAGAGGAATGCGCTGCGGCCGATAGCGCTGCCGCCGCGCGGCGCCCAGAAACCATGAAAATCGCGCTGAAAAAACAACAATCCGGACGATTAGGATTCGGGCAGGGCGTAGGGGTACAAGCGGCAGAACACCGCCGTGGCCAGCACCCCGCTGGCGGCGTTCAGAACGATATCGCCCACCGAGGCGTGCCGGCCGGGCATGAACAGTTGCAGTCCTTCCGAACTAAACGCTGCCAGCAGGCAGATCATTGCCGCCCAGGCAAAGCGCTGCAGCCGCCCGATCCTGAGGCTGTAATAAAGCGAGATGCCCAACCAGAAGAAAAGGAGGAAGTGAACGCCCTTCTGCACCAGAAGGTGGGATATCCCGCCCGATGACAGGCGGAGGCCCAGCAGGGCTCCGTAGTAACGAAAAGCATACTCGGAAGCTTCGCCGGCGAGCCGCGTCGAAGAAAGGAAAATGACCGCCAGTTGCACGGCGATCCCCGCCAGACGAAAGCGGACGGTTCCGCCACCTTGGACCGCATCCCGATTCACGGCCGGGACTCCTGCCTCGACGATGGTTGTTAACGGTTCGCGCGCCTCCGCCATAGGTTGATTGTAATTCAGGGAAGGGCGAAGCCGTCAACCGCCGCGCGGCATGTTCGCCGCCGAAAGGCGCCGCTTCGTCGCTCACCGCTCGGCGTGGATCCGAACAATTCGCGAAACGCGCGTGCCGCCTGCTTCATCAATAGTGCAGGTTGAACTGCCTGGCAGGCGGAAGGCTGCATGTTTCGAAAGGTGCTGGTCGCCAATCGGGGAGAGATCGCGGTGCGGGTAATCCGCGCCTGCCGGGAACTGGGCATCATTGCCGCGGTTGTTTACTCGGAGGTGGATCGCAAGGCCTTGCACGTCCTCCGGGCCGACGAAGCATACCCGGTGGGCCCGGCGCCCGCTTCCGAAAGCTACCTGCGGATCGACCGCATCATGGAAGCGGCGCACCGGGCCAAGGCCGAGGCCATTCACCCCGGGTACGGGTTTCTGGCCGAGAACCCGGCCCTGGCTCGCGCTTGCGAGGAGCAGGGCATCGTGCTGATCGGTCCCAGCGCGGCCAGCATGGAATTGATGGGCTCGAAGACCCGTTCGCGGCGGGCGATGCGGGCCGCCGGCGTGCCGGTGGTGCCCGGCGGCGATGCCGGCCTCGAGTCGCCGGAGCAGGCCCTCGAATTGGCCGAGCAGCTCGGCCATCCCGTCATGATCAAAGCCGCCGGCGGCGGCGGCGGCAAAGGAATGCGGCTGGTGCGGAGCGCGGACGATCTGCCGGCCGCCTTCCAACTGGCGCGCGCCGAGGCCCTCAGCGCCTTCAACGACCCCGAACTGTACCTGGAGAAGTGCCTGGACCGGCCGCGGCACATCGAGATGCAGATCTTCGGCGACCGGCACGGGAACGTGGTCTATATCGGCGAGCGCGAATGCTCGATCCAACGGCGCCATCAGAAGGTGGTCGAAGAATGCCCTTCGCCTTTCGTGGATGAGCAGATGCGGCGGCGGATGGGGGAGACGGCGGTGCGCGCGGCCCGCGCCGCCGGCTACTACAACGCCGGCACGGTCGAATTCCTGGTGGACCGCGGCGGCAACTTCTATTTTCTGGAGATGAACACCCGGCTGCAGGTCGAGCACCCGGTTACGGAAATGGTGACCGGCCTGGACCTAGTCAAGCTGCAACTGGCGGTGGCCGCCGGCCAAGCGCTCCCTTTCACCCAGGAAGAGGTGCTGGCCGGATGGCGGGGCGCCGCGCTGGAATGCCGCATCTACGCCGAGGACCCAGACAACAACTTCTATCCCTCGCCGGGCACCATCACGGCGCTGGTTTCGCCCGGCGGCCCGGGCGTGCGGGCCGACAGCGGCGTGTACCGCGGCTGGACCGTGCCGCTGGAGTACGACCCGCTCATTTCCAAGCTCATTACCTGGGGGCGCGACCGGGGCGAGGCCATCGAGCGCATGCGCCGGGCGCTTCAGGAATACTCGATCGTGGGCATCAAGACCACCATCCCGTTTTTCCGGCGCTTGCTCGACCATCCGCGGTTCCTCGCCGGCCAACTGGACACCGGGCTGCTGGATGAAATCCTGGCTGCCCCGCCGCCGAATGGCGACGATGAACAGGCCCGCGATGCCGCGGCCATTGCCACCGCGCTCCACGCCGCCCGCTTCAGCCGCCGGCCCGCCACGCAGGCCAACGGCCGGCCGGAGGAAAGCGCCTGGAAGCGGGAAGGCCGCCGGGACCTGCTGCGGTGAAGCTTTCAGCTATCAGCCGTCAGCTTTCAGCTAAACTAGGCGCAAGCTGATAGCTAGCTGAAGGCTGAGAGCAAGGTCCAAAGTCCTGATGAGCAAAGCGCCAATCAAGAACCTGCGCTGGTACATCGTGGTGATGCTCTGCTCGGCCTCCACCCTGAACTACCTGGACCGGCAGACGCTCTCGGTGCTGGCCCAGACCATCCAGCGCGAGCTGGGGTTGAGCACCGTCCAGTACTCCTACATCACCACCTCGTTCCTGGTCAGCTACACGGTGATGTACGCGGTCAGCGGCCGGCTGATGGACCTGCTGGGAACGGCGCGCGGCTTCACTTTGTTCGTTTCCGGCTGGTCGATTGCCAACATGCTGCACGCGCTGGCCCGCAGCGTGGTGCAGTTCTCGTTCTTCCGCTTCCTGCTGGGCGCCACCGAGCCGGCCAATTTCCCCGGCGGCGTGAAAGCGGTGTCCGAGTGGTTCCCGATGAAGGAGCGCGCGCTGGCGGTCGGCATCTTCAATTCCGGCACGGCCATCGGGGCCGCCCTGGCGACGCCGGTGGTTTCCGCGATTGCGCTGGCCTGGGGCTGGCGGCCGGCGTTTGTCATCACCGGCGCGCTGGGCTTCATTTGGGTGGCGATCTGGCTGGTCGTCTACCGGCTTCCCCAGCACCACGAGCGCATCACGGACGCCGAGCGCGACCTGATCCTTTCCGGCTCATCGATTGCCGCCGAGCAGGGCGAATCGGTGCCGATCATGCGGTTGCTGCGCATGCGGGAGACGTGGGGCTGCGTGATGGCCCGCTTCCTGACCGACCCCATCTCCTACTTCTTGTTTTTCTGGATTCCAAAGTACCTGCAGCAGGAACGGGGTTTCTCGCTGGCCGACCTGGGCAAGTACGCCTGGATGCCTTACGCGGCGCTGGCGCTGGGCAACATCGCCAGCGGAGCGATTCCCCGCTGGCTGATCGCCCGCGGCTGGACGCTGAGCCGCGCCCGCAAGACCACCATGCTGGCCGATTCCTGCCTGATCCCCATCTGCTGCCTGCTGGTGACGCGGGTGCACAGCCCGGCGGCCGCGCTGGGCCTGCTGATGGGCATGATGTTCGGGCACTCGCTGTGGGGTAACATCACGCTGCCGGCCGAGGTCTTTCCGAAACGCGCGGTGGGCAGCGTGTCCGGCTTCGGCGGGGCCATGGGCGGGCTGGCCGGCGCCGTCACCCAGCTCACCATCGGCTGGGTCGTCCAGCGCTTCTCCTTCACTCCCATCTTTGCCGCCTGCTCCGGCGCGTACCTGCTCGGATTCCTGCTGGTCCATTTCCTGATTGGCGAGCTGGGCTACATTCGGGAGATGGGGCCCGGGGCGGCGCGCAACTCCAGGCAGTGAATGGCGCCCGCACGTCATCCGGGCTACATCCTGCGGATCTGCGTGAACTCGAAGTTGCGCGGGTCCAGGCCCGCCTGCTCGAGCTGCCGGAGGCACTCCACCGCCGTGCGTCCGAGCGCGCGGATGTGCCGTTGCCTCAGGTCGATCTGCGGTTTCCCTTCCTCTTCTCGAAGCGCGGTGGGCACGTACCGTTCGATCGCCATCCACTTGCCGGCGTGCTGGTTCCGCTCGGCGATCGACAAGTCCTCCGGAAAGCGGCCGATAATGGTGTGTGGTTCCTGAGGGACTGCTGCAGCCACTGGGGCCTCCTTGAAACAATCGTCAATGAAACGACCCTGAATGTTATTCTACCCCGCGGAGATGGCGACCGTCAGACTCATCGTGAATGCCGACGATTTCGGGTTCACGCGCGGCGTGAACGAGGGCATTGTGCGCGGGCACCGCGAAGGGATCATCACCGCCACCACGCTGATGGCGCACGGGCCGGCGTTCGACCACGCGGCGGAGCTGGCGCGGGCCAACCCCTCGCTGGACGTGGGCGTCCACCTGGTGCTGTGGCCGGGCGGAAGCCTGCCACGGCGGCTGCCGGCGTTCGTGGCCCGCGGCTTGCTGTCCTCCCCGGCGGCCGTCGAGGCCGAGTTCTCCCGGCAGGTGGAGAAGGTGATGGGGGCCGGCCTTCGCCCCTCGCACCTCGATACGCACAAGCACGTCCACGTGTTCCCGCGGGTGATGAGGGCGGTGGCGCGGGTGGCCGCACGGTTCCGCATCCGCTGGGTGCGGCGGCCGCTCTTCCGCCGGCAGATTTCGGCCTACGGCCTTCTGACCCCGGATCATTTCCTGGGCTATCGCCTGACCGGCCGGATGACCCGCGACTCGCTGCTGGCCGCGCTGGAGCGGCTGAAGCCCGGACTGACCGAATTCATGTGCCACCCGGGCCTGTACGACGACGAACTCGAAGGCGCGCCGACGCGCTTGAAGCGCCAGCGGCAGATCGAGCTGGAAGCGTTGACCAGCCCGGAGGTGCGCCAACTGCTTCATCGCCATGGGGTCGAGCTGGTTTCGTTCGAAGGCTCTTAGCCGCAGATTGCGCAGATTTCACCGATTATTAATCTGTGTAATCCGCGCAATCCGCGGATCGGTTCTTATGCTTGCCTACGGAAAGCTGCCGCCCGCGATCCTGGATCGGCTGCTGGGCCGGATCCCGCGCCGCGATGCCCGCGTGGTGGTCGGACCGCGGATCGGCGAGGACGCGGCGGTGATCGACTTCGGCGACCGCTACCTGGTCGCCAAATCCGACCCCGTCACCTTCGCCGCGGAACGCATCGGCTGGTACGCGGTCCAGGTGAACGCCAACGATCTGGCCACGATGGGCGCGCGCCCCCGCTGGTTTCTGGCCACGCTGCTGCTGCCGCGCGGCGATCCGTCGCTGGCCGAAGCGGTCTTCGCCGATCTGCTGGCCGCCTGCGAGGAACTCGACATCAGCCTGTGCGGGGGCCACACCGAGGTGACGCCCGGGCTGGACCGCCCGATTGTCGCCGGCCACATGCTGGGCGAGGTGGAGAAGGAGCGGCTGGTGCGCAAGGAGCGCATCCGGCCCGGCGACGTGGTGCTGCTGACTCGTGGCGTGGCCCTGGAAGGCACGGCCATCCTGGCCCGCGAGAAAGCCGGGGAGCTGGCCGGCCGCCTGGAGGCGGCGCTGCTGGAGCGGGCCCGCAACCTGCTGTTCCGGCCGGGCATCAGCGTGGTCGCCGATGCCCTGGCGGCCTGCGCCGCAGCGCCCGTGCACGGCATGCACGATCCTACCGAAGGCGGCCTGATCGGTGGCCTGTATGAGCTGGCCGCGGCTGCCGCCGCCGGCCTGGCGGTGGACAGCAGCCGCATCCCGGTTCTGCCCGAGACGGCCGCCATCTGCTCGCTGCTGGACCTTGACCCCTTGCGCCTGATCGCCTCGGGCGCCCTGCTGATTGCCGTGGCGCCGGATGACGAGCGGCGAGTCGTCGAAACGCTGGCGGCGCGCGGCACGCCCGTGGCCGCCATCGCTACGGTCATGCCCCCCGCTCACGGCCTGCGCCTCGACTCGGCTCCCTTCGCCTTCCCGGACCGCGACGAGATCACAAAGCTGTTTTAAAGCTGTCAGCTATCAGCTTTCAGCTATCAGCTACAAGCTGGCACGAAAGCGAAAAGCCGACAGCCCGCATTTCTCGGTGCAGCACGGTACAACGGGGCTGAATCATGAAGCAGTTGGAAATGCTGAGAAGCTCAAAACTGAAAGCTGATGGCTGGAAGCTGACAACTTGCCTGGCTTCAATCGAACCGCAGGGGCTGCGCCGGGCCGATCTCGTAGCGGTCGTTGCCGGCGAGCTGGCGGACGGCGGCCGGGCTGGCCAGGAACTCGGACATGGCCAGCGTGTTGCGGATGCGGGCGGCCCGCAGCTCCTCAGGTTCCGGCGAGCCCAGGTTGCCCAGCAGGAACTCCAGCGCCGTCTCATCGCTGTCGAAGTGCATGGGCATGCGCATGGGGTTGAAGCTCAGCGCGGTCCGGCCGTTGGTGTAAGTGGTGGGGAAGTCGATCTTGTCGAACAGGCGCTTGTGGATGACGTCGGCCAAGCCCATGCCGTTGGCGTTGCCCTTGCTTTCCGCGGTCAGGTCGCGGGCGTAAATGCGGCGGATGCGCGTGGTGTTCTCCAGGCGCAAGGGCGCGACGTCGGGGTGCGGGGCGCGCCCGATCACCTTGGGGTCCATGCCCGTGCCGGCGATGTTCTTCCCGATTTCATCGACGATCAGCAGGTCCAGCTCGGAGAACGGCAGGCGTGAATACATCCGGCGTGCGCGGAGCAGCAGCAGCCGGTCCAACTCCTCGATTCCGGCGGCGGGCGCGGCGGCCACCTCGGCCAGCTCGTGCTCGTCGTTCTCCACCAGTCCCACGCCGGCCCACACGCGGCCGGTGGCCAGCGAGACGCGCGCCATCTCCACGATCGTTTCCGTAAAGCCGGCCCGCATGGCGTTGCCGTGGAAGCTGCGCGCCCCCTCCAGCTTGCCCAGCCCCACGGCCATCATCTTCATCAGGCCGCTCTCGATATCGCCGTCAAAGGTGGTATGCGGTTTGACGCGGTTCAGCAGCACGATGCGCCCGGTCTCGAAGGCCCCGCGGTCCATGAAGACTTCGACGCCGCGCGGGCTGGGGCCAAGCCGAACCGCGTCCATACAGGAAACAACGGGAACGCCGACGCCGGCCTCGGTGATGCCGTAGTCGGCCAGCACGCGCCGCTGCCCCTCGGCCGTGGCGTTGCCGTGGCTGCCCATGGCCGCGACGACGAACGGCTGGGCGCCGGCCTGGGAGAGCGCCTGGCAGGCACCCCGGGCGGCTTCGGCGATGCGGTCAATGCCGCGGCTGCCGCAGGTGACCGCCACCCGCGCGCCCCGCAGCTCACCGGCGGCCAGTAGCGGCGCCAGCGCCGCGCGCACGGCCGCGGCCACGTCGCTGATCGCCGGCGCGCCCGCCCGCACTTTTCTCACCTGATGAAACTCCGGCAGTCGCATCACTGTGGATTTAACCACAAAAGGGGAAGGATGGGACGCAGATAACCGCCGATAAACGCAAGCTGGTGGTGGGAGGAGCAGTTCCGGGTCCTGGGTCTCCCGGAAGAGGCAGAACTCACCTCGACTGAGGCTTCCTTGGGCGTTCGTGACTGAGAACCAGAGCAAACCGCCAACGGAAACGGCCCAAGGCAAACCTTTCGAGCGCAACCGCTACACCGCGGACTGCATGATCGCCGCCTGGGGCGAAGGCTACTTCCCCTACCTCTACCAGCGCCGCCCCGATCCCAATTACGACCCGGTCGCCGGCGGGATCATGGCCTGGGACGTCTACCGTGAGATGTGGGGGTCCAACGGCGAGTTCGTCATAGACGGGAACCTCAAGTCCGTCGAATACGCCGACCGCCTGAAGACCATCACGGTCCCCACGCTGATCTCGGTTGGCGACCACGACTTGTCCGCCCCCTCCCTCTCCCGCGAGATGCACGCCTTGATCAAAGGATCCAAGCTCGTCGTCTTGCCGGAAAGCGGGCACATGACCTTCGTCGACCAGCCGAAACTCTTCCTCGATTCTGTTCTCGACTTCCTCAAGCGGTAAACCGCGTCCGGGCGCATGACATTCCGCTCGGTGGCATAATGAGGCCCGAGGACCCGGCTAACCGCTGCGGGAACGGCGATGACGCCCATTCATCCATTGGAAGTCATCGGCAGGAAGAACCACTGATGCGACGCCGGGCGGATTGACGCAGAACGCTCTCTTCAGCGCTTCCCTGAACTGGTTGAGCTGCGGTTGATTCTGCTCTACGATTCTGGCACCCTAGTGGTAATGAAGGTCGCAAACCGAAAGCGCAAACGGCCCGCTTCGGCCTCAGCGGCGGAGGCGAACGAAGCAACGATTCGCCTGCGAATCGAAGCGTTGGAAGAAGGCGGCTACCTGGCCACCAGCCCGGACGTCCCCGGACTCGTCGCCGAGGGACGCAGCGTCACGGAAGCGGTAGAAATCGCCCAGGGACTTACCCGGAAGATAATCGAATCCTGCCTAGAACATGGCGACCCTCTTCCGCAATCGCTGGCAAAGCTCGGCCGGCGCTCCCTCAATCTAATCGTTCCGGTCGGGATTCGCTGATGGGGCGCTTGGCCGGCTTCAGTTACCGCGAAGTGGCGGGCCGGCTTCGTGCCTTCGGGTTTGCCTTCGATCGCCAAGGACCGGGGAGCCACGAAGTCTGGCGTCATAGTGTCGGCGGGCGAAAAGTCACGCTCCCACATCATGCTCGAGACATGGCCGAAGGAACTCTTCGGGCGATTCTGCGAGAAGCCGGTGTCAGCGTGGACGATTTTCTGAACGCCTGATTGCTCCTCTCATTTGCCGTGCGCGACGTAGAAGGCCTCGCCGTTCATTTCGACCAGGGAGTAGTTGTCGCGGAGGAACTGGTCGAGCGCCTGCCATTCGGCCGGGGTAATCAGGCCGGCGGCGGCCAGGCGGTCCAGCAACCGCGGGCGATTGACCGATAGCGGCTCCGGGTCGTCGGTGATGCGACGTGGGGCCACGGCGATCAGCGCGGGCCGGGTTTCCAGCACATCACGGGCGAACCCGGCCAGTGTGGCGGCGATTGGCGGCTGGTCGGACCAGTGGCTGTACTGCCAGAGATGATAGAGGCGGGTGGCGTCGCGCGAAAAAATGGTGTGCACCGGGGTGATCAGCACTACCGGCTGGCCGCCGGCCTGCTCCAGCATCCACTCGAGCCGTGCGCGGTCGGCGGAAAAATGGCCGAGCGTGCGGCGGTTCAGCAGCGGGCTTACGGCGTCAATTTGCACCAGGACAATGAAGGCGGCCGCCAGCAGCGCCCAGCGCGTGGCCGCGCGCCCCTCGGCTTCGCCGGGAATCACGGCGGCGGCCTTTCTCAGCCAGGCGGTCAGCAGCGGCGCCGCCAGCACCGCAGCCAGCGGCGCCCACAACATCAAGTCCACTGCCAGCCGGTATGGTGTCAGCACGCACCCCAACGATTGCAGGCCAAACGCGGCCACAACCAGGACTTTCTCCTGCCGCGCGCCCCGCTCGCCTTCCGGCGCCGCCAACAAAGTTACGCAGCCGGCCAGTGCGGCCAGCGCCAGCGCCGCCGGGAAATACTTCTCCACGCGGCCCTGCGCGGCGTGCTGCACGAACGTCCAGAAGATGAAGTCGGAAACGATTCGGTCCCGCCAAAGCAGGAGAAAAAGCGGGACAGCGCCTGCCACCCCTCCAGCGACATACCGGAGTAAGCTGCTCCATCGGCCTTCGCGCTCTTTGCGGCCGGCCAGAAGCGCAACCGGGAAGGCCAGCGCCGCCAGAAACGGTTTGGGGGTCAGTGAAAGCGCGAGGGCGAACGCGACGCCCGCCAGAAACGCGTATCGCCGCGCACTGGCCGCCGTGTGCATGCACAGGGCAAGCGAGAGCAGGGCCAGCAGCGTGGCGAGCTGGTCGGGCCGCAGCCATGCAGCTTCCAACCGCACACCGAGCGCCAGCACGATCAGAGCGGCAAGGGCGGCGCTGGCGCGGTCCGCCGTGACGCGCCAGGCGAGCCAGCCGGTGGCCGCCACGATCAACAGAAACAGCGCGACCGCCAGCGCGCGGGCAAACAGCAGCACGGCCGCGGAATGAAACAGCGCCACGGCGGGCGCGAGCATGTACCACATCAGCGGCGAATGCGCCTGCCAAAAATCGCGGAACGGCGCCAGACCCTGGGAAACCAGCCAGCTCACGTGCAGGTGCTCGACTTCGTCCGAGTCCACGCGGACGGTCGCGGCCCAGGCGATCAGCAAGGCCAGGTTCAGCAGGCAGAAGCAGCCGAACGCAATGGCAGTCCGCAGCCGCTCCGCCAGGAGCGGCAACAGCCGGGCCAGCAGCACAACACCGGCCAGCGCCGCCAGGAAGATGGCCAGCGAGGAATACGACCCGAACCGGAAAGCGATTTCAAACATGGATCAAAGCCAGCCGCAGATTTCGCCGATTGCACAGATTCAATCGGTGAAATCTGCGCAATCTGCGGCTAGGTCAGACCGCGAGGTAGGCTTTGCGGACCGAAGGCTGCTCGCGCAGTTCCGCCGACGGTCCGGCCAGCACCACCCGGCCGCGCTCCAGCACAACGGCGCGCTCGGTTCCCGTCAACGCGTACACCGCGTTCTGTTCCACCAGCAGCAGCGCCACGCCGCCCGCGTGGATCCGGGCGATGAACTGGAACACGGCATCCGAAGCGGCCGGGGAAAGCCCGAGGGACGGCTCGTCGAGCAACAGCAGTTTTGGTTTGCCCATCAAAGCGCGGGCAATGGCCAGCATCTGTTGCTCGCCGCCGCTCAATGCCCAGCCCAACTGGCGGCGCCGCTCGGCCAGCCACGGCAGCCAGCCATACAACTGCACCAGGTCCTGCCGGTAGTCGCCGGTGTCGTGGCCGCGGGCGGCCACCGCCGTCAGCAGGTTCTCCTCGACGGTCAGGCCGGGAAAGATCTTGCGGCCCTCGGGCACAGACAGAATTCCCAGGCGGGCGATCTGGTGCGGCGCCAGGCCATTCAGCCGCAGATCCGCGAAAAACACGTCCCCCGACGACGGGGGCAGCAGCCCGGAGATGGTCTTGAGCAGCGTCGATTTGCCGGCGCCGTTGGCTCCCAGCACGGCTACGGCTTCGCCGCTGCCCACCTCGAGCGTCACCTCTTCGAGCGCGCGCATGCCGTCATAGGCCGCCGAAACCTGCCTTAACTGCAGCAAGCAATCCATTGAAAACACCGAATATGGGACGCCCGCCGCGGCGGGAACGCAGAAAAACGCAGATCAAAAACCTGATCTTATCTGCGTTCATCTGCGTTTATCTGCGTCCCATTCTCCTGCCGTTTTCCTAAATATGCTTCGACGACGGCCGGGTGCGAAGCGACCTCGGCCGGCGCGCCCTCGGCGATTTTCTTCCCGAAGTTCAAGGCCGTCACGCAATCGGCCACGTCGGCGACCATCTTCAGATCGTGCTCGATCAGCAGAATGGCGGTTCCCGAGGCGCGGATCTCGCGCAGCAGTGCGGCCAGGGCCTGGCGTTCGGCGGCGGACATGCCGGCCGCCGGTTCGTCCAGCAGCAGCAGGAGCGGGCTGTGGGCCACGGCACGGGCGATCTCCAGGCAGCGGCGCTCGGCCGCCGTCAGCCGGTCCACCGGCAAAGCGCCTCTCCCGGCCAGCCCGGTGCGCGCTAGTTGCGCCTCGGCCGCCTGCTCCAGCTCCCGAGCCGTTTTCCGGGCGCACTCGACGTGCAGGCCAAGCAGGGTATTCTCCGCCACCGTCAACGAGGGGAACAGCCGCGGCGTCTGGAACGAGCGGGCGATGCCGGCGCGGAAAACCCGGTACGGCGGCAGGCCGAGCAGCGGCGCGCCGTTGAAAACAATCTGCCCGCGCCCCGCAACCAGCCCCGTCACCGCGTTGAGGAACGTCGATTTCCCGGAACCGTTGGGCCCGATCAGCGCGTGAATCTCGCCGGCGCAAACAGACATGCTGAAGCCGTCCAGGGCCTTCAGCCCGCCAAAGGCAACCGTCAAGTCGCGCACCTCAAGCAAAGGTTTCAAGTTCCAGGTTCCAGGTTTCAAGTTCACGATCCCCTGCTGCCTACTGCTTACTGCTTACTGCCTTCCTCCACAACCCCGCCAGGCCGTTGGGCATGACAATCATCAGCATGGTGACCAGCGCTCCGAAGATCAGCATGTAGTAATCCTTGAGGAAGCGCAGCCACTCGGGCAGGAAACCGAGCAGGATGGCGCC
>Ga0315291_10001533_pt1 | contig 30953 bp, 40 predicted proteins | sample YL17G12_20_MG_FD_203070 | JGI IMG/M metagenome (GOLD analysis project Ga0315291, IMG submission 203070) | Sediment microbial communities from Yellowstone Lake, YNP, Wyoming, USA - YL17G12_20 | ecosystem: Environmental > Aquatic > Freshwater > Lake > Sediment | place: USA: Wyoming | collected...
CGTAGTAAAAACCGTTTTCAATCGCGGGACCTATGCCAAATTTGGTTTCAGGATACAATTCCTTGACCGCGTAAGCCATAATGTGAGAAAGCGAATGACGAATTGTTTCAATGGAAGGTGTTTTCATGTTTGTTCAATGAATTTTTTAAATTCATTTCACATCCGTTAAATTAATTTTGTAATTAATTTCACGTCTTTTCAATGATTTCTTTGATTACCCAAGTGAGCGAAAGCGAGCGTAGGGTGAAGAAGAAATTTTATGTTTCTTCTAAAATTTCTTCGATTGCCGAGTTCCGGTTACGGAATAAAGGCGGAGAAGAGATACATTAATTTTCTTTTATATCTAATATCTCTTCGATTTGCCGAGTTCCGGTTACGGAATAAAGGCGGAGAAGAGATACATTAATTTTCTTTTATATCTAATATCTCTTCGATTTCTTCGCAGATTAATTTCGGGACGCCGTCTCTCGAATCCATTCTCCCCGAAACCATGACGATTTTATTTTCCTGGAAAACCGCAGGATTCCTTTCTATTATTCCCGGAAAGACGACCACCTCAATCCTGTCGCTTAAATCCTCCAGATCGACGAAAAGCATGGGTTTTCCCGTCCTGGTTATTATTTTCTTGATTCCCGCGATTATTCCCCCGACTCTGACTTTTTGCCGCGTTCCGGTGTTTGAAATTTTGGATATCGCCACCACTTTATTCTCGAAAATATGCTGGAATCCTTTTAAGGGATGGCTACTTACAAAAAGTCCCAATAATTCTTTTTCCCAGGTTAGTTTCTCCTTTTCTGAAGCGGGGACGGCTGAAAGGAGGCGAACGTGATTATTCAATTGCATTCCGTCAAAAAGACCGTTTTGCCCGTTTGTTTTTGTTTTTTGGTTTTCCCGGGAATGTTCCAGAAGTTTTTCCAAATTGGAAAGAAGATGGTTCCTTTCAGCCATTTTATCAAAAACTCCGGCTTTAATTAAGCTTTCCAGGGATTTTTTGTTAAGATCTTTTGAATTAATTCTGGCGATGAAATCCTGAATTGAGGCATAGGGCCCGCGCGCTTTCCTTTCCTCGACAATTACTTCGACGATGTTCAGCCCCACGTTTTTAATCGCCGATAAACCGAAACGAATTTGATTTTTTTTCGGGACAACCCCGAAAAAAGTGAAACTTTCGTTTATATCCGGCGGCAGAACCTCAAGGCCCACTTTCTTGCATTCCTCGATTAAAATGGAAATTCTGTCTATGTCTGCTCTTTCGGAAGTTAAGAGGGCTGCCATAAATTCCGCCGGGAAAAGAGCTTTTAAATAAGCGGTTTGATAAGTAATCATGGCGTAAGCCGCAGCATGGGAACGGTTGAAGGAATAGCTGGCGAAAGGTTCAATCCAGTACCAGATTTTTTGGGCGATATCTTCCCCGACTTCGTTTTTTTTGCAGCCTTCGATGAATTTTTCCTTCTGGGACATCAATAATTTTCTTATTTTTTTCCCGATGGCTTTTCTCAAAACGTCGGCTTCAGCCAAGGTAAATCCGGCCAATATCTGGGCGATTTTCATAATCTGTTCCTGGTAAAGAGGAATTCCGTAAGTATTTTCCAGAATCGGTTTCAGTTTCGGATGAAGATAATCTACAGCCCTTTTTTTATTTTTGCCGGCAATGTAATCAGGTATAAACTGCATGGGCCCCGGCCGGTAAAGGGCGACCATGGCGATTATATCTTCAAATTCGGTCGGCTTCAATTGTTTTAAATATCGCCGCATACCATCGCTTTCCAATTGGAATACGCCGATTGTTTCTCCTTTTTGCAATAATCTGTAAGTTTTTTTGTCGCCTTCGGGGATTTTTTCGATATCCAGGCTTATTCCCTGGACTTTATAAATTCTGGCCAAAGTGTCTTCGATAATGGTCAGATTTTTCAATCCTAAAAAGTCCATTTTCAGAAGTCCCAAATCTTCAATGGAATGCATTTCGTATTGGGTGACGATTGCATCATCGTTCTGGGTGGGATGCTGAAGAGGGACGATGTTGTCCAAAGGAGTATCCGAAATGACGACTCCGCAAGCGTGGGTGGAAGCGTGGCGGGCGACCCCCTCTAATTTTTTGGCAAAGTCGATTAATTTGCGCGCCTGTTCGTCATTTTCATAAAGAGAGTGGAATTCGGGAACTTTCTTTAAAGTTTCGTCCAAGGTCAAGCCGAAAGGAATCATTTTGGCAAGATGATCGCAATAGGTATATGTATAATTCAGGGCTCTTCCTACGTCCCGGACAACGGCTCTGGAGGCCATCGTTCCGAAAGTGATAATCTGAGCTACTCTGTCGCGGCCGTATTTCTGAGCCACGTAATTTATCACTTCATCTCTTCTCCGGTCGGTAAAATCAAGGTCGATGTCGGGAAGAGAAATTCTTTCCGGATTTAAAAACCTCTCAAATAAGAGGTTGTATTTCAGGGGATCCACGTTCGTAATATTAAGCAAATAAGCAACCAAAGAGCCTCCGACGCTTCCCCGGCCGGGGCCCACAACAATCCGGTTTTCTTTCGCCCAGTTGACGAAATCCTGAACGATCAAGAAATAAGAAGCAAAACCCGTTTGTTTGATTATTCCCAATTCGTAGTTTAATCTGTCTAAAATTTGTTTTTCCTGATTTTCGCCGAATCTTTTTTTTAGTCCCAGGGCGCAAAGTTCTTCCAGGTAGTCATCCGGCGATTTTCCCGAGGGAACGTGAAACTTGGGAAGCTGGACCTTGCCCAGTTCAAATTGGAAATTGCAAAGGTCCGCGACTTTTTTGGTATTTTCAATGGCTTCGGGCAAGTCCTCAAAATCTTTTATCATTTCTTCAGGGCTTCTCATTGAGAAATCGTCGGCTTTCAAAGTCAATCTTTCGGGGTCGTTCGGATCCGCCCCGGTATTGATAAGCATTAAAATATCCTGGGCATCGGCGTCTTCTTTTCTCAGATAATGAACGTCGTTAGTGGCGACCAGGGGGATGTCTAATTTTTTGGAAAGGAGGACCAGTCCCTTATTGACGGTTTTTTGTTCTTGGGAATTATGGTGATATTGGATATCCAAATAAAAATTTTCTTTTCCGAAAATATCCTGATAAGTTTTCGCGACTTTTTCCGCCTCATCCATTTTTTTTGAAAGAATGAGGGCCGGGATCTTTCCGGCAAGACAAGCCGAAAGGCCGATCAGCCCCTGGGAATGTTCTGCCAATAAGGCTTCGTCAATTCTCGGTTTGTAATAAAATCCTTCCAAATAAGATTTCGTTAAAAGTTTCACAAGATTTTTATAACCTTCCTCATTTTTAACGAGCAAAACCAGATGATACTTTTTATCGTCGATGTTCGGCCTCTTCTGTCCCATGCCTTCGTAAGCCATGTACATTTCAGCTCCAATAATCGGTTTTATTCCGCGGTCCTTAGCCTTCTTGTAAAATTCCACGGCGCCGTAAATGCTTCCGTGATCGGTCAAAGCCACCGAATCCATGCCCAATTCCTTAACGTAATCCAAAAGTTCGTCTATTTTTGGAAGGCCATCCAACAAGGAGTAATGCGAATGGACATGTAAGTGAGTGAACTTTGACATGGTATTATGTAAGTATAGTATGAGAAACCCAAATTTTCAAGAACCGGAGCTAAAGCGACGGTGGATAAAAATGAATATTCTTCGAGAGCCGGAGCCACAGCGACGGTGGAGAAAAGAACGAAGTTCTCTTCGAGAAGAAAAAAAATTGTGGAGGAAGGGATTTAAAAGAGTGGCTGGTTTGGACGAGGCGGGCCGCGGTCCGCTCGCGGGACCTGTCGTTGCCGCCGCAGTTATAATACAGAGTACCCTCGGTCATAGCCCTACGGGCGAGGCAAAATATAAAATACAAAATACAAGGATTAGAGATTCCAAACAACTTTCGGCAAAACAGCGCGATATTTTTTTTCAGTTAATAACCAAGAATAAAAATATAAAGTGGGGGATAGGCAGGGTTTCAGAAAAAGTCATTGATAAAATCAATATTTTGGAGGCGACCAAATTGGCAATGATTAAGGCCGTCAAAAACTTAGAAACCGAGTTTCCATTTATGGAAGCGAAGGTGAAGATGAAAGGTGTGAAGAAAAGTTTTTCTTCTTTCGTCTCGTCTTCGACTCGACGGTCGAAGTCCTCATCGCCTTTCAAAAATCAAAATCATAAATCAAAATTAAAAGTTGATTTTTTGGTTCTGGACGGGAATTTTACCTTGCCCGCCGAAGCCTTAGCGAAGGCGGGGATTAATCCATTAATTTCTCAAAAATCAATAATCAAAGGTGATGAAAAAGTATTTTCCGTAGCGGCGGCTTCCATTCTGGCCAAAGTGGCGAGAGACAGGATAATGGTGTGCTGTCATAAAAAATACCCGCAGTATCGATTTGACATACATAAAGGGTATCCCACTAAATACCATTGCAAAATGATAAGAAAGTACGGTCCATGCAAAATCCACCGAAAAACATTTGCACCATTGAAAAGATTTAGTTAATATGATATTATAATTTTTAATGAGACCATCCCTCATCGGAGAGGGGTTAATGCAATGGGAGGAGTACCAAAACAACATCATACCAGATCAAGCGTGAATCAGAGAAGGATGCATATTTTTATAAAGCAGTCTTCTCTGGCCAAATGCCCGAAGTGCGGAAAGCCGGTTTTATCGCACACCGTTTGTTTTAACTGTGGATTTTATAAAGGAGTCCAGGTCATTGATGTTTTGAAAAAGTTAACCAAAAAAGAAAGAAAAGCGAAAGAGAAAGAAATGGCCGTCAAAGAGGCGACGGGGAAAGAAGGGGGCGGAAAGAAACCGTTAAATTGGGAAGAACTTTCTAAAAAATAATTTTTAATTTTCGAGCTTCTGCTGAAAGAAGCGAAGGGGAAGAAGAGAAACCTTTCTTCGCCCTCTAATTTCTAATGTCTAAATATGGCTAGTCGACATCTATCAAGAAGTATCGCAATGCAAAGTTTATATGAGTGGGATTTTTCCAACAAAGGAGGCGACTTGGAAAAAATTGTCGATCGGAACATCAAAGAATTCGGGCCGGGATTGGAAGATCAAAGTTTAGTTTGGCAGATAGTTACGGGAGTGGTGGAGCATCTTATTAAAATCGATAAAATCATCGAGAAAGCCGCACCCGAATGGCCCTTGAACCAGATTACGATTGTCGACAGAAATATTTTGAGGATAGGACTTTTTGAATTATTATACGCCAACAAAGAAGAAGTTCCTCCGAAAGTGGCCATCAACGAAGCGATTGAGCTGGCGAAATCTTTCGGCGGGGAAAATTCGGGAAAATTTATAAATGGCGTATTGGGAACGGTATATAAAGAAATTGAAAAAAAATAGGCGATGAATCTTCGATTTATTTCGATGTTCGCTGAATCTCCGATTCATCTCACCTCTCGTAAATCTAAAGATTTACTTCGATGATAGATTTTTCAAAATTTGAAAAGAAGTTAGGTCTAAAATTCAAAAATAACGACTTGTTAATCCAGGCTTTTTGCCACCGTTCCTATTTGAATGAAAACCCGAGTTTCCATCTGGAAAACAATGAAAGGCTGGAATTCCTGGGCGATGCCGTATTGGAACTGGTTATCACAGAGTACCTTTATCAGAAATATCCAAAAAAATCGGAAGGGGAGCTGACCAACTGGCGGGCTTCTCTGGTAAATGCTAAAATTCTGGGTGAATTGGCCGGAGAATTGGACTTTAATGAATTTTTGCTGCTTTCCAGAGGAGAAAGCAAAGAATTTGGCAAGGCCAGGCAATACATTTTAGCCAATACCTTCGAGGCTTTAATCGGATCGATTTATCTCGATTCGGGATATAATCCCTGCCAGGAATTCATAAAAAAGTATTTGATTAAAAAATTGCCGGAGATTATCAAAAAAGGTCTTTTCAAAGACGCCAAATCCAGCTTCCAGGAAGGGGCTCAGGAAAGAGTGGGGCTTACCCCCACTTATAAAGTTTTAAGAGAATCGGGTCCGGATCACGCCAGGCACTTTATCATCGGAGTTTTTCTTGGCAAAGAACTGATAGCCGAAGGAGAAGGATTTTCAAAGCAGGAAGCCGAAGATGAGGCGGCAAAAAACGCGTTGGAAATTAAAAAGTGGTAGAGATGTTCAGATAAAACTCTATCACTAAAAATTATTTAATGATATGTTAGTTATTCGTTTTTTCAGACAAGGCAAAAAAAATCAACCGTCTTTCAAAATAGTGGTCACCGACAAAAGAAAATCTTCAACCGGCGGCCGTTTTGTCGAGGAAGTCGGTTTTTATAATCCCATAACGAAAGAAAAAAATTTGAAAGCCGAAAGGATTAAATATTGGATTTCGGTCGGAGCCAAGCCTTTGGCTACCGTTACCAATTTATTAATTTCAGGAAAAATCATTGAAGGCAAAAAAATCCCGGTTCACAAGAAATCTAAAAAGACAAAAGAGGAGAAGGCGCCGGAGGCGCCGGTAGCCGCAAAACCAGCCGAACCCTCCTCCGTTAAAGCTACGGAGGGCAAGGAAAAACCAAAAGAAGAGGTTGAAGAAACGCCTGCGGTAGAAAAACCGATAGAGGAAAAGCCAAAAGAAGAGGAACCAAAAAATGAGGTAAAAGAAGAAGAAAAAAAGGAATAAAATTTAAATATAGATTGATTTATTTAGCCCCCATCTATTATTAATAGGTGGGGGATTGTTTTGTGGTGAAACTTGAACAGATCGACCCAAAACACTTGACAAAAATAAAGCGCATGCTATAATCTCAATTACAACTCTCTTTTAGGAAAGCTTGCTGTGGTCGATAGGGAAGCTTGCTGTGGTTGATCGCTCATCAGGCGAATAAGTCTGATGGTGGTCAAGCACGGAAGTTGTCCTTCTATAGAATAGCTATAGAAGAGAGTTAGTAAGCCGTTATCATTGGCCGAACCTGCGGTAAGGCGCGATGATGAGGGGCTCAGTAAGCTCCTCGCAAGAGGAGCAATAAAAAAAAGGAGGAAACAGATGGACGATCTTTGTAAAAAGGCAAGTAGGGGTTGTCTCAAGCTGTTGGGAAAGACTGCCAAGATAGCCGCCTTAATGATAGGCGTGTTGATAGTCTTGGCTCTTGCCGCCATCTTTTTGGCGGTAGCCGCTGTCGTTGTTGGCATCGGTGCCATTGTCCTAATAGCGGTGGTTGTCGCTCTCTTTATTGGTTCTCTGCTGTTACATATTGGAGGCTCTATCATAGAGTACTTCAAGGTGTGGTGGAAGAGTCTTACGGAAGCTCTTAAGGAGGCCGCCAAGAAGAGACAGCCGCAGGAACGGAGACTGCCCAATCTCGGTCAAGCCGAGCCGGTCCTGGAGACCGTTCGGATTGACGATGACATCGTGTAAGCACATTCGGGGTCCAGAGCCTGAGATTAGGTTTCTCAGGCTCTGGACAAACATTTTTTCTTCAAGAGTCCATCAGAAAAATTTGGTAGATTCTTGAAGGAAAAAGCGGAGCGGGTGATTATATTGTCCGCTTTTTGTTTTTCAGCCCTTGAATAAAATATGTTTTTATGGTAGATAAATAATTGTTGTACATTTAAAAATAGAAGGGAGAGGAAAAGCATGGTTACGGGAGTAGCTGGAGGGATATTTTATCTGTTCTGCGGTATTCTTGTTATTGATGCAGACAGAAAAGCGGTGCGCCGGTCGCGGTGGCAATATCCATTTGTAGCTGTTTTCTGGTGGTATTTTCTATATCGCGGACTAATTAATTGCGGAAGGTTTAAACTGCCTAAATAATAGTATAGATAAAGGAGGTGCGAATTGAAACTAGGGCAATCATTTGTGATTATTTCAGGCGGTGAGGAAACCGCGATAACCGGTCGTTATCGCGGCGGCTGGAAAGGTTTGCCGGCATTTCTTTTCCTCCTTATTGTTTTTGTTACAATGAGGAGATGATTATATTTCTTCTTCCTTAAAGATGAAAGGCGGCCGTTTATCGACCGCCTGTTTTTTACTTCAAAAGGGCTTGACAAAATTATATTATATGATATAATACAGGTGTAAGAGAATAAAGAGTACATTGATAAGAGTTTTGAAAGTTGCTGATCTTTCTCCTTTAAAAACAGAGAAGAAAGATTAGCACCTTCATAATATAATTTAATTTAAAAAATAATGAGCAGAAAATAGACTGATTCCGGATTGTCTGGTGGTAACAATGTTTATCACCCTTCCGCGAATCAGGACTATTCTCTGCTCTTCTTCGAAATTTTCTTCACCCGTTCAATAGATTCAGGGTGGAGGCAATTTGGAAGGAAAAGATGGTTCAATAAATTCACCACAAGTAGCGGTTAGTCCTAAGAAGAGAGAGCTTAGGACTGACCGATAGAAATTTTACAAGCGGCTCTCTTATTAGAGAGTCGTTTGTTTAAGAAGAAGAATGTTTTCTAAAAATAGAAGGTATTCTTCTCCTTATGGAGACTCCGGCTATATGCTTGGAGATATAGATATTAGAAGTTCCCAAAAAAGCGCGCAATGAGTGACCCCGCCTTTTCTCGCAAAAGGGAAAGGGAGGGGCTACTGATTGACAAATAAGAAAATAAAAAAGAAAGGAGGAACGGCGATGACAAAGCACGTTCCGAAAAGAGCGTTCCCTGCCGATCATTGCTCCTGTGGAGCGGTGGTCGACAAGAACCAGAGCTGCCCCCGGTGTTCCAAATAAGGGGCAGTGAGAAAGGAGAAAATTTAAAGGAGTGTTCACCCATCCCTTTAACTTCTCCAATCTCTTAAGCTTATTAAATCATTAGTAAGTTTAAGAGATTGAATAGTTCTTTGAGAAAAAATTTCATAGTAACTAAATAACTAGAAACACATCGCCTCCAGAGACTTGATTGAAAATAATATTTAATCAACTCGCTGGAGACGATTGATATGGCGAGATGTCAATAGTTGAGAGTTTTCTTTTGGATTCCGAAGAACGGAAAAGAACATCCAAAAGGAAAAAGCCGTAAGAATCGGCAGAAAGGAAGTTGGTCATGTTTTTCATTAGGTCTTCATTTGAAAAGACGTTTGGTTTCCGGCCAACAATGTTGCTAGTCTTAAGGGGGGTAGAGCAAGAACGGGTGAAGAAGCATCTCACTGTCCTAGCTAGCGCATACGCTGGAGCAGACTCTAGTGAAAGGGCGTTGGTCTCGAAGCTAGATGATCTTCTCTTCAAGGGAAATGACTTTGGAAAGACCCTTAAGGTAAGGGCAGATGGACTCCGGTATCTGCACAGCGTTGTGGCCGATGCCAAGAAGTCCTTTTGGAGGGCACAGAGACTTGCCAAGAGGGAGGGTTATGAGGTGTTTCCTAAGTACACCGATTACCTTCATTTAGATCCCATTCGTTCTAAATAGGGGATGGGCGCGGCTCGCCACGCGCCTGAATTCAAGGTCCTACGCCGGTCGGGACTCGGGTTGGGAAGCGAATCGGCATTTGCATTCATAATAAGCTTCCTTCCCATAAATCAGCTCACAAAGAAATTTATTGGCTGAAAGATGGGAACTTGAAAATTTAATATGGAATTCTTCATGGCGGCGAAGTGGTTACAATAAAAATATGTTTCATATATAGATTAGACGTTATTCGTGTTAATCAATCAGATTGTAGCCAGCTCGCCGCTATCGAAGATAGCGAGTAATAAAAGAGAGTGCGCTGAGCCATCGGCGCACAGGAGGAGAAAAATGGCAGGAACAATAAATTTACGGGTTCCTGACGACGTCCATGTCGTCATCTGTCGTGGCAATAAAGCCGCAGACAGAGCAGATCATGAGATTATTAATACTCATGATCTGCAGATTTTTCTCGAGGCGCACATCTTGCGCCACATCCGTGCTCACTACAATTCTCCCTCGACCTTTCAATGGAAAGGACCGGAGGACTGGCGGATTTTTCTCCAAGGTGAAGCTGCGCGAGCAACGGTTACTTTGGAGAACAAGGAGAGCTTTACCGTGACTCTCCGAAAAAGTAAAGATTCAAGAGTTATCTATCTAAATCGGTAGGCAAAATAAAGAGACCCTGAACAAGTATCTCTGGCGCAGATAAAACGCTAGGGACTCTATAGGGAAGTCAGCGTTCAACTCACTGACTTCCCCTTAATCATATGCTAAGGAAAAGGCGGAAAACTCTCTCCTTATTTCCTTAGCAGATGATTGGGTCTTGACAAATTATCAAAAACAATTAAAATTTGATTAGTAGCTTTTTTATCAGTTTTGCCGAATCTCTGAATTCTTGAAAGAGAGTTAGGCAGAAAGGTCGCAGCTACTAGTAATGAATAATTAGCAGTTATCAGTTAACCTAAGAAATATGGCAGAGAAAAAGACTTCTGATCAGGATTTCCTCGAGTATTTAATTAAGGGCTTAGTTGATCACCCGGAAGATGTCAAAATCGACCGCAAGGTTGATGAAATGGGAGTTTTACTTTCTTTGAAAGTAAACCCGGAAGACATGGGTCAGGTTATCGGCCGAGCCGGAGCAACCGCCAGATCTATAAGATCTTTGGTTCGAATTGTCGGTCTTAAAAATCACGCAAGAGTGAACTTGAAGATCGAAGAGCCGGAAGGCGGCAGAGTAACTACTGCTCGGGAAAATAGACCCACCGGAGGCGAAGGACTCGAAGAGTTAAGCCTCTAAAAACGACTTCAAAAATCGTTTACGTAACGCAAAAACAGTGCTATCATTAAAGGTAGCGCTGTTTTTTTTATGATAAGGTTCGATATCATTACAATTTTCCCGAAGATTTTCGATTCTTACCTGAAAGAATCTTTCATTAAAAAAGCCCAGGAAGAGGGCAAAATTAAAATTGGCATTCATGATTTAAGAAAGTTTGCAAAAGATCGCCATAAATCAGTCGACGACAGGCCTTACGGCGGGGGACTGGGAATGGTTCTAAAAGTAGAACCGATCTATAAAGCGGTTAACGCTTTGAGAAAACAAAAAACAAAAAACAAAAAACAAAAAATTATCTTATTTACGCCGAGAGGAAAGAAGTTTGATCAAAAGACAGCTTACAATTTTTCAAAGTTGAATCGGATAATTATGATTTGCGGTCGTTACGAAGGCGTTGACGAAAGAGCGGCAGAACACATTGCCGACGTAGAGTTGTCGATTGGCGATTACGATTTAATGGGCGGAGAATTGCCGGCAATGATAATCGTAGAAACCATATCACGATTGCTTCCCGGAGTTTTAGGAAAGCCCCAGTTTCTGAAAGAAAGAATTACCAAAGAAAAAGGATTTATTGAATATCCTCAATATACGAGGCCCGAAGTTTTTCAGGTAAAAAAAGAAACAAAATGGCGGGTGCCTAAGATCTTGCTTTCGGGCAATCATAAAAAAATCGAAGAATGGCGCAAAAAATACGGAAAAGTTATTTCCAGCCGTCGCTAAAGCTATGGCCGGTCAACCGAAGCCTCCGGCGAAGGTGGAAAAAATAAATTATTTATGCTAAAGTAATTCATTAGAAATTACCAACCGGGTAGGTGGCGGAGCGGTCAATCGCAACAGTCTGTAAAACTGTCGCCTTCGGGCTACGGGGGTTCGAATCCCTCCCTACCCACACAAAAAGTCAAAAAGTTTTAATTTATGCTTTGGAAGGACGCTTTAAAAGAACGACAAAATATAGTGTTAGCTACAAGCTCAAAAGATGGTAGCCCTCGGGCGATTGTAGTTGTTTCACTTGGTTTTGTCGGTAAGGAATTGTTAATCGGAGCTTGTTTGATGAAAAAAAGTTTGGAGAATATTAAAGAAAATAACAAGGTTTCAATTGTGGCTACCAAAGGAAATGAATATTATCGAGTAGACGGCACAGCTACGATTTATCCGGAAGGAAAATATTTGGATATTGCGATTCAGAAAAGCAATCCGCCGCTTCCCAAGGCGGCAATATTCATAGATATCAAAGAAGTTTTTGATTTAGATAAAGGGAAGAAAGTTTTTTAAAATGATTACTAAGGAACGGTTAAAGAAATTATACAATAAAGGTTTATCGATGATGGAGATAGCTGAAATAATGAGGCGTTCTCAATCTGGCATCAAATATTTGATGGATAAATATAATATTCCCCGTCGTTCTTGGAGCGAAGCGACATATGTAAAAAGAAATCCAAATGGAGACCCATTTGTGATTAAAGAAAAACTTAGTCGAAACGAATTTTTTCTAAAAGGGTTAGGATTAGGATTATATTGGGGAGAAGGAGATAAAAGCAGTAATAATACTTCAGTTAGGGTAAGCAACACCGACCCTTCTCTTATTAAGAAATTTAAAGAATTCTTGGTAAAGATATACAGAGTGAAAAAAGAAAAGTTTAGATATTCTTTAGTGACATTTAACAATGGTGATAAAAAAGAGGCAATGAAATTTTGGACAAAACATCTCAAGATTAAAAATAGTCAACTCGGGAAAATAATTAACATACCTCCCCAGGGAAAAGGGACTTATAAAAAGAAAAATCAATTCGGGGTTATTACTATGACGGTAAGTAATAAAAAGTTAAAAGAGAAAATTTTAGAACAAATTAAGCAGATTTAAATTTTTCTATCCGAATAGTCCGGGCAATAGAGCGTTTTGTCTCTTTTGCCCATGTAGCTCAGTTAGCAGAGCGCAAACTTGGTAAGTTTGAGGTCCGCAGTGCAAATCTGCGCGTGGGCTCACGTTTCAATAATTCGATAAACTCACCGCAAGTAAATTCAGCGTAAATAAATATATGGCAGTAAAGAGAAAAGCATTTGTTAAACTTCAGTGTGATGTCTGCAAAAGAATTAATTATTATTCTCACAAATCCAAAAATATAGGTGAGAAGAAGTTAGAATTGAAAAAATTCTGCAAGTGGTGTAGAAAGCACACAGCACACAAAGAAGCTAAAAGGTAAAATGGAAATAAAAATTGTAAAAGATTCAATAAATAAAAAAGAACTTGCCGATATATCAAAAGAGCAGTTTGGTAATTTGGTAAAGGCGGTTGTTGACGTTGGGCAGGGGATAATGGCCGTGGGCGGCGAAATGCACGCTGATGAAGAAGTAGTATTAATTGAACAGGAAAGTTCAAAACGGGAAGATACATGGGGTATTAACCTTTATCCTGAGAAAACCAGCGACGATTGGATTGAATTTGATTCGGTAATTAATTTAAAACCATCTTTTGGTAATCGTTCCCGCAATGTTGATAATCCTGAAATTCAAAAAAAAATTAGAAATATTATAGAAAAATTAGTTTTATAATGAAATAAATTAAAAATTTATTGAGAATTGAAATGAATTGAAAATTCATTGAACAATGAGAAAAGTCTTACATAAAGAATTGGCGGCGGGAAGGTGGTTTAAGCTTTCGCTGGTCGAACAGCTGGCGAATATTGGCAGCGAGGTGAGCCGAGCGCATAAGTGGCAAAGGAAAGACGAAAATATTTTTTGGGGTGCGGTGGAAAGAGCTTTAGAACTTTTTGATTTAACTTTTACCGACCATCGCTGGAAGGGCCGTCTCCGGGAAATTGGCCGAGTAAAAGAATTATTTTGCGATGCCATCACGGGTGGAAAAGAATACAAAAGTTCGCTCAAAGACCTAGACCGTTATTTCTTTTATTACGCCTTTTGCGCAAGACGTAATATGTGAATAGAGATAGGCGAAGAGGACTTTGTCCTTTTCTTCAACTTCGTTAATTGAAAAAGTTCTGCAAGTGGTGCAAAAAGCACACGGCACACAAAGAAGCTAAAAGGTAAAAGATTAAAGGGGGCATTGCCCATAAGCCGGGCTACGGCCACGGGGACGTGGTGAAATGGCTATCATAGGAATCTCCAAAATTTCTGTTCTAGGTTCGAATCCTAGCGTCCCCGCCAAATTTATGCAACCAATATTAGGATTTTTTACCGGCACATCAATAGGATATTTTTCGGGTAATTTTTTTGGCGGTTCCCAAGTCGGCCAAGTAGGGTTTATGGGCCCTCTTCTTTTGCATTTGGGAGATTTGCAAATTCATCTTCATCATTGGCTTATTTCCGGTATTCTTCTGCTTTTTATTTTTCCCTTTTTAAATAAAAAATATAAATTTTCTCCCATTTTTTCCGCCTTTACCATAGGTTTCCTCGGCGGTATGATTTTTCAGGGAATTTTTTCCTATAACGATTGGCATCAGATTTTAATCCAATGATAAAGAAAATAATTATCTCAATCATTATTGTTTTTTTTCTGGCAGCCGTAATTTACCAGGTTTTTCTTAAAAAAGAAAAATCGGCTTTCACTTTAGTTGAGGTTAAAAGAGGTCAAATAATCCAGGCAGTTTCGGAAACCGGCCAGGTGGAAAAAGGAGAAAAAATAAACCTCGGTTTCCGGAATGCCGGAAAAATTGAAAAAATTTACGTTGAAGTCGGCGAGAACGTAAAAAGGGGAGATTTTCTCGCAAGACTGGAAACGAACGATCTTAAAATCCGTCTTCAGGACGCAAAAGCCGCTCTTTCTTTGGTTCAGGCCCAATTGAACAAATTATTGGCCGGCGCCAGCCAGGAAGAAATTAAAGTCGCCCAAACAAAAGTTGAAAACAGCCGGGTTTCCTTGGATACGGCTAAACAAAATCTGGACGACGCATACGAGGATGCGGTGAATAATCTGAATGATTCCTATCTGAAAGCTTACGGCGCTCAAAATTCTGTTGCCGTAATCCAGAGGACCTATTTTATAACAAGCGACCAGGAAGGGGTAAAGGTTAAAGAAAATAAAGAAGCAATTGAAACTGCCGTTTCGGCGGTTAGATCCTATCTTAATGAAGTTCAAAACAATCCGACCGAGGAAAACATCGACCTTAATTTAAACCGAATCAAAAACGAATTATCCGGTATTTTTAATTTTCTTGCGGCCATCCGGGAAGCCTGCGAAGCTCCGAGCTATCGCAATGTAGTTTCTTCCACCGATAAAAGTTCTTTGGATACGCAGAGGGCCAATATCAATACCGCCGTAACCAATGTCGTTAATTCTCAGCAGCTGATTTCCGCCGATAAATTGTCGATCGAATCGGCCGAACTCGATCTCCAAACGACCAAGGACAATTTGGCTCTGGTAACGGCTCCGGCCCGACAAGAAGACGTTGATTTATACCGGGCTAAAGTAAATCAAGCCAATGCTCAAGTTGATCTTTTGGAAAATCAGAATCAGGAATCAATCCTTAAAAGCCCCGTTGACGGCCAAATCGCGGAAATAAACAAAAGGGCGGGGGAAACTATCCAACCCGTTTTGCAGGATTCCGTCATTACCTTACTGCCCGCTTCCCCTTACGATATAAAAGCCGATATTTATGAAGAGGATGTGGTAAAAATGAAAATTGATAATGAAGTAGAAATTTCTTTGGTCGCTTTTTCGGACCAAACCTTCAAAGGGAAAGTAATATCAATTTATCCCGCTGAAAATTTGATCGATGGAGTGGTTTATTACAAAATAATCGTTGAAATTAGCCAACCCCCGGAAGGGATTAAATCCGGCATGACGGCCGACCTTCAAATTAAAACCGCTTCAAAAGAGAACGTTTTGATTGTTCCCGAAGGAGCGATCCAGAAAAAAAACGGGAGGACGATAGTTGAATTGTCACAAAACGGTAAAGTTGAGGAAAGAGAAATACAAACGGGGCTTAAAGGAAGCGACGGCATGACCGAGGCTGTTTCCGGTTTGGAAGAAGGAGAAAAAGTAATCCTACGATAAATGCCAGAGCCCATTATTAAATTAGAAAACGTCTGGAAGATTTACCAATTGGGAAAGATGGAACTTCCCGTTCTGAAGGGAATCGACCTCGATATTAGTCGAGGCGCTTTTGTTGTTATTTTAGGGCCTTCGGGATCCGGAAAGTCGACCATGCTCAATATGGTGGGATGCCTGGATTTGCCGACAAGAGGCAAAGTTTTTTTGGACGGCCAGGATATCTCGAAGATGTCGGAAGACGAGCTTGCCCAAGTGAGGGGAAAAAAAATAGGCTTTGTTTTCCAACAGTTCAATTTGCTCCAAAACCTGAATGCTTTGGAAAACGTAATGATTCCGATGATCTTTCAGGGCAAATCCGAAAAAGAAAGAATTAAGAGGGCTAAATTTCTTCTGGCTTCTTTAGGATTGGAAGACAGGATGAATCACAAACCGATGGAGCTTTCGGGGGGCGAGCAGCAGAGAATTGCCATAGTAAGAGCCTTATCTAATGATCCTGAAATTGTTGTGGCCGATGAGCCTACGGGGAACCTGGATTCTACAACCGGAAAAAAGATTATGGATATTCTGATTGATCTGCACAAAAACGAGAAAAAAACCATTATCGTCGTCACTCACGACCCCACAATCGCAAACTACAGCAGCCAGGTGGTGCATATAAAAGACGGGCAGCTGGCTTCAAATCACTTTGCGGAAGAAAAGGTTTTGTGGTCAAAGAAATAAATTTCTTTTTAATCTGCGCTTACGCTTGATGTCAAACAATAAATGATGCTCAGAGAATATTTAAAAATCGCCATAAAAAATTTAAGAACCAGGCAGCTTAGAAGCTGGCTGACGATTCTTGGCATTGTCATCGGAGTTTTTCTGATAATGTCATTGCTTTCCCTGAGCCAGGGCCTGAAAGATACGGTTTCAAATCAATTGAGGGCTGTCGGTACGGACATCGTGATGATTATGCCCGGCAACATTTCGGACATAATGACCACTATGATGGGCGGGATGGAGCTGACTGAAGAAGACTTAAATACGATTAAAAAAACTCAGGGAGTGCAGGCGGTGGTTCCCAATGTTTATAAAGCAATACTGATGAAATACCAGTATCAGACAAAAGCAGTCATTTTTTCCGGAATAGATTTAAGAAATTCCCTGGATATTTACCAAAATGACATAGGCATGAAAATTGCGGAGGGCCGTTGGCCATCGCTGGGAAAAAGGGAAATCGTGGTGGGAAGCTTGGTTCCGACGGATATCTTTCCGGGATTAAGGATAAATACCACGGCCACGATAAAAGGAAGGCAGTTTGAAGTCGTAGGAATCTTAAAATCAAGGGGAAGCAAACAGGATGATATGATGGCCGGAGTAGACATGAATCTTTATCGGGAAATAACGGGCGAAAAGAAAGGAGCTCCCCAGGCAATTGCAAAAATCGCCCCGGGTTATTCGGTTGACCAGGTTGCCGAAAATATAAAAACAAATCTCGAAGAAAATGCAAAAAGGCGAGCCGGCGAAGAAGGAGGAAGCGCTTATTCGGTTTTAACCAGCGAAGCTCTCGGGAGCATCGTGGGTAATATTATGGGAATAATACAGGTGGTCGTTTTTGCTTTCGGGAGCATCGCAGTTTTGGTCGGAGGCATCGGTATTATGAATACAATGTACACATCCGTCAGGGAGCGGACTAAAGAGATCGGGATTTTAAAGGCAGTAGGAGCTAGAAATTCAACCATAGTCATGATTTTTCTGATAGAATCGGGAATAATAGGTTTAATCGGGGGATTGGGGGGAATGATTTCGGGTTTAGGCCTGGCAAAATTAATTCAGGCCATCGGCCAGGTTCACCCCGTCTTTTACATTGAAGCGTCAATTACGCCGGGCATAGTACTTTTTGGAATATTATTTTCCATCGGCGTGGGTTGTCTTTCAGGCTACTTCCCGGCCCGCAGCGCCGCAAAATTAAAACCCGTAGAAGCCCTAAGAAGATTTGAATAATGTAAGCGACGGGCGAAGAGAATTTATCAATCCTCTTCTTCATCCGCGTTTCCTAAAGGAAACTTGGTAGCGAAGAGATAAATCTCTTCTTTACTTTCGTTCTACTTACAGTAGAATTCAGCCTTTTAGTAAAATTATGATTCTTGAAATTAAAAATTATCCCAATCCGGTTTTGAAAAGAAGGTCCGAAGAAGTGAAAGAAATAACTCCTGAAATTAAGGAGTTAGCTTCTGATATGACAGAAACCATGAAGAGTCGCGAAGGAGTAGGCATCGCTGCTCCCCAGTTGGGCTTGCTCAAAAGATTAATTGTAGTCCAAATGGAAAAAGGCCCCGAAGCGTTTGTCAATCCCGAAATCCTGAGAAAGAGCAAAGAACAGGAAATTATGGAGGAAGGTTGTTTCTGTCTGCCGGGCATTTTTTTAAAAATAAAAAGAGCAAAAGAAGCGGAGATTGAAGCTTTGGATATTAACGGAAATAAAATCCGGATAAAAACCGGGGGGTTCCCGGCCCGGATTTTCCAGCACGAAATTGATCATTTGGACGGGATTTTGTTTATAGACCGCGCAGGAGTCGGGCGAAAAATATGGGAATCAGTTAAATTCTATATAAGAAGGAGGAAATAATGGACGACTCAAACATGGTAGAAAAAATAGAACATTAAAAAATAAAATGGAAAGGAGTAAAGATGGTTAAGGGAAAAGTGGCTTATGTATTTCCGGGACAGGGGGCACAAAGAATCGGTATGGGACTTGTAGATTCTCAAGATTCTGATATGGCTAAAGAATTATTCAAACTTATCGATAAAAAGTTAGGCTTCTCGCTTTCTAAACTCTGTTTTGAGGGACCGGACGAGGAACTGAAAAAGACGATTAATTGCCAGCCGGCGATTCTGGCAGTTAGTTATATTTATTATATGACTCACTGTTGCGGGCTTCGGAGATTAAAATTGGATAAGCCAGCTTTTTTCGCCGGCCACAGCTTAGGTCAATACACGGCCTTTGTCATTGCAGATGTGATAAATCTTCTGGACGGAGTTTTTCTGGTTCGGGAAAGAGGAAGATTAATGCAGGAAGCGGAAGAAAGGAATCCCGGTGGAATGGCCGCTGTTATGAATTTAGACAAAAATACTCTTAATGCGATTTGCAAGGAGACGGGCGTTGTGATTTCCAATATAAATTGTCCCGGACAATTTGTCATCAGCGGTCCAAAAGAATGTCTGGGACGGGCTTGCAAATTAGTATCAAGCAAAGGGGCGAGAGCTATTCCTCTAAGAACCGGAGGGGCTTTTCATTCAAGGGAGATGGAATCAATAATCCCCGGAATGACTGAGGCTCTGTCAAAAGTAAAGTTACATAAAGCCGAGATACCTATTATTGCCAATTCCTCGGCTAAGCCGATTGCGAGGCCCGAGGAAATAAGAGAAGAATCAATTATACAGCTTTCTTCAGCTGTGCAATGGCAGGCCTCTATTGAATATATGATAAACGAAGGCGTATGCACTTTTGTTGAAATTGGTCCCGGCGATAAGGTCTTATCCGGATTGATCAGGAGGATAGATTCTGATGTTGAGGTTATAAATATCAAGGAGATATAGTAAAGCGCGGCGAGTTCCGCTTTTAAGAGGAGCTCGCCATTTTTATTTATTGAATCAAGAAATTTTGTTATGATTAAAAAATGGATTTAATAGATTCTTTAATAAAGGAGGGTTGGTTAAAGACGCCGAGAATTATTGAGGCGTTTAGAAAAATTAAAAGAGTAGATTTTCTACCCGAAGATACGAAAGATTTAGCCGAACTTAATGATGCTTTGTCCATAGGGTGGGGTCAAACAATTTCTCAGCCTTTGGTGGTGGCGTTTATGCTCGAACTTCTGGCGCCCGAAAAGGGAGAGAAAATTTTAGATGTCGGTTCGGGTTCCGGCTGGACTTCGGCTCTTCTTGGTGAAATAGTCGGGGAGCGGGGAAAAGTCATTGCCATAGAGCTGATTCCCGAGCTTAAGGAATTCGGAGAAAAAAATATGGCAAAATATAATTTTGTAGAGAAGGGGATTGTTAAATTTATCTGTGCCGACGGTTCAAAGGGATACCCAAAAGAAGCACCGTTCGATAAAATCTTGGCTTCCGCAGAAGCCAGTGAGTTGCAAAAAGAATGGAAGGAGCAATTGAAAATAGGAGGCAGGATTGTCACGCCAATTGGCAATTCCATCTGGTTATTTATTAAAAAAAGCCAAGGGGAAGGCGATGAACCTTCGGTTCATCTTAACTCGGTCCAAGAAGACCTCGTATTTGAAGAAAAAGAGTATCCCGGTTTTGTTTTCGTTCCCTTAATTGAAAAATAATTTAAAAATCAGCCCCCAAAACGTGTATCAAAAAATCTCGCGGCCGCGAGAATTTTTGACGGAGGTATTATGAAGAAAAAAAATTTAATTACAGTTTTAATAGTTTTGACGATGGTGATTTTCGGCTGTTTAACCTTTTTGCCGAAAAATCCTTCTTCGAAAAAAGAAGTGCTTTTTAACATTGAAAAAGGAGAGGGTTCGAGAGATATCGCCATAAACCTGGAAAAAGAAGGTCTTATCAGATTTGCGCCGATTTTTCGGATATATGTTTTAACCGTCGGCGTTTCCGAAAAACTCCAGGCGGGAAAATACGAGTTATCTCCCTCGATGAGCATTTATCAGATGGCAAAAAGGTTCGCTTCGGGGGACGTCGCCAAAAAAATAATAACCATTCCCGAAGGTTTTACGGTTAAACAAATAGAAGAAAAATTAAACATAACAATCGATCCTAATCTCGAAGGATTTTTATTCCCCGATACTTATCATTTTTCTTATGATGCTGCTCCGGGAGAAATCGTTGAAATCATGCGGGACAATTTCGAAAAAAAGATAACCCAGGACTTAAGGGAAGAAATTGCAAGGCAGAATAAAACAATTTCCGAAATAATAACCATGGCTTCTTTGATAGAAAAAGAGGTAAAAACCAAAAAAGATAAAGACTTGGTTTCGGGAATTTTATGGAAAAGGCTGAAAATCGGCATGGCTCTGCAGGTAGATTCGGAAATGTGGACTTATGAAAACAGGGGATTGCCTCCCGCCCCGATTTGCAACCCCGGGCTTGAAAGTATAAAATCTGCGGTGTACCCTGAGAATAGCGAATATTGGTATTATCTTTCGACTGAGGAAGGCCGGACGATTTTCAGCAGAACGCTGGAAGAGCACAATGCCGCCCGGGCGAAATATCTAAAGCTGAAGCGTTAGCTGAAGTGGAAGAAGAGATTTATCTCTTCGCCCTCATAATCTTTATGGTAAAAAAACCCTTAATTCTTATCGGAATAATTGTTATAGTGATATTAGTCGGATATCTCGGTTATCGGACATTTTTTAATTATCAGAATTTAATAAAAGAAAAGGGGAATGCGCCTCAAGAAGAAGCAACCAGTACTTCTCCCCAAAGTGAAACTCCCCAAATTATCGTGACCAAAGCTTTAGAAGGAAAATCTGTCGTCATCGTCATCGCCTTCAAGAATTTTCGGGACGAAGAATACTTTGTGCCGAGGCAGATTTTTTATGTTGCCGGCGCCGACGTTAAAACCGCCAGCACTCAAAAAGGTCTAGCCTCTGGAGCTGAAGGCGGCCAGGCTCAAATCGATCTCTTGATGAATGAAATAAATCCGGCCGATTTCGATGCCGTAGTTTTTATCGGAGGCCCGGGAGCCCTTGAATATCTTGATAACGAAAATTCTTATAAACTGATAAAAGACACGGTTTCCGAAGGCAAACTTCTGGCCGGGATTTGCATCGCCCCGACTATTTTAGCCAAAGCCGGAGTTTTAAATGGAAAAAAGGCTACGGTTTGGATAAGTCCTTTGGATAAATCCGCAGTCAAAATTTTGGAGGATAACGGAGCAATTTATGAGGAAAAATTCGTGGTAGCGGACGAAAAAATTGTTACGGCTTCCGGGCCGGAAGCCGCCGAAGAATTCGCGATGAAGGTTGTTGAGGTGCTTGCCCAGTAGTGAATTTTTGACTTGCTTCGCAAAATTATCCCGCCGAAGGCGGGATTGTCAAAAATCTACTACTGGGTTGACAGATCTTTTGGAATATAGTAAATTAAAGAATATCCGCAGACAGTGGGTTTACCCTCCATAGTTTTAACGAAGGAGGGCAAGTAATTCCCACCGAGGGTAAGCTAACAGAGGTCGGACCTCTGCGAGCTGAAATTGTGTCTGCGGAAAACGCAGATTTTTTTTGTTCCTTTTTATTAAAGAGGAACAATCCTCCGAAGCTTCAGCGTAGGAGGATAATTAAACCGATAACCGCTATGGCCTTAACTAAAACGCAAAAACAAAATATTTTGGAAGATTTGAGAGATAAGACCGCTAAAGCAAAAGCGATTGTTTTGGTCGGGATTTCGGGTTTGAAAGTGAAAGAGATTTCCGAATTGAGAAAAAGATTAAAGTTGGTAGACGCCAACTTGAAAGTGGTCAAGAAAACTTTGGCCAATTTGGTTTTTAAAGAAAACAAACTGGATTTTGAAGAAGAAAATTTTAAAACCGAAGTTGGCTTCGTTTTCGGATTTAAAGACGAGGTCTTGCCCGCAAAAACGGTTTATCAGTCATCCAAAGAATATGAAAATCTGAAAATTTTGGGCGGTTATCTGGAAAAAAAATTTAAGATGGCCGAAGAAATGATTACTTTAGCCCAGCTCCCGACCAAAAACGAATTATTGGCGAAATTAATCGGAAGCATAAATGCTCCAGTTTCAAACTTTGTGTATTCGTTAAAATATAATCTGAAAGGTCTGGTATATTTATTAAGCGTAATAAAAAAATAATTTTATGGCAGAAGAAACAAACAAAGAAGAAAAAGTGGAAGTTCCCGAGAAGTTCAAGAAATTGGTTGATGAAATCGAGAAAATGTCTGTTTTGGATTTGGCGGAATTGGTGAAGGTTTTGGAGAAGAAATTCGGCGTTCAGGCTTCAGCCCCCGTGGTTGCAGCCGTAGCTCCGACAGCAGGCGCAGCGGAAGGCGATCAGGCCGAGGAAAAGTCCTCTTTTAACGTTGTGTTGGTTGCCGTTGGGGACAAAAAGATAGAAGTGATCAAGGTTGTCAGGGACATTACCCAGAAAGGATTGAAGGAAGCCAAGGACTTGGTTGACGCCGCGGCCGTCGCTCCTCAAACGGTAAAAGAAAATGCCAAGAAAGAGGAAGCCGAAGATATGAAAAAGAAATTCGAAGCAGCCGGCGCGAAAGTGGAATTGAAGTAATTTTGAGAAAAATATCAAACAGAAAAAGAACCCGCTCGCGGGTTCTTTTTCTGTTTTAGGTCCATTGTAAAAATCTAAAAAAATGGTATAATATAAAATTATAGCATGGAACGCCCTAAGATAAATAGTCAAAGTTTAAAAGAAAGATTTCCCGAAATATATAAAAAATTCTTCTCTAAATGTTTTTTGGTTGTATCTGCGCCGGGGAACTTCTGGTGGGCGGGAGAACACTCTGTGCTTTATGGAGTACCGGGTATTAAGCAAAATTTACCAATAAGAGTTTATGTGGGTTTAGAAAGAAACAATATGAAAGAGATTTCCTTTGGTTTTTGGAGAAACTTGCTACCCTCAAAAGGAACCTTTGAATATTTAGAATTAGATTTGAGTACTAAAAAGGGGATAATCGATATTTTAAAATCAGAGATTGCCAAATTTAATAAACTTTCTTCAGCAGATTTTAGAATTAATATTCTTTCTGAAGTTCCCCCCGGTTCCGGGCTCGGTTTCTCCGGTGCTTTCGGTGCATCATTAGCTGCCGCTATTTATTTATATTTTAAAAAAGTAACCATAAAAGAAATTAAGTCTTGGAATGAAACTTCTGTTATGGAATTAATTCAAAAACGCGGTGATTTCAATAAAATTTTCCGTCTGGCTTGGAAAATAGAATCACTGATTCAGGGCGGAAACTCTTCTGGCGGGGCACCATTCTGTTCATTAATTAATAGTTATTTCCCCATCGTCTTGTTTAGCCAAAAAAGAACAGACATGGGCGAATTAGAAAAAACAGATTCTGAAATATTACCATCTGATGTTTCTGGAAATTACGATTTAATAGATAGAATTTTATATCAAGGCGCCAGGTTAAATGATATTTTTGGGCTAAAATATTTTAATACTTTTCCTATTCACTTTGGTTTGATTTATTCTGGCGAAACGACAAGCACCAGTAATGCGGTGGACGCCACCAGAGAAGAAAAAGATTTTTTGAACGGTTTAATTAAATTTGATAGGGAATTCAGAAAAGATTTTATAGTTCCCGAGTCCAAACCACATCTTTTTTACTCTGAGGAGCTGAAAAAAGAAAAAAATCTCTGGAATCTTTATTTAAAACTTTCTACCGTAATTTCTTTGCGCGTGATAGGTGCTTTTAAAAATCTTTTTCAAAAAGGTTTCTCAAAAAAGGCAATGAAAGATTTGGTAAAAGGGGTTAATGACTACCAATCATTTTTTCGTTTGCTCGGTTTATCTACTAACAACATCGAAGAAATAAATACTTTTATAAAAGGCATCTTTTTCGATAAAGGAATAGCAGGAGCGATAAAGATAACGGGCGGAGGAATGGGGGGAGATATCTTATTTGTTGTTCCTCACAGTTCTTTAATAGATGGGTTAGATTATATTATTGAAGAACTGAGAAAGAAGATAAATAAAAATATTTTCTTCGATTATCTCTCTTGGATTGATGGAATAGAGGATAATGGCGTTAAAATAGAACATTCTGTGGAAAGTAAAATATATTCCGAGTTCGCTTCTGAGGGAATTGTTTATATTAAGAAGATGGAAAGAAGCGGCGACGTAAGAGCAATTACTTATTCGCTTCAAGAATATAAGAAAAATAAGCCAAAGATAGATCTTTTATTGGATTCGGTTAATACAGATATTTATATAAAGAATAAAAAATTAACTTCTAAAGACATCCGTTCGGCAAGTACTACAATTAAAATGATGGAATTGCTTTTGAATAGCGCCGAAAAAAGAATAAAAAATAAAGATCTTCCAATATCTTCTTATCGGAATGACCGCAATGAACTGCAAAGTAAAATTATTTCGCCCTTAAAAAAAGCTATTAATAAAAGGTTAAAAAAGAAACTTGCAATAGAGATTCACGGCGGGATAACAGATTTCTATATTGAATTAAAGCCGACTAATTTAGAGATATATTTCTTGGAAAAGATTTTCTAATATATTGAATAGATAAATCCCAAAAAAGACCCCCGACGGGGGTCTTTTTTTCTCCAGTTTTTCCCTATTCTTCCGTTGGAGAAAATGAGACTTTGTAAGTAGTACCTTAAAAATTAAATAGGGGTACGAATATGAAAGAAAGGAGGTGAGTGAGATGTCTATTCCAGCTAGTCTTCCTCAGCCCCCCGGCATAGATCCCTTCAGACCACTAAGTAATGGGTGGGGAATCTCTCCCATTGGTCCCTCTCCGCTCGGCGGCGATATACATGATACGTTTCATGTTGACGCCGACGGAAACATAACAGGGGGTCATACAACAATCAGGATACGCGACGGCAAAGTCGTGGAATTGCCGTGGTAATCCGAAAGACCCGGGCACGTCTCTAAACTGCCCTCCCCATATTCAATATTTTCTGAATGTATTTTTATTAATGGAGGAGTAGAATGAGTTGGACGAAAGAGGTAATGCTAGAGAATACTGTAAAATTATTGAAATCAGAAAGAACAATTTTTATAATCCAGTACGGTTCCTCGCTTTACGGAGAATATTTCAACGATATTGATTTATTTTTGATAGAAGAAGGGCAAAGGGAAGTGGAGGAAATTATTATAGGCAATCTTGATATAGCTCGTATGGGTATAAATAACTTCGGTGGGTATATAGATAAGAAGGATCCGACTCTTGCCACAGAACCAATTTTGACAGGAAAATTAATTTTCGGAAACGAAGAAGAGTTTAATAAATTAAAAAGGCGGTTAATGGAAGGGTCAGCTGACATTAATTATTTACTGAGAGCTTCACTTGCTGAACACCTAAAAGCAATTCAGTTTGTCGAATACCAAAGATTAAAAGAATCTCTTGGGAGTTTAAGTTTTGCTTTTAGCTATCGACTTTTTGCGGAATGGTATTATGTTCGAAAAGGGAAACCAATAGATTGGAAATCACTCCTTTTTAACATAAATAAAGAAACAGAAGAACTTTGGGAGAAGTTAAGTGAAACAATTAGAATTGGTAAACTAGATAAAGAAAAGATAAAAGAGGAAACGGTGCTTCAACTTATTACCCAATGGGAAGATATTCTTTTAACTAATAGGAGATTATTATAGATATTATAGAAAGGAGGTGAGTAAGATGGCATTCAGAACAAGCTGGGAACCGGGAGATGCTGCTTCAGAAGTGGCCAAAATAGCTCGATCAGGTCAACTCCCGAACAATGTTCATCAGAGAGTATCTCCTATTGAGCCTGAAAGAAGGGGGGGTGGATACAGAATTGAGTGTGAAAGTATCCACGGGAGTCAGCACGACACAAAAGTTACGATTTTTGTGAGGCCAGATCCGGTAAAGGGGAGCATCGTTGACGTTGTTCCTTGGTCTAATACGTCTGGTTCTGAAGCAAATGAAGTTGCCGCAAGTTTAAAAAACGCGTATTTCTCAGACTAAATTCAAGGCGTTATTTTTAAAACCCCACGAATGTGGGGTTTTTTTATTTGCCGAAGATGATTTTGTTGACAACAAAAATTCGTCTTGAAGATCGCCAAAGAGGCGATTTTTTGGTTTACGCCTTGATTTTAAATAGAATCCTGTTAGTTTGACATTAGTACTTTAAATTAAGAAGAGGTGAGAGGAATGAATAAAATAAATGTTGCGATTCTTGGTGTTACGGGCTACACGGGCAATGAGGCGGAAAAACTATTATTACCGCGAAAAGATATCGATATCGTTTATGCGCCAACGGTTAGGTATTCGGGAAAGAAAGAAGAAATTGAGCACTTAAAAAAGGCACAGGTTGTTCTCAGTTTTCTTCCTCACGAGCAATCAATGAATGCAATTCCTGAAATTTTGGAGATAGTGGGATACGTCATAGATTTGAGCGGCGCCTACAGGCTAAAAAATGTCTCAGATTATCCCGTGTGGTATGGATTCCAGCATCATTACCCAACATTGCTGAAAGAGGCGGTCTATGGATTACCCGAAATAAATAGACATTTGATTCGCGATGCGAGACTTATCGCCAGCGCCGGTTGTTATGAAACAGCAATGATTCTGGGTCTCTGGCCCTTAGTTACCGAGAGATTAATTTCCTCCGGGATAGAAGTAAAGGCAGTCTCGGGCTATTCCGGGGCGGGGAAAAGTGCGGAAAGACCCAAAAAGATAACCCCCTATAAGGGTGGCCAGCAGCACCAGCATATCCCGGCCGTAGAGCAGGCGCTTGGTATGCCCGGTAAAATACTTTTCTTTCCCAGCGTAGCTCCTTATAAGAGGGGAATTGAAATGGTCATCTCTGTAAAGATAGATAGAGATTTAACGACGGGCGAGCTCGAAGATCTTTATGAAGATTTTTACAGAGAAGAACCTTTTGTCAGGGTTAAGCGGTTCGTCAGCAGAAAAGAGGTTAATTACCGTAATTTCTGCGATATCGCCTGCAATGTTAAAGAAGGAATGACAAATATACGAGTCGCCTTAGATAATCTGCGAAAAGGAGCAAGTTCTCAGATTATCCAAAACCTCAACATTATATGCGGATTGCCGGAAACGCAGGGACTTCTATAGTCCCGCTGAAAAAGGAGGAGCGATATGGATATACTGGTGAAAGTATCTAGTTTGTTGGTAAATGATGAAAAATTCTATAGATTGCTGAAAGAAAAGGTTTCTCAATTTGGAGTCGCTGCTGATTTTTATATTCTTTGTGGCGGTGGCGCAATGATAAGCCAGCGCCTGGAGAATGCCGGCATTTCTTCGAAATTCGGTCCCCGCGGCAGAGAGATTGAGTCAGAAAAAGGAAGAAGAGAGGCCGGCATTGCTTTAGAAGAAATTGGGCGCTTCGTTAAGAAAAGATTGAGAAAGGAAAAAATCCGAGCCATTGTTCTTTTGCCGCGAATAAAGATAAACCGCGGTTTATTCAAAAAAAAGAAGGTCTTCCATTTCAATGGCGATTACTATATAGAAGCGTCCTACCCCAACTTCGGCAAGATATTCGTCGTAACGAAAAAGAGGGAGGGGATTTATAAGTCGTTCCCAGAGGAGCTTACCCGAATAGAGGTGGTATATTTGTAAGGCTTGATTTTTTTGAAAGGATGGCTTATATATAATAATCTTAAATAGGAGGTGATTATTTGGGCGAAATTAAAAAAATAGGAAAGAAATACGGCGACAGTGATTTCTTTCCAAAAGGAAACGGCAAAGGAAAACGGCGCATACCGCGTCATCACAACAAAGTAATTGGTGGCAAGGTTAACCGAAAAAACGGCCACGGTCAAAGGAGAGATCTTTAAATAGTCAAGAAAGGAGAGAAAAAATTGAGGATTCTTATAGTCGGTCCGACCAACCCCTTAGATTTTGTCACGATTCGCGAGATTGTCAAAGAAAAAATTGAGGAGAATGGAGGGCGTGTTTCTTCCGCAAGAATACGATTTAATTCCGAAGAAGATGTGTTCGTTACTTCGGAAGGCAAGGCGATTAATGCAAACGGTAAAGCAGTTATCTTTGTCCTGCCGTCTTTAACTGAGTCTTTGGGACGAAGTAAAGAAGCTGTTGACGGTGTTGTCCGCAGCTTAAGCGAGGAACTTCACGAATGCAAGGTTGTCCTTGCGCGGAAGTTTCCTTCATAAATGTTCCTTAAAAAACAATTATACGGATGGGGCAGAGCTTAAGCTTAAGCTCTGCCTTTTAATTTGACAAGTGTTTTTGTTTTTGGTAAATTTAATATAGAATTCCTTAACAAAATAAGTCTTCTCTCTTGGGCAGTGGGTCCGGTTATTGGGGGGTCAGGTATCTCTCCTCCCTCCTAAATAGCCGGCCCTTTTTTATTCTAAAAAACTTGCATTTTTATTTTTAAGTGGTATAATATAATATAGTACCTAAAATAAATATGAAGAAGGGAAGGTAGAATATGGATTTGCAGATTGATATATACCAGTGCGGTAGTAATCACGTTCATGTCGTTTTGCGGGGTCAGCAGGCTGAGGGTGCGGTTGCCTTTAATGACATGGAGGCATTCGTCAAATTCATAGAGGCCTGCCAGGACTTTATTTTTAAAGGAGGAAGGAAAAACACAACAGAAATACCAAGCGTATTTCTGGACGCTTTCAGAGAGGAGGGGAGGTGAAAGATGAAGATCTCAAAAGAGATTGTTGAAGAGGCCTTACGGAGATTAGAGGAATCTCCGATGATATTCGTTTTAGAAAAGCTTGAGAAGATGAGGAGTGAAAATCCTCATCTGGCGGAGTTTCTTGAGGCGGTGTTTGAAAGCTGGAAAGAAGATCCGCCGCCAGACCTCGAGAGACAGTCAGCTGTCTTGCTGACTGATCTGGTAGTTTTGGCGGATATGTTCCGCCGACAGGAGGAGGTGGATAAGCTCGAAAAACAATTCGGATGATTCGGATGATAGCAGTGCTCTTTATGGGCGGTGAATATTCGCCGCCCCGTTTTTTTAAAATTTTTTTATTGTTTTTTAATTTCAAGCAACTTAGCTCAAAAAATAAAAATCACCAACGTTAGCTGGTGAAAAAAAACAGAAAAGAAAAATTAATTAGCTGATTTTGTTAAGCTTTATTTCCATCATACTGACTCTTTTTTCCAGAACGGCAAATTCATCGTGGGATACCTTCTGCTTCAGATCGTTTTTTATCAGTTCAATATCTAACTTGATTGTTTCCAGGGTAGCTTCTACATTATCAAAACGACCATCGATTTGGTCAAATCTTTGATCGTGTTCTTCTAATTTTTCGGTATTGGCCGTAACTTGTTCGCTGACAGTTTTAATGTCATCCTTTAAATCTTCAGCGACAACGTCGAAGTGGCGGCAAATTTCATCCTTAAATTGTTTGAGATTTTCTTCAGCCATATTTCTAATTTTAGTTTATCATGTTAGAGAGTGTTGTCAAACCCCGTAGTGAATTTTGGACAAATTTTATTTAATTCGTTCCCCGCTGGGAACGGTCCAAAATCTACTACGGGGTCAAATAGAGCTTCGCCGCGCGCCCACAGTCCTGTTTTTTTTAATTTGAAAATTTATTTTTTTGTACTGATGCGGATTTGACAGATATTTTTTTTAAGGTTATTAAAAGGGTAGGTTTGAAAAGGTCGAAATAGCATTATTTACCTTCGATTTTACAAGTAAAATATCGATGAAAAAAGTTTTTAGCACTGTTATTAGTTTCGCGGTTTTATTAAGCGTTTTATCTGTTCCCGTTGTCACTCAAGCAGTTTCTGCCACATCATCTGTGCAGGAACTCATTACTTCGCTTGAAGCACAAATCGCTAAATTAAAAGCCCAGATTGCGGAGTTCAATGTCCAATTAGAGACATTAAAGAAGGTTCAGGGCGAAGTAAAAGAGACGACAAAAGAGGTTACGGGAACGTTAAAACTTATAAAAAATCTGAAGATAGGGATGAGCGGGGATGATATTAAGACATTGCAGGAATTTTTGGCAACCGACCCTGATGTTTATCCCGACGGACTAATTACCGGCTACTTTGGCAAATTAACCGAGAAAGCGGTGAAAAAATTCCAAAAAAAGATATGTGTCGAGGAAGTCGGGTCCGTAGGACCAAAGACAATGTGGAAGATAAATGAATTACTCACCGAGGGTGCGGGTAATTCCGGGAAAATTCCGTCAGGACTTTTAACCGCTCCCGGCATCCAGAAAAAACTTTGCGCAACTGCTACTTCAACTCCCGACACCATTGCGCCAATTATTTCTAATGTTCTTGCAACCAGTACCACTGCCACAACGACCCGGATTAGATGGACTACCGATGAAAAAGCGAATGGCAAAGTATGGTATGGCACTTCAACTCCTGTTGTTGTAACCACCTCAACTGCAATGGTCAGTTCTTCCGATTATGATTTAGAGCACAATATTAAACTATCTGGCTTGACGGCAAGCACGACCTATTACTATTTAGTGAGTTCGGCTGATAAATCCGGGAATGCCACAACCGCAGCAGAAAAATCATTCACAACTGCAGGACAATAATTCTTATTTAGAAAAGAAAACCGCCCGAGAGGGCGGTTTTTGTTTTGTGTAATTTTACTGCTCCTGCCAGC
>Ga0315291_10001534_pt1 | contig 30952 bp, 25 predicted proteins | sample YL17G12_20_MG_FD_203070 | JGI IMG/M metagenome (GOLD analysis project Ga0315291, IMG submission 203070) | Sediment microbial communities from Yellowstone Lake, YNP, Wyoming, USA - YL17G12_20 | ecosystem: Environmental > Aquatic > Freshwater > Lake > Sediment | place: USA: Wyoming | collected...
CAAAGCAAGAATCCTCAAAGGAATCGCAGAAATCAATGCGGAGCCGGTTGTTCATCGCTGGAAAAAATTTGATGCAATCACGAGTTAATATGTAATTACTTTAATGAAACGTTGTACTAGTGCCTTCCCCGTCTTCAGCTCTCAAACCGCACCATGTAATCCCTCAGTTCCTCCATCCCTTATAATTTCATTGCCTTTATAATTGATTGCATCCTGCTCTCAGAATTAAGCATCTGATTTTTTAATTCCCCAACCCCTAAATTGTTATGACCCTATTTTTTACCTTTTAAAATAGTTTTTTGTGCCTAATGGTATTAATATAACCATACTATATTAATATATTATTTACTAGTAAATGGGAATATGTTCCTTTAGGAACTAGTCACAAAATTTAATTTAAGGATTAATATGTTTTTATTTTATACAATAAAAAATAATATTGATATTTCAAACAATTGTAATTTTTATATATTTAAGAAATATTTTTAATTTTGGTATTTAATATGCATGGTAAATCAATTAATAAAATATAATATTAATAAATATAATTAAAATTTACATTTAAGATAGGAGGACGGGAAATGAAAAATGTATATGTGAAGCAAAAAATACTATTTATATTAATTTCTATCTGTTTGCTTCTGTTATTTCCTACTAGCCAGTTAAAAGCAGAGCCTCAACTGTGGGAAATTTATAATACCATCTATGAAAATACCCACGTAGGGAGTAACCAGGATCTTACAGACAATTATGGTGTATCTTATGATGAAATGTGGCTCTTTACCAATGGCTATGTAATAGCAAGTGCTCGATTTGCAGGATATAAACAGAGATTTGGGTATTATGCTGACGACTGTAGTGGCAATGAGAGAGTTGAGCTCTTTAATGTGACTGAATCTGGTTACCTTAATCAGGGTAAGTACGAAAGACTTTTAATAGCTGAAAGCGCTGACGTTGTCGGTTTTTATGTTGAACCATACACCAATGTTCCTAAAGGGTTATGGTTCAGCCAGTATACCTTGAATAGTGACAATAGTGATCACATGAGAGCATATCGCGCACCTGAACCTGATTTTAATCCTGCTAATCCGGAGTATCTTATAGGGTGGGAAGATTTAGAAAATCTTGGTGATGCCGATTATAATGACTTAATCGTCACCATTCGGTCTTTTGAACCTTATCGCATTGAATGCTGTAAAGAGGCCAGTGAGTGCGATGACGGGATATATTGCAATGGAGTGGAGACCTGTACAAATAGTGCCTGCCAACAGGGGAGTGATCCTTGCCCAGACGATGGGATGTTCTGTAATGGTACGGAGGGATGTGATGAAGAAGGTAATACCTGTACCAGTAGTGGTGACCCCTGCGGGACTGACCTTAGGTGTGATGAACAGGGTAGTCAATGTGTGGGGTGTCTGGAAGATGAAGATTGCAATGATGGGACATACTGCAATGGAGAGGAGAGTTGCAGCACCAAAGTGTGTGTCCACGCCGGGAACCCCTGCTCGTCTGATACTACCTGCAATGAGGAAGCTCAAAGCTGTGACCAGATATCAACAACTACCACCACGGTAGTGCCAGCTCCACCGCCGCCTCCTGTGGTTGATAATGTAGTAGTAGTGGTACCAGAGGTTGCTGAAGTAAATTCAGGAGGATCGCTTCAGTTTTATGCAGTGACTATCCATGAGGGCAGGGTGGTAAAGGGCAACTGTGAGTGGAAAATTGTTTCAGATGCAGGCATTGGAAGTGCGATAGACAGTAACGGCTTGTACAACGCAGGGACAAATCTGAAAGATGGGCCAGTCACAGAAAAGATTAAAGTTGTCGACTTGACTTATGGATATTTTACTTATGCAAAGGTAACTATTCATGCACTTAAGATCTCGATTACTCAGGATAAGGAAGTCGTGAATTCAGGTGAGGCGGTGCGATTTGGCGCCCTCACTGCTTTAGACGGGAGCGTGATAGAGAACAGCTATCAGTGGGAAATTGATCCGCCCAGCACCATCGGCAGTTCCATTAGTAGTGATGGTACTTATGTGGCGGGAATGAATTTAAATGGGAGTGATGTAATGGAAGCGGTTAAGGTAACTGATGTGGTCTACGGAATTTCTACTAGTGCCGCCATCACTGTGCGCTACTCCTATCTGCCTGTGCCTGGAGATTTCGAAGTTACTGTTACACCCCTCCAGGGCATGGTGGCTTCAGAAGGTACGATTAACTTTACTGCGGCTACCACACTCCCGAACTCTTCTGGTATGGAAGAGACTAACTCACCTTCCTACGAGTGGTCAGTCAGTAGTAGTATTGGGAGTCAAATAGATGCGGTAACTGGTCTCTATAAGGCCGGAGAGAATGAAGTGGGGCATCAGGCATCAGATGTTATTACTGTAGTTGACCATGCGAATGGTAATACTACCAAGAGTGCTGAGGTGATAGTGACCTACGGGAAAATAACCTGTATCTTTCCCTCAACCATCCTGGCCTCAAGGTGGTTACCTTTGCCCTACCTATGTGTGATTACGGGTGAGCATTTGAATATCGATCCCTTCTATACCCTGGTGCATTTTGAGCCAGAAGGTGATATCCTACCACTCTCTAAATTTGGATTCGATGACTTCATGATCGTTACCATACTCGTTCAGCCTAACCCTGTCGCTCACGAGGTCGATATTGTATTAGATAACAATGGAGAATATGCGGTAGCCAACAATCTGCCGGTAACTATTGATATGCTTCCTTGGATACTAGATGAAAAAAGGTGATACCAGGCTGCTTGGTTACTATATTTATTGCTTTATTACCAAAGCCTGACTCTAGATTCTAGCTTAAATCGACATTTTGAAAATAATCATCTTTTGATAATTAAAAAGCAGGGGTTTGAATTCAACCCCTGCTTTTTCTTAATTGATCACTATCATGGTAGAGTTGCTTTACCTGTGCAACTTTGATGCTCCCGTAAAAAGTCCCGGCGTGTGTCATTGCGAGGAGCGGAGCGACGTGGCAATCTCGTTTTTTCAAATACTTACAATGGCAGAGATTGCTTCACTTCGTTCGCAATGACAGTTTTTTGACTTTTTACGACGCCATCAACTATCAAATGTTCAAAACGTAATGCATAGTGTTTTGAACTTTGAGCTTTGTCATTTGACATTCTCATGCTTTTTACCATGCCATTGCCTCTCTCCTCTTCCTCCTCCTTCTCAGGTAAAAGTTGATGAGTCCGAATAAGATGAGGAGGGCGGGAATCCCGAACATGTTCAGCGATTTAATAAGTGATTTCACCTGTTCTGTGGTTTCTTGAAGAGGTCGGTCGGTAACTCCCAGAGATCGAATGCCTATCAGTTGCTCACCCAGGGTGAGCCAATCAATAATATTGAGGAGAAACACCTGATTTTCTTTAAATTGGGTGAGAAAATCATCGTTGATAAATCGAGCATTTCCTATTACCACCATCTGGGTATCAGGGCTTTCCTTAATGGTTTCCTTTGGCGGCTCGGCTTTTTTCTTATCGCTCTTTTCTTCGGTGGTGGGAACAGGTTTGTCAGCAAAAAAGCTTTTAAACTTTCCCGAGGCGGCAAGTGCGAGGGTGTAGCTTTCGGTTTTCATCCCTGGGCTTAAGAAATTTTGCTGTGGGTCTAGCATATAGAAACCCTTCCGTACGAAGGAGAAAGGTGTTGACTTTGCCAACTCGGTGATGGTTGCCCCGGTAGCGTTTTCCTTAAGTGTGGTAACGGAACTGGTCCAAGGTAACACCAGTGATTCCAAGTTACTTACCGCTGGATTATCGGGTGAAAAGCCTTTACTCATTACCTTGACCCAGAAAGGATACGGTATTTGAAAAGTCATAAAACCGCTTCGGAAGGCAGCAGGTACATTGGAACGATCGAGCACAAGATTCTGCTCAACTTTTATCCCGTAGTGTTCTAGCAGGTCATCGATACCTGAGGAGAAGGGAGATCCCTGTAGTGTTCCCTCAGCTATTTCTATCGTGTCGATGAGGAAAACAATTTTACCACCTCGCATCAGGAACTGGTCAATCTCATAGTTCTGATGATTGTTGAGCTCGCGAGGGGCGGCGACAATGAGGGTGTTAATTACCTTCGAGATCCCAGCTTCACCCGATAGTTCCACCCTCTCCACCTTGTACTGTTTTCCTAGAAGTTGCTGTGATACCTGGTAATCCTTCGAGAGATCAGATGGTGCTCCTGCAAGGATTCCTACGGTTTTGGTTTCAGTGCTGGTTACTTTCACCAGGGAACTGGTGAGGTCGTACTCAAGGTTTCTGGTATCGTTAATGAAAGGGAGTGCCTCTTTTTTATCTGCATAGAAGATAGCAGCGCCAAAATAAACGTTGGTGAGCTGGGCTTGGTCCCTCTCGATAATGTTCAGTTGTACCTGAGGGATTCCCATAAACCTGAGCTCTTGCTGTAACTGGGGATCATCAGTGGGGTCAATGAATTTGAGGGAAAGGTTTCCTCCGGCGTAGGCACGGTACTCATCCAGGATGTCAACAATCTCCCGTCTCAGGTTAACCAGGTAAGGTGGAAGCTTTTTGGAAAAGTAGAGTTTAATAGTGACAATGTCATCGAGATTTTTAAGCACCCCCTTTGTGGAGGAGGTAAGTGTGTATCTCCTGTCCTGGGTGAGGTCAATCCTGGCAAAGTGCCGAAAGAGCAAGAAATTGAGCACCGCGATAATGCCGAGCACTATCAGGACAAGTGCAAGATAGTTAGTGCCGTATTTCAGACGTCGAGTGGTGGGAGAACTGGTTACTTCCATTTTCTGCTCTCGAGGGCAAGGGTATTGAGAAAAAGAAAAAAGCCAATGACCGAAAGATAGTAGATGAGATCGCGAGAATCTATTACTCCCCTGCTGATGCTCTCAAAGTGAGCACCCAAACCAAGATAGGTGAAAAGGGGTACCACTACACTGGGTGCAGACATTAATACGATATCTTCTCCCACAATCAGGAGCGCAAAGCAGGTGACAATACCAATGATGAAGGCGACAATCTGGTTCTTGGTAAGAGAGGAGACGAAAAGACCAATGGCGAGGTAGGCACCTCCCATCAAACATGCCCCGAGGTATCCACCCACAATGGCGCCTGTGTCAGGTTCTCCCAGTACATAGGTAGTGGCCACCAGGGGGAAGGTGAGCAGCAGGGTAATGATTATGAAGACAAAGTTTGCGAGAAATTTTCCTAGTACTGCTTCGTAGTCCCTTAAGGGAAGGGTCATCAGCACCTCCATGGTCCCCAATTTTTTTTCTTCAGCCCACGCTCTCATGGTAACCGCAGGTGCGAGGATGAGGAAGAGCCAGGGTAAGATCCCAAACAGTGGCCGCAGGTGAGCTTGGCCAATCAGAAAGAATGTTCTGAAAAAGAGCCAGCCGGAGAAGAGGAGAAAGGTGATGATGAAAATATAGGCAATGGGTGAGTTAAAGTAGCTTTTAAATTCTTTTTGAAAGATGGTACTAGTAGTGCTCATTAAGGTTAACCTTCTTTGGTGGTAAGCTGCAGGAAGATGTTTTCTAAGGTTGCGGTCTCCCTATGCAACTCGGTGAGACTCCATCCGTTGCGGGCAACCATAAAGAAGAGCTCTTCGCTTATATCTACTCCCCTCTCGCTTTTGATGATAAATTGGTTGATCCCATTCTCTTTCTCGCCCACCTTTTGAAACTCCTTTATGGTGTGCAGTGCCTTAAGTTTTTCCTGAATCTCCTCGAGGGGACCTCTGATGGTAATGTAGGTGGTGTCCTCTCCTTGAGCGTTAGCTGCCATCTCTTCGGGGGTCCCGCTGCCCACAATTTCCCCTTGGTGAATGATGATGATGCGGTCACAGGTAGCTGAGACTTCTGGGAGGATATGGGAGCTTAGAATGATAGTTTTTTCCTTGCCAATTTTTTTAATCAGCTCTCGAATCTCGATGATCTGGGTCGGATCCAGGCCGATGGTAGGTTCATCGAGGATTAAAATATCTGGGTCATGAAGTAACGCCTGAGCGAGCCCCACCCTTTGACGGAAACCTTTGGAGAGCTCCCCTATGTCTTTTCCGATTTCTTTTCTGAGACCACAAAGCTCTATTACCTGTTTAATCTTTTCCCTTCTCTGAGAGGGGGAAATAGCTCTCACTTTTGCAATGAATTCAAGGTAGTCTATGATCCCCATATCCATATAGAGGGGATTATTCTCCGGCAGGTATCCAATCAGTTTTTTCACTTCCAGAGGATTTTTAAAGACATCATATCCCGCGATGGTTGCAGTGCCAGCATCTGCGGGGTGGTAGCAGGTGAGAATGCGCATGGTAGTCGTTTTACCCGCACCGTTGGGGCCAAGGAAACCCACCACTTCACCCTTTTTCACCTCAAACGAGACATCTTTTAAGGCTACCGTGGTACCAAAACTTTTAGAGAGGTGACTTGCACTAATCATACTTGTTAAGAAAAAATGGTTGGTATGGATTAGGACGACAATGAAGTGATATTAGAATTTTAACTCGTGCCTTTTTTTGACGAGAGATTTTAAGGAAAACCTGTAAAAATGTCAATAAGAAATTAAAAAAGTATGTTTATAGAACGTGTGATCAATGATGAGAGGTTTAAATATTTAAAAAAAGTCATCATAAAAATGTATAAAATATGCTACTATGGAAGATATACATTGGTCTGGGGTTTGAGGATTAGGGGGTTCGAGAGTCGAGATTTGGTTGTCAGAAAATCGAATGCGTGCATGCCTGCACGCTTGCCAGTTCACAGGGCTTACCGCCTGATGGCTAATTGCTTAAAAAATTAGTGAATGTGCTGAAGCAGGGGAAGAGAGATGTTTGGTTTTACGGGAAAGCTACTCTCCATTGACCTGACTACTACGGTGAGGTCACTTAAGCAACTTGATGAAGCGGTTGCCCGCCGCTTCCTGGGGGGCAGTGGATTGGCTGCTCACCTTTTATCTTCAATGGACTGGATGGTTGAACCACTCAGCCCACAAAATGTGCTGGTCTTTATGACTGGCCCTTTAACAGGAGTTCCAGCACCACTGTGCTCCCGGTTTTCAGTGTGTACAAAATCTCCCTTAACCTCCATCTGGGGAGAGGCACACGCCAGCGGTTTTTGGGGACCAGAGCTGAAGGCAGCGGGGTTAGACGGGATTGTTATTGAAGGAAGTGCGGAGAGGCCGGTGTACCTTTGGATTAAGGATGGGAAGGTTGAGCTGAAGGATGCGCGCCACCTCTGGGGGAAGGATACCTACACCACTGAAACTATAATCAGAAGGGATCTCGGCGATTCTTCTGTAAAAATTGCTTCGATTGGTCCCGCAGGTGAGAAGCTTTCTCCCATTGCGGCAATCATCAACGACCATGGGAGGGCGGCAGCTCGTTGTGGCATAGGGGCAGTGATGGGTTCCAAACAGCTTAAGGCAATTGCGGTGAGCGGAACTCAGGAGGTGAAGGTTGACCGGGAAGAAGAACTCCGTCAATGTGCCCAGGTGTTGGTAAAACTTGCCCGTGAATCGACTGCCGGGGGATATCTTAGAAACTATGGAACTGCAGGAGGGATGGAACCTTTTCATGAGTTTGGCGATGTACCTATTAAAAATTGGAAACAGGGATGCTGGGAGGAAGGATGTCATAAGGTTTCCGGCAAGGTGATATCTGAGGCTATTTTAACCGGTCGCTATGCCTGTAAGAGATGCCCTATCGGGTGCGGGAGGTTGATTGAAATAAAAGAAGGACCTTATAGAGGGCTTAAGGGAAAAGGCCCTGAATATGAAACATTAGCTGCATTTGGACCCCTCTGTCTCAATGATGACCTGGCTACGGTAGCCAAGGCTAATGATCTTTGTAACCGCTATGGTCTTGATACTATCTCTACTGGCGCGGTTATCGCTTTTGCGATGGAGTGCTATGAAGAGGGTTTGATTACTAAAGAAGACACCGAGGGAGTAGAGCTTACCTGGGGTAATGCTGCAGCGATAATAACAATGGTGGAAAAGATTGGCAGCAGGGAAGGGTTCGGCAGTATTTTAGCCGAGGGAGTGAAGAGGTCAGCGGAGAAGATCGGTCGCGGAGCAGAAAAGTTTGCCCTTCATGTAAAAGGTTTGGAACTTCCCATGCACGACCCCCGCGCCTTTGCCAGTTGGGCGGTGTCGTATGGGACTGCCAGTCGTGGTGGGTGTCATATTCAAGCTCCTACCTTCTGGGTGGAAAGGGGCATGACCTTTCCGGATATTGGTCTTAGTGACCCGGGAGATCGCTTCGCCTCAGAAGGGAAGGGGCGGTTAACCAAGCTCTTTCAGGATTTCTGCGAGGTAGTGGAGTCAGCGGGTATCTGCAAGTTTGCCCTCTATGGTGATTTTCGTGCCCACCATGTGCTTTCCTTACTGCAGTATGCGACCGGGTGGGACCTTACCCTTGAGGAGATGATGAAAATAGGAGAGCGTTCTTTTAATCTTAAGAGGTTCATTAATGTTATGTGCGGCATATCAAAGGAGGATGACATCCTGCCGGAGAGAATCTTGACACTTTCTCTTCCCGAAGGCGGAACTAAAGGGCATCTGCCTGATCAGGAGAAGATGCTGCAAGAGTATTATCGGGAGCGGGGGTGGGATGAAAATGGGATTCCTACCACCACGAAGTTGAAGGAACTAGGATTGATGAACGAGACATGATGCAGGATGCACGATGCATGAATCAGTACTGAGTAATGAGTACCAAAGAAAAGCCTAAAATACTAAATCCCAAATTTCAAATCCCTAAATCCCTAAATTCCTAAATCTATAAGTGATGAAAAGATTTCCTTTTCCCTTTCTGATAGCATTCGCACTTTATATGCTTATTCCGTCCTCTGCTTTTTCTCAGGACATCTCTACGGTGATGCGGGAAGGTGACGTATTGTGGGGAGAGAGGAAAATCGTGGATAAGGCAAAGGCGGCTCTCGATACATACAAGAAGGTACTGGAGGTGGATACGAACAACTATGAGGCCTGCTGGAAGATTGCCCGCGCCTACTTTTATTTGGGAGATTTACTTCCCGAGACCAAGGAGATGAGAGACCAGCATAAGGAGTTGGGATGGGAGGGGATGGGTTATGCGAAAAGGGCATTGGAGTTGAACCCACAAGGGATTGAAGGACACTACTACTATGCCTTAACCTTGGCTCAGTACAGTATTGGTATCAGTATCATCAAGGCACTTGCGAAAGGTTTGGGTCCCGAATATGAAAAGCACATTGGGGAAGCACTAAAGACTAACAAACTTTATGATAACGCTGGACCTTTAAGAGCCATGGGAAGGTACTGGTATCAGCTTCCCTGGCCTAAGAGGAATATAAAAAAATCTATTTCCTATTTGAAAGACGCCGTGGCATATGCTCCTACCACTATTCGTGGGTATGTGTATCTGGCTGAATCATACCTGGAGGGGGGTGAGAAGAAGCTTGCACAGGAGTGCTTGCAGAAAGCCTCAGCGCTCCCCGCTGATATAACGCAAGAGGCAGATAGGGAACGGTGGAGGGAGAGCGCAAAGGTATTATTGAAAGAAAAATTCTAGGAGGCTGTTGAAAAACGCCCATCTGCTGTGTTGCACTCATCCTTCGTCATTGCAGCGTACTGCACAAGTACACCTCATTCCTCAGGATTTCGTGCGCCTTGCATCTGAACATTTTTCAACAGCCTCCATACAAGTGGGTATTCCTACAGGCTCCTAGGGCGCTCTATCAAGCGAGCATGATTTCAAGGGTTGCAACTGAAATCGGTTTGAGTGGTCGAGGTGAACTATGAAAAGTTATATCCATTTGCTTTTAGCCGCTCAGCAATTCCTTTGAGCACTTCCTCGGAAAGCTTGGGGTGCGGCTTAAAATCCATCCCAGTTTTCGGGTCGGGTGCCCCACCACGACATATTGATAGTCCGGGTCTATAGTAAACGACTAAAGAAAGTTGTCATTGCGAGGAGTCCTTGATAATGCCGGACGACGAAGCAATTTCATGAGATTACTTCGCTCCGCTCGTAATGACGCTCTTTATGTCAATTTATTAAAGTTGCTCACTATAGATCGATAATCCTATAGTGACCCGCAAATAGCCAAACACCAAAAAGCGAGAAAAAGCTACTATACTCTTATAGTACTAGAAACCGGATGATTTTCAATGGTTCTATTATCTTCGATATCCTCCTCCTCCTCCCCCTCTTCTTTCTGTAGTTCTCGGCGGGCGGGCTTCATTAACCTTAATCACTACCCCCTTTAAGGTCTTTCCATTCATCCCATTAATTGCGGACTCTGCTTCAGCTTTAGCAGGCATTTCCAAAAATGCAAACCCCCGTGGTTCGCCAGTATATTTGTCTTTTATAATCTTGGCGGATTCGACTTTCCCATGCGCTTCAAAAGCTTGTCGTAAATCATCTTCTGTTATCTCAGGTGTCAAATTCCCTACGTAGATGTTCATTGTAACCTCCCTTGTATCGTGATCATTGTTTGTAGACTTTTTTCAAAGTCTTGTGGTAAAAAGCGTTCTTACCTGCTTGAAAACCCCTTTTTCATCGCCTGTCGTTTTGCCGATGCTCTTTTCCTTCGTCGCCTCGTACTGGGTTTCTCATAGTACTGTCTCTTTCGCACCTCCTTAAAAATACCTGCTTTCACGCATTGCCTTTTAAACCTTCTCAGCGCAGTTTCTAAGGTTTCATTCTCGTCAAGCCTAACTATAGTCAATGGTAATCACCCCTTTACTCTCTATGGGATCAGAAATTAGTCACCAAACCCCACATTATTTTTTTGAAACTTCATCAGTAACATCAATAATCTTTGCTTTCTTCCTGAGCTCAGCTAAGTAGTTAGTTGCCATCTGCTGTTTTTTCTGGTTGGTGAGTGCCTCTTGTATCTCGGTCTTTACCTCCTCGAGTGGTTTGTTCGTGGCTTGAGTGTGCTCAAGAACCTGGATGAGGTGGTAACCAAACGGTGTTGTCACTAAAGGGCCAATTTCGTTTACCTTCTGACTGAAAGCGGCATCTTCAAAAGGTTTTACCATCATTCCCCGTTTGAAGGTACCGAGATCCCCACCTTTTTTACCACTCGGGCAATCTGATTTTTCTTGTGCAAGTTTCGCAAAATCAGCACCTTCCACGAGCTGTTTTCTCACTGTTTCAGCCTTTGCCTTCTTCTCACCCTTTGTTTTTTCATCATCTTGTTCATTTGTTTTAATTAAAATGTGGCGTGCGTGAACTGTTTCCGGGTTGCCAAATTGCTCTTGGTTGGTGGTATAGTAATTTTTTACCTCTTCATCGGTAGGGGGGGAGTCAGTTTTAATTTGAGAGTCAAATAGTTTATTGGCACGCAGGGAAAAGGTAATCTCTTCACGCAATTGACCAAGGTTTGTCCCGCTCTGTTGCAGTGCAGTTTCCAGGGTCATGCCTTGGGGAAGCTCCTTCTCTACTTCTTTTACGGCTTGAGCTATTTCGCTCTCATTCACCGCAATCTTGAGTCTCTCGATTTCCTGACTGAGGAGTGTACGGGTTATGAAGTCTTCAATAATTTTTTTCCTTAAATCTAGCTTGACCCCTTCCACCCGGTCCTGTGGAATCTTACCTTTTGCTAATTCCATTGTCTTGTTTATTTGAGTGTCTACTTCATTCTGGGTGAGTTTCACGCCGTTTACCTCTACAACGACGGGTGATGATTTTGTAGCACCATCTTTTTTGGTAGGCACCGTGCTGTTACCCGGTGGTGACGGAGTGGTGCTTTCTGCTGCAATCGTGCAATTATTTTCATACGCTGGGTTTAAAAACAACGTTACCAAGAAGAGTAACGCTGCACTCTGAAAGCGTATTCTGGTCATGATTGATAGTTGCATTAACATCCTCCTTCTATGATTATTTAGCCTGCTCGTGTGATAAGACTTGTCAACATTACTTTGCACAAATAGTGTAGGAAAAGGGTACGTGCATTACCCTATAATCATTTTGATGACACGTAATTGAAAGAGCAGGGCAACTGTAATATCGAAATGATAATGAGTGCGGTAAACGTTAATCTCTCTCTACATTTCAGAAATCATTTCATGTGCTCTGTAACCCGTTAAGATGCAAGGTGATACGGGGGGTGAGTTATTTTCCCACTATGGTGTATCGCGCTTCCTTATTATGTAGTTTCACTTTTCCCAGAATTTTTTTCTTTGCCATTTTTTCCAGTAGTTGATGTACCTCAGCTTGTGATGGCCCTTGCTCAAGACCTGCATTCTCCCCAATTTCTAGCCAGAGCTCCTCTGAAGAAATGGGCTGCATTTTACCCACAAGCTCTAAAATAACTTTTTCCAGATTTAGTGACTGCCCTTGATTCTTCCGCGCTGGCTTGCCTTTTTCTTTCATTAACTCACTTTTCCCTATAGAAACCCTGAGGTGGTTACTTAATTACCCTCGTTCCACCCAAATAAAAAAACCCTCAGAATCCTAGAAAAAACCCGAGGGCTTACAACGGCTAAAACTCTTGGGATTCCTAAGAAGCTGTTTTTAAACCTTATATTAGAATATAATATATAACCATGAAAATCAAGTACTAAATTTTAAAGAAATTTTGAAGACACCATGTGACCAGAAGAAATGCCCAGAGTGCACTCTCACTACCGTGCACAGATTCGAGGGATGCCATCTTTCCCGCAGGTTGCCAGGGAACAGGGTTGCTTCTTGCTCAAGTAGTCTATAATCTCCTTCTCTAGCTCTTCTTTTGAGAGATGTCTCCATGTATCACATTGAGAATAGAGGCTTTCTACAGTACATTATCTTCCCACCGCTCAAGTTCAAACTCCACTCGTTTCATCAGCCACTTAGAGCCAATAATGTGTAAAATTATTCCTGTAACTGCACCTGCGATTGCCAGCAGTGGATCGAGGTAGCTCGCACTGCTGCGGAAGAGGAAAAATTGTACCACTTCCACAATAATTGCGCTACTACACACAAGTAAAAATGCCCACACCAGGTAGTTCCTCATCTCAATTTTTAACCTTAATTTCCTGGGGGTGACGATAAGAGCCTCATCCAGTTCAAAAATGTCATCCATGAGTACCAGGCCAATAAGCAGGGTAATAGTAAGAGCGATAGTGGGTGTGATTATCCAGGGTGAGAGATATTTTGTCCAGAGATCCGGGATGAGTAGTGACAATCCCACCAGCAGGCAGATTAATGCCAACAAAATAGCGCAACTGATAATTGTTCTCTTCTCCATGTATGCTCCTTTTATTACTCCACTACCGCATTACCGCCAGATATCATTTATTTAATTTGAACATATACAAACCGGTGTGGCAGGTAGTGGTCTTAATTCATCACTTTTGTAAAATCCTCTTCATAAAGGATTTTCCCCGTAAACACCGAAGGGTCTTGAGTTGCAATAAAAACTGCATACCGACCCCACCCTTCAGGTTTTTGCCATCCAGACTTATCTGTGTTCGGATTTAAATAAGACCATCCCTCAGTGCCTGTGTTATCGGGAGCAAGTGCGTTTACTGCAATGTGATACTCTTTCAGTTCCTGAGCCAATCCCAAGGTGAAGCGCTCCAGGGCAGCTTTACTCACGTCATAGGCGAGACCAGCCATTGGGGTATGATCTATATTCTTTGCCACTACAGATGAGAGGTTGATAACGTGCCCTCCTTTTTGCCTGATCATACTAGGGATGACTGCTTTGGTGCAGGCAATAGTTCCTCGTAGGTTCACTGCGAGAATTTTATCCCATGTCGTAAGTGAGCTATCTTTAAAAAGGGAAGGGCGATTGGTGGCAGCATTATTCACCAGGATGTCTATCCGGTTGAACATGACCATTGTTTTATCTATCATTGCATGTAGTTCTTCGTCCTTCGTTACATCTGTCTTTATGGCAAATGCTTTTCCACCTCTGGAGTTAATTTCCTTTGCTGTTTCATGGATAGTACCGGGAAGAATGGGTGAAGTGGATTCAGTGCGAGCCGCTATGACGACAGTAGCTCCTTCACTGGCAAAAGAAAGAGCGATGGCTTTCCCTATACCCCTGCTCGCACCTGTTACGATGGCAACTTTATCTTTTAATTTCATATGATCTACTGAGGGCTAAGAAGCAATGGGTAGGGTAAAGGTGATGCAGGTTCCCTTGCCCACTTCACTTTCTGCCCAGATTTTTCCACCGTGTGCTTCTACAAATTGCTTGGCGATAGCTAGACCGAGACCTGTACCCCCTGAGGTGCGTGAGCGGGACTTATCCACTCGATAAAACCTTTCGAATATAAAGGGAAGTTCCTCTTTGGGGATGCCAGGCCCGGTGTCTTTTATCCACACTTCCACCATCGAATCTTTTCTTGTAACACCAATATCGATGGTTCCTCCCTTCATTGTATAGCGGAGGGAGTTCGTGAGCAGATTGGCAATAATCTGACCGACCCTCTTTTCATCCATCATTACCAGAGGGATATCTTTCGGAATTGTTTTTTTTAAACTGATATCTTTTTCTTCTAACAGGGGGGAAAATTTAGGAATTGCCTCAGATAGTGCATCTTGTAGGGATGAGGGTACCATTTCCATTTCAAGCTGGTTGTGTTCCAGCCGGGAGAGCATCGAAAGGTCTTCAACCAGTTGATTGATATCTTTCACCTCTTCGCAAATGGCTTTAAGATACTGTTCTCTTTCTTCTTTTTCCACATCCCTGTCGATGAGCATTTCTGCATCGGATTGAATCCTGGCAAGGGGTGAACGGATTTCATGAGAGATATCAGCCAGAAGCTCCTTCCGTGATCGATGAAAATCAGCCAGGCGCTGTGACATTTCATTGAAAGTCCTTCGGAGTTGACTTATTTCATCGTGAGATTTTACTTTCAGTTTCACGCCGAATTTGCCTCTGGATACCTCCTCTGCTGCTTTGGTGAGTTCACGAATGGGTCGGGTCAGAAGCGTTGAAATGAGAGCCGTGAAGACGGCTATAACGATAATGATGACGGATATCTTGAGGTAAGAGAACGGCAGCACCGATTTTGCTCCCTTGATTTGATGGTAGTAACTCTGTAGTATCCCCGTAGGTTCACCCGCTTTGAGTAAAGGAATTGATACGACGTAGGTCCACATGAACCTTGGGAAAATGAGTTGAAAGTGCTCCCCATCACGAAGGGTCTCTTTAATAATGGTGAGAGATATCTTTTTTTCGTTTTTAAGCTTTTCTTCCATGAACGCAGCGCGTTCATTCCCCTGGGTATCAAATATCCTGAGACTCACTTCTTCTTTTTTATGGATTTCTTCTACGATGTGTTCAAGCGGGTCAGAGGAGTTTTGAAGGCGGAACATGATCTGATCTGCGATGTGGCGAGTCTCTCTGGTGAGGGCTCTTTTGATGAGTGGATTAATTTCAACGTGTGGAAGAAAGATCAGAAACATACTGCCGATCACAAAAGAAGATACGGTCATGTACACAAGGATGACAAAGAGCAATTTCCAGTAGATACTTTGTCGAAAGCGTAACATCTCACCTATCCTGGAATTTATAACCTGTTCCCCACACGGTCACTACGTACTGTGGGTTTTTGGGGAAGTCCTCGATTTTTTTACGCAGGTTGCTGATATGAGCATCGATGGAACGGTCAAAGAGCTCGAGCTCTCGATTCCTCACCTCATCCAGCAGCCTATCCCGACTAAAAACGATTCCTGGTTGAGATGCCAGAAGCCAGAGGAGATCGAACTCGGTAGCGGTCAGATAGATCTTTTTCTTTTGCTTATACACTTCTCTTTTTGAGGGATCTATCAGAAGGTCACCATACACCAAGGTTTTTTCTTTGGTGATAGCGGTATCTTTTAGTAAGGTAGTTCTTCTTAGGTTAGCCTTTACCCTTGCGGCAAGTTCCCGCAGACTGAAAGGCTTGGTAAGGTAATCATCTGCTCCTACCTCAAGCCCGGAGACGATGTCAGATTCCTCTCCACGAGCAGTAAGCATGAGTATGGGTACAGGATTTTCTTTCCTGATCTCCCTGCACACCTCTAGCCCATCAAGTTCAGGCATCATCAAGTCGAGAATCACCAGATCTGGCTGGAAGGATTTTACCTTTTGAAGTCCTTCCCTACCGTTGTATGCGGCTTCAGCTCGGTACCCGAAGTCTTTCAAATAGGTTTCGATGTTTTTTACCAGCTTGGCATCATCGTCTATAATTAAGATTTTATCCATGATTGTAATAGGATTCAAGGGTTCGAGTGTCTACCTTTCGATGGGTATGGTTAACATTATTAAAGATAACAAAAGTAGTAGCTAATTACAATGTGAAAACCCTTTGGCTTTGCTAAAGAGGACTTCCCTACCACATCTTTTTAGCATTAATTTCAGGGTTTTTTCTACAATTTACACTTTTTTTACATTTTCTTAAAACAAATTTACCATTCTTCCAAACTCCCTTCACATTTCATACCTATAATTCATACTAAGAAATTATTTAATGATCCTGGATACTGGTTACTCGATACTCGATAGAAAAATCCAGTATCCAGGATCTAGTTCCAACATCCAGTATCTAAATTCAAAGGAGGTTCGCCATGAAAGAAAGACTTCTCACTATTAGCGATTTTGCACTTCAGAGTTTCACCATCTTGTGCGTTCTTGCGCTTCTGACTCAGTTGATTGTCAGGCTTGTTCTCCTGACTCAATATGACCCAAGTAGTCTTTTAGAGGCGATTGGGTCTCTGTGTGCTGCCCTAGGTAACATTCCCATTGCATTATAAACAGTTTCCCTGATGGTGCTCTTAGAGATACGCTTGAAAAGCGTGTAGTAAAACATCAGAGGGTGGGAAGGTAATGGTTGTGCACCAGGAGTGTGTTTTAACTTTAAATGGTGTCTAAGTCCTTCGATTCATAAATTCGGTTACGAATTTATTTACTCAGGACTTAGTGCTGAGTAAGCCATTGCCTATAGAAATTGTCCCGAAATACGTCACTGTAATTGCGAATCGAAGCACTAAGGTAGTGGTGTATGCTTTGGGTTGAGTGCTCAAAGGAGAGATGAAGATGAACATGTTTAAAATAATCAGAGCACTAAAAGATCCAATAGACAAAGGCGGCGATGCTTGCTGAACAAGGAATGGTGAATATCCACGCCCATACAATTTGAGCGGCTATTCCCCATCGCACGGCGGTCAAACGTTTAAGCGACCCAATTCCCATGATAGAACCAGTAATAGTATGAGTAGTGCTAATGGGAATTCCCCAAAAGGACGCGGTAAAAATTGTTACTGCGGCACTTAACTCGGCACAGAAACCATCAACCGGCTTAAGTTTGGTAATTTTCTGTCCCATAGTTTTGACGATTCTCCACCCGCCAAACATGGTGCCCAGGGCAATGGCAGCTTGGCAAGAGAGTACCACCCAAAAGGGAATATAAAATGTATCACCCAACATTCCTGCACTAAAAAGAAGACCACCGATAATGCCCATGGTCTTTTGCGCATCATTTCCGCCATGGCCGATACTGTAGGCAGCAGCCGAAATGAGCTGCCCTCTCCTGAAAAGGTGATCGACACGAAAAGGGGAATACTTCCTAAAGGCTCGATAGACCACCACACCAAACATAAGCCCCAGGATCAACCCCATCGTAGGAGATATCACCATAAAGGAAACCGTTTTCAGAATCCCTCCCCACACCAACGATTCTTCTCCGGACTTTACTAACGCCGATCCTACCAAACCACCCATGAGTGCATGTGATGAACTGGTGGGAAGGCCGAGATACCAGGTAATCAAATTCCAGCTGCAGGCTCCCATCAGGGTAGCGAAGATGATATGATTATCTATGACTGAAAGATCGATAATTCCTATCCCGATGGTAGTCGCTACATGAAGGCCAAAGAACAAAAATGCGATAAAGTTAAAAAATGCTGCCCAGCACACCGCATAGCGGGGTGACAAAACCCGAGTTGAAACGATGGTGGCGATGGAATTGGCAGCATCGTGAAACCCGTTAAGGAAATCAAAGAATAGTGCGAGGAGAATTAACCCCACGATCGACCACTGCATCCTCTTACCTCTGTTTCACGATAATTGATTCAACAATATTGGCTACATCCTCACACTTATCAAGCGTGGTTTCTGCCACCTCATATATTTCTTTCCATTTGATGATGGTTATCGGATCTTTGGTGCCCTCTAGAAGTTTGCTGATAACGACTTCTCGTATCTGGTCTCCAATATTTTCGAGGGTGTTAATTTCAATGCAATACTCAAGGATGCGGTTGTACCGTTTTAGCTCTCTTAATTCCTTAATGGCATTAGCTAATGCATGGGTTGACTGTTCGATCACATCGGCAAACTGGATAAGGCCACTATTTACCTCCAACAGTTGGTAGAGGCGCATCCGTTTAGTGATGGCATGGATGAGATCTACTACATCGTCCAGCTTTGAGGTTAAAGAGTGAATGTCTTCACGATCAATCGGAGTAATAAAGGTGCGGTTCAGATTACTGATAATCTCATGGGTGATGGTATCACCTTCATGTTCAATATCACGCATCTTGCGAACGCCTTCATCATCAAATTTCCCGGTCTGACTCAATTCTTTGAATAATTGAGACGCAGCCACTGCGTTTGATGCCTGATGATCGAACATATCAAAAAACTTCATTTCTTTGGGTATTAGACTGAAGCGCATACAAACTCCCCCTTCTGATGTGGATAGCATACCATGTATCTACAGGTAACTCTCAATTGAGATAGTATAGTAAACAACTAAAGAAAGTTGTCATTGCGAGGAGTCCTTGATAATGCCGGACGACAAAGCAATCTCATGTGATTACTTCGCTCCGCTCGTAATGACATTTTTTATGTCAATTTATTAAAGTCGCTCACTATAATGTTCAACTCTTACTATCACAGTATCCTACAAAATGTAAATAATTTAAATGAGGAATGTACATTTATTGGTGATAGGTACCCTTACTATTGGGTAATGGCCGTACTCATCGGGAATTCGAAAAAAAGGTTTGAGCGATCAACCCGGCAATGGGGGGAAAGAAAAAGGTGCTTCGTGAGGGCGGCAGAAGTAATGATAGGTTCCCGCCTCGGTAAAGGTACATGAAAAGTTTGGAGTCCCACCATTGATGGAGACATCAAAGAGCTTCCCTGCATTTGGGTCAGAGGAACCCGCACCACTGGTAACCGCATGAACCCCTTCTCGCCACACCCAGCTCACCGTGTTGCCCGCCTTGATGGTTACCGTATCAACCTGCGTGTCGTTGTTATCATCCGCGTCAAAGCGAAAGTCTTCAACCTCAATTTCCACCGGTGCTTTGGCAGATACTATTTTAAATACCTGACCCGTAGTTCCTGTAGGACCAAGGGTAGTGGTAGTGAGCAGGTTCCTGTCTGTGGTAAAGATTTATAAAATTTTTCACCACGATCTGAATAATGTTCAGCCTCACCGAGGCTCACGCTCTTCAGTTATTCAACAGCCTGGTTCATTAGGATGACCGCAGCAGTTTTGAAATTTTGTAAGCTTAATCAAGTTATTCCTCACGATTTGACGTAACTTCACCGGCCAGGGGAGGTGTGAACGAAGATTGGCGAGTACTGCTTTTACACTTGGCTTTTTCTTCTTCTCCATAGTGCATAATCCTCCAGTGCCTGCTATGGAATGCGGTGGGTGTGAGGTATCTTATTAAAACAATCACTGAAACACATTACATGGTCAAGGAAGTATGCTTCTCAATCTAGGTCTCACCTGTGTTTTTCCCTTCACTATTAGCTTATAATTTAGTATAAGGGTCATGGGAAAAAGTTTTAATCAGCAGGAGGAACAACGCTCATGCAAATTGCTGCATGGATTATCTTTAACCTGGTAGTAATTCTATTACTCACCTTTGACCTCGGTGTATTTCACCGCAGAGCTCATGCAGTCGAGTTCAAAGAGGCACTCGGGTGGAGTGCGGTGTGGATAACACTCGCCCTGCTTTTTAACCTGGGAGTGTATGTAGTGCGTGGACCGGACACTGCGCTGCAATTTCTTACCGGTTACCTGATTGAGGAAGCATTGAGTGTGGACAATCTCTTTGTCTTCTTAATGATATTTTCTTACTTTCAGGTGAGCCCCCTCTATCAGCACCGGGTGCTGTTCTGGGGTATTCTCGGCGCTATGGTGATGCGTGTGCTCTTCATCATTTGCGGAGTAGCACTCATTCATATGTTTCACTGGGTAATTTATATCTTTGGTGGATTTTTAGTGGTTACCGGAATCAAGATGGCATTTGCCAAGGAAGCAGAGGTGCATCCAGAGAAAAATCCAGTACTCAAGCTGTTACGAAGGTTCTTTCCTATAACGGACCATTATGCTGAGGGAAAATTTTTTACAAGGGTGAATGGCAGACTGGCACTGACACCATTGTTGGTAGTGCTGGTAGTGATTGAAACAACCGATGTAATCTTTGCTATGGATTCCATTCCTGCAATCCTTGCCATTACTACTGATCCATTTATTGTCTACACTTCGAATATATGTGCGATTTTAGGGTTGCGTTCGCTCTACTTTGCACTGGCAGGTGTTATGCAGTTGTTTCACTACCTCCACTACGGTCTGGCGTTTATTCTTTCTTTTGTCGGCGTAAAGATGCTCTTAAGTACTACCTATAAGATACCGGTTACGGTTGCACTCGGGGTAGTTGCCCTCACCCTGCTTATCTCAGTAGTGATATCAGTTCTCTTTCCAAAGAAGCCTACTCAATGAAAGCGTACCTTTTTTTCTAACTGGGGCGGGGTTCTTCCGCTAACGTTTTTGATAGAATTTCAGAGGGAAAGGCGAACAGACAAGGCAGAAGTTCCTGAACAATGTCTGGCCTTTCTGCTAACACCTGGGGCATGACTTTCTGCATGGCGGCGCCCAGCAGACGAACTGCGGTATAGGGGTTGAAGGTAGGCGGGAAAGGCTCTTTTAAAAGGCCGAAAATATAGTCTATAATGTCCTGCCGGGGGAACATATAGGCAACCCCGAATACTTCAAGATATCCCTGGTAATCGTATTTCTTGATATAGGTGTTGAGCCACCAGTCGCAATAGTCAGAAACTGCCTGGGGAGGAACACCGAGCTGAAATTCCTTCAGCGCTGCGGCGACTGCAAGCCCGCCTTTCCACCCGCTGATCATTGCCCCGAGACATTCAAGCTCCTGACAGGAGGCGGCATCTCCCACTACCAGTACGTTGTTCTTAAAAGGTTTTATAATGGGAGAATAGATGTGCTCCATGGCTGCACACTCTCTCAGCTTTTGGGTACCTTTGAAGCTCCGGGCGAATCGAGATTCCTTCATCAACTGCTCTGCAGCATCACTTATATTTAAGCTTTTTTCAAAGGTTAAGAAGAGAACATTCCACTCTTCTCCCTCAGGCCTGGGGAGGGCAAATAGGTATACTGGTTTTCCCTCAATAAAACCAACACCAGTAAGTATCGATTCAATGTCGGTTTGGGATTTGAACCCTCGTATAAAAAAAGATTTTACATAGATGTTGGCGATAAGTTTTCTATCATGGTTAAACCCAAGCCTTTCTACCACCCGGGAATTTGTTCCATCCGCTGCGATCACAAATGAACTTTTAAACTGCGTTCCACCTGCGGTTACTATCACCCCTGGCCCTGCCCAGGTAATATCGGTAAATTCAGTGTGTTCAAAGATGTCAACCTGGTAGTGTTTCAGCTCACTCAGTAGATTTTTAAGCAACACCTCCTTATCATATACCAATGCGATGGGAGCTTTCATCATGCCGGGTATCGGTGGAGTATATCCTTCGGGGTATCCGAAGCGGATATAGTTCATTACAGGAGATACCAGATACCAGTCATATATTTTTTTTATGGGACCAGTGTAGGGAAAGCTCAAACCAACGTTGGGAAAGCAGAACCTTTTATCGCGCTCATTGTAGTGGAAGAGATTTCCAAAAAAGTATTCATTGGGTGGAAGCAGTGATTGCCCGCAGGTTCTGGTGATTACCGATATCTTTTCCTTTCTCTCTATGATTGCGACTTCAAATCCATTCTCCGCTGCTGCTTTAGCAGCTAAAAGTCCCGCAGGACCAGCGCCCACCACTACTACATCATACCGTGCCTTCATTATTAGTTCCTCCTTATTTCAAAAATTTTGTCAATGGTATCATACTACTTTTTGTTCAATTCTGCAAAAAGGTCGTAGGTAGAAGCACCAGTGATGTAAGCCTCAACCATCTCACCGGGATTGGCCTTTCCTTTGGTTAAGTAGACAATTCCATCGATATCAGGAGCCTGGAAGTAAGTCCTTCCAAAGAGCATTCCGGTCTCTTGATGCACACCTTCTATCAAAACTGTTTGTGGTGATCCTATTAGTTTTTGGTTTTTCTTTAAAGAGATGTGGGATTGGGTGGACATCAGGATGTGGTATCTTTCTTCCATTACCTGCGTGGGAACTTTATCCTTAAGCGTATGTGCCCTTGTTCCTTCCTCATCCGAGTATCTGAAAGCGCCAAGGTGTTCGAATTCTGCCTCTTTAATAAAATCCATGAGGTGATTGAAATCTTCCTCCGTTTCTCCCGGGAAGCCAACCATCATGGTAGTCCGTATCCAGAGGTGGGGGATGCTTTTCCTAAGTTCCTCTATAAGATTCCTGATCTTTGTGCTGCTTTTTCCTCTCCCCATTCTCTTGAGGATCGTGTCACTTATGTGCTGTAGAGGAAGATCGAGGTAATGACATATCTTTTCTTCCGCCCCCATGACCCGCACCATCTCTCTTGATAGGTGAACAGGCTGGCAATAGAGCACTCTGATCCACTCAATGCCTTTAATCTGTGAGAGTTGTTTCAGGAGCGTGGTGAGCCCTCCCTTTGGGGTAAGATCTTTTCCATAGAAGGTAGTATCCTGAGCAATAAGGTTTAACTCTTTCACACCTTGATCGGCGAGGTATTTCGCCTCGGTAATGATGGACGTAAGGGGTCTGCTTTGGTAGGGTCCTTTTATATGGGGAATGGTGCAAAAAGAACAGCGATGGGAGCACCCTTCTGCAATCTTTACATACGCAGTGTAGTGGGGAGTAGAGAGGATGCGCGGGGTAGTATGATTGAGGAGGAAGGTGGGTGTCTTACTATGCAGGGAGGGACGTGGCTGACTTGATTTTTTTTCTTCAAGGAATTTACCTAGTGCGGGGAATTCACCTACCCCTATAAAAAGGTCAACGTCTTTGAGTTCAGTGAGCAGCTTCGTGCCGTATCTCTGGGGGAGACAGCCGGTGACTACAAGTTTCCGGCAGGTTCCCTTCTTCTTTAATTCGGCAAGGGTGAGGATGGTAGCAGTTGCTTCGCGGGTGGCATCTTTAATAAACGCACAGGTATTGACAACAATGATGTCTGCCTCTTCTCTCTTGACGGTAAAGGTATAGCCCTGTTCCCTGAGATACCCTGCAATAACCTCACTGTCCACAAGGTTTTTGGGACAGCCAAGGCTTTCTAGATAGATCTTTTCTTTCAATGTATCTTGTGATATGCGGTGTGTGATATGGGATATGTGATAAAAAAATGTAATTAACTCATCTCACCTCTCACATCTCATATCCCACATCCCACAACTCCTCACCATTATTGCTTCTTTAATTCCACTTTGCCTGCTTGGTGAAATCGGGAACAAATTCTTCCCTGATATCGTCTGGCTCCTGACACCAGCCTTCTTCAAAGCCGTAGTAATCCAGGAGATTTATATATTTTTGATATTCTTTGGGGGTGAGCTTTCTATTGATCTGTTCCCGCTCATGAGCACGATGGGTGGGAAAATATTGGCCCATGAGACTGATATGCACACCAGTTCCTATATGCTCTTTTATCATCCGCAGAACTTTTTCTGTGCCGGAAAGGTTGTGGGGAAGGACGAGGTGGCGAATGATCAGTCCCCTCTCTGCAATTCCCTCTTCATTGATCTTGAGTGGTCCCACTTGCCGATACATTTCTTGGAGGGCAGTGAGGTTGTATCGGATATACTGTTGTGCGTGAGAGAGTTCTAAAGCCCACCGCTCATCTCCGTACTTAGCATCAGGCAGATAGATGTCAATAATTCCTTCCAGAAGTTTTATGGTTTCTGCCTTCTCATAACCATTAGAGTTATAGACGAGGGGAAGCGTGAGCCCTCTTGATATGGCTATCTTCAAAGATTTGATGATCATAGGGAGGAAATGAGTGGGTGAAACAAAATTGATATTATGACATCCTCTCTGCTGTAGGGAGATCATCTCAAGAGCGAGTTGCTCTAAGCTCACGGGGTAACCAAGATGCTGTTGGCTTATCTGGTAATTCTGACAGAATTGACATTGCAGATTGCAGTGGGTAAAGAAGATAGTGCCTGAACCATCTTTACCTGTGAGCACAGGTTCTTCTCCAAAATGGGGTATAGATTTAGCTATGGTGAGTTCATGGCCTGCCTGGCAGATCCCTTTCTCTCCCTCTCTGCGATTGATCCTACACTCCCAGGGGCAGAGGGAACAGCGCGATAATAGAGTGTCCAGGATACGTATCCTTTCATCTAGTACTCCACTCTCATAGAGCGTGAGATAGTTTCTTGAAGAATTCAAAGCGTTTCCTTTCCTCCTCCGTGGCTATCCCGCGGGCCCCATGTCTTCTGGCAGTTCGATTTTTTCCTTATCATCTGAGGTCTCTTTATTACTTTTACTTGATAGTATCTTTCTTACCGCTGGCGGCATATAGATGCCTTCAAGGTCAAACTGACTTAGTGCATCTACCAGGACCTCTATCTTTTCCGAGAGGTGCAGACTGTTTTCAATAATGATCACGTTATCATCTTTCAGTTTACAGAGTCCGCCCCTGGAGAAGACATGTTTTTTCCTGAGGCTTTCGTACTGCACCTTTATTTGTAGCTTCTCAGCGATTGCTTCTAAGTTTTGCAAAATAGATGTTTCATTCATGGGCACATAACTCCCTTTCCTCTTTTATCCTCATACATCTGGGGAAGTGAAGATATTTTTATACTAGTGTCTCACTGATGTCAACAGCTAGATTCATCAGAGGTTATATAATGATGTTCTCATAGAAAGTCAAAAATCAGATGACGGAGTAAAAAGTCAAAGACATCCCCTCTCCCTAAAGAGGCTGTGTCACAATTTGTGTTTTTGTCATTTCGAGGGAATCCGAGAAATCTGACTTTTTTCCTATTACGATACAGTCTCAAAAAGAGAGGGAGCGTTTTTGAATTTTTACGAAGTTGTCAATCTTGATAACGTCGTAAAAAGCCCTGACAGGTGTCATTGCGAGGATCCTGGATGATGCCGGATGACGTGGCAATCTCGGTTTTTCAACTACTTACAAAGGCAGAGATTGCTTCACTTCGTTCGCAATGACAATTTCTTTGAATTTTTACGAAGTTATCAATCTTGTTTTTTTCAAAAAATAAGTGTATGGTGGAGTCTATCTATTGTTACATCAGTCGTGATAGCGCCATGAAGAAGGTTCTTTTTTTGGTTAACCCGGTCTCAGGTGGTGTGGGAGGTAGAAAGATTAAGGAACGCATCCTTTCTGAACTGCAGGGAATGCTTCCCCGAAATCAGTATAGTGTAGAAGATACTAAGGTAGATTGTGCACAGCAGGCGAGAGATGCGTGCCCTGAGTATGAAACGGTGGTGGCGGTCGGAGGTGATGGGACACTACATCAGGTGGTGCAGGGGATTGCTGATGTGGAGCAGAGACCAAAGGTGGGAATCATCCCTATAGGTACTGGTAATGACCTGGCAGCATCTCTTGGAATAGTGGATTTTTTTAAATCTTATGGATTACATGCTTTGCTTGAGTTGATTTTGAAAGGGAAAACCATACCACTTGATGTTATTACCTTAAATAGCACCTATGTTTTTACCAACTATTTTGGCATGGGAAACGATGCTAAAATTTCAAATGATTTTAACAAGTTGAGATTAACCCGCTTTTTCCCTAAGGAAAGTTCTATGTCGATAAATAAAATATTTTATAGCATACTGGGACTGAGCGGTGGATTTTACAGGATACCATTCGACATTGAACTCAGGTACAGAAAGGAGCAATGCTTAACCGAAACGATGAAAGTCCCTCGCGGGGTTAACGAAGTCTTGATTACTAATCTAAAATCATATGCGGGAGGGGCGTGCGTATCTTCAAAGAGCAGCATGGATGATGGCAAATTCGAAGTCACGATTATTGCCAACAACTGGCAGTGGCTGATATTGCACTTAACGCGATTTTTAAAAAGGCCACTGGATAACTGCTACCCGAAGCTCATGCAGTTTCAAACCGATGTGCTGGAAATAATATTCAACGGCGATTCATTCTACCAAATTGACGGTGAAGTACTTGGCGGATTTTCTGAGGGAGGGAAGCATCTTATTTTTCAGACTGCATCGCTTCTCGCGATGGTGGTACCTTAGACACGATGGAGCATTCAAAGGATTTCTCTGTACCACTACTGTATTTCTATGTAGAATGAAGTGAGGGAGCAACTGAATGTCCGAAATTCTAAATCCGAAGCACGAAACAAATTCTAATTAGTGTCTGAATGAAAACCCCTGTTTTGGCCCTATTGTCATTTCGACTGAAGGGAGAAATCTATGAATTTGCTTGAGATTTCTCAGTCGCTTCGCTCTTTCGAAATGACAGCTGATGTAATGTGTGAGGGTTTTCGTTCAGACACTAATTACCGAAACAAAAAATCCAAAACAATGTAATCTATGAGAATATGAAAGGTTGAGTTTTGAACATTAGCTATTTGGATTTTGGATTTATTTCGGATTTCGATATTCGGATTTCGGATTTAAAAGAATGTGCACATGGTAAGGCAAAGTTATACATTGAAACGTGAAAAGGTACCCTATGAGGATACGTAGTATGCCTTGCAAGGCGTGCCTATTGCTTAGTGCTATTACATTGTTCACTTACGTTATTTACCCTTGTCGATCTTATAGTGATTGGTACAAAGGTGATCTGCACACTCATTCGATCTATAGTGATGGAGACAGTCCGGTGGCTGAGGTTATTGCAAATGCTGAAGAGATAGGTTTGGATTTTTTTGCGCTGACCGACCATGACACCTCTATGGAGGGAAATCCCTCTCACTGGTATGACCCCGACTATCATTCTGAAGCAATGGTGTTACTCTATGGCGTTGAGTGGACATCACTATTAGGTCATGCCAATGTCTGGGCAACTACTCCCTTTACGTATCAGGAGCTGTGGCAGGCAAATCAGGAAAATGATGCGTACGCAGCTTCACAAGCGGCCCATGCTCAGGGGGCACTCTTTTCCATCAATCATCCTGCAGCGTTTCTCGTCTGTCCCTGGGTGTACCCGGTGTACGAGGGGATTGACAGTCTTGAGGTGTGGAATGCGATGTTCTTTCTTCCAAATTTTAATCGATGGTCGGTACGCCATGTGTGGGATGAGCTGCTGAGGAATGGTCAACGCATTTCCGGAGTAGGGGGTAGCGACATGCACCAATTAGTTGGGCCACTCTCGTTACTCTATGGGCTTGGTAATCCCACTATCTGGGTGTGGGCGGATGACCTTACTGCAGAAGGGGTACTTACTGGGATCAAAGCCGGACATTCATCAATCAGCTATGCCCCGTTCGCACCTAGGATTGATTTCACTGCAGATGCAGATGGTGATGGGGAATATGAGACGATGGTAGGAGATGCTATTGTTAATGAGCTTGGGCATGAGATTTTATTCAAAGTCCAGATAGAGTACCAAAAAGAGTATGGAAGAGCAGCAGGAGGGGAACTAGTTGAATTAGGTGAACCTATGGTTCGATTTTTGCGGGAAGAAGGAGTAGCGGTAGATGAGATGCTCAACCTTCTTTTACTGGGAGACAATCAAGGCTGTCAAGATACCTATGGGGTAGCAGTCTTTAAAAACGGTGATCTTTTTAAGATGTGGATTCTCTGGGGTGAAGTAAGTTTCATTACTTTTGATGATGTTCCAGAGGTTTCTTTACCCACCTACTATCGTGTTGAACTGCTGGGTATCCCTGAGGTAGCGCCACTCTTGCTATCGCTCTATGGTATGCAGATTGCACTGACCAATCCCATCTACGTCAACTTTTCTCATTAGAAATTGTTAGCCATGACCTATGAAAGCTGTAAATGCTCACCATGTAACGGATAAGGTGCTTATTTGCCTCGCGCTTTTTTTAATCTTCTTTTTACCTAGTTGTGCCCACGTTCAAACTCGTCAAATGGAGGTGACTGCCTATTGCGCGTGTGGAAAATGCTGTGGATGGACGAGGGGCAGTTGGAAGTATTTAAAGCTTAACTTTTGGAATCGATATTATGTCGCCGGTTCCAGTAAGGGAAAATCCTATCGCGGACGCACTGCGAACGGCACTAAGCCGCGACAGTATAACCCTGGGATGATTTCTGTTAATAGTGTTACTCATCCCTGGATGATACCGGTGAGAATGGTCTTCTTTCCCTGGCTTTTTCTTCCCCATCCGGGCACCATTGCTGCTGATACTGATTGCTACCCTTTTGGAACTATTATGTGGGTTGAGGGATATGGGAAAGGGATTGTGGAAGACCGAGGGTCTGCCATCAAGGGGCAAGAGAGACTGGATGTTTTTTTTCGTTCACACCGGAAGGCGCGGAAGTGGGGAAGACAGACAGTACCGGTGAAGATAAAGGTTAAGGATGGGAAAACCCAAGGCTAGCCTACCTGGTACTACGTGACACCTGTTAATAAAAATTAAACCAGTTGAACTAATGCAACGAGGGGGTTGCTTCGCTCGCAATGACAGTACATCGTTTTGCAAACTATAAAATGCGCTCGATAATAAGCATCATGAGATTACTCTACCTTTCACCCTCATCCTGCCTAGACCGATTTAAACCGCTCCCGCAGTATCATACCCTCCTGCACTAGCTTGAGCACCTGGTCAATTTCAAAGGGTTTATGCACAACCAGGTCCACCCAATTCTCCTTCATTTCTGCTCGACTGAGATCTACATTCCACCCGGTAATGAGCGCCACCGGAACCCTCCCGTTTAAGCTCTTAATCTTTTCCGCTACCTGCCAGCCCGACATCCCCTGCATGCCCAAATCGGTAAACACTAAATCAAACTCCTGCTTCTCAAAGAGTTCAATCCCTGCTTTGCCGCTGGCGGCAACTTCAACCTCATGACCGTCTCTCAGTAAAATATCAGAGAGGAGAGTGCGCACCTGCTCTTCATCATCAATAATGAGAATCTTAGCTTTCCTCCGCGCTTCAGAAGAAGGCACCATCTTATTTTCTTCTTTGCGGTGTTCCATCTCATCGACAGGGAGCTTGATGGTGAAAGTGGTCCCCTTACCCTCACTACTTTCCACTGAAATGGTTCCTCGATGACGACTGATAATCCCATATGATACACTCAACCCTAATCCAGTTGATTGAGGACCTTTGGTGGTGAAGAAGGGATCAAAGACCCTCTGCTGTATGTTTTTAGGGACACCTACACCGGTATCTGCTATGCGCACTATGATGTGCCTATCTTCCTCAAAGGTCTTCACGGTGATGGCGCCTCCGTGGGGCATGGCATCTACGGCGTTGCTAATAAGATTAGTAAATACTTCCCTCAGCTCCGAGGGGCTCCCCAGCAGGCAGGGGAGGGGAGAAAACTCCTTGTGCACCGTGATGGTAATACCCTTCGCTGCAGCCTCAGTTTTCCACCTCGTCCTGGTAAACTCAATCGCATGCTCTATCACCTCGTGTATGTCGATAACTATCTGGTGGGTATCATCATCTCTTTTCCGGGTAAACTTTTGAATCCTCCTCACGGTCTCCGCGCCATCACGGGAAGCTATTTCAATAATCTCGAGCCCCTCCTCCAGTTCCTGGATCGACTTTCTTCTCTCTTCCCCCTCCCAGGGAGACTTCACTATCATTCTTAACAATTGAGCTCTCCCCAAGATGGCAGCGAGGACATTATTGAAATCGTGGGCCACACCACCTGCCAGTTCACCCAGGGACTTGAGCTTCTCAGCCTGAAGGAGCTGCTGCTCCATCTTCTTCCGCTCAGACACATCTCGCAGGATCACGGTGAGTATACGCTCTCCAGCTATCTCTATACCAAACGCTGAACCCTCAAAAGGAAACTCCTGGCCATCTTTCCTTAACCCCTTCCCCTCCTGAGTTTTTCCCACTATATACAACTCTTTGGTATTCCTGAACTCCTCCAACATACTTTTCTGGCGCGCTCTCTCACTGGGAGGTGAGAGGAGAGTGATATGACTCCCCAGCGCCTCTTCACGGGCATAGCCAAACATCTCCTCTGCCTTTTTGTTAAACTCGATGATGACACCTTCTTTATCCACAGCAATAATGGCATCGCTGGCATTCTCAATCAGACTGTGATACTTCTCCTCCGATTTTTTCAATGCCTCCTCCGCCTTTGTGCGCGCCTTCTCCTGACGTTCCTGCTCAAGCCTGGCATTCAAAACGGGGGCGATGAACTGTGCGATCCCTTCCATCCACGCTGCGTCAGCCTGGGTGTATCCACCCTCCTTGTTGGCTACCTCGAAATGGCCAATGACCTCATCCCGGAAAAGGATGGGCACTACGAGAACATTCTTAATAGGCAGGTGCCCTTCCGGAACCCGGCCGGGGTCGTTTTTCAAGAGGCTCTTTTTCTGCAGGATGGCTCTAACCCAGATATTGTCCCCCCAGGTTTCCCGTGGGAATCGAATACTCTTGTCCGGAATACGGCATTGCTCCCAGACCCCCTTGGTCATAGAGGGCGAGACGGCTGCACCCTCCTCATCCAGATAGGCAAAGACGCCGAATTGGCTTTGCATACTCTTGAGGATGAGATCAAGAACTTCCCCATACATGTCCTCACTAGACTCTAAATAAGTGTAATTATTTTTAAGAAATCCAAAAAAAAGCTCGAAATGCCCGTCAATAGAGGTTAAAATGGATTCAGATAAAAAAACACTAACTGCAAGGAGGGACATTTCGAGTGAAGAAGAA
>Ga0315291_10001535_pt1 | contig 30937 bp, 27 predicted proteins | sample YL17G12_20_MG_FD_203070 | JGI IMG/M metagenome (GOLD analysis project Ga0315291, IMG submission 203070) | Sediment microbial communities from Yellowstone Lake, YNP, Wyoming, USA - YL17G12_20 | ecosystem: Environmental > Aquatic > Freshwater > Lake > Sediment | place: USA: Wyoming | collected...
TTATATCACAAAATGTAGTAAAGAACAGTCAAAAGGAAAAATATGGTGTATTACAACCAAAAATGGAACAATTGTGACGAATAAAGATAGTTGTATTGCCGTTAGTGGAAATTGTGAGGCGATGTGGCTGATGTTGCAGCAAAAAAAGCCTCAAGATTTTGTCATTGGGACAGGTGAGAGCCATTCGGTTAAAGAATTAGTGAAAGAAGCATTTTTGGCTATTGGTATCAAGAATTGGGAAAAGTACGTAGTGGTTGATAAAACGTTATTGCGGCCGGCCGATGTTGAGAATTTAGTGGCTGATTATTCCAAAGCAAAAAAACTCTTGGGTTGGGAGCCCATGACAAAATTTGCTAAACTTGTTAAAATTATGGTAGAGTCAGATTTAGAGCTTGAGTCAAAAAATACTACTCACCAAAAGCGATGAACAATAAAAAAATCGTTGTTGTCTTGCCGACATATAACGAAAAGAAAAATATCAAAAATATCGCTTCGGTAATTCTTTCCCAACAAAAATATTTACCCAAATATGACCTTAACATTTTATTCTCTGACAGTCATTCGCCTGACGGTACCTATTCTTTTGCTCAAAAATTGTCAAGCAAAAATCCCCAGATTCATGCTTTGGATGTTAAAGAACGGGGAATCGGAGTCGGCATTTATTTGGGCCACAAATACGCAGTTGAAAAATTAGGTGCTGATATTTTGGTTCAAATGGATGCTGATCTCCAGCAGGACCCGGCCGACCTTCCTCGATTTATCAAAGAAATCGAAAAAAGTTATGATTTGGTGATCGGTTCAAGATTGGTTGCCGGAGGTGCGAACCAACTTGAATGGCACCGCCGAATTTTTACTTCTGGTGCCAGTTGGATTTGTCGAATTTTGTGGGGAACTTTCAAGCTTCACGAATTTACCAATTCTTATCGGGCATTTAGCAAGGAACTTTTTGAAAAGGTCAATTTTGACCGCATTCCTTGGAAGAGCCGAAGCTATGTTTACCAGCCGGCATTTTTGAATGAAGCACTTTTGGCTGGTGCCAAATGGGTAGAGATTCCGATTGTTTTTAAACATCGGTCAGCTGGTCTTTCGAAAATCAAAGCTTCTTCTTATATCAAAGATTTAATGCTCTATTCGGTGAAGGTGGCGATAAGAAGACGCATAACCCTGATTAAATTCTTGATTGTTGGCACGATTGGCTATTTGGTTAATTCAATCGCTCTTGGACTTTTGAACGCCGGGGAAATAAATTTCGTCAATAAAATAAAATTTGGTTTACTTCCCAGCCCAGTTTTTAATTTCTTGCCAGTTTCGGCCAACTTCTTTTTACTTGAGAGGCTTTTTTGGGCGACAGTTGTGGCGATTGAACTCTCAATTATTTCCAATTTCATCTTTAACGATAATTGGACGTTTAAAAAACAAAGCGATAAACCGCTTTTGGTTAGATTTTTTCAATATAACACCACATCAATTGGTAGCCCGATAATCCAGATTGTTGCAATTCTTTTGCTTTTCAAATTATTCCATGTCCACGAACAGATTGGTTTGGTAGTAGGAATTCTCTTGGGTCTTATTTGGAATTGGCTCTGGGCTTCAAAATTTGTTTGGAGGTCAGCAAAAACCGAACCTACAAAACCTGTTGAAGTTGCTGCTTAAATTAACTTTCTTTTTCAACAACTATTTAAAATTAGTAAAGTCGACGATCGGGGCGGTGTTTCCCAAGAGGAAATTTTGGGCGAAAAGGTAAACTGGAATCAATAAAAATAGAAAGACAATCTTGAAAGATTTGGTATTAATCCATTCTTCAAAGGCAATGATGACAAACGGGAAAGCGGGCAAAGCATAGCGGCCGATATCAAGGTGGACAACAAAGATTGTCGCCGCCAAATAGATTAAAACAAAGAAAGCCATCTCGCCTAAATTTTTTCTCCAAAGAATAATACCGGCAGCAATCAAGAAAAGATAAATGTAAATAATATTTTCCAGCCAAAAAGTTCCGACCCAAAATTGTGCTGAATTAAAGACTGAAAACGGTGGCCAAACAAGGTGGATATTGTCGCCCGAATGAAAATAGGCAAAGAAATCTTTGTAAGTGAATTGATAAAGAATAAAAATCCCAATCAGTGCAAGTGGTGTTGAAAGAAGCGGCCAGGCTTTCCAGGGAATAAGTTTGGCACCTTCACCAAATTTCCCTTTTAAAAATAATTTAAGCAAGGGAAGTTTCAAATAAAGAGCCAGCGCTAGAAACAATAAAACCCCCGGGCTTTTGGTTAATGTTGCCAAAGCGCAGAAGCTTCCCATAAGAAGATATTTTTCCTTTTTCAAAAAGTAAAAAGCAGCCAAGATCAAAAAAATGAAAAGCGGTTCTGGTGCGCCAACGCTGCGAACTATTAGCCATCGGGCTGGTAAGATCAAAAAAACTGCAGTAAGCCACAAAGGAGCGGCAGTGAGCTGGAATTCCTTGACTAAAAGGTAAAACATTAAAGCTGAAAGTGCCGAAAATAAAACAGTGACAAAAAGCATACTGTTTAAAAATCCAAAGATTACTGCAAAAAGCCAAATTAAGGCTGGATAGAGCGGAAAATGAGCAGCAAAATAAATTGGCGAAAGCCCAAGGCTTGAAAAATTATTCGCCAAAAGCTCAGGGTTATACCAAGTTTTAGCAACAGCAATATAGTTTAAGCCATCAAAATTCTGCCAAATGGTAAAAAGGCCAGTCGCAGGATAGGAAAGCCCCCAGAAACTTTTGATGCGCAGAATGAAAGGCGCCCAGACAAGAAGCGTTGATCCAACCGCCAAAAGCAAAATTATTAACAAATCCTTTATTGTCTTTTGATTCACTTTTGCAACTTATGATAAACTGCAAAGTATAAAAATGTCAAAGGTTCCCGCCATCTCGCTATTTTTCCCAGCCTACAACGAGGAAAAGAATATCAAAAAAACAGTTGAAAAAGCACTGGCAATTCTTCCCAAAGTTGCCAGCGATTACGAAGTAATTGTTGTTGATGACGGATCAAAAGACAAAACTGCCGAAATGGTTGACAAAATTGCCAAAGAAAATAAGAAGGTCAGACTTATCTCTCATCCTAAAAACCTCGGTTATGGTTCGGCTTTGAAAACCGGATTTGAAAACGCAAAGTATTCTTGGGTGGCTTTTGCCGATTCTGACGGCCAATTTGATATATCCGAGTTAAAAATTTTAGTAGACAAAGCTAGCAAGGCAGATTTGGTTTTAGGGTATCGGTTGGATCGAGCAGACCCTTTTATCAGAAAAGTTGCCACTTTCGGTTGGAATACCTTGGCAAAAATTCTTTTGGGTTTGAACGTTAAAGATTATTCCTGCGGTTTTAAGCTCATCAAAAAAGGAGTATATGAGGCGGTCCAACCGTTGGTTGGTGAGCAAAAGGTTACTCAAATTGAGCTTTTGGTTAAAGCAAAGCGTTTGAATTATCAAATAACCGAGGTTGGGGTTCATCATTATCCGCGAAAGCTTGGAAATCAGACAGGAGCTAATTTAAATGTTGTTTTAAAGAGCGTTGTTAATCTTCTCCAGCTTTGGTGGAAACTAAAATGAAAAAACTTCTTGCTTGGATTGGTGAAAATAAGATTGAGTTTGCCCTTTTGTTTTTAATTTTATCAACGGCCGCATTTTTGCGGTTATGGCGGATTGCGGATTTTATGACTTTTTTGGGTGATGAAGGTCGAGATGTGATTGTGGTCAAAAATTTACTGACCCGCGGTGATTTAATTTTCATCGGCCCGACGACTTCAGTTGGCAATATGTATTTAGGGCCTCTTTATTACTATCTGATGGCCCCTTTTTTGGCACTTTGGCGGCTTGATCCAGTTGGGCCAGCAGTGATGGTCACTTTAATTGGTATCGCGACCGTTTTTTTAGTTTATTTGGCTGGTCGCCTTTTTTTCGCCAAAGAAGTTGGGCTTTTTGCCTCGGCACTTTATGCCATCTCACCAATCCCGATAATTTATTCTCGCTCCTCCTGGAATCCCAATCCAATGCCCTTTTTTGCCCTTTTAATTGTGCTTTTTCTATATTTGATGATTAAAAGTCGAAACTATTGGTGGTTGGTTGGAATCGGAGGAAGTTTAGCTTTTGCTGTCCAAATGCACTATTTAGGAGTTTTGCTTATTCCGTTGGTGGCAATTATTTGGCTTGCTATTCTTGTTAAAAATGTTAAACAAAGATTACCTCTTAAAAAATTCTTTCTCTCAACTCTGGCCTCTATACTTTTATTCTCTATTTTAATGTCTCCACTTTTAATTTTTGATCTTAATCCAGCTCATCGATTTTTAAACTACAACGCTTTCAAAAAATTTTTTCTTGAACGTCAGGCAACCGAGGAACATCTAGCAACAATCAATCTTAATCCTTTCAATGCACTGGGTCGGTTTCTGCCCCGCTACGAATCATTTTTTACCCGCTTTATTACTGCCAAACAAGAATTTCCTGGAAAGCTTGCAACTGCCGCAGCCACATTTGCTTTGGCCTGGACAGCTTTCATTGCTTTTCGTCAAAAAAAGGCAAATATCGGCCTGACTATTTTGGGGTTGTGGTTGGCCATCGGTATTTTTGGAATTTCTCTCTATCAACTTGAGGTTTTTGATCATTATTTTGGTTTTATAAATCCGGCGGCCTTTCTTTTTTGTGGTTTATTTTTGTGGCTACTTTATCGCCAAAATCTTTGGTTGCGTTTGGCTTCAATTGCCATTTTCGCCTCTTTAGTCTTTTTAAATTTTCAAAATTTGCCAATCAGAGGAGAACCTAATCGGCAACTTTCAAGGACGAAAGCGATTGCCAGAGAAATTATTAAATCATCATTTGGGAAGTCTTATAATTTTGCTCTGATTGCTCAAAATAACTATGATGATGCCTATGAATATTTCCTTGATCTTTATGGCCATCAAGCAACTGTCATCGATAATCAACATCTTGGAGAAACAATTACCGATCAGCTGTTTGTTGTTTGTGAGGATCCGATTTGCCAGCCCTTAGGTTATCCAAAATGGGAAGTTGCCGGTTTTGGAAAAAAGAAAGGTTTGGCCGAAATTGAGAAAGAATGGGATTTTGCTGGCGTTAAACTTTTTAAATTAATCCATAATCTAAAATTGCAATTTCTGGGGTAATTGATGGAACTTTCGGTTGTTATTCCGACTTATAATGAAGGCGAGAGAATTGGTAAAACCTTAGAAACCGTTGAGGAATATTTCAAAAATCGTGGAACGGTTGGTGAAATTATAGTCGTTGATGATGCCAGCAGTGATACTACTTGTCAAAAGGTTGAAGAAAGAATGAAAAAATACAAGAACATTTCACTTTTGAGATTAGAAAAGAATTATTATAAGGGTTGGCCGGTCAAGAAAGGAATCCTGAAAGCTTCTGGAAAATATGTGATGTATACCGATGCCGATTTAGCAACTTCAATTGAAGAGGCTGATAAATTGAAAAAAGCGATTGATGAGGGTGCTGATTTAGCAATTGGTTCACGAGCTCATCCAGATGGTATTGACATGAGAAGAACTCAGCCTTTATATCGTCGGGTCTTGGGGAAAATTTTTTCTAAAGTTAAAGATATTCTCATTTCTGATATTAAAGATTCCCAATGTGGCTTTAAAATGTACACAAGGGAAGTAGCCAAAGATCTATTTTCCCATCAAAAAATTAAAAATATCATTTTTGAGGTTGAGATTTTGTATTTGGCCCAAAAACTCGGGTTTAAAATTGCCCAGGTTCCTATTCAATGGCAACATTCAGGTGAAACAAGAATGAGAATTTCTCTTGGTAACGCTGTTGACACTCTTGCGTCACTTTTTAAAATTTGGCTTTGGCATCATAATGAAAAGAGGGTGATATTTGAGAAAATATGAAACAAGTTTTTGATCAATTAGCTAAGTTGAAGCTCGAGATTTTGACTTGGGCAGCCTTAATTTTAGTTTTCTTTATAATTCGCCTTTTAAATCTGACGATTTTGCCGATTTTTGCTGATGAGGCAATTTATATTCGTTGGTCACAAATTATTGCTGCTGATCCTGCTCAGCGTTTTATTCCTCTTTCTGATGGGAAACAACCACTTTTTATGTGGGCTGCCGCCCCCTTTGTTAAATTTTTGACTTTTGACCCCTTATTTGCAGTTCGGTTAGTTTCGGTTTTGGCAGGCTTTTTGGGAATGGTTGGTATTTGGCTGGCGGCATATGAATTATTTTCAAAAAGGAAAGTTGCTTATTTTGCTGCTGCACTTTATGCCATCACTCCCTTTTTAGTTTTTTATGATCGGTTGGCAGTAGCTGATGGACTGTTGACCGCGATTGGGATTTGGATTTTTTACTTAGGATTGTTGCTAGTTAAAAAACAAAGACTTGATGTTGCACTTCTTTTAGGGATGGCTTTTGGTGCTGGGCTTTTGACCAAATCTCCAGCAATTTTCTTTATTATTCTTGTCCTTGCAATATTGGTGCTTTTTGACTTTTGCCAAAAACGTTGGCAGGTAAAACTTGCCAAGTTTTTTGGTTTGTACTTTATTTCTTTGCTAATTGGGCTTGTAATTTATAATATTTTGCGCCTCTCACCACTTTTTTATCTAATTGCTCAAAGAACAAACGACTTTATCCTGACCCCAAAAGAAGCGTTAAATGATCCTATCCATCGGATTATTCCTCGTTTTGCCACTGAAATTCCTCTTTGGTTTAGTCAATATTTGACTTGGCCGATTTTTGTTGGGGGGTTGGTTTTTTTGATTTATTTTCTTTATAAACTTCGTGCTCCAATTTTTGTCCTTCTTTGTTGGTTCTTTGTACCTTTGTTTGCGGAATCGGCTTTTGCCAGGGCTTTTACGGCTAGATATATTGTTTTTACTGCACCATTTTTCCTTTTAATTTTTGCTTATGGGTTGGAAAATTTAATTACCAATTTTTCAATTAAAAAACAAAAAGTCTTTCTTTTCTTAATTTTTATCCCGGCTCTGATTTTTGTTTTTTGGCTAATTGTTAATCCTCAAAACGCAGACATACCTCAAAAGGAAAGAAGTGGTTATCTGGAAGAGTGGTCTTCAGGTTATGGAGTAAAGGAAATTGCCCAATTTTTGAGAGAAAAAGCTAAAAGCAATGAAATTTTAGTAGGGACCGAAGGACATTTCGGCACTTTGCCTGATGGTTTGCAGGTATATCTTCGTGATATTGAAAATGTTACAGTGGTTGGAATGGGTCAACCGGCTTTTATCAATACCGTGCCCCAAGATTTAAAAAATGCCTCCAAAGATGGGAAACTGGCATATCTGGTAGTAAACAAAAGCCGCCTGTTAGCTGACGCCAAAGAAGATCAATCACTCACATTAGTCCAAAGTTACCCCAAAGCGGTCTCCGCCGAAAACACTCGCGACTCACTTTTACTGTTTGAAGTTAAACAAACCCGCTTTAACGATTTAAATCATTAAAGCAATACTTCAATTATTTTAATATTTGAACAGAATAATTTAGTTCCGAGTTCAGTTTTAGAGAATATTGACAAATGGTACCAAATTTGGTACCATTTGTTTTGTTATGAAGACTTTAAGTTCAACTCTTTCTGCCAGTAAAGCAAGAAACAATTTTTATACAATCCTCGATGAGGTTTCTCAGAAATTCAAGAGATTTGTCATAACTCGGAGAGGTAACACCCAGGCCGTGGTTATGCATCTCGAGGAGGTTGAGGCATGGGAAGAGACTATGGAGATTATGGCTAACAATAGACTTGTGAGAGATATTTTAAGGAGCGAAAAAGATAGACTTGAAGGTAAAGTTATTTCCGAGAAGGCACTTCTCAAAAAACTTGGTATCTCACCAAAAGATCTCAGATAAATTAATGCAAATTGAATACTCAGATACTGCCCAAAAACAACTTAGAAAATTTCCCAAATCAGAAAGAATAAAAGTTTTAAAGAAGATTCAACTACTAAAAGAAGACCCCTATGCTGGCAAGAAATTAATGGGAGTATTTGAAGGATTACGTTCACTTAAGGCGTGGCCTTACAGGATTATTTTTCGATATTCCCCGACTGACAAACTATTGTTCATCAATGCGATAGAACACCGCCAACAGTCTTATAGGTTCTGAGATCCTGTTTCTGACGGAATAAAAATTTGATTTTTCCATAACAAGCTATAAAAATATCGCTTCAAATTCCTCATTATTTTCTAGAAAATACGTTCTAAATGCACGAACATTGGAAGGTGAAATGATGGCAATTCTATTAGAACTCGACTTTGATGCGGGCCAGTTGGACGCTGGCTTCGTAACCGGTGAGAGATTTGAGTTGAATCTTGTAAAGTTTTTTGCCCGAAGGCAGACGAAAAGTTCCAGATTCGACTAAAGTAAAGTTCTCGTTGGTAGTAGAAATCTCTGAATCCAAAATTGCTAAGCCATCAGTTGGATTATAGAGTCTAGCGAAAGTTTTGCCATTACCACTAAGAACTTTAATATAAGCTTGCAAGCGCATATTTTTGTATCCCGGAAAATCGACCGGATCCAAATAAATTTCTTGGCCGGAGGTGATGGTCTCAAAGTCAGTTAAGGAAGTTGAAGCACCGCTGACCCCTATTGGAAGATAAGCAACTTTTGCGCCTGTTGATTGAGTGGTAGTTGATGTTGGAATTTTCTTTTCAACTTCAGCGATTTTTTTATTGACAGCCGAAATACTGGCTTCCAGTGTTTTAAGACAATCACCAACGCAGGTACCAGCTGGTTCTTTTGAAACAATTGTCTGGTTTTCGTTGATTGATTGTTCGGAGTTTGTTATGGGTGTAGAAATTGGTGAATTTACCGCCTCTTTTTTCCCTTTAAAAATAAACCAATCGATAAAAATCAAGTTCCAAATGACAAAAAAACCTAAAATAACTAGGGCGATTTTCTCAAGAGGAATTTTGGCCATTTCAAATCAATCGTAGCACACAAAACTAAAACCTGCCAATTTTGCCAAGTCCCTTCTATGCTACAATATAGCCATGTTTTCTTCCCCGCGAATTGTCTCCAAACGGATCGATTTGGCGACAGTTAAAAAAAGGGCGATTGTTGGTATTGCTAGTCTGACAATCAGACGGATTGCTCTTCAGGCGATAACCTTTATCAGCATCAATTTGATTTTGGCCCGAATTTATCCACCAGAAACCGGAATTATTGGGATTTTTAACTTAGGAAATGCAATTATTGCCTTTTTTGCCTTTTTCTCTGACATTGGCTTGGCTGCTTCAATTATTCAAAAAAAAGAGGATGTAACTCATGAAGATCTTAAAACCACTTTTACCATCCAGCAAATTTTAGTTGGAATTCTTACTTTAATTATTTTTTTTGGTGCTCCAACGGTTGCTTCTTATTACAAATTAGATCTAGCAGGCGTTTGGTTAATCAGAGCTTTAGGGTTAGCTTTCTTTTTAACTTCACTGAAAGTTATCCCCTCGGTGCTTCTAGAAAGAGAGTTGAGGTTTCAACCGCTGGTAGGAGTAGAAATTGCCGAAACCGCGATTTTTAACATTATTCTTTTGTCGTTGGCCTTTTTGAATTTTGGACTTTATAGTTTTACTTTTGCTGCTTTAGCTCGGTCGTTGTCTGGAACAATTATGCTTTATTTGATTGCCCCGTGGCGAATAGGGGTTGGAATTTCCAGAAAAGCTGCCCGGGGGCTTTTATCTTTTGGAATTCCTTATCAGGTTAACGCTCTACTTGCCCTTTTAAAAGATCGGATTGTTCCGTTGTTTGTCGCCAAAGTTGTTGGTACAGTTGGCCTTTCTTATATCACTTGGGCCCAAGCTATCGCTTTTCTTCCACTTGAGGTAATGAATATCATAATCAGAGTAACTTTTCCTGCTTATTCTCGGCTCCAAGATAATAAAGAGGAGCTAAAAGTAGCCATTGAAAAGTCGCTTTTTGCCACCACTTTATTTTTGTATCCAGCACTTTTTGGACTTTTGGCGCTTGCCCATTCGTTAGTTACTCAGGTAGTTTCAACAAAATGGCAGCCGGCCTTACCGTCTTTGTATCTTTTCTCTTTTTCAACTTTTTGGGCAAGTATCTCCACCACTTTTACCAATGTCTTTAATGCCACCGGTCATATTAAGTTAACACTCAAGCTGATGATCTTTTGGACGATTTTAACCTGGGTTTTAACCCCACCTTTGACTATCTTTTTTGGTTTTAATGGAGTAGCTATTGCTTCAGCTTTGATTTCTTTTAGTTCAATTATTACTATTTATTTAATGCGACGGGTTGTACCAGTCAACCTTTTGGGTAGTATTTGGCAGCCACTTGCCGTTTCGGCCGCTATGGGTTTTTTTGTGTTTGTTTTTGCCCGACTTTTCGTGGTCAACATTGTTACTTTACTTATAGCGATCATCTTTGGGGCAGTTATTTACTTTGCCATGATGTTCTTGCTTGCCAAAGAAAAATTAATTGTCGAGCTCAAGAGAGTACTACATGCCATTCAAAAAAGTTAGTTTAATTTTGTTATTGGTTTTTCTTTTTGGGTTCATCTTTTCCCCCAAACCAGTATTGGCCAGAGAAAATTTTGAATCATTTGTGACGATTGTTAATCCGGTCAGAGGTCAAGAATTTTGGTCACGTTCATTCAAACCTTTGGATACTCCTCAAGGCCAATACAAAATTTTAACGGAGGAAGGATTACCAGCAACCTGGCTTTTACGTTATGATGCAATTTCCGATCCTGAAATTTCTTCATTTTTTAAGAGTGTTTCTTCTTCGCATGAACTGGGAATCTTTTTTGAGATTACCCCAAATTTTGCCCAAAAAGCAGGGGTGACCTATAACCAAAGTGAATCTTGGCATCGAGCCAAAAGTGTTCTTTTAACTGGCTATTCGGTTGAAGATCGCCAAAAATTAATAACAACTGCCTTTGAAGAATTTAAAAAAACTTTCGGCTATTATCCTAAATCTGTCGGTGCTTGGTGGATTGATGCCAATTCTCTGACCTTCATGAAGGAAAAATATGGAATCAAAGCTTCGATGGTAGTAGCCGACCAATTTTCCACTGATGATTATCAAGTTTGGGGACTTTATTGGAGTACTCCTTATTATCCATCAAAGAAAAATGGTTTAACACCAGCCCAAACCTCAGATTCTAAAATTGACGTCGTCCAAGTCCAATGGGCACCTCGTGACCCCTTTAATGGTTATGGTCCTGGCGTCCAAGAGTCAACCTATTCGGTCCAAGTTAACGATTACAGTAGTACAGCCCACAATTTGGATATTTCTTATTTTGAAAAACTTTTTGACATTTACACCAATCCTCCCGTGCCCTCAAAATTTGGTCAAATAACTATTGGTTTGGAAAATGATTTTACTTGGGATTATGGTAATCAATATAAAGATCAACTTTTGGTGATTAAAAGGAAAGCAAATGAAAGAAACATTCGGGCGGTAACAATGAGTCAATTTGCCGATTGGTATCGTCAAACATTTCCCGATATTTCGCCCCCTCACCTGATTACCTCAGATGATCCTTTGGGTTCTGGTGGCAAAGTCGTTTGGTACATGACTCCCTATTATCGAGTCGGTTGGTTTTACCACCCAACGCTGAATGTCTCAGCGATTCGTGATCTGAGACTTTATAACGATAGTTTACCTGAATCTTGTTATGCGACTGCTTGCTCAACTCTAGATTTAGGATTGGCTGTTTCCAAACCATTGGATGAGGCTACTTTTGGTGATCGCTGGACATTAGACGAAGGAGCAATTTCAAATTTTTCTTTGAACAAAATTGATGATGGAGTGAGAATTACCTACTACAATCAAGCTGGCAAATCAAGAACTTTGGAGTTTCGCAATCGTGACCTTTTTGTTGATGGTGAAGGAATTGCAGTTTCGGCGGCGATTATTCAGCAGCTTAGTCAGACTCAAGAAAAAGATGGGAAAATAACTTTAGGTTTTGAAAGCCAAAAAATTGGTAAAAATTGGCTTTTGTTTTTCGGCCATTTTTGGGTTTTTCTTTCCTTTTCGCTTTTGGTTTTTGTATTCCCTGGAATTGCAATTTTTAAGAAACTACAATTGAAGTGCTCTGCTTTGGAAAAAGTTGTTGTCTGCACTATTTTTGGAATCGCTTTTTTTGCTTTTCTGACGTTTATTTTAGGTTATCTGAAAATCCGCTTTCTTGTTTGGCCAGTCCTTTTGGTTCTGGCACTTCTGGCAATAAAGGATTTTCGCAAGGATATCTTTTTTAAGAAAATAGCGTTAGTCAAAAAATACTTGCTTCTTAGCCTACTTCTGTTTTTGGGAACTTTAAGCCAGGGAGTCACGGTTTTTAAAAATGGCTTGCCGCAGAACTTTGGGCTTGGTTTTTGGGGTCCAAACGGTCATGATGCCATTTGGCATTTATCAATTATTTCTGAACTTAAAAATCATTTTCCTCCTCAAAATCCTGTTTTTGCAGGGGAGCTTTTGAAAAATTATCATTATTTTTCAGATCTGGTGGTTGCTCAAACTGCTAGCATAACCCAGATCCCAATTTTGGACCTGTATTTTCGATTTTTCCCCGCTTTTGTCTCCCTACTTTTCGGTCTTGTCGTTTTTGTTTTGGCTCGCCAAATTACCAGAAGCGAGCCAGTTGGACTTTTGGCAGTTTTTCTTTCCTATTTCGGCGGAAGTTTTGGTTGGCTTGTCACTCTACTGCGCGAAGGAAAAATCGGGGGCGAGTCGATGTTTTGGGCCAATCAGGCAGTTTCATTTAATTTAAATCCTCCTTTTGCTTTTTCGGCCCTAATGCTTATTGCAGGACTGTTTCTGTTTTTTCAGTTTATCAAAGAAAGACAAACAAATTTAATTTTTCCATTAGCCATTTTGTGGGGGTCATTGGTCCAATTTAAAGCTTACGCAGCGGTTTTGGTCTTAATAGCATTAGGTTCTGCTTTTTTATTTGAAGCAGTCAAGAAACGTTTTGATTTACTAAAGTTATTGATCCCGATCGTTTTTATTTTCATCCTTGTTTTTTTGCCGATTTATCAAAAGACCAGATCGCTTTTTGTTTTTTCACCCTTTTGGTTTATTCACACGATGGCTGATTATCAAGATCGGTTATTTTGGCCAAAGTTGTCAAATGCCAGAACTGCCTACATCGCGATGGGCTGGTGGTGGAAGTTAATTTTGGCCGAAATTTTAGGATTTTTGATTTTCTTTTTCGGGAACCTTGGAACGAGATTTTTGGCGCTAGGAGCGATTTTTATTTGGGCAAAAAGTAAATTCAAAGTCGAATCTTTTTGGTTATTTTTGACAATTTTTTCTCTTTTAGCCATTATTATCCCACTGCTTTTTATCCAGAAAGGGACACCCTGGAATACGATTCAGTTTTTCTATTACTTTTTATTGATGTCAAGTATTTTGGCTGCTTGGTTTTTCTGGGGACTAATTAGAAATTGGAAACTGTTTTTTAAAATTGTAGCAATTGTTATTCTTGTAGTCGTGACGATCCCGACTACGTTAAGCACAGCTTTCTATCACTATTTACCTCAAAGATCCCCAGCCAGATTATCTTTTTCCGAACTTGAAGCTTTGGAATTTTTAAAAAACCAACCAGAAGGGGTAGTTTTGGCAAAACCTTTTGATGAGAATCTTAGAAAAACGTTTGATCTACCTTTGCCTCTTTACGTTTATGAGACTAGTGCTTACATTTCGGCTTTTTCAGAGAAAAGAGAATTTGTAGCTGATCTGGTAAATCTCAATATTATTGATGTCGATTTTGAAAATCGATTAGCTGGTCAAAAAGAGTTTTTCAAGACCAGAGATGAAAAATTTGCTAAGAAATTCTTGGAGGATAATAAGATTAAATATCTTTATGTGACCAAGTTTGAAAAATTTGAGCCAGACGAACAATTTTTGAGCCTCAAGAAACTTTTTGAAAACGACGAAGTGAAAATTTACCAGGTTCTGTGATAGAATTCGCCAAAGCCTATGAAAATTTCCGTAGTAATTAATACCTTAAATGAAGAAAAGAACATCAGACGATGTTTGGAGTCCGTACAGAAATTGGCGGATGAAGTCGTGGTTTGTGATGATGGATCAACTGATAAGACTTTAGAGGTTGCCAAAGAGTTTGGCGCGAAAGTTTACCATCACAAATCAGCCGGCTATGTTGAAGCAGCTAGAAATTTTGCCGTTGGGAAAGCATCGAACGACTGGGTTTTAGTAATTGATGCTGACGAGGAGATTCTCAAAACCCTGGCTGATAAATTGCGTGAGATTGCTGCATTAAACAAGGTAGATTTCGTCGAAATTCCTCGCAAAAATATTATTTTTGGCAAATGGATACAATATTCGGGCTGGTGGCCAGATTATAATGTTAGATTTTTCAAAAAAGGTAAAGTGAGATGGACTGATAGAATTCATGATGATCCAAAAACCATTGGTGAAGGATTAAAGCTTGAACTAAATAAGAAATTGGCGATTATCCATCATAATTATGATTCAATCGGTCAATTTATAGGTAGATTAAATAACTATACTGAAATTGAATCACAAACGTTGGCAGAAGAGGGATATAAATTTGACTGGCGAGACTTGATTTCCAAGCCAGCTGGCGAATTTTTAAGTCGCTATTTTGCCCGAGAAGGTTACAAGGATGGTTTGCATGGTTTTGTTTTGGCAATTTTGCAGTCTTTTTCTTTTTTTGTTACCCATCTTAAAGTTTGGGAGAAAGAGGGATTTGAGGAGGAAGCCATAGATTTTCGAGATTTGAGACAACAAATTGCTAAAAAAAACAAAGAAGCAAAGTTTTGGCTTTTAAAGATTTTATCAGAAAGCGAAAAGGGAACAAGGAAATTTTTTCTTAAGCTTCTCAAAAAATTGAATGAATCTTAAGTCAAAAAGAGCTTATCCTCGTAAATTTTATACGTTTGTCAAAACTCATTATTTTTGGATATCAGTAATATTGATTCTCGTTTTTGCGGCTATATTGAGATTTTACACATTTACCTCCAGATTTGCTTTCGAATCAGACCAAGCGAGAGACGTCTTAGTGGTTCAGGAAATCATTGAAACAGGACATATTCCTCTAACCGGGCCTCCTTCTTCCATTGGCCCATTTTCCTACGGTCCATGGTATTATTGGATTCTTTCGCTTGTTTCCTTCCTTTTTCCATTTTCGATTTTGGTTCCTTGGGCTTTGCTTACTCTTGTTTCTGTACTATTTGTTTTTGTTCTAGTACTTGCTGGCCGAGCATTTATTGGGAATACAGCAGGAATTATCGCTGGATTGCTGGCCGCTGTATCAACAGCAGAAATTCGAGTTTCAGCGCATCTTTCTAATCTTTCCTTTGTTAGTATTTTCGCAGCCTTAGCGATTTTAAGCCTTATCTTTTTTTTAAAAACGAAAAGAAGCCTTTTTTCCTTCCTCGTAGGTTTAAATGTCGCATTTGCCATAAACATGCATCTTTCTGCCATTATTTTTTTACCCGTAATTCTTCCAATAACATTTAATAAGTCAAGGTTAAGAAACTTACTTCTTGGTTTATTTGGTTTTTTGATACCATTCATTCCACTTTTGATTTCTGACTTTCGTCATCATTGGGTATTCGCCAAAAACCTTTTAACTTTTTTTCTTGTTGGTCAAGAGAAAATTTGGGTTAGTATTCGTTGGCTGACTTACCTTCGAGACTTTTGGCCAGAATTTTGGTCAAATGTAATAGGTGGTTTAAGATTTATTTCTTACTTCATTTTTGTTATGTTGGCGGTTTTTATTATTAAGGATTTGTATAGACGTAAATTAGATAAAGTTTTGGTCGCTCTGTTCTTTACCTTTATTCTACAAGTTATTCTATTGAGGTATTGGAGAGGAGAAAAGCAAGAAGTTTGGCTCCTTTTTTTTAATCCTTTAATTTTACTTTTAACAACTTGGGGTATTTGGAAATTGTTTTCTCTAAATAAGGTTTTTTCAATTTTCGTAATTATTATTCTAATGACGGGAAGTCTCATCGCAGATATTCCCCATTTAAATTATGTTAACCAGTTCTCAAAATTTAAAGCTTTAAAGGAAGAACTCATTTTAGAAGATCCACATTCTGCTTTTCTGTTACATAACTGCAGATACTCATATGCTAGAAATGCCAGTTTGCCTCTTTTGCTTTTGCTCACAAAAGACGGGAAAATAGATCTAGGTGGCAGACCGATTGGTGTATATTTAAGTCCATCAGCGGAAGAGATTAAGACATTCCAATATGATATTAAAGCAAGGAGTGATTCTTATATTGTTGTAGAATTTAAACCTGGTGAGATTCCTGAAGAATGTACACCTATTACTAAGTCTTCCTTGTATAATGAAACTTTGCTGATAAACTTATAATAATGAAAATAGCGATTGTTGTTTTGAATTACAATACAAAAGGGGAAATTCTGGATTGTCTAGAATCACTTTCCAAGCTGCAGAAAGATGACAACGAAATTGAAATTATTATTGTTGATAATGCCTCGACCGACGACTCTGTTAGTGCGATTAGAAAAAATTTCAAAGATTTGACTATTGTTGAAAATCAGCAAAATCTTGGTTTTTCTGGTGGTAATAATGTCGGGGTAAAAAAAACTCTTAAGGACAAAGCAGAGTGGTTTTTGATTTTAAATCCAGATACCACAGTTGATGATCGTTTAATTTTAGAGTTAGTCAAGGTTGCAAATTCTGATTCATTAGTTGGCATTATCGGACCTAAAATTTATTTTGCCAAAGGGTTAGAATTTCACAAAAATCGCTACAAAGAAGGGGAATTGGGAAAAGTTATTTGGTACGCTGGAGGGAAAATTGATTGGAATAATGTTTTGGCATCCCATCGGGGAGTAGACGAAGTTGATAAAGGACATTACCAAGAGATTGTGGAGACTGATTTTGTTTCTGGAGCGGCAATGTTTGTTAAAAGCCAAGTTTTTGAAAAAATCGGTTTTTTCGATGAGCGATATTTTTTATACTTGGAAGATTTGGAATTTTGTCAGCGCGCCAAGAAGGCCGAGTTTAAGATAGTTTTTGCTCCGAAAGCAATCGTCTGGCACAAAAACGCTGCCTCGGCCAAGGTTGGTTCTTCTCTTCAAGATTACTTCATCACTCGTAATCGTTTATTATTTGGCCTAAAATATACTCCATTAAGATCAAAAATTGCCCTTCTCCATCAGGCAATTTCTTTTTTAGTTGGTCGTCAGCAAGTAAAAAGACAAGCGGTTTTTGATTTTTTAACTTTTAGATTAGGAAAGGGGAGTTTTAAGATTTAATGATCTCAGTACTAGTGCTTACCAAAAACGAAGAAAAAATGATTAAGACTTGTTTGGAATCGGCCCGTCAGTTAGCCGATGAGATTGTGGTGCTTGATAATTTTTCCAGCGACAGGACAGTTGAAATTGCCCGAAAATACACCGATAAAATTTTTCAAAAAGATTTTGAGGGTTATGATAAAGAGAGAAACTTTTTAGCTCAAAAAGCCAACGAAAAGTGGCTACTTTACATCGATGCGGACGAACGAGTTACAGTTCAGCTTAAAGGGGAGATTTTGGAAGCAATAAACAATAAGAGGAAAGTGATAAGTGCCTTTGCGATACCTCGGAAGAATATTTTATTAGGCAAATGGCAAAAGAATGGTGGCTGGTGGCCTGACAATCAGATTAGACTGTTTAGAAAAGATAAATTGAAAAGTTGGCAAGGAGAACTTCATGAACGCCCAGTTTTTGAAGGAGAATTAGGCCAATTAAAAACCCCTCTAATTCATTTGACTCACCGAGATATTGTTTCGATGATGGAGAAAACTGCTCAATGGTCAGAGACTGAAGCAAAACTTAGACTCAAGGCTTCTCATCCTCAAATTTCTGGGTGGCGGCTATTGCGAGTGATGCTAACCGAGTTCTGGTATCGGGCGATCAAAAAGCAAGGTCTAAAAGAAGGGACTGAGGGATGGATTGAGGCCATCTTTCAATCTTTTTCAATCTTTATCACTTACGTTCGCCTTTGGGAAGTACAAAGAAAACAAAGTTTAGAGAAAACCTATCAAGAAATTGATAAACGATTAGCCGAAGATAAATTTAACGATTTAAATAATTGAATGAAGGCCGCACTTTACAGTCCTTATCTTGATACTTTGGGTGGTGGCGAGAAGTATATTGCCACAATAGCAGAATTATTATCTCAAAAAGGATTTGAAGCTGTTTTTTTTTGGGATGATCCAAAAATTATCAAAAGTTTATCTTCAAGGTTTAATCTTGAGCTTCAAAAAGTAAAAGTGTTGCCCAATATTTTCAAAAAAAGTGGTGGGTTTTTGAAAAAATGGCGAATTTTACACAGCTACGATTTTAGTTTTTTTCTTTCAGATGGCAGTGTTCCAATGCCTTTGGCCAAAAATAATTTTTTGCACTTTCAAGTACCCTTTGTTTTCAAAAATGTCAAAAATCCAGCCAATAAAGTAAAATTTTCTCGGTACCAGGGGATTATTTGCAATTCGAACTTTACAAAGAAATATATTGACCAAACTTTTGGGATAAACTCACAAATTGTTTATCCTCCAGTTGATTTACCATTAGCTAGAAATCTAAAAAAAGAAAACATTATCCTTTCGGTTGGCCGGTTTTTTGACTTTCTTCATTCCAAAAAGCAAGAAGTTTTGATTGAGGTTTTCAAAAAAATGGTTGGTGATGGTTTTTCGGGTTGGCAGTTGTTTTTAGCCGGTGGAGTGATTAATAAAAAATATTTCTTGGAACTTGAAAGTATTGCCAAAGGTTATCCAATTAAATTTTTCCCCGATCTATCTTACGGTGAACTCAAAAGTTTATACTCTAAAGCAAAAATTTTCTGGCATGCTGCTGGTTTTGGCCAAGATTTAGAATCACACCCAGAAAAAGCTGAGCATTTTGGAATTTCAATTGTTGAGGCAATGGCAGCCGGCTGTGTACCAGTGGTTTTTGGTGCAGGTGGTGCATTTGAGATTATCGATGAAGGTAAAAATGGTCTCTTTTGGTCAGACCTTTCAAAACTTGAGTCTCATACTTTAAACCTGGTAAATGACCAAAACCGTTGTCAAGAGGTATCATCTCGAGCGGTTCAAAAATCAAAGGAATTTTCAAAAGCAAAGTTTAAAGAAAATATTTCCCAAACGATGGCAATTTCTCTAAAATAATCTCAAATACGATGGCAACCCCTTATTTATCAGTCGTTATTCCAGCTTATAATGAAGAAGAAAATTTCCGCCGAGGGGTACTTTTGGATGTTAAAAACTTCCTAGTTAAACAAAGATTTTCCTGGGAAGTAATTTTGGTTGATGATGGTAGTACAGATCAAACTTTGAAATTGCTTTCAGAATTTAGCAAAAAAAATGGAGGTTTCAGACCAATAAATATTGATCACGGCGGAAAACTTAAAGCACTTTTGGCAGGCGTGTCAAAAGCCCAAGGGGAATACATTTTATTTACCGATTTTGATCAATCAACGCCAATTTGCGAATTTGGAAAATTTTTGCCTTACTTAAAAGACGGTTCAGACGTCATTATCGGCTCCAGGATTGGCAAGGGTTCGGAAAGAATTAATGATCCCTTCTTTAGATATTTTAGAAGCCGAGTATTAAATTTTATTATTCAACTTGTACTTTTTAGGGGAATTGGCGATACCCAATGTGGTTTTAAAGCTTTTAGAAGAGAGGTAGCAAAAAAACTTTTTAAGAATCTTGAGGTGACTCATTTGGCCAAACCGAAGGGTGGCTTTATGGGCCCATGGGATATTGAATTCTTATTTCTGGCATGCAAATTTGGTTACAAAATTGCTTCAGTTCCCGTAACTTGGCAATATTTCCACTCTCAAAGACTTTCGACTTTTGGAGAACCCGCCAAGTTTATTGTTGATATCCTAAGAATTAGATTATTTGATTTGTTGGGCAAGTATGATTAAAAAATTCTCAACCGTTGTTTTGAAAAAAGGGATAACAAGAAAAGTTGCTATCTCGGTCTTACCAGTTTTAGTAATTATTCTTGGAACATTGCCTGCCGTTTCGGCAATTATCAAACCCGGCTATTTTGCAATGCATGATGATCTTCAAGCAATGCGCCAGCTTGAGATGGATAAATGTTTTCGCGATTTGCAAATCCCCTGCCGCTGGGTGCCAGATATGGGCTATGGCTACGGTTATCCTTTATTTAATTATTATCCACCGATGCCTTACTATCTTGGAGAAATTTTTCATCTTGTCGGTTTTTCTTTTCTTGATACTGTCAAAGTGCTTTTCGTTCTAGTTTTTGTCTCCTCAGCATTTTCGATGTATCTCCTGACAAGAGAGTTTTGGGGTCGAATCGGTGGGACAGTTTCTGCTCTTTTTTATGTTTGGGCACCTTATCATGCGGTTGATGTTTATGTTAGGGGAGCAATGAATGAAGCCTGGGCGCTTGTTTGGTTCCCCGCAATTTTGTGGGCGATTTACAAGGTTATTAAAACTAACAAATGGTTGTACGTTTCCTTTTTGGCTTTTTTTGTGTCTATGCTTGCCCTTTCACACAACCCGTTGCTTATGGTTTTTGCCCCCGGCGCAGTTATTTGGGTAATCTTTTGGTTTTGGCAGACAAGATCATTGAAAAGTTTCACAAAATTATTTGTAGCCGGCGTTTGGTCAATTGCTCTAGCGGCTTTTTTTACTTTGCCGGTTATTTTTGAACAAAAATTTGCTCACATTGAGACTTTAACAATTGGCTATTTTGGTTATCAAGCTCATTTTGTTGACTTGCGTCAACTTTTTATCGATGTTAATTGGGGCTATGGGGCTTCTTATTCTTATATTGACCAAAAAGATACAATGAGTTTCCATCTTGGCTATCTTCACTGGGTACTTTCAATTTTCTCATTGATAGTGGCATGGTTTTTAAGAAAGAAAAAATTTCAATTTTCCCTGCTTATCATTTTTTTCTTTTTTTGGACTTATGGTTATACGTTTCTGACCCATCTTCGCTCAAGTTTAATTTGGGAAATTATCGTACCCTTAAAATATCTCCAATTTCCTTGGCGATTGCTTAGTTTGTCAATGATTGGAATGTCCTTTTTAGCTGGGAGTTTTTTTGCTTTGCCTTTTGTAAAAACCAAATTTTCAAGATTAGGACTAGCTTTAGCATTAATTGTCATGGTTATATTTCTCAACAGAAATTATTTTACTTGGCGGGAGTTTTATCCCAAGATGACCGATCAGGAAAAATTTTCTGGTAAACTTTGGGAGCTACAGAGAACATCAGGTATTTTTGATTATTTACCCATTTGGGCACCGATGCCACCCGCCAATCCTGCTCCTTCTGACGCTGAAGTTTTGAGTGGCAAAGGGCAACACACAACTTTGAAAAAAGTAAGCAATTTTCAAGAGTACCAAGTTAGCGTCGAAAGCGATTCGACCGAATTCCAAATAAATACGTTATATTTTCCTGGCTGGGAGGCTTCGGTTGATAGTAAAAAAGTTTTGCTTGATCCGGCAAGAGATAGGGAGCTTGGAAGAATGATTGTTGATCTTGAGAAAGGGAATCATCAGATTGTAGTAAAACTTAAAAACACTCCGATACGAACGCTAGGCAATTATTTATCGTTGATTGGTTGGATTTTATTGGTTGGCTTTTTCTCGTTGAGATTTTTCAGGAAATTTGCTCCTTTTAAAATTTTTTCTGATAAAAATGTATAATTTGAATAGAAACCAATGATTATCACCCAAACTCCACTGCGAATTAGTTTTGTTGGCGGTGGAACAGACTTTGCTGATTTTTATCGAAAAGAAGGCGGAGCAGTTTTGTCAACTGCAATTGACAAATATGTATTTGTCATTGTCAAGGAACGGTTCGACGACAAAATCTATCTTAATTGGATGAAAAAAGAAATTGTTGATTCGGTTGACGAGATTGAACATGAATTGATCCGGGAAGCCATGAAGAAAACTGGAGTTTTAAAAGGGGTCGAGATTACCACTCTTTCCGATATTCCTGCTGAAGGAAGCGGTTTGGGGTCTTCAAGCAGTTTAACGGTTGGCTTGTTGCATGCTTTGTATTTGCACGCAGGAAGATTGGTTGATGTTGAAACTCTTGCCAGAGAGGCCTGTGAGATTGAAATTGATATCTTGGGTAAACCAATTGGCAAACAAGATCAGTATATCGCCGCCTATGGAGGATTAAAACATATTGAGTTTAAAAACAATGATTCGGTAGCAATTACCAGTCCTAAAGTCGATAGTGAATTTTTAAACCAACTCGATTCACAGTTGATGCTCTTTTTTACTGGTAAAACTCGCAGCTCATCAGAAATCTTGACTAAGCAGCAAAAGGCGATCGAAAGCACTTTCGAAATTTTGAAAAAGATGAGAGATCAAAGCAACCAATTATTCCAGTCATTCAAAAAAGGAAAAGTTGATGATCTTGGGAAAGCATTATCCTTGGGTTGGCAATATAAAAAACAACTTGCCGATGGGATCACCAACAGAGAAATTGACCAGATGTACCTTCAAGCTTTGAAGGTTGGAGCCATAGGAGGAAAAGTTGCCGGCGCTGGTGGGGGAGGCTTTCTGCTTCTTTTTGTTCCATTGGCCAAACAAGAAAAAGTCCGACAAGAATTATCAAAATACCGTGAATTAACTTTTCATTTGGAGCGAGATGGAACAAAAGCAATTTTTAATATTCGACGTTAAGTTGCTCCAGACTCCCCTTATAGAGTAAAATATTTCCATAATGGACATCAAAAATATTGCTCAAGGTTATCTTGATGAACTAAAAAAGACGGTTGATTCGGTCAATCTTTCAGACGTTCAGAAAATTGCTAATGTCTTATTGAGAGCTTACAAAAGCAATCATCGAGTTTTTATTTTAGGCAACGGTGGTTCGGCTTCAACTGCTTCTCACATGGCTTGTGATTTAGGCAAAGGGACTTTGAAGAATGTTTATAATCCCCGAGAAAAAAGATTTCAGGTGATTTCTCTGACTGATAATGTAGCAACAATGACGGCTTATGCAAATGATCTTTCCTATGATGATATGTTTGCTCAACAACTTCACAACTTGGTTTCAAAAGGCGATGTAGTGATTGGAATTTCTGGAAGCGGTAATACCCCAAACATTATTAAGGCTTTAATGTATGCCAAATCTCAAGGTGCAGTAACGATCGGCTTTTTGGGTTTTGGCAGCGGCGGCAAAGCCAAAGATTTAGTTGATTATGATATTACGATAAAAAGTTCAAGTTACGGAGTGGTTGAGGATCTGCATTTAGTTTTAGACCATATTTTGACTACCTGTCTTTCAAATATGAAAGAGCATACAGATAATAATTTGCCAATTGGAAAAAACAAAAAGAAAGGTAAATCAAAAGCTACTGATAATTCCGCTTCTTCATATGTCGCCGCTGAATGGACTGAGCGTTCGACCAGACGCTAAAATTAAATCTTCAATGAAAAAATTTGCTGTCTTTTGTGACCGCGACGGCGTTATCAATAAAGAGGTCAATTATCTTCATAAACTTGAAGATTTAAAGATTTTACCAAAAGTTTCCGAGGCTATAAAACTCCTCAACCAACATAAAATCCCCATTATTGTGATCACAAATCAGCCAGCAGTTGCTAAAGGACTAATTAATGAAAAAGGTATAAAAGGAATTCACCAAGAGATCCAGCAATTTTTAGCTCCGCAAGGAGCGAAAATAGATTATTTTCTTTTTTGTCCACACCACCCAAACGCTAATCTTAGAAAATACCGGGTAGAATGTGATTGCCGTAAGCCGAAAGTTGGACTTTTTAAAAAAGCGGCCCAAGATTATGACATTAATTTAAAAAATTCATATATTATTGGTGACACTTACAGAGATATTGAGGCAGGAAAAAATTTGGGGTGCAAAACTATCGCTGTTGAGTCAGGGCATTCTGATTTTCGAGATTCAAAACCTGATTTTTTAGTCAAAGATTTATTTGAAGCGGTGAAATTAATTCTTAAGAGAGAGGGATTGAGATGAAGGCAGTTATTTTGTCGGCGGGATTGGGAACGAGAATGCAAAGCGAATTTCCTGGAATTCCAAAGGTAATGTTACCGATTGACGGTAAACCAATCCTTGAACACCATGTCAGAAATTTGAAAAAATTTGGTTTTGACGAATTTTATATCAATCTCCATTATTTCCCAGAAGTTATTAAAAATTATTTTGGCGATGGCAAAAAATGGGGAGTAGAAATAATTTATTCGTTTGAACCGGAAATCCTTGGAACATCGGGCGCCTTAGTAAATTTTAAGAAATATTTGACTCAAACTTTTGTTGTTCTTTATGGCGATGTTTACACGACTTTGGATTTTCAAAAATTCTTAGGTTTCCATAAAAGAAAAAAAAGCAAGGCAACTCTACTTGTTCATACAACAGATCATTCAGAAGACTCTGATTTAGTTAAAATTGACGAAGAGGGCAAGATTATTAAATTATATCTCAAACCTCACCCGAAACCAGCTACTGATACTAGTCTATCAAGTGCAGCGATTTATATACTTGAACCAGAAATTCTCAAGTTCCTCCCAACCGAAACGCCTTCTGATTTTATGAGGGATCTCTTTCAAAGATTATTAAAAAAGAAAATCGAAATGTATGGTTATCAAAGCGAAGAATTTACCAAAGACGTTGGAACTCCAGAGAGATATGAAACGGTAAAAAGGGTTTATGAGGGAATTTAGATTGTATAATTAAATATAGAGACTGTAGAAACACCAACTAACATCGAGGAGGAAAAAAATAAAATCAATGATGCCATTTGTGTTTAGCAGAGGATTTGGAAGAGATTTGAGAGGTAAATAGTGCCTAACCCTTTACATTGAGAAGTCAAAAGAAGAAAGACATAAAGGAATTTTCGAGACGTGCGTTAGTTCTGAAAGTGGGTTTTTGTTTATCGGTGAAGCTAATGCTAATGTGATTGCAGCAACGAGATTTTTGAAGAATTAGCAAAAATTGGGGCTTCTCCAAAATTGGCAATTTTTGCAGCGAAAAGTAAGCATCAGCGGGCTAAATTTGTTTTTCTTACGTTCTATTGGCCCCAGTATTCTGGCCGAACTAATTTTTCCTTGTGTAATTTTTGAAACCATCTCAGGTTTACTAAAATTATCTTTACAGAATCATGATATTCTCTTTCTATTCCTATCTCTTCAAACGTATCCCCTCTCATTATCCCTTTTAATGGGAGGTCTCGTTGATCAGATTTAATCGGAAGTCTGACTATGTACGAGGGGCAAATCCCATCGAAGTCGGTTTGGCTGAAATTGATCTCATATTCGGTTTCTCTTGCAACTATTGCCAACGCACTCGGTTCCGACCCAATCGTTATCATCATCCCCACGGATCCTTTTTCAGGTATTATTAAACCTAACCTTCTGAACGTTTCCAGTTCGGTCATTAAGTCAGATTCAGTATAGGTTTTTTGGCCCTGAGTCTCTCTTCGGACTTCTTCTGCAATTTTTATCAGTTTATTTCTTTCTATCATAAGCACACATTATACATTATAAATTAATCTGTAAGGTATGTTGACACTTGTGGGTGTAAAAAGCCATTGGTTGCGAGGATGTCATTATCCTTAGAACTCGAGAAGTTAAATTTTTCTTGATTTCCCCAAGTAGTAAATTTACCACCGGCCTCTCTTACAAGAGCCAACCCCGCAGAAAAATCCCAAGCCGGTTGTGCTTTTTGAATTACAACATCAATCCTTCCAGCCGCAAGATAAGCCAAGGCTAAAGACGTTGATCCTATTGTCCAAAGACGACCCGATTTTCTTACCATATTCCAGATTGTGCCTTTCTCATCGGCCCTAAGCGCGTCGTAACCGATATAAATTAGAGAATATCTTAAATTATCAGCGCTAGATACAGAGATTCTTTTTCCATTTAAAAAAGCCCCTCGGCCGGCTCTTGCATAAAATAATTCTTTTTTAGCGGGCGCGTATATCATTCCGATATCCACTTCACCATTATTAACGTGAGCAAGAGCTATTGACCACTCTTCAAGTCCTCTTTGAAATGAACTTGTACCATCAACAGGGTCAATTGTCCAAAACTCTGATCCAACTTCACGAGGAGACTCTTCCGACAGAATTTCATCCCCGGGAAAATGATTTCTAATCCAATCAGTGAGAAATTTTTCTGATGCTAAATCAGCCTCTGTTGCAGCCGAATTATGTTGGACAGGAAGATCGCATCGCCAATAGCCCAAAACAATATCACCGTCTTTTTTTAGACCCTCTTGTAAGATTTCTATTTCTTTATTTTCGTCTGAAGTAAGTGTTTCTACCATAAATTTTTGTAACCTGAATGATAAGTTCGCATGTATTATATCTTATAGGATATTTAGTGTCAAATTAGTGTTGTAGGTGAAGCGGTGGATAAAGCCAAGATCTTCACATAGTTTGTGGAAATGCAGTAAATACTCAGAACCATTGTCTGTATTAACTGCCTCAATTTGAAATGGAAAGTAGTTAGTAACTCTAGTTTAAAAAGCAATAGAATATAGGAGAAATACAGCAAGAGAACAGAAGGGTATTAAGGCAATTCGTTCCAAATGTTATCATTCATCATAAATCTACCCCTTTATTGTCTCTTTTTGATTTTTTTGGTATGGTATGACAAGTGAAATTTTCATTTCCGCATTTCAGTAGAGTTCACTTAATTTTCTTTTTGATTCTTCTTTTAGCTGCTTTTTTGAGATTTTACCGGCTTTCGGAAATGGTTCCTTTTGATTTTGACCAAGAATACGCTTCAAATTTTGCCTATTCTGTACTTCGCGAATTTCCGATCCAGCTTATTGGCCAAGGGCTTTCAATACAGGGTTTATTTATGGGACCACTATATTTCTATTATCTAGTGCCGTTTTTTGCCGTTTCAAATTTACATCCGATAGGAGGTTTTGTTGGATCCGCAATTTTGGGGTTAGTGATTATAACAACTTATTTTTTAGTTGCCAAAGATCTTTTTGGAATGCCTGCCGCACTAATTGCTTCGTTTTTGAGAGCCATTCTTTATTTAGAGCTAGATCATGATTGGAATATAGCTCCTGTTTATGCAAGTGAGCTTTTAGTTCTTATTACCTGGTGGTGTTTTTACCGCTATTGGAAGGGAAATACGGGCATTCTGGTTTTGTTGGGTTTTGTTTTTGGGTTGTATACTAGCATTCACCCTATCCTTTTTCCTTTTTATTTTATCTTTCTAATTTTGTTTTTGCTAAAAAGATTTTTCCCAAGTGTTAAGACTTTTTTTCTTACTGTAGTTGCTTTTCTTGTTCCGATTTCCCCTTTACTGCTTTTTGAATATTGGCACAAATTTCTCGAGGTAAAAAAATTAGTTTCGCTTTTTACTGACCCGTCGTCATCAGAATCAATAAGTTTGGCGCGTCTAACTTATTACTTCAAGCTAATTTTAGGAGAACTAGTGAGGATTTTAGGAATTCAATTTATATCAAAGGAACTATTGTTTGTACTTCTTTTGGGCATAATTTTTTTATTAACAATCAAAAAAATAGGTTTCTGGAAAGATTATTTTCATCAAACGATGCTAATTGTTACTTTCGCAGTTTTTTTACTTTATTACACTTTCTTTCCAGCTCACGTCCCAGAATACTATTTTCTAGCCCTCAGCACACTGGCGATTCTTTATATCAGTGCAATCTTGAGTTTATTAAATAAAAATCGCATTTTAATAATTTTTCTTGTTTTGATTTTGGCGAATATTGCCGTATCCAATTTCCAACAATTAATTCATCTTAAATGGAACAATCCAAGCCTTATTACCCTCTATCACAAGGATTTTATTGTTAAAGAAATCATAAAAAGACAACCAGCCGATCAAGATTTTTATGTTTCTTATATTCGCGAATTAGGTTGGAATTTTGGGTTTGATTACTTGTTTAAATATTATGGTCATCAACCGCAAACTAAAGAAGCCAAACCCCCTATCTATACCATCGTCATTCCTAAATCTCTTTCTCCAGGCAGTATCGATATAAGTTCAGGAAATATAGGGCTTATCTTGCCAGATTAACATGTGGTTAAATATATTTTGAATTTATTGATTAAAATAAATTAATTTGATATCTTTAGTCGATTAACATGAAAGTTTTAATTACAGGCGGTGCAGGATTTATCGGTTCTCACACCGCCGATTTGCTTTTAAAAAAAGGTTATCGGGTTAGTGCCTTAGATAATCTCTCCCCCCGCACGCATTTTGGTAAATGGCCAGGCTATCTTGACTCCCGAATTGAAAAAATAAAAGGTGATGTGAGAAATAAAAAAGACCTCCTTGTTGCTTTGAGTGGAGTTGATTATGTGTTTCACCTAGCAGCGTTGATGGACCTTCTTCCTCAATTTTCGCAGTTCGTTGATACAAATATTAAAAGTACGGCTTTAATCTACGAATTAATTGTCGAACATAAATTGCCAATCAAGAAAGTGGTAATTGCTTCTTCCCAATTTGTTTATGGTGAAGGCCGCTGGTATTGCGCAAAACACGGCAATGTTTTTCCCAAACAAAGAATTTTGACTGATCTTGAAAATGGTAATTGGGATCCAGTTTGTCCGATTGACGACGAGAAAATTACTCCACTTTTAAATTTAGAATCACACCAGGATCCTCCCAACCAGTATGCCATTTCCAAATACACTCAAGAGCTGATCGGTCTTAAACTTGGCCGGCTCTATCAGATACCGACTGTTGCTTTGCGCTACTCAATTATCCATGGTTCACGACAATCTTTTAAAAATGCTTATTCTGGCGCGTTGCGAATTTTTGCCTTAAAAATGTTACAAGGTAAAAACCCGCCAGTTTATGAGGATGGTCAGTCACTTCGTGACTACATTTCAGTTCATGATGTTGCAAATGCAAATCTAAAAGTTTTAGAAGACAAGCGAGCTGATTTTAAAGTTTTTAATGTTGGTTCAGGTATAGCTTACAGTGTTTTGGAATTAGCCGAAATGATTGCCAAAGTTTTAGGGGTTAAAATAAAGCCAAAAATTGTTGGCGAATTTCGTTTGGGAGATATAAGACATGCGGTGTCTGATATTTCAAAATTAAAAAATCTTGGCTGGAAGCCAGAAGTTTCCGAGGAGAATGCGATCGCAGAATACGTAGAATGGATAAAGAGACAAAAAATAACTAAAGATTGGGTAAATTTGTCAGAAAAACATTTGAGAGAAATTGGTACCCTTAGAAAAATAAAATAATGACAAATTTGACTAAAATTTTTTCATCCTGGTATTTTCGATGGTTTTTGGTTGGTATTTTTATTCGGTTGATTCTTTCAGCAATTACTTTGCATCCAGATCTTTGGGCTTTTTCGTTTCCTGGGAAAATTTTTGTTGAACAAGGTATTCTAAATATCTATGATTATCTTCATAATCTACCTTTAAGTTCACTATATCGAGTTTATGGGACAGATTTTTTTACTTATCCACCCTTGGCTTATTTTGTTCTCGGTATTTTTCGTTTTATTCTCCAGCCATTTTTTGATCCGAATTTTTATCCCCGATTGTTTGCTAATTTTGGTCAAGCCTTTTTAGTAACTGGGATTTTCAGGCATGCACTTCTTATTAAACTTCCATATCTTGTTTTCGATTTGTCCCTCGCATTTCTTTTAACGGAATTTTTCCAAGAAGAAAAAAAGAAAAGATTAGCCTTTTTGATTTGGATTTTTAATCCTGTATCTTGGTACACCAGTTTTATGATTGGTCAATTTGATATTATCCCAACTTTTTTTATTGTTCTTTCTCTGGTTTTTGCTCTTAAGACCAAAAACAATTTTGCACTATTGAGTCTTGGAATTGGTGGGGCTTTTAAGATTTTTCCATTACTTTTAGTTCCGTTTGCTGCTGTTATCTTAGGTAAAAACAATTGGGAAAAAAGTAAACTTTTCATTTTTGGTTTATTGCCTTTTCTAATTACAATTTCTCCCTTTTTATCTTCAAAAGCTTTTAGATCGGTAGTTATTTTTGGAGCCCAATCACAAAAGCTTCTTTATGCTGGAATAAATGTTTCAGGAGCCGACGTAATTTATTTGTTCTTAGTTTTTTATCTTTTATTACTCTTTTATGCTTTTTACTTTTCAGGTAAGATTCAAAGTTTATGGAAGTTTTTCTTAGCGGTATTTTTACTTATTTTTTCGCTGACTAATTATCATACACAGTGGTTTTTATGGATTACTCCCTTTTTAATTATTTTCGTAGTAGAGTATCCATCAAAATTGTTTATACCAATTTCACTATTTATTCTTTTTATTGGAACGGTTTTTCTTTTTGAGCCATCATTATCAATCGGTTTGTTTTCTCCTCTAGTTCCTTCAATTGCCAGAGCTCAAGGTTTTTCTGTTTTTGTTGGAAGATTTTTACCCCCAACCCAAATTTCCAGTTACTTGCGAAGCATTTTTGCAGCTGTATCTATTTGGCTCATCTTTGATCTTTTAATTCATCAAGAGACAATTAGAGAAAAAACATGACAGAGGTTTGGTGAGAGAAAGAAAAATTTTTTGGTGAAAAAGCGAAAGATATCATTAGAAGATATTTGGAAACAGGTTCCTCCTGATTATTACGAAAAAGGGATTAAACATAATCTATTCCAATGGGTTTGGCACAATTGGAAATGGTGGACGATGAAGAAAATTCTTTTAAAAATTAACCCCGCCCCTCAAAAAATATTAGACATTGGTTGTTCATCAGGTCATATCACTTCAAAAATCGTTGAATTATTTCCTAAAGCAGTAACTTTTGGTTTAGATTCTTATGACCAAGCCATAAATTTGGGAGAGAAAATTCATCCTCAAATCAAATTTTATCTCGGCGACGCTCACAAACTTCCCTTTAAGAAAGGAACCTTTGATTTGATAACTTGTATAGAGACAGTCGAGCATTTAGCAGATCCCAAGAAAGCAATAAGCGAAATGAAACGTTGTCTTAAAAAAGGGAAATATCTTTTAGTTGGTCAAGATACTGATAA
>Ga0315291_10001536_pt1 | contig 30936 bp, 30 predicted proteins | sample YL17G12_20_MG_FD_203070 | JGI IMG/M metagenome (GOLD analysis project Ga0315291, IMG submission 203070) | Sediment microbial communities from Yellowstone Lake, YNP, Wyoming, USA - YL17G12_20 | ecosystem: Environmental > Aquatic > Freshwater > Lake > Sediment | place: USA: Wyoming | collected...
AATTATGATGATCTTTCTTTTCCTGGAGGTTTAAAAAAGGGGTTGGATGCACTTGATAAATTGGATCCTAGAGCTATTGAAAATGCGATCTGCTTTTTAGAAATCAATCCGTATTTTCATAGGTCTGGATATATAAAAGAAGAAATTCTTACAAAACTGAAGAAGATAAAATTAACTAAAGATCAGTCTTCAAGACTTAGAAAAGTGATCCTTAATATTGTAGATAATTATTATTGTAGAGAATTTCGATATTACTGTAAACTCGCGAGAGAAATTAAAACTAAGGAATTCATAAAAGACTTAGAGAAAAGGATGGAATCTTCAGATAAAGATAAGGCAAAAAGAGCTAAGTGGATGTTTGAATATATAGAGAAGTAAAGCACTCTAAAAGAATAGATTTAAATAAACATTACATATATGTTATTATTTAGATATACTTATTTTTTTTAAGGGGCGATATGAGTGATAATAAAAGAAAGCAAAACGGAATTTTGAAAAGTAAAAACTTTGAAGAAGAGGTTATAGAATTGAAAGAACTAGCTGGGAAAATTAAAGACCTAACCGAGGAGGAAAAAAATGAGAACAAAAAAGTTGTTGATGAAAACGATTAGTGAAAAATATGTAATATTTGATACAAATATTATTATTAAAGCATATGAAAATACAGATGCTTTTTTGAGTTTAATTATATTTTTAAGAGAATGTAAATGTGATTCAGTGAACTTTGATTTAATAGAATTTGAATTTATAAGGAATGCTTACACACCGAAACATATTAAACTAAGAGAAGAGTTTTTTAATAAAATATCCATTGCAAAACTGCCTTTTGGTTCAAGTCTTATAAAAGATGCTGTTTGTATATCTAGAATTTATTTCCATCAAGGCATTCAGAAGGGACAAATATCATTAGTTGATTGTTGTATTGCTGCATACCTTAAGAAGTATTCTGAGAATTTATTTTTAATAACAATGAATCATAAAGATTTCCCAATAATTCTATTTGATAGGTTATACATCTTTCCATTAGATGGTGGTAATGAGGTTTATTCTCCTGCGTTTTACCAGTTCAATTCTCAGAAGTGGGAGAAACTAAATAGTGCATTTAGTAAAGTTTCAAGTAACTAAGAATATTTTCCTCACCTCTCTCGATTTATATAATTTTTTATCTTCTTGTATTGCTATACTTCTTTTAAGGAATTTTAAAAAACATATTTACTCTATGGATTCTTTTGTAAATTTCCTATTACTTTATATTCGACTACATATGACCCTCCTTGTAATGATTTTGTTGAAAGTTTCTTAAACATAAAGTGATTGTTAAGACCTTCATAAAGGCTTATTCCTTTACCTAAAGCTATTGGATGGATAGTTAATATTAATTTATCAATTAAACCAGCCTTTAAAAAAGAAGTATTTAATTTCCCGCCACCCATTAAGAATATATTTTTGTAACCTTGTTCGGAAAGACTATCTATAATTTTTTGAGGTGTCAAATTATAAAATAATATATTGGAATTTCCGTTCTTTTTTATTAATGTTAAATTATGAGTCACAATGGCGTTTATTTTACACGGGTAGGGGAATACTTTTTCTTTAACAGCGAATTCATATGTGCGTCGTCCCATTATAACCACATCATTTTTAGATAAAACTTTTTCGAACTGGATCATTCCGCTTTTAGGGATCCAGCTTGTATCATCATCCAAAGTTGCTATAAAACCATCAAGTGATATATCGTTGTATTGAGTTATTTTATACATATTATTTTTTATTTAATAGTATTAATTTTAGGGTCTTCTTAACTTTGTAGATCTGACAAAGCCACCATTGTGAGCTTTTAATCTATTTGTAAGACGGGGTGTATAGCCTGTATAAAGTCTTCCGTCTTTAAAACTATGAAGGATATAAACGTAATACATATTAGTAAAAATATAAAATTAATTATGTATTTTCCTCAAAGTCTTCTAGGAGAATAGTTTGTGAGGTTTATTTATGGGGCTAATCGTATATTGTTGTTCCCACGCTAAGCGTGGGTTGGATCGCGCTGAGCGGCGATCCAGGGAGCAGGATTCGAACCTGCGAAGGCTTACGCCAGCAGTTTTACAGACTGCCCCGTTTGACCGCTTCGGTATCCCTGGTTGTAAAAAATTATTTTGTTTTCAAGTAACTGTTTATTTCTCAATACAAGGGTTTACCGTTTGCTCAATGAGACTAGGAAATTTCTAATGATAATGAAGAAATTTCCTAAAGTCGAATTAGTCCGCCATTAGCGGGACCGCTTCGGTATCCCTGGTAATTGTTTGTTTTATTTATAAAGTCTATTATAAAGAGCTAATATATATCAATTATTTCCTTTAGATTTGTTTATTCAAGTAAAATTTATAAGCCAATAAGCCGCCCGTCAGATTTGAACTGACGACCTACTGTTTACAAAACAGTTGCTCTAGCCACTGAGCTAGGGCGGCTTGTTGAATTTTACTATGACAAAACAGTTGCTCCCCGTCTGCATCACTTTGCGAAGCAATGCGGACAGGTAATCCCGATTTTATCAAATTAAATATTTGAAAAAAATCGAGGATCCTCGATCCACGCAAAGCGGTATCGGGACCACAGAGCTAAGGCGGCTCAAGAAAAATAAATTAAATTTTAAAAACCCCACGCTATCGTTGTTGGAAGGAAATTGACCCCCACTATTAAAAGCGGGTATCCTCAGTCATGTAATTAACTCACATAACGATTTTGGATTCCCATTAAGGGTTATGTCGGGTTCAATTTTGACTTCCTACGTATTCGAATAACGTAGGGCAAAATTAGTATACCATAGTTTTTTAAACTATGAAAATACTTTAATTAATAAGTATATATAAGTTCTAAGAATCAGATTATTCAAATTATCAAATTTATCGAATTATTCTTGATAATTTAATTTTTATGTTATAATATACATCGCTTTAATTAGAATAAAATGTTATTTGAAAACAATGAGTAAAAAATGTTTTTTCTGTGATAAAAGTGTTGCATTTGGTGGACATAGAAGACATAAATATGGAGGAGGATGGGAGTATAGAGCGCCTAGAACCAGTAGAAAATTCAAACCAAATATGAGGAAAGCTAAAATTGAAAAAGATGGTAAAAAACAAGTAGTAGATATATGTATGAAATGTTATAAAAAGTTAAGAAATAAGAAAAAGAGATCTAAATAAATAACTTAACTTCTTCCTGAAATGAATGTTATAGATTACCTATGGAGTTTATTTACAAATGATATCGGGATTGACTTGGGTACCGCAAATACAATGGTGACTGTAAAAGGGAAAGGAATAATACTAAGAGAGCCTTCTGTAGTTGCTTTAAATAAGAAGACAAAACAAATCCTAGCTGTTGGAAATGAAGCAAGAAGAATGGTAGGTAGAACTCCAGCAAATATCGTAGCTATAAAACCTTTAAGTGACGGTGTTATCTCAGATTTTGACACAACCGAAGCTATGATTAGGTATTTTATTAAAAAGGGACACGATCAAGATGGTCGTTTATTCAAGATACCAAGACCAAGAGTTGTAATAGGTATCCCCTCAGTAGTCACTGAAGTAGAAGCTAGAGCTGTAATAGATGCAGCGTTGTCTGCAGGGGCAAGAAAAGCTTATGTAATCGAAGAATCTATGGCAGCGGCAATTGGAGCTGGTCTTCCGATAGATGATGCATCAGGTAATATGATAGTTGATATAGGAGGTGGTACGACTGATATTGCAGTAATTTCACTTGGGGGTATCGTTGCTGATAGAACGGTTAGAGTAGCCGGTGCTGAAATGGATGAGGATATAATTGAATTTGCAAGACATAAGTATAATTTATTAATAGGAGAAAGGACAGCTGAAGATATAAAGATTGCTGTAGGTTCAGCGGTTCCTTTAAAAAAAGAGAGAAAAATAGAAATGAAAGGCAGGGATTTAATTTCAGGGCTTCCCAAAGGTATTGAAGTCACAAGTGTAGAAGTAAGAGAAGCTTTAATGAAAACTTTGAATCAAATAGTAGAAGCTATAAAAGAAGCTATAGAAGCAACACCACCGGAATTATTATCAGATATTTTAGAAAAAGGAATAACTTTAGCTGGTGGTGGTGTACTTTTAAGAGGTATTGAAAAGTATTTAGCAAAGAAGTTAAAGACTCCGGTTCATATTGCTGAAGATCCTATTTCTTGTGTTGTAAGAGGAACAGGTAAATTACTTGAAGATATAGATTTGTTAAGTAGATATCAAGTTGTAGGAGAAGATCTAATCTAAATTGACTAATTATACAATGAAACTTTCTGATTTTAAGCAAAGAGTATTTATATTAATAGGAATTGTTATTTTAAGTGTACTTCTAATACTTTTAGATAGTGTAGGATTTCTTACTGCATTCATAAATATTGTTTCTTATACCACAATTCCTGTTAGAATCGAACTCAAGAATTTCTCTATCAAAGTAAATGACGTAATTGGAGCTGTATCTGAAATATCAAGTCTTAAGGGCGAGAATGGAAAATTGAGGCAGGAAAATTTTGATTTGCTTGCTAGATTATCTGACCTTGAAGAGTATAAAGTTGAAAACGGGAATTTAAAAGAACAGTTGAAGCTTAGAGAAGAAATCCGCGATTGGATATTGCAAGCTAGAGTACTTGGTACAGATATTGCATACGAAAATGTTTTGCAGATAAATGTAGGAAATTATAATGGTGTGGAAAAAGGTGATGTAGTTATTTACGGAGATTATGCAGTTGGTATAATAACAAGAGTTGAAAAGTATTCTTCGAAAGTTACTCTTATTACTTCTACAACAAGTAATATTCCTGTTAGGGGACAAACTGGAAGAGCAGGCGGACTTGCTAACGGAAATGTTGGATCAAGTTTAAAAATGACAGATATACTTCCTGATGAAAAGATAGATATAGGCGAAATTATTGTTACATCTGGAGTTAATAGCCAATATCCGCAAGGATTAATTATTGGAATTGTAACTAATGTTGAAAGCAACCCGTCTAATGCTACATACGAGGCTGAAATTAAAGTGCAATTAGATTTTAGCAAACTAGATTATATTTATATTATCAAAGGACAATCTATATGACTTTTTTGATTGCAATAATAACTATTATAATAATTATATTTGAAGTTTCTTTAAAAGAAATTTCTATGCTTAGCAACTTAAGTTTGTGTTTTATCCTAATAAATCTATTATTCTGGTTTAAACAATACAAAGTAGCTTTTTGGAGTGGTGTTCTTTCCGCAATTTTAATAGATTTGATAATGCAAAATCAGATAGGAACTTTTTTGTTTTCTCTTTTTGCGCCGATATTATTTTTAACTTTTATTGATAATATTATAAAAATTGACAGTAAAATAAGTCATATCTTATTTGCAATAATCTCATTGATAATTTCAATTTTGTTATCTGATTTTATTATGAAGCTAATATTTTTAAAATACGGCTTATCATTGGCTTTAATTGTTAAAAGAATCTTATTTTCAGGATTGTTCCTTATATTTTTAAGTTTTGTTTTTGGGAGAATATTTTTAAAAGAACGTGGAAGTAATTTGAAATACTATGATAAATATTATAAATAAAATTGAGAAGATACCAAGTATTAAGTTTTCTTTATCTTTTTTGATTGTGACTATTCTTTTTGGCATATTATTTATAAATCTTATAAATCTCCAAGTTGTAAATGGAAACGAAAATTTGTTTTTATCATCAACCATCAAAACTTCCGAGGTAACAATTCGTGCAACAAGAGGATTGATATATGACAGGGAAGGCAACTGGCTGGTTGTAAATAAACCATCATTTAAACTAATTATTGATTTAACCCAACTGCCTCCTGAAAAAGAGAAGGAGGTAGTTTCTCTGCTTGCAAAAATTATTGAAGTAAATTATGAAGATGTATCTAAAGATTTTTATAATAAAGCTTATGATAAAAGCAATAATAGAGTAAAAGTATCTCAAATTACTCTTTTAAATGATGTTGATAGAGATAAAATACTTTCAATTCATTCGCAAATTGACAAATTACCGGGAGTTTATATTGAAGTAAGTACAACGCGTGAATATACGAAATCTGATTTATATGCTCATATAATAGGATATGTTAGGGAGGTTACAGCTGAAGAATTGACAAATAGAACTTTTTCAGTAGGAGATATGATAGGTGCTGTCGGATTAGAACAGTATTATGATGAATATTTAAGAGGAATTAATGGAAAAAGAATCATTGAAACCGATAAGAATGAGACTACAATTAGAGAATTATTCCCGATTGAAGCTAAGAGCGGAAAGAATATTAGAATTACAATGAACTCAGATATTCAAGAACATCTTACAGAATTTCTCAAACAAGGGATCGAAAGAAATAATGCAGATGGTGGAGCAGCTATTATCTTAGATGTAGATAATGGAGAAATAATTTCTTTGGTTAGTTTGCCTAGTTATGATCCAAATAAAATAATTGAAGGATTATCTATGAGTGAATACCAGGATTTGTATAATGATCCTTCGCTGCCATTATATAATAGGGCTGTTTCTATGGCTCAACCTCCAGGTTCTACTTTTAAAACTGTAGTTGCCTCCGCTGCTTTAGAAGAAAAGGCCATTGAGCCTAGCACTGTTTTTGATAGTCAAGGGTGTATGGAGATTGGTGCTGGATACTTATTTTGTGAAGTAGGGAAAGCAAAACTTGGTAAACTCGATTTTTATAATGGAATTGCTAGATCAAGTAATATTTATTTTTGTAATACTATGTTAAAACTTGGAATAGATAAACTAGATGAATATGCAGATGATTTTGGTTTAGGTCAAAAGACAGGTATAGATTTGTATGGCGAGCAAGCAGGAGTTGTATCATCAAAAGAAGTGAAAAAGAGTTTACAAGGAGAGGAATGGTATCTTGGTGATTCGTGCAATACAGCTATAGGACAGGGCCTTATGAGAGTAACTCCTATTCAGATGGTTGGTTGGGTAGCTGCTATCGCAAATGGTGGTATATATTATAAACCGCATTTAGCTAAATCTATTGTTGATGAAGATGGAAAAGATATTGAAATTTTTGAAAAACAAGTTGTTCATACTTTACCTATAAGTTCTAATAATCTAAAAATTGTCAGAGAAGGTATGTATCTTGTTGTAAATGATCCTTGGGGTAGTGCTTTTCCTCTTAGAGGGCTAAAATCTGATCCAGCTGCAAAAACTGGATCTGCTGAAGCTTACAGAAATGTTAATGGAAAGTATGAGACTCAAGGACATTCTTGGATTGCAGGATTTTTCCCTTATAAAGCTCCTAAATACGCTTTTGTTGTTTATTTAGAGTTCGGTGGGTGGGGCTTTAAATCAGCAGAGGTTATGAGAGATTTTTTAAAATGGTATGAAAATGAATATTCAACTCAATAGTACGTATAATTCCCCAGAAGATAGAATAAATATTTTAGCTCTAAGTTTAATTAGAGGTTTTGGGCCGCGGAGGTTTATTAAAATAATTAACAAATATAAAAATATTCGAAATGTATTAAATTTAAACTTAGACGCTTTAAAACAAATTTTACCTTGTGATTTAGCACAGATAGTAAGGTCAAAGAAATTTCTTAGTGGAATTGAAAACTATATAAAAAAATTAGAAAGATTAAAAATAACTTTTATTACTGTATTAGATGGGAATTATCCTGAGCTGCTGAAAGAAATTTATGACCCACCAATAGTTTTGTATATTAAGGGTGATTTTAGAAAAGAGGATTTATTAAATTGTTTTTCTGTTGTAGGTACGAGAAATTGTACTCCGTACGGCATAGAGGCAACAAGTCTATTTGTTCGTGAATTAATACAAAAAGGATTTGTAATTGTCAGCGGAATGGCATTTGGGATAGATTCTATCGCTCATAAACAAGCTATAAGATCAGAAGGGCGTACGATAGCAGTCTTGTCTTCAAGTGTAGATAAGCCATCACCGCTTTCTAATGTACATATTTATAATAGAATTCTTGACAATGGTTTTTTAATATCTGAATGTCCGTTAGAATATCAAATATCTGCCGGTATGTTTCCGCTTCGTAATAGAATCATTGCAGGTATTTCAAAAGGGGTTCTTGTTACAGAGGCTCCCGAGAAAAGTGGCGCTTTAATTACTGCAAGACTTGCATTAGAACAAGGACGTGAGGTATTTGCAGTTCCAAGTAATATATATAATATAAAGGGTATCGGGACTAATTGTTTAATTAAAAAGGGAGAAGCTAAACTGGTCCAGGAAGGTAAAGATATATTTGACGAATTTTATATAAAAGGTATTAGAAAAGAAGTAGATAGAAAACTTGCGAAAGAACAATTAGAAATTTTTGAGATTTTGAAGTTAGGCCCAAATAGTATTGATAATATTGCTAAAAGTTTAGGAAAAGATATTACTCAAATTTCACAAATTGTTTCTTTTTTAGAAATAGAAGGGATAGTTACGAAAGTTGAAGGGAATATGTATGTTGTATTAAAATAGCAAAGCTGTTAGATTAGTATATTTAAAATAACAAATATGAAATTAGTTGTAGTTGAATCTCCTGCTAAAGTAAAAACTATAAGCAAGTATTTAGGTAATAAATACAAAGTAGTTGCTTCTATGGGGCATGTTGTTGATCTGCCAAAGAATGAACTTGGCGTTGATGAGAAAACTTATAAACCTAAATATATAGTAACTAATAAAAAAGCCTTAAAAAACGTTAAAGATTCATTTAAAGGGATTAAAACGTTAATTATTGCATCCGACTTAGATAGGGAGGGAGAAGCCATTGGCTGGCATATTGCGCAGGAGTTAGGAGTGATAGATAAGAGAGGTAAAATTAAGAATTCAAGCAAAAAACTTGAACGGATAATTTTCTCTTCTATAACAGAAGAAGCTATTAATGAAGCTATAAATAACCCGAGAAATATTGACTTTGATTTGGTTGATGCACAACAAACTCGTCGCATATTAGATAGATTATTTGGTTATAAATTGTCCCCATTAATCTGGAAGAAAATAAAATACGGACTATCTGCTGGAAGAGTCCAGTCAGTTGCAGTTCGTCTAATTGTGGATAGAGAGGATGAGAGAGATAAATTTGATCCGAAAGAGTATTGGTCAATATTTGCAGATCTGCTTACTAAATATAAACAAAGTGAAATTACAAGAGAAATTGTTAAAAAAAAGGATGATAAAACAATTAAGTTTAAAGGCATAAAATTTGAATTAGTTAAGATAAACTCAAAAAAAGTTGAAATTGGAAATTCGAGAAATGCTGAGTCTATTATAAATAAGTTACCAGACAAAGGGTGGATAATAGATGATATTATAAAGAAAGAAACAAAAAGATATCCAAAACCTCCATTCATAACAAGCACATTACAAAGAACGGCAGTGAATTTATTTGGGTTCTCTGCGAAAAGGACTATGAGAATTGCTCAATCTTTGTATGAGAGTGGCTATATTACTTATATGAGAACAGATTCTTTTAATATAAATAAAAAAGAATTAAGTAAAATCCGAAATTATATAAGGTTAAATTTTGGTGAGAATTACCTTAGTAACAAGGAGATAATATATAAAGCTAAATCTGCGCAAGAGGCGCATGAAGCAATAAGACCTACAAACATTTCCAGGACATCAGATAGTATTCACAATTCAACTGATGCAAAGAGGATATACGAACTTATAAGAAATAGAACTTTAGCCTGCCAGATGTCAAATGCAAGTATTGAAAATACTAAAGTGTATATAAGGATAAATAAGTATCTCTTTCAAGCAAGTGGTATCCGTACATTATTTGAAGGTTATTTAAAAGTATATAAAGAGGTTGTGTCTGAAAACTTATTGCCAAAACTCGAGAAAAAACAGGAATTGTTTTTAAATAAAGTTATTGGTGAACAACATTTTACGTCTCCACCTCCAAGGTATAGTGAAGCAACTCTTATTAAAACTTTAGAACAATTTGGGATAGGAAGGCCGTCGACTTATGCACCGATAATTTCAACCATATTGGCAAGAAAATATGTAATTAAGGAAGGAAAATATTTTATACCAACTGATACTGGTAAAATTGTAACTAGATTATTAAAAAAGTATTTCAGTGAAATAGTTGATACAGGTTTTACTGCTGAAATAGAAAAAGATTTAGATGAAATAGCTTTAGGGAAAAAAGAAAAATACAAGGTAATAAATATATTTTATAAACCATTTATCAAAAAAATCAAAGAAGGTGAGTCGAAAATATCCAGAAACGAATTTACCGTTTTAGGGAAGAGTAGTTTTAAATGCCCACTATGTAAAGGATCTATGGTTAAAAAATTAGGGAAATTTGGTATTTTCTTGAGTTGTAAGAAATTTCCTAAATGTAAAGGTATGAGATCTCTTGATGGAAAGACTGATTTAGAAAGAAGTAAAGAAGTTGAGAGAGAAACTAAAACGAAAGAATTTTTATCCAAATATCTCAAAGCTCCAGATACGAGTGATGGATTAAAAATGGTTTTAAAGCTGGGCAGATATGGAAAGTTTTGGGCTCATCCTGATTACCCGAAAACAAAGGAAAGTAAACCATTGATGCTGAAAGAGAAATGTCCTAAGTGCAAAGAACCTTTAGTAGAAAGAATGGGTAGATGGGGTAAAACATTTATTGGATGTAGTGGTTTTCCAAAATGCAGATATATTAAAAAAGTTAAAGCTAAAAAAGCAAAGAAAGATATTAAGAATGTTAATAAAAGGACAAAAAGTTAATTGTATCTTTAAACTATTTAAAAATTAACTAATAGAGCTTCAAAAGTAAGTTGTTAGTTTGTGTTGATATAATGATTAACTTATGTTAATATTCTTACAGTTTATATATTAATTATGCACACTTTCAATATACTTCCTTGTAATGTATTATTAAACTACATTATACTGAAAGTGGAGGTTTAAAGGGGGCTACAAATGATTAAAGCAAATACAAAAACCAAAGTAAAAAGTTCCATTTCCCTTCCAAGTGTAAAAGATATGTTAGAAGCTGGTGTTCACTTTGGGCACGAAACAAAAAGATGGAATCCTAATTATTCTAAATATATATTTAAGAAACGAGATAAATTCCATATAATTGATTTAGAAAAGACGCTTGGGAATTTTGAGAAAGCGCTAGATTTTATAAGTAAAAAAGCGGAAACAGGAAATATTTTAATTGTTGGTACGAAAAGACAAGCAAGAGATATAGTAAAAGAAGAATCTATTAGATGCGGAGTTCATTATGTTGTGAATAGATGGGTAGGGGGTCTTATGACAAATTTTTCTATAATAAATAAAAGTATTAAAAAATTGCATTTAATAGAAAGCAAATTAGATGGCGATTTAAAGGGATTATCTCAACAACAATTATCGGTTCTCAGAAGAGAATGGGCAAGATTTGATAGAATATTTAATGGGGTTAAGTATCTAGAGAAAATACCAGATGTTATGATAATTATTGATCCGAAATTTGAAAGGATTGCATTAAAAGAAGCTAGAACTGTGAAAATGCCAGTAGTTGCTATAGTTGACTCTAATACTGATCCAAAGTTAATTGATTATCCAATACCTGCTAATGATGATGCAATTAAATCCATACAACTATTTATGAGATATATTGCGGATACTATTTTGAAAGCAAATAAAGGTAAAGGTGTTAAATATGTTTTGAGGGATTATTCATATGTAGGTATAAAGAAAGAAGATCAAAAAAAGGTATCGGGAAAAAAGTAAATTAATTATAATTAATAATAATTATGGAAAAAGTCTCATTTGAAGATTTAATAAAACTTAGAAAAAAAACAGGTATAGGTTTGAAAGATTGTAAGGAAGCTATAGAAGAGAGCAAGGGAGATATTGAAAAAGCTATAGAGATACTAAGGAAAAAAGGTATTCTAAAAGCACAAAAAAGAGCTGGAAAGGAAGCAAAGAATGGATTTATTGGATCTTATGTCCATAATGGCCAGATAGGTGTATTGGTAGAACTTGCTAGTGAGACAGATTTTGTTGGAAGGGATGAAAAATTTAGAGAATTAGCTCATAACTTGGCTTTACACATTGCAGCTGAAGCACCAATTTATATATCTCGAGATGATGTTCCTGAGGATACTCTTGAAAAAGAAAAAGAAATTTTTAGAGCAAATTTAATTAAGGAAGGAAAACCCGAGAAAATAATAGATAAAATAGTATCTGGCCAGATAAACAAGTATTATGAAGAAGTATGTCTTTTAGATCAACCATTTGTTAAAGATGAAAAGAAGAAAATAAAAGATTTAATTGATGAAGCAGTTGCTTTGTTTGGAGAGAAAATCGAAATACAGGATTTTGTAAGGATGGTTTTGGGGGAAGAAGAGGAAGATAAATAATATTTTGTTATTAAATATTACATGAATATTCAAGACGCTGAGAAGAATATAGATAAAGTTAAGAAATATTATTTAAATGAACTTGTAAAACTAAGAGGCAGTAGAACCAACCCTCAACTAATAGAAGATATTAAAGTAAATGTTTATAATTCTTTAATGCAAATCAAACAGCTTGGAACTGTAAATGTAGTTGATCCGACTTTAATTACAATACAGTGCTGGGATATTAACAATGTCGGGATTATTAAAGAAGCTCTTCAAAATTCAGATTTAGGAGTTACACCTTCTAATGAAGGAAGTATAATAAAAATATCTTTACCGCCTTTAACAGAGGAAAGGCGTGAAGAATTAGTTAAGGTAGTAAAAAAATTTTCTGAAGAAGTTAAAATTTCCGTCAGAAGAATCCGTAGAGATTTTATAGATGATCTGGAAAAGGAATCGAAATCAGAAGATGATATAGATAGAGGAAAAAAAGAAATTCAAAAATTGGTCGATGAATTTAATAAGTTTATTCATGATGAGGTAGAGAAGAAAGAGAAAGATTTGATGACTTTATAGAATTTTTATTTTATCAAAGAATAATTATGTTATTAGTATTTTCAAAAGCATTTTTGTGGATTTTCTTTATACTAGGTTTAGTTATATTTATTCATGAATTTGGTCATTTTATAGTTTCCAAATTAATAGGTATCCGGGTTGAGGAATTCGCATTTGGTTACGGGAAAAAGATTATAGGGAAAAAAATAGGACATACAAATTACAGAATAAATATGATTCCTTATGGCGGGTATGTTAAATTATTTGGTGAAGAAAAAGGATCGGATAGACCTTATAGTTTTAGTTCTAAGTCTATTAAAATGAAGAGCCTGGTGATTATTGCAGGGGTACTAATGAATTTTATCCTAGCTGTAATTTTATTTTATTTTGTATTGTTTTTTAAAAGTTACAGCATATTTATTCCTAGAATTTCAAACTATAATTTTATTGGAGGAGATGTATATATTCAAAATAAACCTATTGTAGAGAACATTATCGAAGATACTCCGGCAGCTAAAGTTAACTTTCCTCGGGATGTAGTAATATGGTCTGTCGATGGAAATGAAATTACAGATGTTGAAGAGTTTGTCGATTATTTATCAAATCATAAAAATAGTGAAATTAAAATAAAAATACTATCTTTTGAAGGTCAATGGAAAGATATTTCGGTTATACCTTCAGAAACTGGTGAGGAAGGTGTCTTGCTTGGGGTTGAATTTTATGATGTAATAGCGTCTTTTTATAAATTGGATTACTCTAATACGAAGATATTTTCTGGATTATCGCATACAATTAATTTTACAGGTTATACATTAGATGTATTTAAAGATCTAATTATGATCTCCTTTAAAGAAAAATCTATTACACCAGTATCCGAGGGAGTAAGCAGCCCTGTTGGGGTTGCGAATAGAATATTTGAGTTAGTAAGAGCAGGTGATATAATAGAAATATTTAATTTAGCAGCAGGAGTTAATCTATCTCTTGCAATAATAAATTTAGTGCCTATACCGGGTCTGGATGGTGGCTATTTAATATTTCTTTTGTTAGAGAAGGTAAGAGGCAAAAAAATTGCAGAAAAGTATCAGGAATGGGCAACTAAGATTGGATTTGTATTTCTAATAACATTAGGAATATTAGTGACAATTAAAGATTTCATTCAATTTGATATTTTACCGAGATTCGGAAATTTAATAAAGAATTTATTTTAAGTAAATTATAATATGTCAGTAATAGTACATAAAAATGAACCTATAGACGATTCTTTAAGGCGTTTATATGCAGAAGCGGTTAGAGAGAATATTTTTAATGATGTAACTAATCATAGGTATTTTATAAAGCATACTATTGAAAAATCTGTTAAAAAGAGAGAATGGGTGAAGAGAAAAAGAAGAAGTAGAAGTGCAAAGCGAAAGAAAAGGATGAAAGGAAGTATTACTTAATTTGTATAATGAACAAGTTTTGTATTCAAAGTTTTATACCCTATAAGAGACTATAAGACTTAACACAATCATTTTCTCGAATTGATGCTTATGTAAACTAAGTGTATAAGTGTAAGTGTAATATTATTAAACAATAATTGATATCCATTAGAATTAGTTTTGAAATTAGTACTTGCTGGTTACAGGCTGTGTGGATAAGTTGTAGTGGAACGACTAAATTAAAGCAGTAATATAGGCTTGATAAGGATTTTGTTTGAAATCCCGATAATGACTGTTTATAATATCATTGTTTCAGATTTCTCCAATTATTATGCAGACTATTTATCGTAAATATAGACCACAAAATTTCAATGAGGTTTTTGGACAGAAACCAATAGTAAGAGTACTACAATCTCAAGTTAGAGATAATAAAGTTGGTCATGCGTATCTATTTTCAGGACCAAGAGGAACAGGGAAAACTAGTATTGCTAGACTTTTAGCCAAGGCTGTAAATTGCGAGAATCTTAAAAGCGGTAATCCATGTAAAAAATGTTTTTCATGTGTTTCTATAGAGAAGGGGAGATTTCTTGACTTAATAGAAATAGATGCAGCTTCGAACAGAGGCATCGATGAAATTAGAAGGCTTAGAGAAAGGGTTAGTTTCTCGCCAAGTGAAGGTAAGTATAAAGTGTATATTATTGATGAAGTTCATATGTTAACTAGGGATGCTTTTAATGCCTTACTAAAAACATTAGAAGAACCACCAGATCATGTGATATTTATTTTGGCTACAACAGAGTCTTATAAAATACCTGCTACTATACTTTCAAGATGCCAAAGATTTAATTTTTCTTTAGCTAGCGATAAAAGCTTGTTCAGAAGGTTGAGATATATATGTAAATTAGAAGGAGTGGACTTTTCTAAAGATGCATTAATAGCTATTGTTAGAAATGCTGAGGGAAGTTTTCGTGATTCTGAAAGTATTCTGGAAAAGGTTTTAGGGGCAATCGGAGTGATAAAAGATAAAAGAGTAGATACTGAAGATATACGGGAAATATTAGGTTTAGCTGAAGACAAGGAAGTACAAAAATTTATAAATTTGTTATTAGAAAAGAACTTATCAGAGAGTTTAAATATATTTAATCAACAGGTAACTTCAGGTGTAAATTTATTACAATTTTTAAGACAGAGCCTAGAATATACAAGGAAACTATTAATAGCCAAAGTATCTAGAGAAGAAAGTAGTTTTTTATTAACGGATATTTTAAAAGTTGTTACCGAATTATCTGACGCGGAAAATAAGCTTAGAATAACTCAAGTTAAAAGGCTTCCTATAGAAGTGGCTATAATAAAGATTTGTTCCGAAAGAGTTAACGGAGCCGAAAACAATAGTACACAAAAAAGTGAAGCAAAACCTAGTAAGACGTTAAAAAAGATTGTTGGCAGTGCAATAAAAAAATTACCGGATAGTATTAAAAAAGTAACTTCTAGTAAGAAAACCGCTACAATTGATAATATAATAAAAAATTGGGACTTGATCGTTAATAAGATAAAACCGTTTAATCACCATTTATCTGCTTTTTATAAGAAAGCTAAACCTGTAAAACTACAAGAACATCTTTTAATACTTCATGTTCCTTTCAAGTTTCATAAACAAAGAATTGAAAGTTTTAATGCTCAAAAGATATTTAAAATTATTTGTAAAGAATTATTTAAAACAAATTTAAATTGTGTTTGCGAGGTAGTAAATTCTTGTGAGAAATTAGATTTTAATGATGAAGAAGGTATTTCAAATAATAATGTTGTTTTAGAAGTATTAGGTGATATATTAGAATAATATTCCTCTTAATTTATATTTTCATATATTTGTTTTTTATTGTAAAATTAATACTGATTAAATTCTAAAATATATAATTTTTTACATTAAATAAAATGGGAGTAAGTTTTGGAAAATTGGGTGAAATATATAAATTACAAAAAGAGGCGAGAGCGATGCAGAAAAAGATGAAAGCAATAAATATCAATGGTGAATCCAAGGATGGTTTAGTTGTTGTAAATATTAATGGAGCAAATGAAGTTGAAGATATTGATATTGATGAAGGATTATTAACTGCAGAAAATAAGGATAGGCTTATAAAAAGTTTAAAACAAGCCTTTAAGATGGCAAACAAGAAGCTGCAGAAAGAAATGATGAAAGATGTTGATTTAAATAAATTAAAAGGAATGCTAGGTGTGTAAATTAGGAAATATATAAGTTCAAGGTTAGTATAGTAAATGAATACTCTACCTATAAGTTTACAAAAATTAATACAAAATTTGCAAAGGATTCCAGGTCTGGGTCCTAAATCTTCTGCGCGTATAGCTATGTATCTCCTTAAATCGCCTATTAAATTTACTAAAGATTTAGGGAGAATAATTGAAAGTTTCCGAGACGAGATAAAATATTGCCAAATTTGTCATAATTTATCTTCTACAGATATTTGCCCGGTTTGTGATGATACAAAAAGAGATAAAACATTAATATGTATTGTTGAAGATCCTTTAGATATAGTAGCATTTGAGGAAGGGACAGAATATCAAGGAGTGTACCATGTTTTAGGAGGTGTAATCTCTCCTGTAAATGGGGTAGGTCCGGAAGATTTAACAATAGATGACTTATTAAAGAGAATTAGGAATAATGTAGTTAAAGAATTAATAATAGCTACGAATCCAAATATGGAAGGTGAAGCTACTGCTATGTATATTAAGAGTGGTTTAGATAAGCTAAAAATTCTGTCAATAAAAGTTACTAGACTTGCACGAGGCTTACCAACAGGAGCAGATTTAGAATATGCTGATAAGCTGACTCTTAGTAGAGCATTTGAAGGCAGGACGAAATTCTAGTAATATGTGTTTTATTTGCATTACTTATTTTCCGCTGTATAATTTCGTAAGAATATGAATATAGAAGATCTAAAAACAGAGATACCGTTGTATGTTTTTGATGTAGGCAGAATTCTTGAAAAAGAAGGTTTTAAAACTTATCTGGTAGGGGGAAGTGTTAGGGATATTTTAATGAAAAGGGAGCCTAAAGATTATGATATAGGAACAAATGCTTTACCTAGTCAAATTTTGGGAATTTTCCCTAAAGCAATCTCAACCGGAGCAAAATTTGGATCTATAATCGTTTTACTAAAAGACAAAGAAGGAGAAACTCATTCAATAGATGTGACGACGTTTAGAGTGGAAGAAGAATATATAGGAGGAAGATGGCCAAGCAAGGTTGAATTTACTGACGATTTAATGATAGATCTTTCAAGAAGAGATTTTACTATTAATGCAATAGCTATAGATATTGGCAAATTAGTTGATGACGATAAAAATGAAATTATTTATGATCCATATAAAGGCAGAAACGATATCCAGAGAAAGTTAGTGAGAGCAGTTGGGGATCCTTTTGAAAGAATGAAAGAAGATGCTCTTAGAGCTTTAAGAGCATGCAGATTTGCTTCTGTACTAGGTTTTAAATTAGATAAAGGGGTGGTAAAGGCAGTCAAGGCTGTATTAAATATGATAGATAATTTATCGAGCGAGAGAGTGAGAGATGAAATATTAAAGATAATTTATGATTCTAATAAACCTTCTGTGGGTCTAAACCTGCTTAGGGATCTTGGGATATTGAAAATCTGGATACCTGAACTTTTAGAAGGGATTGGAGTGGATCAACCCGAATATCATGCTTTTGATGTTTATAACCATTTAGTTAAATGTGTTGATGCTGCACCTCATGAGGTTAAATTAGCAGCTTTATTTCATGATATAGGGAAACCTAGAAAAAAAGCAGGAAAGCATTTCTATGGTCATGATGTACTAGGTGCTTCTATGACGAGAGAAATAATGAAAAGATTAAGGTTTTCAAATAAGGAAATAGAAAGAGTCGTTAGATTAGTACGATGGCATATGTTTTATTTCCCTTACGATGAAGAGGATTTTCAAAGTAAGAAATCACTAAAAAGAGAAAAAAAGGATATAAGCAAGTGGACAGATGCAGCTATCCGAAGGTTTGTAAGAAATGTTGGAGGAGAAGAAGAAATTGATGATTTGATAAAATTACGTATAGCAGATTCATTGGCAAATCCCAAAAGTAGTTTTGATAGTAGAGAAATTGAGGCTTTACAAAGAAGAATTTCTGAAGTTAGAGTGCTTGATATGGCTATTAAAATTTCTGATTTGGATATAAAGGGCAATGATATTATTAAATTGGGTTTTAAAGCAGGGCCTCAAATTGGTATTATTTTAAGGGATTTACTCGAAATGGTTATTGAAGATCCCTCTTTAAATGATAAAGAAATTTTACTAAGTATAGTAAGAAGGGATATAACAAAATATAAAAATAAGAAAATCTAATAAGTTATTTAATATTAAAAAAGGAAAAGATTATGGAGATTAAATTTTTAGGAGCTACAAGAACCGTTACAGGATCTTGTTATTTAATAAAAACCAATGGCAATAATATGTTAGTTGACTGCGGTATGTTTCAAGGAGTTGATATGGAAGAAAGGAATTATGAAGAATTTGATTTTGATGCAAAAAGTATAGACTTCGTTTTTTTAACTCATTCTCATTTAGATCACTGCGGTCTTTTGCCGAAATTATACAGGGAAGGATTTAGGGGAAAAATTTTTATGACTATACCTACCCGTAATATTGCTGAACACATGTTGTTAGACTCTGCTAAAATACAGGAGAACAGGTTTAGAGACTCAAGAAGGCAACAAAAAAACAACTGGCAATTGGCAGCATATAATGAAGAATCAGAAGAAGTTACTTTGAATTATCCTATTTATGATACAAGAGATGTATTGAATATTTTAAATCTCTCAAGAGTTTATGATTATAATACATCTATAAGAGTAAATGAGGATATTAATTTCAGATTTTTACGAGCTGGCCATGCTTTAGGAGCTTCAAGCCTGCTTCTTTCTATTCAAGATAGAGTTGAGAATAAAAACAATAAAATTCTATTTTCAGGAGATTTAGGAAACCCTAATCAAAATCTCGATAACACTCTTGATTTTGCAAAAGAAACAGACTACTTAATAACTGAATCTCTTTATGGCGGTGAGGAACATGATGATATAAACGAAACTACAGAAAAATTTTCAAAAGCTATTATAAGAACACTTGCAAGAGGAGGTAACGTGCTTATCCCTTCATTTACATATCAAAGAACTCAGGAAATGCTTTATATTTGTAAAAAGTTAATTAGAAATAAGACTTTACCTTCCAATATACAAATCTTTTTAGATAGTCCTCTTGCGATAAAAATTACAGAGGTCTATAAAAAGCATTTCAAATATTTAAATCCTAGGATAATAAAAGAATTTAAAAGCGGATATGATTTATTTTATTCGCCTAATATTAGTTTTGTACAAACTGTACACGGATCAAAAAGATTGAATAGAATTAGAAATGCTGTCATAATAGCAGGACATGGAATGTGTGCTGGTGGTAGGATATTACACCATCTTATTCGGGATTTATCTGATGCCAAGTCAAGTGTCCTTTTTGTTGGATTTCAGGCACCGGGTACGCTTGGAAGAGAAATTATTGATGGGAAAAAAGAAGTAAATATAGATAAAAAAATAATTAAGGTTAAGGCGGAGATAGTAAAATTATTTGGTTTTTCTGCTCATGCGGGGAATAATGACTTATTGAATTTCATAGGTCATCTGAATAAACAAATACTTAAACAGATATTCTTAGTACATGCTGAGGAAGGTACAAGTTTAAAGTTTAAAGACATTTTACTATCAAAGGGTTATAATAATGTTGTAATACCAGAATGGAAAAAAAATTACAAATTATCTTAAACTGATAAATAATTATGTATGATAAGATAAATAAAATTTATAATAATATAAAAAAGATAAAAATTCAGGGTGCTACGAATATCGCATATGCAACAATTGAAGGCATAGAGCTTGTCGTAAGATACTTTAAAGGAGATGAAAAAGAATTGAAGAATAAACTAAAAATTATTGCTGACAAACTAAGTTTAGCACGTGATAATGAGCCTTTAGCAAGAAATGCTGTTAAGTATGTATTTTCAAATATTGGAAAATCGAAAGCAGCTAAACTTAAAGATGTTATTTTAAAATCCTGTACAGAATACAAAGGGATATTATCTCGTTCTACAGAAGATATAGTAAAATTTGGGACAGAAATTTTAAAAGATGCGGAGATAATACTTACTCACTGCCATTCAAGTTCAGTTATAAATATTTTAAAAAATCTCGCGAAGTATAAGTATATTAATAATGGGAAATTAAAAATAATATCTACCGAAACAAGACCTTTTTATCAGGGAAGAAAAACAGTAATAGATTTAAGAAAAGCTAATATTGATGTAACTCAAATAGTCGATTCAGCAAGTGCGGCGTTTATAGTAGAAAGTTATTATTGCCCTGTAAGCAGTGTTTTAGTAGGATGTGATGAAATCTTAAATGATGGTTCATTTATCAATAAAATTGGCACTTTTTCAATAGCAATTGCAGCACAAAAAGGTAAGGACAAATTTTATGTTGTTTCGACTTTACTTAAAATAAATCCAAATAAAAATATAAAAAATATAAAGATAGAGCAAAGGAATGCATCTGAGGTATGGAAAGATGCACCTCGCGGTGTTAAAATTATCAATCCAGCTTTTGATAAAGTACCAAGTGAATATATAACTGGATATATAACAGAAATAGGTTTAGTAAAACCTAATAGTTTATTGGATAGTGCTAAGAAAGTCTATCCTTGGATATTTAATTGAGCATTATATAACATTTTATTTTACTGCCCATGGGCTATAGTAAAAAGTATTCTTATCTAGCCTTAAATGACTATTTTGATCCATTAACGCATGTTATAGCTACCTTTTATGTTGAATCTTCCGGAGTTTTCGAAAGATGCGCAGAAGCTATAGCAGCCGAATCATCTGTCGGTACATGGACGGATACTGAGGGTCTTAGCGAAGAATTATTTAATAAATATGCAGCAAAGGTATTTGAAATAAACAAGATATCGAAAGAATCAGGAATAGTAAAAATTGCATATCCGATATATCTATTTGAATACGATAATATACCGCAAATTCTAGCTGATATAAGCGGTAATGTTTTTGGTATGCGTGAGATAAGAAATCTTCGTGTAAGAGATGTAGAACTACCCGAAGTATTAGTAAAAGCTAATAAAGGTCCTGCTTTTGGTGTGAATGGAATACGAGAGGTTTTAAAAATATATGATAGGCCTATTTTAGGGACAATAATTAAACCTAAAGTAGGACTGTCGACTAAAGAACATGCAAAAGTTGCCTATGAAGCATGGGTTGGGGGGATTGATCTTGTTAAAGATGATGAAAATTTAACAGATCAGGATTTTAATCCATTTTACGATAGAGTTAACCAAACAATAGAGGCTAGAAGAAAAGCAGAAGAAGTTACTGGAGAGAGAAAATTATATTGTCCCAATATATCAAGCAGAATCAGTGAAATGTATGCTCGTGCTAAATTTGTAAGAGAGATGGGAGGAAGGGCTGTAATGATAGATATTGTTACTGTAGGGTTTTCAGGTATTCAATTTATTCGAGATCAACAGCTCGGTTTAATTCTTCATGGACATCGTGCAATGCATGCTGCATTTACTCATTCAGAGAGACATGGAATTGCTATGCTTGTAATAGCAAAACTTGCAAGACTTGCTGGTATAGATGAGCTTCATACAGGTACTGTTATCGGAAAGATGGAAGGAACAAAAGAAGATATACTAAATATTAATAATAGTTTAAGAAAAGATTGGTTTGGAATGAAACCAACGCTTCCTATTGCTTCAGGAGGTTTGCATCCAGGATTAGTACCCGAGTTAGTGAAAATTTTAGGTTCGGATATAATAATTAATTTAGGCGGTGGAGTTCATGGTCATCCTAAAGGTGTTAAAGCCGGAGCTTGTGCTGCGCGCCAGGCTGTTGAAGCTTCAGTTAAAGGAATAGATATAAATGAGTATGCAGGAAATCATAAAGAATTAAAAGAAGCTTTAGAGTTTTGGGATAAAGAAAAAACACAAGAAGGGTCTTTAAATACATATAAGTATTCTTTAGTATTGCATAAAGGTTTAGATATTACTAAATAAATATGTCTTTTTATCTTTCTGCTAGAAAATTAGATGTAAGAACTGGTGAAGCTTTGGTTGTATTATTGAATGAATTAGATGCAAGTGAATTTGGTGTGAATATCGGAGATAGAGTTTCTATTGAGTTAACTGGAAGAAACAAAGAGGTTATTGTGACTGTCGATACCACAAGTTCACTAGTAGATGAAGGTGAAGCAGGTTTTTTTGAGGATGTCTGGGATAAATACGAAATAAAATTTGGGGAGATTGTGAAGATAGTTATATTACCTCAATCTGAAGCAATTGATTGTATAAGGAAGAAACTACTCGGAGGAAAGTTAAATTATAAAGAAATATATTCAATAATTAACGATATATCCTATGATAAACTTGGCTCAATACTTACGACGTATTATGCTGCAGCAGGTTATTCACCAGGATTTGATGAAGAAGAAATGTTTTATATGACAAAAGCTATGGCAAGTAGTGGAGAAATATTGAAATTCGATGGAATTGTTGCAGATAAACATTCAATTGGCGGGGTTGCAGGAAAAGGAATTACTCCGATAGTTGTTCCAATTGTCGCTTGTATAGATGGTATCAAGGTGCCGAATACTTCGACAAGAGCTATAACTAGTGCTTCCGCTACAACGGATATGTTAGAAGTTATCATGCCGATGACTTTTAAGAAGGATGAATTAGAAAATTTTATAATAAAATGTAACGCATTTATGGTATGGGGAGGCGGACTAGACCTTGCTCCTGCTGACGATAAAATTATTCAAGTACAAAAACCAATAGGAATTGAATCAATAGATAAATTTGTATGTAGTATTGTGGCAAAAAAAGTAGCGCAAGGTGTAAATCATGTAGTTTTTGATGTACCAGTCGGGAAAGGTGCTAAAATTGAATCAGAAGAAGAATTTGAAAAAGTAAAATCAACTTTTGAGAGAGTATGTTCTAAGTTTGATATTAAAGTATCTATCTTTCGAAGAAATGTTAATGGAATAGATGGCTTTGCAGTTGGTCCGACTTTAGAATGCAGAGAATTCTTGAGAGTATTCGAAAGAGATGAGAGAAGATCTATCCAACTTGAAGAAGATGCTTTAAAAATCGCAGGAGATCTAATTGAGTTATGCGGAAAGGCTGAAAAAGGAAAAGGTTATATAAAAGCAAAGCAAATTCTTGAAAGTGGTGATGCTTTTGATAAATTACGTGAAGTAATTAAAATTCAGGGGGGAAGTGAAAAAGTTAGTTCTAATACCTTAGAAATAGGAGGAATTGCTCATGAAGTAAAATCGGTGAAAGATGGTATTATGGTAAATATTGATAATAAAGCAGTTTTTGATGTTTGTAGATCTTTAGGCAATCCTAGAATAAAAGAAGCTGGTATATATTTTCATAAAAAACCAGGAGATAAAGTAAGTATTGGTGATAGATTAATAACTTTATATGCAACTTCAGATATTAGAATGAATCTGGGAATAAAAGTTTTAGACGATGAAAAGGTTTTCGAAATACAATGATATCGTGAACCTAAAACATTATCAGGTTATTCACCTAAAATAGAAAACATAGTAAATTAGTTTAGGTTTTTTTATGAGGATATAAATTAAACATTAATTGCCAATATAGTTCTTATTAAAATCCAGCGTTTTATTTTTATACCAATTTAAAAATGAAACTTCATAAATAAAAGCTAATTTATTCGTCGAGTATATGTTAAATCTAAAACTCAAGTGAAGCCTTGTTTTGATTTAGCAATTACATACTTATAGCTAAATGAGTGCGATAAGTTTGTTTAGTTCTTGAGAACTTTCTTTATTTGTGATATAAAACACAGATTAATTTATCTTAATAATACATAAACTTTTATTGATATTATTAAGATATCGTGATATTATTCAATGATATTTTAATAAAGAATGTAAATATGAATACTAATAAGTATAAATATGAATTTATGGGTATTATAAAACCATTTTTACCCGAAGAAGTAAGAATTAAGTTTTTTGAAGATACTAGAAAACTGATCGAAGGTGAAGGGGGCAAAATAATAAATGAAGATATATGGGGTAAAAGACATTTAGCTTATAAAATTAAAGAACATGAGGAAGGATATTACTTTGTATACACATTAGAAATAGAAGCTGGAAAACTTCAAAAAATTCATCGGGAATTAAAAATGACAAATGATTTATTAAGATATATAATTATAAAAGGTGATTAATTTATTTTTGAAAGAATAGTTAAATGGCTACATCAAGATCTTTAAATAAGGTTCTGATCATAGGGAATTTAAGTAGAGATCCAATAATTCGAACGACTCCAAATGGTGCAACGGTTTGTACTTTTGGAATTGCTACAAATACTGCTTGGAAGGATGAAAATGGTGAGTTAAAAGAGAGAACTGAGTTTCATAACATTGTTTCTTGGAATAAACTAGCTGAAATATGTGCTCAAATTTTATGTGTTGGTATGCTTGTGTATCTCGAAGGTGAAATTCGTACAAGAAGCTGGGATGATGAGAAGGGAGTGAGGCATTATCGAAGTGAAGTAAGAATTTCGGATATGAAATTATTAGACAATAAAGGAAAGAGCGGATTAGGATTAGAGGAAGCGAAATCAGCAGGGGAAAAATTAGCAACAAGTAAAAGAAGTGAAAGTACAGAGGAGAAAAAAGAAAAAAAGGAAAAGAAAGAAATAATAGTAGAAAAGAAAGAAGAAAAGGTGGAAAAAGAAGAAAAAAAGGAAGATGTAGCTCCTGAAGATTTACCTTTTTAACTTGAGTATAGATTTCTAATTTATATCATTAAAAGAAGGCTCTTATGTTTAAGCGTAAAAAGAAGAAAAAGAGGAAAATTATAGCTGAAAATTTGAAGTGTCCCTTTAAAGGACCAAGTGAAATCAATTATAAAGATGTTTATAGATTAAAAAGATTTATTACAACAAGAGGCAGGATAATTCCTCGTGTTAGAACTGGTGTATGTTATAAATGCCAAAGAAAACTTGCTAGAGAGATAAAGAAAGCGAGATATATGGCACTACTTCCGTTTTGCAACTACAGCTGATTACTATATCAATTATCAATCTAAAATGTACAATCATCTATTACTATTTTTAATTCTTCATTCTTAATTTTTAATTGAAGATCGTAGATTTATTTAAAGTATTCCCCTTGTCTTTTGTTTATGTTAGAATTTCAAATATTAAAAACTGTTTTCTTTTATGAATATTAAGCGTTTTTTAATAATAATTTACGAAAAAAATCTAATTCAATTCCTTTTAATTGGATTAAATGGTTCTAACATTATTAAAATAGCTTATAAGAAATCTAGAATCTACAGAAATGTTTACAATTTTTCTATAACGGAATTCATTTTGCAATACTTAACAAAATGGTCTATTAAACTTGGATTTAATTTGGTAAAAGAAATGGTCCCAATTGTACCTCAGATGGAAAAAGATGGTGTTTCTGAAATATTTGTTTTCACTTACAAAGATTTCAAAGATCTTAGGGCAATTACAAAAAATGTAATAGTAAAACAAACGGAAGTTACAAAAGAGGGAATTCAGAATATTATGAAATTCTTTAAATTTGAAAATCTCCTTTATGTGTCTATAAATAATAGTTACTGCTCTTTGGTAAGATTTCGAAAAGCTGAACGGGGTTCAATTAAGGTTGTAACAGAAAAGAAGGAATTATTTCTAAATAAATATATAAAAAGTATTTACTTTAAGAATGAATTGAAAAGATTTGAAGGTGCCATCGACTATTTAAAAGCTTTTAATATTGCATTAAATTTTTCATACTTACCTATTTTCAAAATAAAAACTTTTGAGTGTTTCTTAAATGAATATATATTAACAAATCTTGTTTTAAGTAGTTTTAGTAAGTGTTATAAACTTAATTTAAATACATTTGGATACGGGAAAATGACTGAAAATATGTTAATAATCGGTGGTGAAAGGTTAAGAATTACTGAAAGTATCCCTTTAAATTTATTATCAATACTAACATCTTTGAACATAGAAGGTAATTTTTCTGTTTTTGTAGATAATTATGGATTATTTGATATATTACAGACTTCGAAGCAGCAGTTCTTAGCTGATTTTGTTTATTATAAATTTATTACCAAATTATGGGGAAATGCTGTTGTAATAAATGGTGATAAAAAGGTGAAATTAGATGATATAGCTGCAGACGTAACTGTAAAGGCGGGATCAAGTGAACGCCAAATTATCCCAATGTCAGGCAGGATATTAAACTTTAAATTTTCTGATAAGGGAGATGTATATATAAAGACTAAGAATAAATATGCTATTCAGTATAAAATGCACGAACTTCAAGAAAAAAATCTAAATGGTAATTTTGTAATTGATGCCAGAGAAAGACCTGTAAAAAAGGCATTTAATAAATTAGAGACTAGTAAGGAACTAGAATTAATTAGAAACTGGATGAAGGGGATAGATGCTTTATAAATTATTTTATTATTTGTATGTTTTTACTTTATCAGAACAACAAAATAATTAGTGAGAAATATATTTTAGAAAGACAAATACCTAAGGGTTTGGGTATTGAAGTTGTTAAGGATGATAAAATCAAGAAAGATTCAGTTATAGCTAGTGGGGAAATGTTTGAAGAAAAAGAAAGGGTGGATATAGCAGGTGAACTAGAGGTAGATGCAGATGAATCATACAAGTATTTAAAATGTATTAATGGAGAAGGTATAAACAAAGGAGATTTGATTGCAATAAAGAAAAAAAGTATGTTAAGAAAAGAAAAAGAGGTATTTGCACGAGTGAGTGGTGTAATAAATTTATCAGAGATAAATTCAGGGATATTGAAAATCTATGATGTCGCAAAAGAAACAACTATAAATGCTGGAGTTGAAGGAAAAGTGATAAGAGTCATAAAAGATAAAGAGATAGGTATTTTATGCAGGGTTTTAAAGATTATACCTTTCAAAATTTTTGGGAATACTATATCTGGTGAATTGTTTTTTCTAGATAATGATAAGGAAGAAGAAGTCTTAGATTCTAATAACAATATTGAAATAGGATCAAATTTAAAAGGATCTATTATCGCATTAAAGTTTAATTCATCCTTTAAATTCCTTAGGAAACTCGCGATATATGGAGTTAAAGGTATAATTACGGCAGGTATAAGTTTACAGATATTAGATAATATAAAAAAAGATGGTTTATGGGGAATGAGCATTTTTGTATTAAATTGTTATGGAATATCTGAATTTGACAGTAATATGCTTAAATATATAAAAATTAATGATGGTTCTTTGTGTATAATTGATAAAAAAAATAAAGAGTTAATTTTAACGAATACTCCTGATAAAAAAGAAAGTGAAAATATTGTATCTAATAGTAAAACTTTCTTAAAAAATTATGATATTGGAGCGAAAGTATTTATTATAAATGAGAATTATTTCGGAGAATACGGAATTATAGAAGGGATGGAACAGAATAATGTAAAAGTTAAGGTTAATAACGGTAAAATTATAGAGGAAGTAGAGAATAATTTAATACTTATTGATTAGTATTATTATTGATTTTATTTCCATTTCCTGTAATATAGTTTTGTAAAATATAATGTCAAAAGTATTATCTGAAGAAATGACAATTTTATTTCTTTAGAAATTAGTACAGAATATGAGTTCTATGAAGTACAAGAATAATTTAGAAAACAATAATAACAAAAAGATAATTAACAAAATAACTATTTTCATACTTACTATTATATTTATTTTATTAGTTTTTACTTTAGGGTTTATTCTCGGAAGATTAGGTTTTAATGCAGCATGGCAGAACGGTGAATTTAAATACTCGCTTAAAGGAAGATTATATCCAGAGGAAAAGAGTATTGATTTTGATTTGTTTTGGGAAGTTTGGAATCAGCTTGAAAGTACTTATGTTGAAAAATCTTTAGATGAACAGGATATGTTTTATGGAGCAATAAAAGGTTTAGTTTTATCATTGGATGATCCAGCTACGAGGTTTTTTGATCCAAGCGAGACATTAGAATATGAAGAGGAAAAAGCAGGTAAATTCGATGGAATAGGGGTACTTTTAGATTATTTGAATAATAAAGTAGTAATAAAAGAAGTTTTTGAAAATACTCCGGCCAGTATAGGCGGACTAAAAGATGGTGATATTATATATAAAGTTAACGATGAAGATGTAACTGGTATAGAGATTTATGAAGTTGTTAAGAAAATTCGTGGAGAAAAAGGAACTATTGTTAAAATAACTGTTACTAGACAGGATCAAGAATTATCATTTGATATAGAAAGAGATGAAGTTTATGTAGAAAGTATAAGCTGGGAAATGAGGGATGATGGAATTGCTGATATTACAGTTAGAAGGTTTACTGAAAGTAATATTTCTGAATTTTTTGATCTTTGGGATAAGGTTGTAAATGAGGTTGTAGAAGCTCAACCGAAAGGTATAATTATCGATTTAAGAGGGAATGGTGGTGGCTATTTGGATGGGGCTATATATCTCGCAGGAGAATTTTTGAAAAAAGGAGATGTCGTTTTATATATTCAAGACAGAGAAGGAGTCAAAGCACCCCAGAAAGTTACACGATCAGGAAAACTATTAACTTTGCCTGTCGTTTTGCTGGTTGATTCGGGAACAGCTTCTTCATCCGAGATATTTGCCGGAGCTTTACAATATTATCAAAGAGCAAAAGTTATCGGTGAAGATACTTATGGAAAAGGAACAGCTCAGGATGTAATTGAACCAGAGAGTTGGAATGGTGCTAGTATCCATATAACAACTCAGAAGTGGCTTTTACCTGACCAAAGATGGATAAATCATGACGATCCTGTTAATCCAGATATAAAAGTTGAAGTAACTATAGAACAAATTAAAAAAGGTGATGACCCGCAATTAGATAAAGCATTAGAACAAATCAAAAGTGAAATGTAGGTGAAATTTATTCTTGAAAATATAGATTTTTAGTTATATACTTCTTAGAATTAATTCTTTCATAAAAAATGATCACTTTAAAAATTATTGTAATTTAGCCTTATTTTAATTGTTATTTTTTAAATATGGCAACTGAAGTTACTGAAAATAAGTTAGATCAAAAAAGAACAAGAGGTGTTAAGAAGATAGTATGTTTTACGGTTTTTTTCGTATTTACATTTGTAATATGCGGAGGAACAATAGGAGCTTTATTTGCTGGAGGATGGGCTAAAAAATTTATTTGTTCATTTGTAATGGAGGATTCTTTTATTTGGAGAAAATCAAATTGTATAAAAGTAGAGGAAAGTAAAAATAATGAGGAGAGTGGGGGTGAAGAAATTGATATGAATTTACCAGAGGAAATTAACAGCACTGAAGATTTAGTTACTTCAATAATTGAACAAGCAAGTCCTGCAGTAGTTACTATAAGTGTAAATCAATTAACTTTTGATTATGAAAAGGGGTATATAGATGAAGAAAGCGGTATAGGCAGCGGATTTGTTGTAAATGCAGATGGTTTAATTATAACTAACCAGCATGTTGTATCTGATGAAAATGCTGATTATAGTGTGATTCTTCCAGGAGATAGCGAGGCTATCCCAGTTGAGAAAATATACAGGGATAATACAAACGATATAGCTATATTAAAAATTTCAAGAACAGGATTAAAAGTATTGACTCTTGGAGATAGTGATGCCCTTAAACGCGGGAATTTGGTTATAGCGATAGGTAACCCTTTTGGAGATCTTGAAGGAACATCGACAGTTGGATATGTTACTGGACTTAATAGAGATGTTACTGCTGGATCAGATTTCTTTGGTAGTGTAAGCTATTATGAAGGAGTTATCCAAACGGATGCAGCTATAAATCCAGGAAATTCCGGCGGTCCGCTTCTTAATTCCAAAGGGGAAGTTATAGGCATTAATTTTGCTACGACAAGCGGCGCTGATAACATTTCTTTTGCTATACCTATAAATCAGGTGAAAAGCAGATTGGAAGTATTTAAAAGAGAAGGAAGATTTCCTCAGCCTTATATTGGAGTATCTTATTCACAAAAAACAGTCTTTATAAATAAAGAGGTTATAACTGGCGCAGTAATTTATGAAGTTGAAAAAGAAGGGCCAGCTGATAAAGGCGGAGTAAAAAGAGGAGATATAATTATAAAAGCAAATGATAAAGATTTATCTGAATATAGTTTGTCTTCAATCATACAAGAATCCGAAATTGGTTCAACTTTAAAACTTGAAGTATGGAGAAGCGGGGAGACTGTAAATATAGATGTTGAAGTAGGGGATAAGGGAGATTAATTTGTAACGATTGGCTCGTAACTATATTGTATCAAACGCTTTTTTTAAGTGTTTCTAAAATTTCATCAATGTTCCCGTTTAGTATGTTTTTAATATTATGCCACGACATTTTGATTCTATGATCTGTAATTCTATCTTGTGGGAAATTATAGGTTCTCATTTTTACAGATCTG
>Ga0315291_10001539_pt1 | contig 30912 bp, 44 predicted proteins | sample YL17G12_20_MG_FD_203070 | JGI IMG/M metagenome (GOLD analysis project Ga0315291, IMG submission 203070) | Sediment microbial communities from Yellowstone Lake, YNP, Wyoming, USA - YL17G12_20 | ecosystem: Environmental > Aquatic > Freshwater > Lake > Sediment | place: USA: Wyoming | collected...
AACATGGTCCAAATTCATATAATCCTTTCCATATTTTTCAACAGCTTTGGACACACCTTTTTCGTCGTAAATTTTCTTGGTCCGGACTCTGATCATGTTATTAGAAAGACATTCAATACTCTCAGAATCATAAAACCAAACGCCCTCATCATCTTTCTCAAGAAATTTCCAGTCCGTCCCCCCAGCTTCTGCATGGTCGAGCCGACAAAATCCGATCAGGATCAAGAAACCGAAGAGCACGAAGGACTTCATTCGGAAAGTAAGGCCCGGGAGACCCTCCATGTACCCCCTCCAAATCTTGAAGTGAATCAGAGATGAGGTCTGGTACTTAATTCTGAGTGTATTTCTTCAACGGTCCGGGCATCGGTCACTCTGACTTCAACCTCGGCGCTGGCGAAGACATAAGATGGCCCTTTCCCCTCGAAGGGTTTTCGGGTATAGACCCTATCCACCCCGTTCTCCACGAGCCACTCGCTTGCCTTGATTCCCTTTCCTTTGAGAATTTCCTTCTAACCCTTGACATTGGTTTGCGCTTTATTTCCGATCTCAACCTAAACCTCTACCTGAACCTTGCGTTTTTCGATTCGTAAAAGTCACCCCAACCATTAAACCACCCGGGATTCACTTTATTCCTTCACCATCGTTACCCGGCTCACCCCTCTTACCTCCCGGAAAGTGGCCCCCTGGGAGATGCACTTGAAGGCTTCCACCTTATCCACCACCACCGTGCCGGACAAAACGTGGATGCCGTAGTTAAAAAGGAAGGGAGTCAGGGGGGTCGTTGGGCCGATGAGCAAGATATACTTTCCCTCAGCCCACTGCAAAAGGTCTTCCAGGGTATGATTGATGAAGGCTGTACCTGTGATTCCAACGACCTCACATCGAGGAAGGATATTTTGCGCTTCCTCCGATGAGAGGTCTCCTTCTTGAGGCCTCTGCTCGAAGACCCATAGGTTCCTGGCTCTTTTCCTTAATTCCGGGATGAAGGGGAAATGACCTACGATGGCAACATCTTTTCCCTCTCCTTTTTGCAGGAGTATTTGGGAGGCATTCTTTTCCACCCATCTCTTCTCATCCACCTCAAGGAGGGAGTTGATGGCGGCCATGCCGATGGAGGCTTCCATCGCATAATCCGATAGGGCATACTGCGCCAGTTCGAGAGCGCTTTTTTTCCGTCAGGCGGCCCACATCTCGAACCCCTTGCCGGTGAGGATGTCCTTCGTGCCGAAAGGTAGAAGCCAGCCCGCAGCCCCCGCTTACGACCCCCGTCCAGTAAGCCCCGGTCAGAACTTCTTTGACCGGATGGTCCTTTCCTCGGAGGTGCGCGATCAGGTCGGAGAGAATCAACATTCTGTACCTCTTTTCGTTTCAGTACTCCTCTTAAATGGGACAGGCGTTGGAAAAAGTTACCACCATGGAGACCGGCCCCTTTTTGATCGTGCTTAAAAAGATTTGTTTCATGGCTTCAAAAACTTTGTCAGCCTCACCGGTGACCACCGTACTCATGTCCCCTTTTTTCACGTTCAGTTCGTTCTTTTCCAGAATCTCCCATGCTTCTTCAATGGCCGGGGAGAGCCTTTGGTGCTTCAGGGGATACAGGCTAACCTGCGCGGAGATCTGCATGGAATCCTCCCGAAATAAGAATCAATCCCCCCATGGCAAGGAGGGATGGGGATCACGACCGTACGTTCACCATTCCTTGCGCCTAACCCATGAGCAGTTTCATTGCCATAAGATTCCCAAGAAGATCCGAGCGGCGAAGGACAAAATCAGGGCCACCAAGAGGGTCAACAGGATCGTCCCCAAAGCCCCCTTTTTTCCAATCTCCCTCCAGAGGGCGGCAATGGTTGCCAGGCAAGGAATATAGAAGGTAACAAAGATGGTGAAGACCATAATCTGAGTCGGAGTCATCACCGAAAGAACCCGGTTTGTTCCTAGAGCTTGAGTTAACATAATCAAACAAAGTTCTTTGCGCATTAAGCCAAAGATGAGGGTGTTTCCTACTACCTCCGGCAAGCCGAGCAGGCGGGTGAGGGGAGATAAAAACCAGTTCATATATCCTTCGACCCCCCCGTATTCCATCAGAGCCAAAAGAGTGCTTCCGATAATCAGCAGGGGCCAGGCCAGGATGATGAATTCCTTTATCCGCCACCAAGATTTCTGTAAAGTATTCCGTATGGGGGGCCACTGATAGGCGGGGATCTCCAGGATCAACCCGAGGCTGGCCTCCGGGTAGAGAGTAGCAAGGATTCTCCCCAAGATGGCTATAATGATAAGGTTAAGGACGAAAATAGCCAAAGCGGCATTGGGGCCGATAAAAAAAGCGACCAATCCGAAGATGATCGTGATGCGAGCCGAGCAAGGAATCATAGAAGTCAAAATGGAGACGATAAACCGATGTTGAGGGAATTCTAGAATCCGGGTGGCCATGATGGCCGGGACGCTGCAACCGTAACCCAGAATAAAGGGGATGATCGACTTCCCATGGAGGCCGATCCGGTGCATGAAGACATCCATCAGAAAAGCCACCCGCGGCAGATATCCAACGTCCTCCAGGAGGGAGAGGCCGATGAGAAAAGGGACCAGGTAGGGAAGCACAATGGCGACCCCTCCGGAAATTCCCTGCAGGACTCCACGGGCCAGGAAAAAAGATAAAGCCTGCGGGCCCAAAAGACTCTTCAATTGCCCTGTCCATTCTTCAAAAATTCCCAGCAGGGGTTCTTCAACATATCCGCCGAATCCAAAGATGAAATTAAAGAAGCCATAAAAAACTGCCGCCAGGATGACGTAGCCGAAGACATTATGCATGACCCAGCGATCAATCGTAATACGAATGTCTTTTTGAGGAGGGTGAATCACCTGGGAAACTTTTTCGAATATATTCATGGCCAGGGCATGGCGTTCGGAGGAAATCACCTCATCGGAAGGGACTCCGTGCCTTTCTTCCAGCTTTTCCTGGAATAGCCGAATTTGGCGGTGGAAACCTGGGGCTGGCCTGATTTCCTCTTCAAAAGACTCATCCTTTTCCAATAGCTTAATCGCCAGGAAGCGGGAGGGGACTTTTTCATTCATCGGCCTTTTTGATTCAAGGAGGGCCACCAAAGGAAGAATGACCTCTTCAACATCTTTGCTGAATTTATGAACTTTCCCCTTTTTCTTTGCTTCCCCCACTTCAATCACTTTCGTAAATAGCTCCTTCAAGCCTTTTCCAGTTGTGGCAATGGCTGGAACCACCGGCACACCCAGGAGGGAAGAAAGTTTCTGGGAATCGATCTGAATCCCTTTCTTTTCGGCTTCATCCATCATGTTCAGGCAAAGGAGCGTGGGAATTTCCAGTTCCAGAACCTCAAGAGTCAATTCCAGGCTACGGCTGAGGATGGATGCATCTGCGACGTTGATGATCAGGTCTACTTCTCCGGAAAGAAGGTGCTTGCGGGCTTCGCGCTCTGCCGGTTCCGCCGAGGTAATGGAGTAGGTCCCGGGCAGATCAAGACAGGTGCAAGTGTACCCATCGATATGAGTTTTCGTTTCCGTATACTGCACGGTTGTTCCGGGAAAATTGGAAGTAACCGCTTTGTACCCGGCAATCCGGTTAAAAATGGTGCTCTTGCCGCAGTTTGGCTGTCCTGCCAGAGCAATTCTCATGGCCCTTCCTCTACCAGAATCCTGGCTGCCACTCCTTTACCCAAAGCTACCTGAAAGCCGTGGACTTCGATTAAAATCGGACCCCCGAGCGCAGCGTGTCGGATAATCGTAATGACGTCTCCCGGATGAATCCCCAGTTGAGAAAGGCGATTGCGAATCCCCCAGCCTCCTTGAACCCGAGTTACTCTTGCTTTTTTATTCACGGCCACACGATCGAGCGGAATTAGCATATTTCCCCTTCTCTTGAGCAAATATCCGCGTCACTGCATCCTTCGCACTTCCTGTCATCTCGTAATACTTCAACCCCCTAATCTTAAGAGCTTCCTCCATGTGTTCTCCGATTTGGCTGCCGATCACAATATCCACCTTCTTGTCCGCCAGCATCTTGGCCACCCCGAAGCCAGCGCCACCCCCACCCCGACTGAAAGGGTTGGATATCACTTCGAGCAGATTCCCGTTGTCATCGAAAATCAAATAGAATTTCGATCGTCCCGACCGGGGGCTAACCGTGGAGTTCTCTTCTTTACTTAGCGCCGCCACCGCAATTTTCATTCTTCCGATCCTTCCCGCGCCAGGCTTTGAACCAGGACTCCGTTGACCACTGAGAAAAGTACCATATAGATTGACAGGACCAGGGCGAAGTTCCATCCGAAATAATAAACCATCATGGGAAGAAGGGGAATTTTAACAGCCCGATTGTACAAAAAGGCCGCAATGAGAGAATCTTTCATTCCCTTTCCCTTCAAATCACTAAGCAGCGGGTACCACATGTAGATGGGACCGGATGATGCAATGCCCCCTGCAATGGCCACCATCCAGCCTCGCAACCCGGATCCTTTTCCTAAGAACCTGCCAAGCTTGTTGCTTTGGAAAAATAGGTTGGTTAAGAACATCACCATGAAGACCAGCAGCAGGATGGGTGCGATTCGGGCGATTAATCCTGCCAAGGCGTAAAGAGCATTCCTCAATAGGGCGAAATCATAAATCCCAAGAATCACATAGGCGATCACAGACAGCAAAAAGAATGCTCCGCCGAATCCGACTTTCTCAATAGTTATTTTTATCATGTTGTCATGCCATTCCAAGCGTCAAAACCATCAAAATCGCAATCACAATGGAGATGCAAAAACTGACCGCATTCCGGACGATCGCGAATCTTTTCCCCAGCATGAGCGCTTCGGCTGGCAGCTGAATAATCCCAACCGTTACCCATGCCACAATAAAAGCGGTGATGGCCAGCATGCTGACTCCCTGCTGCCGCAACTCACCGCCGATAATGTAGCTGGTAATAGCGTTGCCTCCGGAAATGCTCCCCACCACTGCCCCCACAAGGGGATCTAGGAGCTTATTTCCCGTGAAAATCAGCCTATACGCCTGTTTGGGAATCAGGGTATTGGCCAGTGCCAAAAGCATGAGTACACCTGCCAGAATGGGAAAGCTTTTGCTGAAGGCCTTGGTGGTTTTGAAAAATGCCTCTTTTTTTGCATTCCCATTTGTCCTCTTGACCAAATTCTTATACCTCTCTTAAAGTACCGAGAGAAATTTCTGAAACCACGCGTTTAGTTCTGGCCGCCTCTTCAACCTCCTATCGCGTACATCTGACGGGTGCACTTGCGCGGCCGGGACTCCGCAAGGCCGTGGTTCGCCGGTTTGTTCTGCATGGTATCCCTTATGAGATCCAGGATATACTTGTCTTCCCGCCCCTCCCGCAGAGGGGTCTTTAGGTCGGTTTCTTGATCCGAAAAGAGGCACCCCCGCAGATGACCGTCGGCCGTCAATCGCAGGCGATTGCAAGTCTCGCAGAAATGATGGCTCAAGGCGCTAATAAAGCCGATCTCTCCTTTGGCTCCATCAAAGGTAAATCTCTCCGCAGGGCCATCCAACGGATTGTGGCCGATCGGCTTAAGGGTAGCCAGAGTCTGGATTCCATAAAAGATCTCCCTTGCGGCTATGAATCTTTCGGCTGTCCAGAATGAATTTTCCCTTCCCATGGGCATCAGTTCTATAAACCGGACGTGGTAGGGTTTTTTTCGGATAAGATGGGCAAAATCCGGAACCTCATCATCGTTGATCCCCCTCATGACCACCACGTTTAGCTTGATGGGGTTGAACCCGGCTCGCTCGGCCTCTTCAATTCCTTCCCAGACCCTTTCATAGTCATCGCGTCGGGTGATTTGACGGAATCGATCTGGCCTGAGGGTATCCATGCTCACGTTAATGCGGCAGATGCCGCATTCCCTGAGGCCGCGAGCAAAATCCTTGAGAAAAACCCCATTGGTGGTTAAGGTGATCTCCTCAAGACGCTCGAGGTTGCAGAGTCTCTCAACGAACCCTATGAATTCCTTCCTGACCAGGGGTTCGCCCCCTGTAAGCCTAACTTTGCGAATACCCTGCCGGACGCAGAGCCTAACAAGGTGGAGCATCTCTTCATAGGTGAGGATCTGGTCATGGGGCATGAACTGAACACCCTGTTCCGGCATACAATAGACACACCTCAGGTTGCAGCGATCCGTGACGGATAGACGCAGATAATTAACGACCCGGTGATGGTTGTCCAACAATAACCTGCCCCCAGACTTTCCTACAAAAGGCTTCCGGCTTGTCTTCTGTGGCTAAAGCCTTCGGCACGCAATGAAATTGCTCCCTGCGGACATATCTCAACGCAATGTCCACAGCCAACGCAGCGGTCAGGATTAATCCTTGCGATTCCCTGGATCACAATGGCACCAGCCGAACAGCGGCCTTCGCATAATCCGCACCCCTGACATTTTCCTGGGTCAACAATGCCTTTGAAAAGAGAAGAACTGGGCCTAGGTTCAATTTTTCTGATTCGCCTTTCCAGCCAATGGAGGCGGGTTTCAAGTGCCTGGGCTCTGGCTCCAAGCTCTCGCACCTCTTCCTTCCGTTCCATTTTTATTTCCTTTTTGTACCCCTGAGCTTATCTTCTGATTGTGATGGCCAACATTGGCCGCGCGCAGGGTCCCTTCAATTTTGACCTCGCTACATGGTTTCTTCTTAAAGAACCGGATCAATTCTCCGCTGCGCAAAGTCCAGGATTGGCCGCTTTCAACCGGCGCCTTTATTACGAACCAGCCGGGCGGAATTAAGCACCACAAGTACGGAACTGATGTGGTGCAACAGGGCCGCCAGCCATGGGCTCAGAAAGCCGGCTGTGGCCAGGGCAATTCCGGCCGCATTAAAGCCGACCGCCCAGGCATAATTCTGCTTGACGACGCGGATCAGTTTCTTGCCGGTTTGGACAATGGTCAGCAGACTTATGGCGTCGTCCCGCAGCACGATGATATCGGACGATTTGATGGCCAGATCGGCCTTGGTGCGTCCGATGGAAATCCCCACATCTGCCGCGGCCAGCGATATGGCGTCATTCACGCCGTCACCAACCATGACCGTGGGGCCTTGAGCACTGAGGTCTTTCACAATCGCTGTTTTGTCCTCCGGCTTCAATCCCCATCGGTATCCGTCCGTCCCGATGAGCTGGGCCACACGCCGCGCTTCGGACTCTTCATTGTCGCCGGTTGCCAGTAAGACCCTTTTTACCCCCAAGTCGTGAAGTGCCTGGCCAAGGCCTTCGGCATAGTCTCTCAGCTCGTCCTGGATGACGATAGCGCCGGCGACCTTACCGTCAATGCCGATCCAGGTGGCCTTTCCTTTGATCTTTAAAGCCGAAGAGGCGGTCATCCCCAACGCCGTCATTGTTTCCGTAGGACCCAAAACCACCTCACGTCCTTCTACAGAGGACCTTATGCCAAGGCCCGGAAGATACTCGGAGCCCACCGCCGAGGGGCTGTCCTGCCAGAAACGAGACCCCCATAACCGTTACGACCAAGAGGTCCGCCGTAACCCGCTGGGTCCGGAAAAGAGCAAGCAGCAAGGTTCTCAAGTACATGAAAAAACAAATGGAATAAAAAATCAGGCCAAGCCACTTGAGCGGCTCAAAACCTGTCCACTTATGGGCGGCAAAACTCAGGACGGCCGCCAGTGCCACTACCATCCTGATTAAAAATACTTTTGCAGACATTTGACCTTCCCTTCATAATCCTCTGACTTCAGGCCTGGGCAATCAAGATTTGGGCGAAGCCGGCGCAGATGCGCCAGTCGCGGACTTGATTGGCGTAAGGCCATTGCGAGACACGTTTCCGCATGCCTTTAGAATACTCCCTTAACTGCCATTCGCGATCGGAAGGGTCAACCAGGGCTTTGGAAAAAGGAGGTCCAGGCTTATGTCCGATTTCTCTAATTCGCCTCTCCCGAAATTACTTATGGTCTTTCCGGAAACATCGCATAGAAAACCTTTCCTTCCTTTTTCTTTGCTCCAAGGATCTCCATGTGCCTCAATATAGCGAATTCCCTCTTTAATTCCTTTTCCGGCAAATTAAGATTCTGCATAATTTCCTCAGCAGTGACTTCACTTTTTTCTTTAATATAATTGACAATTTTGAGTTGGCGGGGAGTTAGTGCCGAGAGCTTGTCTTTTCCCTCCAAGAAGGTCTTAGCCGAATGAACCGCCCAGGGATCACAGGCTCTGGGAGGCGACAGGATATCCATATAACAGTCCTCACAATACACATTTCCGCGATGTTCATAACCGCGGCTCTTTTCTATTTCCTTGCCACAGCTGGCACATTGCGTAACCATGATTCATCCCTCTTATTAATTTAACTGCGCTTTCAAAATCAGCTCTCCGACGCCGCACTGGATATCCTCGGCAATAACGGGGCATGTTGCCCGAAGCAAAAAGAAGATCGGACGATTCTCTCCGCTGAGGGATTCATAATTTCCCTGCCCCTTGGCCAAGATGAGGTCTGATTTCCTAAATATACGCATAAATTCCTGAGAGCACCTGTCGAGAAGGGTTCCCGGGGCCTCCGAGCCGTCGGAGATCACCTTAACCAGCTGGGCCATTCCCACATACTCAGCATCTTCCAGAGTGGCGCCATGGAGTATGGGAAGACCCTTCACGGCATAAATAATATTCAAATCGAAATTTTCAAGAAGCTCCTCAATGAGAATCTTGTCCCAGACAATTGCCCCCGCATTATCCCCCAAAATTAGAATGGATTTGATTTGATACAGCTTTGCATAGAAAAGTTTGTAGTCATCCCGCCCGAATCCACTACCGATCATTCCTAAAAATCTCTTATAAATGTCAAGGGGCTGGTAATCCGGGGCGAGATCGATAGAATTCCCAATGGCAGATAGCACCAGGGCTGCATTCAGCGGGTTGGACATATCGGCAATTAGGGCAAAGAGAATACTTTCATATTGCAGGGCCAAATCATTTTGCCTCCTTTTAGCTTCCCTATAAGGGTCATGATTCCCAGTGATCGATTTTACCCTCTGGTGAATAAGAAGGGCGATCTCAGGAGGGGACGCCTGGATTGAGATATTGGACAAAATCAATAGAGCTGAGTCCAAGACTCTTCTATGAGCGCCTTCCTCTTTCGTTGCCATTCTGCTGGCCTCTAAGGCCTGGCGCAGAAAGCATGGGAAACAATCCAATTTCGTCCTCATAAAATAGAGACTTTTTTCTGAGACCGGTTTCGATCTTTAATCATTCTTCTTATCAATAATTTCATGTGCGTATTCCGAAAAATATCAGAATATATTTCAACGAAACATAAAAACTGCACTCCCGGTAATAAAAAATAAAATGTAGGTCATTAAACTTTATCTCCGTAGCATATATTTAGCCTCTGCAAATGCCATTTTTTTCTCTTCAACAATGGCTTTTCCTTCCAAGAAAAATATTTTATGAGACCTTTTAATAATTCTTGCTTCCAATTTGACGACGGTTCCAACCCGGATGGGGCAGGAATATCGAATCGATAATCTACCCGTTAGGGGCATAAGGCCCTTTTTAAAGAGACAGTGACTCATGGCCGAGTCCAGCAGGGTGGCTATAATTCCTCCGTGGACGATACCCGGATAGCCCTCGAATCTCGGATCGGCGGTGAAATAGCCCACCACGGAACCATCATCTCTTTCATCAAATTTGAGCCGGAGCCCTACGCCATTATTCGAACCGCAGGCAAAGCAATTCTTATGAAGATTATTTTCTTTTCCATTCGGTGACATCTTGACTAACCTGAATTTGGGCTTTCATGTTCATTGGCTATTCAGATGGTGATGCGAATATAAACCCCTTAAATCATTATTGGCGTGGCCTTATTAGCGATCTCACTCTTTCGCCTCATTGATAACCAAGAATGCAAGCACATCCAGCACCGAAAACGGGCACAGCAGGCAAACCCGAGAAGTCGGCTAAAGAAACGAGCCAATCCTTTGGATTAAAATTTTGGCGATATCGCCCTCTTCAACGTACTGATCATCAACCATCTCACCCCTTACCGATATCACATGCTGACCACGACCGGATTCAAGGTGTTCTCCCTCAAGGCAGGCATGCGGGCATCCATTTACCAGAAGCACCACGTCAACAGACTTATCCCTCTCAGTAGTTAGATCTAGCTCTCGGCCCATCTTTTTGAGACCCTCTCTCAGCTCCATCACTATCCTTGATCTGTCTATCTGGGGATTACATCCACCGCAGTACCTTACTCCAATTGTCAACATGGGCGCCAAGAAACCTTATAAGAGAAAGGCCCTTAATATATTTGGGTCCTTTGCTCTTTTATCTTTTTCCTGACCTCATCCCAATGCGCTTTCTCCTCGTTCCCAACGATGGTTTCGAAGTATCGATCCTTTCTTATGCCCGCTACGGTCTCGGCAAGCTCTATCTTCTTTTCCATTCCACTTCTTCTGGCAATCATGATCTTCTGAGCCGCAGGAGAACCCGCCCCATGCATGGCCTCGGGAAGCCCTGCTCCGACAGACATATTCTCGATCAACCGCAACATCCTGATGATATCCCGAGGGGGAACCCCATCCCTGCCGGAAAAACATTCCTCCAAAATTTTGCCCGACTCAGGGCTGTCAAGGTCCTTCTCGGACGGCAAAGTTATAATCTTTCCGCCGGCGATGTCCTGGCCCAACCTCATCCATTCATAGACCATCTTCGTTATGTTCAGCTTGGTCACATTCGCTAGAAGAGGATTTATGTGGTATGCCCCGGAGGGAGTTCGGTATCCTTCATAGGAGCAGGCTAAGGTGCAGGACCAGCAGGTCTCCGCCATGGCGGTCATTTCGGTCAGTTTATCAACGATATGGGAGGCATTGCCGATGCCGTGGGCCTCGGCTATCCAGCTCGATCCGCCTATGACGACATCAGCCAATCCCACCTTGCAACCCCCGTAGTTACTCCGGTGGTATCCAGCAAAGGTCTCTACCAGTTCGGTCGTAAAATCATACTCACCGGCCATGAACACCCTCTCCCGGGGGACGAATACATCCTTGAAGATGATCACCGCCTCCCCGCCTACGATGCCATACTTTGGATTTCCGGCGTCGAGCACCCCATCTAAACGCCTGGTATCGTTCGTCTGCCTGCTGAAGACGAACGTGACACCCTTTGTATCAGCGGGAATGGCGAAGGAGAGGGCGTAATCCCTGTCCTCCTCGGTCATGGTCCTGGTGGGCATCGTAATAATCTCGTGGCTGTTAATAGCCCCCGTAATATGCGCCTTGGTCCCGGAAACGATGATCCCATCCTTCAATCTTTCCTTTACGTGAAGATAGACATCCGGACGCTTCTGCTTGCTAGGGCGAAGGCTCCGATCGCCCCTGGCATCCGTCATGGCCCCGGCAGGCATCCAATCGTTTTTTTGCACCTCCAGCAGGTATTTCTTGAATCGCTCATGGTAATCCGTCCCGTATTTCTGATCCATGTCGTAGGTGGTCACGTAGATGGCGTTCAGGCCATCCAAGCCAACACATCGCTGGAAACACGAGCCGGTCTTCTGACCGAGGAGCCGCATCATCCTCACCTTTTTAACCAAATCATCGATACTTTGGTGGATGTGGGTAAATCTGTTGATTCTTTGACCGGTTAAATGAGAAGTGGCGGTCATGATCTCTTCATATTCAGGATGATGAGCCAGCTCATAGGTCATAGCCGCCCCATGAAGATGGGGCTGGAACATGGGCTCATCGACGATACTCTTGATCCTCTGACCCAAAAAATAGACCTCCGGTTTCAAGGCCCGGAGCGACTCGATGTATTCCCTTCCGGTCATCGTGGACATTTCGTTTCCTCCCTATGGTATACCGGCAAGTCCTCCCGAAATGAATCCATATTCAGGTTTCATCATCGGAATAAAATGGGCGACAGCGTCGGCCGCGCCCCCGGCCACATCCCCAGGGCCTTGATCGTGGATTTTCATCAAATATGACGGTTCGGGCGCAAAACTCTCTCAGCAGTTCTTCCAGAATATCGCTGCCGGTAAAACGCCAATTCAGAAATTCTTCCATGGTAACTTCACTACTCCGGGGTCTGCGCTGATGGATTAGACGATCATATTGCCGCCGCCTCGCTTCATCACCCAGCACTTCATAGGCCTGGTTGATCTCCTTGAACTTCTCTTCCGCTTCCTTCGGGGCCTGAGGGTTATGGTCGGGATGATAGAGAGAAGCCATTCTTCGAAACGCTTTCTTAATTTCTTCCTGGCCGGCCGCCCGATCAATGCCAAGTACCTGATAATAGTTTTTCATCTTCGTTATCCTTCGTTGAAATTTCCTTCCTTGCCCCCCGGTCCCAATCTCAACGTCTTTGGTAGACTCGCTTCCAGGGTTCGTTCCTGTAGGTCACGTAGTCCTTTACTGCTTCTTTTAAGGTGTTTGCGGCCAGCAGGGCGCAATGCTGGCTCTCCTCAGGGAGCCCTCCCAATGCATCCAGCACATCCCTCTGGCTGATTTTCATGGCCTCCCGGATGGCTTTTCCTTTGGTTAGCTCCGTAACCATACTTCCGGCAGCGATGGTGGTCCCGCAACCGTCCGTCCAGAAAGTAGCCTCTTTGATAACCTCCTCTCTCACCCGAAGCCAAATTTCCATCGTATCCCCGCACGGTCCCGTAACCATGCCGAAGCCATCGGCATTTTGGATACTTCCCACGTTGCGCGGATTCTGGGCATGGTCAATGACCACTTCCGTATAACCCGTCCAAACTTCCTTCTCAAGTTCTTCGGCGATCTTGTCCAACTCCGATGCCATTTTTACCCCCCGGATCCGTCTGGTTCAATCAACTGGTTCCAACTTTTCCCAACGCTACCCCGGGAAAAGCAGCAACCCCTTTCATCAGTTTTTCACCGAATTCGATTTCCCTCCCGCCCATTCCTACTTCCTCGAAAGCTGAATCGACTTCTCCTGCCTCCCCGCTCGTTGATGGAGGCCCTTTGGGCTTAGAATATCCTGAGCAGAGTCCTCGTGGGTTGTTTCCGTATGAGAAACCTTTCCAAATTCCAAAGGGAAGCTAAAACTCTTTTTTTCCAGCATAATCTGACTCGAGCCATCCAGGGAGTTTAAGATCACAAATTGATTGGTAATCTTCTTTACCTCGAAAATAGTCCCCGTCTGCCCGTACTTCAATCGGCATCCTTCTTGCGGAATGAGCATAGATTTTCACCTCCTCCCATTCCTTCCCGCAGAAATAGAGCGGCTTCTTCGGGATAGATCATGGCGATGTATATGCCGGACCCCAGCTCAACCCCTGAGTAAATACCCATTCGGGGGAGGATTTGGATGTGCCAGTGGCAACATTCCTGCCGGGCCTCCCGGACTGGTGGGGTATTCAAGGTCAGGTTATAGTCAGGGTCATGCAGCTTTTGATAAAGGCGTCCCGAAATTTGATTTAGAGTTCCGGCCACGTCCTTTAACTGAAGGTCATCGATCTGTCCAAAGGAAGGCTGATGATCTTTGGGAATGACCCAGGTCTGGCTGGCTATGATGGTCCAATCTTTGGTGATGGGATTCTGTCTGATTTCCGACATATTTTAAGAACTCCCCCTCTTAGGCGATTTCGTTTTTATCCAGGACGGATAAATCGACGACCATCTTTAAGTCGTTCCTTCCTCAAAGCCCTTCCTCCCGGGATGCTCGGACCCGTTTGAAAACCTCTTGAAATTCCCTCACTCCTTTGACTTTGGGAAAAGCCAGCTTGAGTTTGCCCTTGGCTAGCAGTTTCTTTGCCAGTCGCCAATCTTTCCATGGATTTAGGGTAAGCAGGTTATATATTCCCATGAGGCAGAGTTCCTGAACTCGACCAAACCGCTCCACCACCCGCAGGAAAAGTTTATGGAAAAGGGTAATTTCTTTCTCTGCTCTTGTCTGACCCTGCTGAAAGGCCAGGATGCGCAGCGCATCCATGACTGCCACAACGTCAATGTTCTTGGGGCAGCGGGAGGTGCAGGTTTCACAGGAAGCACAAAGCCAGATCGTCCGGGAACTCAGCGCTTCCTGCTCGCACCCCAGTTGGACAAAACGGATGATCTCATGGGGTGGAATTTCCATGGTGTAGGCAATAGGGCAGCCGGCCGTACACTTTCCACATTGATAACACCCATCGATGTTCTGCCCGGTTATCTCGTTAACCTTCTGCGCAAAAGTTCGAGATTGATCATCGAGGATGATTTTCATCGGACTCGATCATTCCGGGTTTTTCTTTGCATTCTCCACAAAGCCCGTAACCTTCTACTCTCTCACGGAAAACTTCGAACCGATATTTTTTCGCCGCTTTCTTCCAGAAGGATTTAATGGCCCTTTCCTCTAATTCTGTGACCTTTCCACACCGCTGACAAACCAGATGGGCGTGAGTGAGCCCCTTCCCGCCGGGTTCAAAGCGGGTGCGGCCGTTGCCGAAATCTCTGTCGATTATAATTCCCAGATCCTTCATCCACCTCAAAGTTCTATAAACGGTGGCCCAGCTGAGCCGGGGGGCAATCGACCTGGACTGGTAATAAATCTCTTCGCTAGAGGGGTGTTGTGCTTCCAGGTTATGGAAAGCTGACCAGACTGCCTCTCTCTGCCTGGTATATTTCATCCTCTTCTGGCGAAGAAAAAGCTTCAGGTCATCCATTTGCAAAAGATTTCCATTCTCAAAATCAATTCGGCAAAATCCCTTTTGCCCATTCCAAGCTTGGCGAAGAGTTCAGGGCGCAGAGTTCAGCAATTCAACCTCAGCTCCATTTTTTACCATGCCGCTTTGGATGACTTTGGCGAAAATCCCGAAGTGGGGTAAAAGGGAATATCCCTGGTATTGGTAGGAATGCTGAGTCCCAGCCTCTTTTCCCACTTGCTGGATCTGAAGAATGACTTTCCCGACCTTGAGACACTGCCCGGGGATTAATTTGTCCTGATCCAGTCCTTCAACCAGCAGATTTTCGGCGAAGGCCCCGGCAGGGAAGGTAAGGCCCGTCTTTCGGGAAAGCTGGTCCACCTTTTCTTTGAGCAGAATGCTCACCTCTTTTTCCGTTCCGGCGTGGGCGTCGCCGAACAACGCTTGGCCTTTTTCGAAAAAGCCGGAGAGTATATCTTGTTTAGGAAATCCCTTCTTCGCACTCCGACATACGGCAGCAATTTTCCCTTTCAAAATCCCTCCCTCAGCATGCGGGCCGAATAGGAACCGGTCGTAAAAAGAGAGACCGCCGGCCCACATCTCGTACCCCTTGCCAGTGAGGATCTCCTTTGTGCCGAAAGGCAGAAGCCAGGCCGCAGCCCCCACTTACGACCCCAGTCCAGTAAGCCCCGGTCAGAACTTCTTTGACCGGATGATCTTTACCTTTTAAAGATGCGATCAGGTTTGAGAGAATCTTCATTTTTCGGACCTCATTTCTCGGTCGCGGCTCTTCCTTTGCTACGGGCGCCCCGACGGGTCGTCTTAGTATTCCTGCTGAATTCTTCGGGCAAAAACCTTTTGCGCCAGAAAGAAGAGCATTCAGGTAAATCCGGCCAAAATCAGCAGGTCCACCCAGCGATGCAGCAATCCGCCATCGGGGAGGAGGGATTGCCGCAGGGCATCCACAGAGTAGGTGAGGGGCAGGCAGAACCCGACAACCTGGAGGATAACAGGCATAGCCTTTACGGGGAAAAAGACTCCGCACAGAAAGACCATGGGAAAGCGAAAGAAATTGGCCATGGTCATGGCTTCAAAAATCTCTCTTACCCCAACAGAAATGAGGATTCCGATCAGGGCAAAGGCTAGAGAGGATAGAATCAGGGCGAGAGCCAGCGACAGCGGGTTCGTGATCTTCAGACCGAAGAATAAGGTGACCAGGACCATGGACACGAAACCCATCAGGAGACCAAAAAAAGCACTCCCCAGCGTTTTGCCCACGAGGATGGCCCGAAGGCTCAGGGGGGCCATCAAGAGCCGTTCCAGGGCTTCGGTGCGCTTCTCGAAGGTAATGACGATGGCCGCCATGGAAGTGGCTGAAAAGAGGATCGTCAATCCTACCAGCCCGGGAGTAACCTCTTCGATCCCCTGGGGATTCCTAAAATAGAAGGCCAGGATGAAGACGATCGGCAGCATCAGTCCCCAACTGATCAGTGGAGGTTTGAGGTAATAGGCTTTCAGATCTTTACGGGCGATATAATAAATTTTCTTGATTTCTTTTCTCATCATCCCACACCTCCCATCTTCTGGGGTTTATCCACCCGCATGACCTCTGCGTCCACCCCGGTCAACTTAACAAAGGCATCTTCCAGCGTGGGGGTCTTGGTTTGGAAAGAGAGAATCTCCGTTCCTTTTTCATTCAAAAAACCAACAATTCGTGGGATGGCCTTATGAACGGACTTGCCCAAAACCCTCAGCTTGTCTTCTAAGAAAATCACCCTCTCCACTTCCGGAAAGCTTTCCATTTCTTTTGGAACCGAGGGAAACCCCGGATGAGTCTTGATTTCTAAAACTTCGGTGTCCTGTGCCTGGTTCCGCAAATTTGTCGGAGTATCGATGATCCGGACCCGTCCCTTGGCGATGATGGCCACCCGGTCGCATAATTCGTCCGCCTCCTGTATAAGATGCGTGGTCAGGAAAACGGTGACTCCTTTCTCTTTAAACTTCCTGATTACCTGCCTTAAGCCCCGCGCGCTCATGACGTCGAGGCCCGTAGTTGGTTCATCCAGGAAAAGCAGACGAGGACGGTGTACCAGCCCCGCCGCAATGGTCAGACGGCGCTTCATACCCCGGGAAAAGCCCTGAAACCGGCTATCCTTCCTTTCATACAACCCGAAATCTTTTAGCAGTTCCTCTGCCCTTGGCGCCCAATCTTTTTTAGGGAGACCGTAAAGCTGGGCCATATAGATCAGGTTTTCCCAGGCCGTGAGTTCCCCGTAGAGGTTGGAAGATTCCGGAACCACCCCTAAGCTCTCTTTGGCACGGACCGGGTCGCTAAGAATGGAGTAGCCATTCACAAGGGCCTCCCCAGAAGTAGGCCGAGTCAGTCCTACAAGCATCCGAATGGTTGTCGTCTTCCCTGCCCCATTGGGGCCTAAGTAACCGAAGACTTCTCCTTCATGAACAGAAAAACTCACCCCATCCACGGCCACAAGTTCCCCATATTTCTTTGACAAACCTTCTGATCGAATAACTTCTGCCATTTAATGCCCTCCTTTTTGCGGGATAATTTCTTTCCAATCCTTTTGAAAAAAAGCAGGCTTTTGTGTTTTATCTACCCACGTCCAGGGTCTTGGGAATCATGAGGTAATTAAATCGGGCAGGCGTTGGAAAAAGTAACCACCATCGAAACCGGGCCTTTTTCTGAAGACCTCAGAAAAACATCCCGGATAGCGGCAAAAACCTTTTCCGCCTCCCCATTGACGACCGTGCTCATCTCTCCCTTTTTAAGATCCAGCTGATGTTTTTCCAGGATCCTCCAGGCTTCTTCAATGGCTGGGGAAAGCCTTTCTTGTTTTAGGGGATACAAACTGATCTGGGCCGATATTTGCATGAAACCCCCAAGGACCATAAAATAATGAATTTTAGAATCAAATTACTTGCAAATCTTTTGGCGCACCAATTCAATGTATGAATCGGGTGGAATATCTTCTAAAGTAAAATATTTTACTTTTTCATCATCGTAATCCTGAATAATCGAATTATCTTTTGAATGAAAGATTGCTGAAAGTAATTTAAACTTTCTCTGTAAACAGTCTATTTCCCAAACGCTAAGAACATGGTCCAAATTCATATAATCCTTTCCATATTTTTCAACAGCTTTGGACACACCTTTTTCGTCGTAAATTTTCTTGGTCCGGACTCTGATCATGTTATTAGAAAGACATTCAATAGTCTCAGAATTATAAAACCAACTTCCCTCGTCATCTTTCTCAAGAAATTTCCAGTCCGTCCCCCAAACTTCCCCATGGCCAAGGAGATAAAATCCAAGAAAGACTGATAAAAGAAAGACGGATGGAGGTTTAATTTGGAAGGTATTTCCCGGGAGCTTAGGCATTTAATCCTCCGACCCTCATTCCGCTTCCTCTACGCTGATCCCGGAGATAATCCCCCTCCCGAGGGCCACCCGAGAGCCATGAACCTCGATTTAAATTGGCCCCCTCAGAGGACAGACCGTGATGAATTCTCCAGGATCCCTTTTCCTCCGGCGACCAGGATATTCAAAAAGGTTGAGTAGAGGGCAATCCTGGATGGGTCCTCTCTTTTTTCATAAAAAATATCCTTCATACCGGCTTTCTTGGCTTAATTGGGCTGTAAATTACCGAGGGGGCCGGGAGTAAAGGAAAATCGGCTTGCTCGAACATTTCCCTGCAGTCCTTTACACCCAATCCTCTTCCTTTAGATGTCTCCTCCTTCGTATCCCGGGGATTGGCCCCGGCTTCAGCCCAAAAGAGATTGGCTCCGGCCACGGCTCCCAACATGTTGGGTTCATGAGTGCAGTTTCCGATAATGTCTCTTCCCATGGCCAGGCGAACGACCGCAACCAAGAAGGCCAGGCGATACTCGCTGATCGTTCCGTATTTTTCCAACCGCGTGCCCGGGATGGGGATCCGCCGCATGGCTCCGCTGTAACAAGGCTCGATTTCCCTCCCGAGGAGAATTTTCTCGGCGATTTCTTCCACAGTATGTTCCGGCCCGATGGGCTCGACGCACGTGCCCACCAGTAATCCTGCCTCCTTCGCGGCCTCCATGGTTTTGAGGCGAGTTTCTGGAGGGATCTTCGTGTCCCGCCCTTCCCCCATCCGGACGGCGTGATAGATCCCGATAAAGCTCGTGTCTTTCAGTTTTTTGGCCTCTTCATATTGAAAATCACCGATGTTGGCAATCAGGACCGTTTCCGGCTTCAGTCTGGCCCTTACTTCTTGCGATATCTGGGTGTATTTTCCAAAGGGGTAATCCCCCGTGGCCATCAAGAAAAGGGCATTGGCTCCGTCGGCTTCGGCTCTCAAGGCCAATCGGGCCACTTCTTCGGCTTCCATCTCACTTTTTTGTTTGAACACCCCATTGGAAGCCGCAAAGGAACAGAAGGCACAATTATTCGGACAGGGAGAGAGATTCAATCCGATTTGGACATGGACCTCCGCCTGATTTTTGGACAACATCCGGGTTAGAGTGTTTGCCGCGGCCATGACGAACCCGGCATCGACGGAGTGGGGAGATATTCTCAAAAGATCAAGAATTTCCCCCCGGCTTAAAGAATGTCCATTGAAAACCCTTTTGATGCTCTCTTCGACTTTAGGGTTCGATTCCTTGTTTTTCATGCCCTTTCCTCAAAATCCATGGCCCAGAATGTGAACCTTCTCCTAAATAATCTTTCAAAAAACGAATATCGCCGCGGCCAGCACAGTAGTCCAGCCATTTTTCACGATGGCTGACTGGGTGCTATTCGTGGTCCGAACGATCTTATCGCTCAGGCGATAGAAGTCTTTCTTCTCATCCCAGCTTTTGTCGGCGTCAAATTCGATCCCCAGGGTGGAGGCCAGCATGGCTGCTGCCAGGTCTTCGGCAAAATCTCCCGCCTCTTTTTCTGATTGGCCGAAAGCATGATGTTCACTGAGATATCCATAGAGGCTTCGATTCGCCGGGACGGCGCATCCGACCGAGGTGGCGATCAGTCGGCGGGGCTCCGCGCTGCTGCACCGGGCCATCACACAATAGGTTATGCCGCCGGGCACCAATGCTTTCAATCCCCGCGTACGCGAGATGACCCGGCACCGCGGCGGAAGGATGCTGGAGACGTGCACCAGATTACATTTCTCAATCCCGGCATCGCGCAGGGCGAGTTCATAGGATCGGAGCTCTTCTTTATGCGTGCCCACTCCTTTCGTGAAAAAAACCTTCCGGGGAATAAGAATTTCCAATGGGTCTCTTTTTCCCCAGTCAGTTCATCCGCTCACCCATGATGATCAAAAACCCCGCTTGGGGGAGATATCCTTTCATGGGATTCTCTATGTCTCTTACGCCCCCGGGCTTCTGAAAAAGAGTGGAAAAATATCCTTGGATGGAAAAGCCGGCGTCCATCATCATGTGCTCCACCTTCTTCAACGAATAGACCCCGGCCAACCGAGGGATGGAGCGGCCCCTCTTCTGAGTTTGGGCGTAAAACCGGCCCCACGGGCTTTCGCGGGGGATAAAACCAATGAAAATCCGTCCTTCAGGCCGCAGGAGGTGATGGCATTCCTTCAAAAACAGAGCAGGGGAGGGGGCTTGACAAAGGGTGAGAATTGCGGGAACTTTGCGCGCCCGGGTCAATTTCGGAAGGTTTCTTTCAACTCCTATTCCCCTACTGTCTAAAGCCCGGACCAACCCGACGGTCCCCATTCCCATGGCCAGCCGGGGCTTAGGCAAAAAGCGGAGGAGCGAGTGAAAAGCTCTCATCTCGATCTCAAATATCAAATTATCCCTATCACGCCGACTGGCGCACTTTTGGGAGAAATGATTGGAACGGACATTGATCTCCGGCATGGGTTCAAACCTCGGATACCGATCTTACATGCTCTCCCGTGATTGCGGCGCAAAACCGGCCGGGTCATCGCAAAGAATTGTGATTCGAAGTTCCATGGTCCCTCACCATTTTGCCCGCTTCCCCTTCCTGAATTGTTAGCAAGGGCAGAAATTTTTTCACACTCTCCGCCAGAGCCCGGGCCAGCCGGTTTTGAAAATTGGCATTCTGCAAAAGGAATTCTTCCTTCGGGTGGGTCAGATAGGCGCATTCAACCAAAAGAGAAGGAAAGTCCTGCGCCTTGAGAACGGCAAATTGGGCTTGACGGGGGATACTATATTGAATGGCATTCACGCGTCTCAACTCTCCCAGGGCGATTCCTCCCAGCGTGAGACTGGCGTTGATCAAACTGGTCTGCTCCAAATCCAGGAGAATCGAATCCAGAATCCTGCCGGGGGCGCCTTTTTCATACACTCCTCCCATCAGATCCGAGGCATTCTCCCTTTCCGCCAGCAGCCGGGCGGTCACGTCGCTGGCTTCTTTGAGGGACAGGCAGTAAACAGATGTTCCCCGCAATTGTCTTTTCTGATGCCCGTTGCAGTGCAGGCTCAGGAACAGGTCAGCCCCGTATTCGCGGGCAATGCATACCCTCTGGGTCAAGGGAATGAAATAATCACCCTGGCGAGTCAAAAAGGCCCGGATCCCCTTTTCCTGATCCAGGATTTTTTTAATTTTCTTACCGAGCTCCAGGACGATATCCTTCTCCTTTGTCCCTTTCGGCCCGATCGCTCCCGGGTCTTCCCCCCCGTGGCCGGGGTCAATCACCACGATGCGGGTTTTTTGGGTTTTGAGGCCTCGGGCTTCTTTCCGGGTATTTTTCTCTTTCACCTCCAGATCGGGACGAACCAGATCGATCACCAATCGATCCGGTCTATCAAGGTATTTCTTCAGGGCGAAAATTTTGGCCTCCACAGGCTGAACCAGGGTCACTGTCAATCGCACGCGCCGCGGGGTCAGGGCCTGCAAATGAAATTTTTTCATCACCAAATCATTGATGGGTACAATCTTCTCCCCGCCCGGGAAATGCACATTTTTGATCACCCAGGCAAGAGTGAGAGAATCTGAAGAAGCATAGGGCTCATAGGAGGCCGGCCCCGAAAGATCAAGGACGATACGGGTTTGGTCCGGAGCCGACCAGTGCTTTATGTCCAGGATTTTTGGGCGCGCCTGAGCCTCAAGAGAAAGCAGCAAAAAGATGAAGCCCCATGCGCCTGCCGCCAGCACCCCCCTGGCAATAAAATGGCTACTCTTTCTTTTTCTCCGTGCAAGGATGCTCACTAGCTTTGACCTCCGGATGGCACTCGGCAATCTGTTTGGGAGAACAATCCTGCGGTTCGCCTTTCAACTTCTCCGGATGCTCACAACCTTTGTTTCCCTGGCACATCTTGACTCACCTCCTTTCTACCTTGTTGGTTGAATCCGACATTTCTTTTCTAACAGCACAAACTCGGGGCATTTCTTATGCGCAGAGAATTGCTGAAATCGTATGAAATCAGAAAAAGGCTCATTGCGAGCCCAACGAAGGAATCCCGCTCCGGCGGGCTTCCTTCACCTTCCCAATGAGTCGGAGTTCAGCCGTCCTCAGTCCCTTCGGCAGGTACCGCCGGAGGAGCAAGGAGGTTTATCGCAGCGCTCCTCCCGCCCGCAGCAGGTGGCGCCTTTGGGCCGGGGGTTGGTCAAGGAATGGGAGACGGAGAAGACCTTTTCCAAACGGGTGTCTCCGCAATGCTGACATTGTAAAGAGTCGCTGCGCTTTCCCACTCCTTCCCAGATCTCCGAAATGCCGCCACAAGATGGGCAGCGATATTCATAGATGGGCATATTCCTTCACCTCGCTATGGTCAAATTTTTTTCTTCCACCTTTTCCGCCTTGTAGAAAACGGTATGATTGTGAATATCGTACCGTACCGCCCCTTTTCTCGTCAGTTCCCGCAGGCAATTCCCCATCTTCTCTTCGGAGACCCCGAAGGCCTGGCAGAGGTCTTCCAGAGAACAGGGCCTTCGGGAAAGCAGCAATAGGATATCGCCGTCGATTTCCCCGTAAAACTTACCGGTCCGGGCCGGACTTTCGCCGGGTATGATTTCGGCGCGATTTCCGAAAATCCGGCAGATCTTTCCCATGGATTCCAGGCTCAGGGGGCAGGCGAAATCCTCGGCCGGCGGACGGACGACGGTATTCAACTGAATCCGGTCCGGGCCGATCTTATCGATTTCTTCCCGGAGCCTTTGGATTTCCTTCAGGTCATCGTTGAACCCGCCGCAGAACATCACCTCCAGCCATATCTGGCCCGGGTATTCTTTGCGGAATTCTTGTAGCCCTCGGAGGACCTGACTCAACCGCAGAGAAGGATGGGGGCGGTTGATGGATCGGAAAAAAATAGGGCTGGCCGCATCCAGGGAAGGGATGACCAGGTCGGCGCCCAGGAGGGCTTCCCGCACGGATTCCAGGTGAAGCAAAGACCCGTTAGTCAAAACCGCTACGGGAACGGAAGTCATCCGGTTCACCTGTTCGATGACCCATCCGATCCGGGAATTCAGCGTCGGTTCGCCGGAGCCGGAGAGGGTGATATAATCGGGTGCAAATGAAAGGGAGGAGAGTTTTTCTTGAAGTTCCTCTACTACCAGCTTGCCAGGGGCGTATGGCCTTCGCTCAAGTGTCTGATGCGTAGTTATGCCAAGCTGGCAGTAGATGCAGTTATAGGTACAGGTCTTGAGGGGTACCAGGTCAATGCCCAGTGATCGCCCCAGCCTTCGCGAAGGCACAGGGCCGAAGACATATTTGGCAGAGGTTTTTTCTTTGGCCATTTGTGTCTGGTTATCCATTACTTTTTGATTTCCTCCTCCAGCTTCCGCAGGTTGGCAAAATACTCCTCCGGCGGCTTGGCTTCCCGGGTAGGATAAGGGGCGGACCCTCCAGATATTTTCTCTTTTCATAGGCAGATCCGGTTCAGCTCGACCAGGATAGAATGCATCTGTTGACGTTGGAGAACCACCGCCACCCGCAAAGAAATTTTGTCCAGGTCGTCCCGGCGGAGGAAAACCCGCCCAAAATATTTCTCCATCACCCGGGCAGCCAATGGGCAACATTCCAGGATATCTGCCACCATATCGTCTTCCGAGATGTAGATCGTCCTACGACCCATTCAGACGGCATCCAGTTCGCGCCTCATGGCCATATCGTAAAGGACTCGCTCGCGCTTCTTGTCCAGCCCGAGGGCCTGGCGTTTTTTATCGATATGGGCAATCATCAACCTGGCCGCTTTCAGAGGATCGGGCTCGAAAGCCCACCTCCCTCCGAGCATTTTTTCGAAATCTTCGAACAGATGGCGGGTCAGTTCTTCGCTTCCCGTTGTGGGCCAGGTCACCCCGAATACCGTGAAGACCCCGGAGGACACAAAATAATGTCCGATGGAGATGGCCTTTTCGCTCATCCATTCCGGCGCCGCTCCCGCAGCGGGCAGGTCGCTGATATCATCTCCCAACCCGCCATCCTTGACCACCGCCGTGGCGGCCATCAGGATCCTGGAGTTATCCACGCAGGAACCAAGGTGCAAAACCGGAGGGATGCCAACCGCTTCGCAAACCTCCGCCAGACCTGGACCGGCGTAGAGGCTGGCGGCCTCGGGGGTCAACAGGCCGGCCTTGGCGCAGGCCATGGCACTGCAGCCCGTTTGGAGGACGATGACGTCGTTCTTGATCAACTCCTTCACCATGGCCACATGAATATCGTCATGCTTGACCCGGGGGTTGTTGCAGCCGACCACGCCAGCGATACCCCGGATTCTTCCGTTGATGATATTGTCGTTCAGGGGGCGGTAGGAGGCCCGGAAGAGTCCCCCCAGAAGGTAGTTGATCGTCTCGTGGCTGAAGCCGGCGACCAGGTCCGCGCTCTCCCCGGGAATATCGATATTCTTTCCCCGGCGGGGGAAATTCTCGATGGCCGCCCGAACGATGGCCTTGGCCGATTCCATGGCATTGTGCTCGCTGAACTCGATGTGTTGGGCGCCCGGGATCTTCGCTTTGGGAGAGGTGGTGATTACCTTGGTGTGGTAGCATTGGGCTACATCCGGCAAAGACTGCATGATGCACTGCACATCCACCACCATGGCGTCGACCGCTCCGGTGACAATGGCCAGCTCCTGCTGGAGGAAATTCCCGGCCAGAGGAACACCGTGCCGCATAAGGATCTCGTTGGCCGTGCAGCAGATTCCCGCCAGGTTGATCCCCTGGGCTCCCTTGGATTTGGCCAGTTGAATCATCTCCGGGTTCTGGGAAACGACAACAATCATTTCGGAGAGAAGGGGCTCATGGCCGTGAATAATGATATTTACTCCGTCTCTTTTTAACACCCCAAGGTTTATTTTTCCGATGATTGGAACTGGGGTTCCGAAGAGGATATCTTGAAGCTCTGTCGCAATCATGGAACCGCCCCAGCCGTCGGCTAAGGCTGCCCGGGTTCCCTGTAAAAGGAGATTCTTATAATCCTGATCCACCCCCATGTGGGTCCGGTGCATGATCTCCACCACTTCCCGGTCCACGCCCCGTGGGGCAACTCCCAGTTTCTTCCACAACTCCTGGCGTTTTAACGGGGCCCTTTTCAGGAAAACAATCTCCCCTTCCTGCCTCCCGAACTCGGCCAGGGCCTTCTCCCCTACCTCAATGGCGATGTCCCGGACGGAACGATCCCCGATTTCCACCCCGAAATCCATGGCCAACTGGAAAAGTTTTTGTTCATCTTTAATTTCATAACCCGGAGCTTGTCCTCTGGCCGCGGCCAAAAAGGTTTCGGCCACCCCTCGCCCATGGTCGGAATGGGCGGCCGCTCCTCCTGCAATCATGCGTATGAAATTCCGGGCAGCAATGGTCTCCGCTGTGGCTCCGCAGACTCCGCGCCGTTTGGCTTTTTCCGCTTCGGTCTCGGCCTTCTTCTTGGGAGCGGGGACCCGGCAGGGACCCATGCTGCAGTTCTTGCAGCAACTGCCTTCCGCCCCGATCGGGCACGGCTTCATCTCTTCGGCCCGATCAAAGGCGGTGCTGACCTTTTCAGCCGCTGCCTTCTCCATCATTTTCACGCTCGCTCGATCAATACTTCTCCCCTTGAAGTCAGGCATTCCCTCCTCCTCGATTTTTCTATTTTCTGGCCATCTTGGTCCCGCAGCTCGGGCAGCTCATCTGAAAACAGGGTGCTCCGGCCTGGTGAGGAACGGTCGTCCCGCATTTCGGGCACACGCATTCTCCTCCCGGACCTGCGCCGGCCCTCGTTCCACCCATCCTTCCAGCTCCAAGGCCGGCTCCCGCACCACCCCCCCGGCCCATTCCCCTTCCTGTTCCCCGGCCGCTCCCTCCTGGGGGTCCGGTTCCGTCTCCTCTGGGCATTTAGTCCTCCTTCCCCCCTCACTCTGGCCCTCTCCCCGAACGAGGGGAGAGGGTATTGATTAAATGGGGGTTCATCATTTTTTCTTTTCCAGCTTTTCGATTCTCTGCATAACGCTGTCTAACTGGTCTTTCAGTTGCCGGGACTGTTCTTTCACGGCCTTTAATTCTTCCTGGGGAGCAGCCGCTGAAGGTTGGGAAGGGGAGGGGGGCTGAAAGCCTCTACCCATCCCCATGCCACGCCCCATTCCTCTACCCATTCCGCCTCCCATGCCCATTCCGAAGTGTGCTTGGACGGTGGGACCCTGGGGAGAAGAAGAAAGTTGGCCTTTTTTATATTTCTCCACCTCCTCCTCTACGGTTCCGGAGGCCCCGGTAAGAATCTTGATCCCAGCTGCCTGGAGAGTGGTGAAGGCATTGGGCCCCACCTGTCCGGTGATTACTGCTTCAACTCCTTTATTGGAGATGAACTGGGCGGATTGGATCCCGGCTCCCCCGGCCGCGCTAAGGTTGGGATTCTCCGCTGCCTCGAAAGCCAAGGTATCCGGGTCGACGATGATAAAATACTGGCAGCGGCCGAAGCGGGGATCTATCTTTGAACCCAGTGTGGGGCCCGTTGAGGTAATGCAGATCTTCATGATTCACCCCCCGGCGATTTTTCCTTCTCCAGTTCCTTGATCCGGGCATCTATAGCTTCCAGTTCTTCCTTGATCATAGCCGCCTGGTCATTAAGGAAGCGAATCTCGTCCGGAGCGGAGTAAGGTGCCCTTCCGAATGCCCAAGGACCCGGCGAATAAGGGGTCGCTGGCCCATAGGCAGCAGCCGACGAATATCCTCCGTAAGCCCAGCAACGGGGGAGTCCTCCCCGGCCGATTCCGACATAAGGCCAGGGGGGTGAGTATCCCCTAAAACCGAAGCCCATACCCCGGCCATATCCCATGCCAACACCTCTTCCATATCCTCGTCCGTAATACATCTTTTTACCTCCTCTGTTTCACCACCACCGTCTCCTCAGGCCCCTGCCGCGGCCAAAGAAACGACGGGGAAAAGCTCTGCACCCCCCATAATAGGGATTCAGAGGCCACATTCCAAACCTGGAGGGAATACCTCCACCAGAAGGCACAAAGGTGGGATAACCCCCAATTGGTGATCTGATCCCTGCATGATGGGGATTGCACCACCCTCTGCCTCCGCCGCTCATCGGGCCCATTCCCATGGGTCCCGTTCCATCTCGCGCTGGCATTGCTCACACCTCCTTCCTGCATCTCGAGGGGAATTAAGGTTACTTCAACATTTCTTTGCATTTCGAAACCCGACCTGCTTTCTCTTTCTTCTCCGAAGAGGATGCCTTTGGTCCTGCCTTCTCCCGGTGGTGTACGAATTCCTCAACCCGGTCCGTGATTTCACTGAAGGCCTGGGCCGCAGGAGAATCCGGGTTGGCGGCGACGAAAGGCTGTCCCCGATCGCAATTCTGGACGATCTCCGGGTCCAGGGGAATCCGGCCCAAGAAGGGAACCTGAAGCTCCACGGCCGCCTTCTCTCCGCCCCCGACTTTGAAGAGGTCAATGTTTTTTCCGCAGTGGGGGCATTTGAACCCGCTCATGTTTTCCACGATCCCTATTACCGGTACATGGACCATCCGGCTGAAAACTACGGTCTTCCGAGAATCCAGCAACGCCACCTCCTGAGGGGTGGTTACGATGACCGACCCATCCACTTGGCCGATCAGGTGAGCAATGGACAAGGGCTCATCACCGGTTCCCGGGGGAAGGTCCACGATCAGGTAATCCAGATCGCCCCATTCCACCTCGCCCAAAAATTGCTGAAAGACTCCATGCTTCAACGGCCCCCTCCAGATCACCGGGGCATCAGCGTTAGGCAGCAGGAAGGCCATGGAAAGAACCTTCAGGTTCGGGTAAAGGGGGAGGGGGATGGGAAGCATTCCCTGCGGGGTACCGATCAACCTTTCATTATCCAGCCCCAGCATCTTGGGTATATTCGGCCCGTGGACATCGGCGTCCAGGATTCCCACCTCGTATCCCTTGCGAGCAAGGCTAACCGCTAAATTCGCTGCCACGGTACTCTTGCCCACCCCTCCCTTGCCGCTCATGACCATTAATTTATGCTCGATGTGGGAAAGTTTCTCCTTGAGCAAACGCTCCTTTTGCGCCTGCTTCTCATCCTCTGAACAACTTGCTTCCTGGTTGCAGGATTGGCAATCCTGGGAAGAATCGCATTTCTTCTTTTCGTCCATCGTTTCTCCTCATCCTCAAATGTTTAATGTTCTTTCTTCGATGGTGGACCGGTTCCCGTCGAGTGGGTACCCAAGGGAACGCTCCAGCCGCATCCACATTTTCTTAATCTCGTTGCTAACCCTTCCGCTGGTATACTCCACGACCGTGCTCTCGAAGACCATGGCTCTGGTAATGATGGGATCGAAGGGGATTTCCCCGATCACCGGAGACCCCTCTTCCTGGCAAAATTCTTTGATTCTCTCCGTATTCTCTGGATTGATGTCCGCTTTGTTGACGCAAACCCAGGCGGGCACCTGAAAATGCCGGCAAACCCCTAACACTCTCTTCAAGTCATGAATCCCTGAGAGGGAGGGTTCCGTAACGACTAGCGCCGCGTCCACCCCCCCGAGGGAGGCGATCACCGGGCAGCCGATTCCAGGGGGACCGTCGATAAGAACCAGAGGGTATTGCCCCTCCTGGGCAATTCGTTGGGCTTCTTTACGGACCAGGGTGACCAGCTTCCCCGAGTTCTCCTGAGCTACGCCAAGCTTCGCGTGGACCATCGGCCCATACCGGGTCTTAGAGATAAACCATTCCCCACTCTGCACATCTTTTAAAGTGATTGCCCCATTCGGACAGATGTGGAAACAAACCCCGCACCCCTCGCAGGCGATGGGGTCTACCTGCAAGGTCCGGATGGCTCCAAACCGGCAGACCTCTGCGCATTTCTGGCATCCATCGCATTTTTCCAGGTCGATTGCGGCGACTTTGGAGGCGAAAAATGGCTCCCGGCGCTGAATTTGAGGCTTAAGGAGAAGATGAAGGTCGGCCGCATCCACATCGGCATCCACCAGGACTGCTTTTTTAATCAGGGTAGCCAGAGATGCCGCGATGGTCGTCTTGCCGGTCCCGCCTTTCCCGCTGATTACCGTAATCTGCTTCACGAATTCTCCTCTTCACAACTCCCGTCGCAGGAATGCATCTGGAAAAGAAATTGATGCTGAGCCCGCAACTTTTCATATTCTTCTTCCGTTTTGACAATTCCCTCACGAAACATCAGCTTTTTGAAGAGATAATCCCCGATGGCCTGTTGCAGAGCCTGAAGGCCTAGGAGTGAACAGTGCCGCTTTCTCTTCGGGAGCCCCCCAAGGGCCTGAATGACTTCATCATCCGTTATGGACAAAGCCTCATTCAGCGTTTTCCCGATGGCCAGCTCGGTCATGACACTTGAGGTAGCAATCGCGCCAGCACACCCTTGGATAAGAAACTTAACATCTGAAAGCCTATCTTCCTTGTCATCCACCCGAATGCTTACTTCGATGTAATCGCCGCAACTCGGGTCTCCGAAACTTCCCTTCCCGTCTGGTTTTTCCAACTGCCCCACATTGCGGGGATTGCGGAACTGTTCCAAGGCTTTTTCTGTATAAACGATCGGTTCATAAAGGGCCGATTCCTCGCTGTCTTCTTTCTTATAGAGTTCTCTCCAATCCATTTGGGCTCCGGCTGAAAACGATCTTTTGCTGGTCTCCTAAAAAGTCAAAAATACTCCCTCTCCCTTGACGGGAGAGGGCGGGGTGAGGGTGAAGACTCAAAAAATTTCATTCCTTTATTCATCCCCCTCCCTTTTGTCCCCTCCCGCCGGGGGAGGGGAGTGTAATATCATCATTTTTTGAATTCTTTGGAAAAGAGAATGGAAGAGGGGGCGATATTCAGGCAGTTCGTCCACCACGATTCCTCCCCGGGAATAGACTTCGGCAATTCGGCGATCATGGGCCAGCTCTCCCAGGATGGGAATATTTTCTCTCTGGCAGTATTTTTTCACTTTCTGATCCCCGAGGTCCGCCTGGTTGATAAAGACGCCCGTGGGAATCCCGAGGGCTCGGACCATTTCCACAGCCAGCTCCAGGTCATTCAGCCCGAAAGGAGTGTTCTCCGTGACCAGGAGGCAAAAATCACTTCCCCGAATGCCCTCGATAACCGGGCAGGATGTCCCCGGGGAGCAATCAATAATCACCGTCCTGTCTTTATCGATTCGCCCCTTCTCTTTGCGGATGATCGGAGTCGGCATGGGTTCTCCAACGTTCAATATCCCCCGGACGAAGGAAAGGCCGTCATAAATTCCCTCCTGAATAAAACCGATTTCTCGCGCGCTTTCCTGGATCGCCTGCACGGGACAGAGAATGGCGCAACCCCCGCATCCATGGCAGATCTCGGGAAAGACCAGAACCTGGTCTTTGATCACGGCGATGGCGTTAAACTGGCAGACCTCAGCGCATTTCCCGCAATGGGTGCATTTCTCTTCGTCCACTTTCGGCACAGGAAGGTTTACCGGGATCGTTTGCCATACCTTTGGGAAAAGGAAGAGGTGCAGATTGGGCTCTTCCACATCGCAATCCATGAGCTGAACGTTCTTCATGGAAAGGGCCAGATTTAAAGCAACCGTGGTCTTTCCCGTCCCGCCTTTTCCACTGGCCACAGAAATAATCATCGAAACATTTCCTTACGGTTGAATCCCTGGAGATCATCGAGCAAAGCTGTAAGACTGATGCCCCGGAGAATACAGGCCATACTCAGGCTCAAGACTTTCGCACTCTCTCGTTCCAGGAATTTGTCTCCAAAATGGCGGAGCAAGATCCGCTCGCCGTGGGGATAGCGTTTTAGCACCTTGCCAATCAAGTCCGTCTCTTTGAGATTACTCGTGGCCATGGCCGCAGCTCTCCGGATGATCGTGGTGGCACGCCCCGGCACCCCGGAGTTCACCTTTGAGGTAAGCATTCAAGACGTCTTTGATTTT
>Ga0315291_10001541_pt1 | contig 30845 bp, 23 predicted proteins | sample YL17G12_20_MG_FD_203070 | JGI IMG/M metagenome (GOLD analysis project Ga0315291, IMG submission 203070) | Sediment microbial communities from Yellowstone Lake, YNP, Wyoming, USA - YL17G12_20 | ecosystem: Environmental > Aquatic > Freshwater > Lake > Sediment | place: USA: Wyoming | collected...
ACACTAAATTCGCTATATCCTTGGGAGTTCCAATCCTGCCCAAAGGGTGAAGTGTTTTCATCTTTTTCAAAAAAATCGAATATTCTTCTTTGCTCTTAACGATCCCACCCGTAACATGAAGGTCGCTAATCACCATCCCAGGGTTGACAGTATTTACTCTTACCAGGTAAGGGGCAAGTTCAAGGGCTAAACATTTTGAGAACATATCAAGAGCTGCCTTACTCACGGAGTATGCCAAAAGCGTAGGCGTTACCCTTTTGCTACATACAGAAGAAATATTAACTATGCAATTTCCTTTATTCTTGATTAATTCCGGTATCATAATTTTGGTGAATAAATAAACTCCGTGCAAGTTAATCTTAAGCGTTCTCTCCTAATCTCTTGTCTTTCCATCTATTATTCCACCTTGAGAAATGATCCCAGCCGAATTCACTAATATATTCAGTTTTCCGGATTTAGAAATAATGTGAGATAAAGCCTTTTTACCATCCTCGAGGCTGCTAACATTTCCTTTCACTGCTTTGATCCCCAATCCTTTTTTCCCAAATTCCTTTTCTGCTTTCTGAAGCTTCCTCTGGCTTCTTCCGAAGATATAAACATCAGCTCCATCAATCCCAAGTTGCTTAGCAATTTCCTTACCTATTCCTGAATCTCCTCCGGTCACTAAAGCAACTTTTCCTTGTAGTCTCATTCTAATTTCATCCATTATTTGAGTTGCTTCAATACAATTTATAACTCATTTAGCATCATTATGTATTTGTTTTCGAATATGTCAAGCAAAAACTGACTTTTTTAAGGGCTTGCCATATAATGGGCTCATCCTAATCTCTGCAGACTATAAAGGAGTTAGCTAAAATATTCTCGCTAACCAATCAAAAAGCAAGAATTCTGCTCTACCAATGAGAAGAGAAACTCTAGCCATAACGGTGTATCCGAAGGAGGCGCCAAAGGCTATCATAATGAACCAGATTCCCACTTGTGCCGTGACACCTAGGATCCCCTTATGCTCTTTGGAGAAATAAAAATAGATCAAAGTAGATGCCACTCCTACTATCATGATCAGCCCAGAGATAGAGGTGAAACTCAGGAAAGTGCTCCGCACCTGAGGAATGACAATCCCGTGAAGCTGCTGGACAAAAAATATTCCAGCAGTATTACCTACTACAAACGCCATCGGAATCCGCGAGAGCCAAGAGATTTTAAGAAAAAATCTGCTAAACATTAGTACCCCTAGCACACCTGGAATAATAAGAATATACTGATGCCCTTCTAAAAACGGAGTGATAAGCTGCTGTTTTATAATACTATGCCAGACCAAGCTTACATAGTAGCCTGCTGATAGACCTGCAAAAACGTGTTCAGCTAATTTATAAAAAGGATTATCGTTGTAAAGGAAGCTGTAAATACATAAGGTGAAGAAAGCTGTAATAGAAAGTCCGACTAGTTCCAGGTTCATTTGCTTTTTCCTTTTCTCGTCACAAAATAACTGATGTTGCCGACTATTATAAAAAACACTATCAAAAGATGAATGACTGACTGAGAATCCATACCTATTGTGGCCAGACCATAATTCTCGCTCAATCGTTCATACTCAGCTGCACCTTTCATCCCTCCTAAAAGCCCGACCAATTGCTTAGTCTGAAGGAAGGTATAACATCTTGGCGCCATCACAGCTGTAACACCAGCTCCCATCTCGGTCCCGAATTGAGCATTAACCAAGGATACCCAGTAGTCCACCACATTGTTATCTGAGATGATGAAAATGAAGTCTACGTTATCGTAATTCTTCACCTTCCGCATCAAAGGAAGCTCTTCTAATTTATTATCATAGTTATCCACAGGAAATATATCAGCAATTCTCCTTCCCATTCCCAGTAAAACCGCTTGATAAGCGTATTTGTAACCCAAATTTACATAATCCACTCCATATCCTTTGTTAAACTCCCGGGCCACCTCTTTTACTACTCCCTCCATTACGGAAAGTGCTCCCAGAGGGACAGTTGTTAAAGTAATCACTTTAAGATTCTTCTTAAAGAGGTGTCGGAGCACCGCATATGACATGGGTCTACATTCCGGGATGGTGGAAGGGTAGTAGTCGAAGGGCAACATGACTACAGAACCTTCCTTTAAATGGTCAACCTTTTCAAAGAGATTTTTAGCCTGGGGTGTAACTGCTACGGGAAGTCTGAAGGGAAAAAGTAAAGGGAGTATCACCGATATCCAGATACAAAGATAAATATACCTGCGGTCCACTTGCTCAAGTTTGGTGAATAATTTAAATACGTTGTCCATTGTTGTCTCTAAGTAAAAATCTATCCTTTAACTTCTTCCCATGTAAGTCCGCTCTAACCCCAATATTATTCTCAGAGACATAGATGCTGCGCCCAGTGCAGCCCCGATCAAAATCCCACGTTGAACAGCTAAATTCGGATAAGCCATAATCCAATCGGTAAATCCAGGAAGTTCCTTCCAAACAAGCTGACCCAATGGTATTCTACCCATCATAACTATCACCGAGGTAAGAAGAAGAAGCGTAGCTTCTGTATTCCTAGCCCTAAAAGCTCGGTAGGCAGCAGATGCTATAAAGAATGCCAAAAGTGAAAACATTGTCGACATCATAGGGGCTTGAATTTCTTGAAGGATCCAATGGAAAGAAGTATTTTCTTCCGTGCCAAAGAATATCCCGGACAAAGACATAATCAACAATGAAAGAACCAATAAAACCTTAAACACCCAATCCTTTTCCCTATTTTTGACCATCTTCAGATTCACTCGCATGATGCTGACAATTCCTAATAGCAGAGTAAATCCTCCGACTATTGTAACCCAACTCAAAAGATCTTGACTAAATTGAACCACATCTTTTTGCGGAACGAAAAAAGCAAAAATCATCACAAAACCAGACAAAAAAGCAATAGCTAAGGGCAATTCTCTTTTCATCTTACAAATAGCTTAACGCTCAGTAAAGAGTTTATAAAAAAATCCTCCGCCTATTCGGAATGTTTCAAAGATAGCTCCAAGCAAAATACATATGATCAAAAATATTTTCATCCAGTCTTGTCCCTTGAGACTCCCACGCATCAACGGTTCTTTCGATAGGTAAGCGCTAGCGGCATAAAGTTCTTCTCCTATTAGAACATAGTCACAAGTAGCAATAAAGAACGGTAACTGCTCTGGGTTGGCTGTTCCAGCTATTTGCATGGCTCCAGTAGATTGACCGGTTTCTGTCAACAGCAGAGACTCGGCGTAAAATGCACCTGTGAAAATATTAGCTGCAGGGCGGTCACGCAGCATTATTCCGGCAACTGCAGCCACAAATGCAAATTGCTCTCCCGCCACATATCTCACCGTATTCTTTTTGTAATGCTCCAGTTTACCCACATCCAGATAAGCTCCCTTGACCATCTCCTGAGCAGTAGCTAAGGCCATTGGATACAAAACGGGAACTATGAGAGGAGTGTCGTAGGTTGCTGTGATCTTAGCTACTTTTCCAAGAATGGAAAGGCCGGCAATGGTTTGAATCTCGTCTATGTCCATGATTCCGGGAATAAACAAAACTGGTTTACCCATCTCTGTAGCTCGACCGACAGCCTCATCCACAGCTTCCAATCCATTTATTTTACGGACATACAGAGATTCTCCTCTTCTTGCCCTTCTTATATATAACAAAATAACAAAAGAGAAAATTAGCATGAGAGCGAAAATATTCATCCGATCGGACCTAAACCAATTCACCTGAGGAAAAGCATAGTCACTGTAGATAAAAGGGGAATAGAGTTCTCCTTTCTTTGCTCGTAATTTATATCTATATTGCAGACCATCCTTTAGGCCAGTATCTGAGAATGAAACCTCATTGTCCGGAACCACAAGCAGCAGTTTGAACGTGGTGTCTTTAACAGTAGCTCTGAAGATCTCATATCCGTCTATATCTCCGATCGCTTTTGTATCATCGGCAGACAACTTCCAAGAGATGGTTAGACTTCCGCCACCATCGTTGGGAGTATCCTTGACCTCTAAAGAAGAAGGAGGTGACAGGGTGGGAGCTGGATACAAAGCTTGACTCAGTGCAGATGATAATCCTATCAAAAAGAAGGTAAAGGAGAGTGCCCCCCACGGAAATAGTTTTGAAATGATAATGAAAATTCTGCTTATTTTATCTCTATCTTTTTTAGGATCAAGAACTTGTCTATTGCTCATAAGGATGTCCGTCAGACTCCATTCTCAAAAATGGCTGGACTCTCCGATCAAAAAAGAATTTCATCTCGAACCTCTTAACTTTTTCCTCAATTCTAAGGCCAAATAATAATAGTGTGGTCCAGGATTTAATTCGATGAGTTTACCTAGATACTCCTCCGCTTCTTTTTCATTTCCGCTTTGGATCAAAATAGAAGATAGCTCAAGATAGGCATCAAAAAAGAATTTCATCTGTTCAATAGACTCCTCGTAAGCGGAAATGGCTTTTTCATACTGATTCTTTTGAGCAAAAATTCTACCCTTACTAAAATAGATAGAAGCTTTCAATTCTGCGCTTGGAATATTTTTGATGATATAATCTCCATCAAAGTAGACAATTTCAGGTTTTATCCTTTTACCGAGAATTTTTTCAGCTCGCTTAAGATAACTTTCAGCTTTAGGAATCTCTCCTTTAGCTAAAAAACAAGAAATCAGATTATTTAAGATCTCTATATTCTCCTTTTCCTGTTGAAGAATTTCTTCCTGTACCGCTATTCCTTCTTGGTAACTTCCTTTTTTACACCATAAAAGCCCCAAATAACTTTTGGCCTGTGAATTGTTTTTATTTAATTCCAGCGCCAGTTTCAAAGGCTCTTCTGCTTCCAGGAAACTTCCTTGCCTCAATTTGAATTTACCATACTCGCACAGATTGGTTGAGGTTTTTTTCTTGGCTAAAATCTGGCTATAGTTACCATCTGCCTTCTCATAGAATCCAAGTTGTGCATAACAGGAAGCCAACCCCAGATAGGCTGAATAAAAATTGGGATCATGTACAAGTGCTTTGCTGTAGTATAATTCAGCTTCTTTAATTCTACCCAAAAATTCCAAGCATTTAGCAAGTTCAAGATACAATCCCGAAGAAGTGGAATCTTTTCGAATTCCCGTTCTGTAAGCGTCCATTGCCCTCCGGAGATCGGCATCTTTGAAATAGTATACTTTACCAAGTCCAAGATAACTTTCAGAGTTTGTTGGTTCTTTTTGAATAGCTTCTTCGTAGCTTTTGATTGCAAGATCTAAAGAATCCTTCAGAAAGTATGCAGAGCCCAAGGCATTCAACGCCGGAACATAATCAGGGTTTGAATTCAATACCTCTTTGAAGGTCAAAATTGCATCATCAATTCTATTATCCTGGGTAAAACTGTTCCCTTTGTAAACCCTAGCTGCAAGAATATTCTCCGATATATCTTTCTTGTTACCTAATTCCTTTATAAGGGTAAATAATGCACGGTCTCTTTCTCTTAATTCATCTCTTGTATGTCCATGAAAGCCTTTTTGGTCAGCCCTTTTCTCAACAGAGACATATGCCTCCACTCCCTCTGCAAAATACTCGAATTCGTCACTCTCCCCATAACTATCCAGACACCTTTTTTCCAATAGAGCCTTCTTGAATAGCTCCCTTATCTTTTTTTTCTCCCCTTCAGTCAACGAGTAATTATGAGCCTGATGAGCAAACTCGTGTGCTACTTCACTAAATTTCATATTAATAGCATCCCAGACTGATCCTATCCCTGCAGTGGCATGCAGTCCACCATTCCCCGGTATATCATCCCACAATCGCAGATCAAAGGTCCGTGTCCCTGCTAACCATTTTCTGGTGCTATCGTCTGTCAATTTCTCATCCAGAGGCAATATGTAGAAAGTTGCCCCCGCTACTTTTAAAGCTGGGAGAAAGTTAGCCAGAGGAGCAATGGAGAAAAGGATAGACTTTTGAAAAGGCTCAGTTAAGGAAGAAAAATTGGTGAAAACGTCTTCTATCTTGTCATATTTGATAACTGGGAGTTTATCAAAATATTCTTCAATTCTATCCTTTTCGAAATTTAAATCATCTATCTTTGCTGAAAGGACTCTGAAGATACCCTTGTGTGCAGCTCCATAATCAGGATAGGTTTCCAAAAGATGCTGAAATTGTTTAAAAGACAAATCCAGTTCACCCTTCATCCAGTAGATCGAGCCTAATCCCATATGGGCAAATATATTAGTGGAGTCAGAATTGAGTACAGCTTGGTATCTTTGCTCTGCCTTAACATAATCTCCATTCTGTGATAACTCTTTAGCTTGTTTCAATTCTTTCCAGACACTGTAATTCTTAATTTTAAAATCCTCCGATTTAGGATAGTTTGAATAATCCTTATCAGTCAATCCATGCCCATAAAAATCGTGAGCTTTATAATTATATGGATCAATTTTCAAAGCGATACGAAACTCATCACCTGCCATGTTCAAATTACCCTTGTTAAAATGGATCCTCCCCAAGGCGACGTGCGCGTCCGCGTTAAAGTAATCACATTGGATTGCCATGTCCAGCACCTTTTGTGCTGAATCTATGTCATTCTCAGAGGTGAGGATTCTGCTGAGGCGGAAATACGCCATAGAGTTGGCTGGGTTTAACTGAATGGCTTTATGATACAGATTTTCTGCTTCTTGATTCAATCCCTTTTGGTATTTCACGGTAGCTAACATGGAAAAAAGCTCAGAAGAATTCGGATAAATATCCAAAACGTCGGTTAAAAGCTTCTCCGCTGAGTTTATGTCTTGTTTGAACAGGTTTACCTCTGCAAGAGCAACTCGGGTGTCCAAGTCATCCGGTTTTAGTTTTAAAATTTCCCTTAATGTACCCTCAGCTTTTCTCAATTGATAGGTTCTGGAAAGAACTCTCCCCAACACTAGTTTGGCTTCCAGGTTCTTTGGATCTTTAGAAAGTATTTCTTTTATGGTATTCTCCGTTTCCTGCCATGCGCCTTTTCTACACAGAAAATTCGCTAATCTGATTTTTGGCTCAGGCTTAGTAGGATATTTATTTATAATTTCTTTTTGAACTTGTATCAGTGAATCAAGTTGGTCGAAACTATTTATTTTGCTTACTTTTTCTTCAGAAGACTCACTAAAATGAGAGAATGCAATTGGGTTAGTTAAAGACAAAAAAAAGAAACCAAAAAAAGAGAGGAAAAGAACTCTCGTGAATTTAGGAAAAATCATACAAATATTCGTTTTTTGAATAAATTTTGCTAACTTTTTTGAAGAGCATTCACCGGCTCCCTTCTAAGTGGAGGTAAGAGCTGAAAAAATTCGCTTGAAAATCTGCTCACCACTCAATCGAGTTTTGGTCAATTCCTGATTGCATTGCTTCGTTTTCATCTGAGCTATGGCATGATACAATCGAGTGCAAGGCCTTAATCAATAAGTGAATGTTCAAAAGGACTTATGTTCAGTTCTGGCGATAATTTCGTCCTGCAAGGGTCTGCTTATATTACAGAAGTAATCACTGTAACCAGCGACCCGCACAATGAGATTCCTGTATTTCTCGGGATTTTTCTGCGCAGCACGAAGAGTATCTGTAGTGACAACATTAAATTGCATATGATGACCGCCAAGCCTAAAGTAAGTTCGCACCAGATGTGCTAAATTATCAATGCCCTTTTCTCCGTCTAACAGGTGAGGGGTAAATTTTTGGTTGAGAAGTGTTCCCCCGGTACGAATATGATCTATCTTTGCAACTGATTTAATAACGGCAGTGGGACCATTACGATCAGCCCCTTGAACAGGTGACACTCCTTCGGAAAGCGGTTCTCCTGCCTTTCTTCCATCGGGTGTGGCGCCTACGACTGACCCAAAGTAGATATGGACGGTCGTCGGTAATAAATTTATTCGGTAAGTACCTCCTTTGGTATTCTTTCTCCCATCCACAACTTCATAATAGGCCTCAAACACAGACTGCATAATGCTATCAGCATAATCATTGTCATTTCCATATTTGGGAGTCTTATTTAGAAGCATCTGTCGGATTCGCTCATAATCTTCAAAATTATGTTCAATCGCCTCTATTAATTCCTTCATTAACAAGTTCTTTTGATCAAAGATATTATACTTCACCGCTGCCATCGCATCGGTTATGTTACCGAGGCCAACTCCTTGAATATAGCTGGTATTGTAACGGGCACCACCATCATGATAATCTTTACCATTCTTAATGCAGTCATCGATTAGCAGCGATAGTAAGGGAGTTGGCATGTATCGAGCATACAGCCTCTCAATGACATTGTTACCTCTGATTTTAATATCCACGAAATATTTGAGCTGCTTCTTGTAAGCCTCGAATAGTTCCTCAAATGATTCGAATTGAGTAGGCTCACCAGTCTCTAATCCCATTTTCCCCCCGGTCCGAGGGTCGATTCCATTATGAAGTGTTATCTCAAAAATCTTAACTAGGTTGAAATATCCGGTGAGATTGTAGTTTTCCTTTCCAAAGGCACCGGATTCAACACAACCACTTGTGCCTCCGTTCCGAGCATCTTGGATGGACTTCCCCTGACGGATTAGCTCTTGAATTATCACATCTGTATTAAAAATGGACGGCTGACCAAAACCTGTTCGAACGACTTCACAAGCCCTCTTAAGGAACCTGTCAGGGCTCTTTTGGCTAAGTTGAATGCAACAATGTGGCTGTACCAACTGTAACTCCTGCAATACATCTAAAATCAAGTAACTAAGATCATTAACTCCATCGGACCCATCCTCTTTTAAGCCTCCAATCGTAATTAATACAAAGTCGTTATATGTTTCGCTTTCGCGTGCAGTCACACCGACTTTAGCAGGAGCGGGGTGATTGTTAAACTTTATCCAAAAACATTGGAGTAGCTCTCTGGCTTCTTCAGGGGTCAATCTTCCCTCTTCTAAATCTCTCTTATAAAAAGAATACAGATGTTGATCCAGTCTGCCAGGGCTGAACGCATCCCACGTATTCAACTCTGTTATAACACCCAGATGGATAAACCAGTAGGATTGCAATGCTTCCCAGAAATTCTTGGGAGCAAATGCAGGAACGCGAGAACAGATTTCTGCTATTCTTTTCAGCTCGTTTTTTCTTTTGGGATCATCTTCCATCTCAGCCAATTCTATCGCTTTGTTAGCATATCTTTTTGCGAAAGTTATCAAGGCATCTGCGCAGATCTCCATAGCTTTAAGTTCTTCTTGCCTAGGATAAGCTTCTGGATCATTAGTGTAATCCAATTCCTGGAGAGTTTTCTGGATCTGCTTTTTAAAGTCGAAAAGCCCTTTATGATATATCTTGTCATCCAAAGCGGTATGACCAGGAGCCCGCTGTTCCATAAATTCTGTAAAGATGCCACTGTGGTAAGCGTCTTTCCATTCCTTAGTCATCTCGGCAAATATCAAATCACGTAGACTCCTCCCTTTCCAGAAAGGAATAATTTCCTCTTGGTACAGCTTTTTGGTTTCTTCGTTTACAGTGTAAAAGACCTTTTCCCGCGAATTGAGAATCTCCAGCTCTTCGATAGTATGACAGCATATTTCGGGGTATGTAGGGACAGCTTTCGGACTGGGCCCCCTTTCTCCCACAATCAGCTCGCCTTTGTTTATGTAGATGGCTTTGTTTTCCATTAAGTATCTGAAGGCCAAAGCTCGGAAGACTGGAGCGAACAGCGTTTCTTTCGAGGATCCCTTATAGAATCTAGTTATTAGTTCAGCTCTCTCGCTGGTTATCGCGGGCTTTGTGTTTATACTTTGTTCTCTTAAATAGGCAACTCTTTCGTTCACGATCTTATCACCTTCCTATTTGAACTTTGAAGCCAAATCCCCTCAATCGCTCCTCTATCTCATTGACTCTTTCGTTTGATAGGGATTGTTTTTTGAGTAGGTACGGCCTTTGCAGTCTCTTATGTTTATCAATGCTTAGTTTGTTGAAGGGTAGTATATCTATCTGGGTTACGTTCTGTAAGGATGCCACAAATTCAGCTATTCTGGAAACATTCTCCTCATCATCATTTATCTCGGGTATAATTGGAACCCGAATGACTATTTGGTCATGATGTAATGAGAGCTCTCGTAAATTAGACAAGATAAGTGCATTTGACACACCGGTGAACCTTTTATGTTTATCATCATCGATCAATTTTAAATCATACAAAAACAAATCTACATTTTTACTTACATTTAGTAAAGTTCTTGTTTCTGCATAGCCGGAGGTGTCCACAACAGTATGAATCCTTTGTTCTCGGCAAGATAAAAGCAGACTATTTAAGAAATCTGGCTGCATGAGCGGTTCTCCTCCGGAAAAGGTTGCTCCCCCGCCAGACTCATCGTAGAAAATGACATCTTTTTCGATTTCTTTCATGACCTCCGACACGGTCATTTTTTTTCCGATAACTTCTCGTGCACCTGAAGGACATGCCTCGATGCAGGTACCGCAGAGAGTGCATTTATCTCTGCTTGTTATTATAATGCCCTCTAAATGCGATATGGCAACGTTGGGACAGACTTTCTCACATGTAAGGCAGCTTATGCACCTGTCTGCCCAAAACATAATCTCAGTACTAATATCCCGGCCTTCTGGATTCTGACACCACCAACAAGTTAGCGGGCATCCTTTGAAAAAGACCGTTATACGAATACCCGGACCATCATGTAGTGCGAATCTCTCAATATCAAAGATAATTCCCGTTATTGATGATTTTTCTTTAATTGATTCTATTAGATGAGCATTTATTACTTTGCTATTTGCCAAAAAATTCTCCTATCGTAATTTAGCCTTGATCCATTGTTTTACCTAATTAACGCCATCTTCCTTGCCAATTTGAACCCTTCAGATGTCTCCATTAAGTAGAAGTAAACCCCACTGGAAACCTCTTTTCCTTTCCCATCAGTCCCATCCCAAAAGGCGGAGTGATACCCTTGAGTCTGGTACTGGTCTACGAGTTTTTTTACTTTCCTCCCTAACAAGTCATAAACACTAAGAGACACTTCGGTTTTAACTGGCAGATAATATCTAATTACTGTTCTTGAGTTGAAAGGATTAGGATAATTTGAATAAAGAAAAAACGAGGTAGGTAAAAGCTTATCGGACTCATCCTCCTCAACATCAGTAGGAATAGCATGCACCTGCCACTCTAGGTAATCCACCATCGAATAATCAGGATCATTCAGAACCAAATCTGTAGAATCGAAAACCACTGCCCACACCCGATACAAACCGGTGTCGCCTGGACTAAAGATGAAGCTATCACAGGCTACTCCTCCCTGTGGAATCTGATTTACATACCAATAGGTCTTCAGCCTATGTGATAATGGGGTTAAAGGATTAACGTAAAAGAGCTCAGATTTACCAATCTGTATTATAGGATTACTGAGAGGCGAATAAGTGTCAAAAGAGAGTACCCTGGTATTCACGGATTTAGCTAATTGCTCTCTACATACTACACAAAATCTATCCTGAAGACCGTTCATATTGCACTCGTTATAAGTGGGACGAAAATAGTTGAGCCAGGAACAACCTCTAAACGCCGCAATACCTGGTGAGCCAGTGTCTTTCCATACTTGCCATTTAGGACTTAAAGAATCAGTATCACAATTACATCCGGACACAGAGCCCGCTTGGCTACTGTAAAGATATTCGTCTAAGAGAAAACCAAAACTATGCCCAAACTCATGGTTGAACACATGTTTCCCCCAATAGGGGAATCCATTATAAGATACAGCAATGTCCCCGCCTGAGCCGCCATATACGGGATCATTGACCAAAACACAGAGCTTATCATAGTAAGGAGTAGCTGTCGAGGCTATGGCATAAATAGTGTCCCAATCGCAACAGACTAAACGAGCAACTCCAGAGCAATAATAATAACAACCCAGAGCGGTATTCTTGGGACTCCCCAGATGATCTATGCCACTTTCCTGAGAGATCACTTTGATTATGTGCACATTGAAATAGGGACTGTATTCAGTATAGGGTGAGATCTTAGTAAAAAGATAGTTTATCATAGTGTCGACATCAGCTTTGAACTTTGCTGTATCATTGACAGTATAACCGTCACCTATGAAAACTAAGTCTATCCTGTTGCCTGGATCACCATTGTAAACTAAGGTTTGTGTCTCCCATTGAGGAACTGCGGGGCGAAGCCGAATCCTTGACATCAAATCAGAGATATGAGTCTCCCAAGCTATAGTTCCGTCCGGAGAAACGACCTGAATTGTATTTGCATCTCGAAGCAAGGGAATACTTAATTTAATAAATGCCTTATCCACTAACACAGTGCCACCAGAAAGCTTCCCAGTTGAAGAATCGAAATCATCATAGAAATGGATTCTTGGGTCACGGAAACTTTGAACGTAGATGGGTTCGCCATGTTCATCCGAAACTACTAGTTGGCACCATTCTCCTTTAAGCTTAAAGGACTTTTTCGAAATAGTTCCAGGATGGATAATGACTTCCTTCAAGGTGGCTTTGCTCCCTTCAAAAAGAAGAGTTAGATCGATGATTTTTGCATCTTTTTGTTCAGATACTGTCTCAGGTCTAAGTCCTAAGATGGAATTTTCAGCGTTAAAACCATTCACCCCAAGATAAAGGAGCAAAACAAGTAATAAAAAAATGGCCTTTCCGGAGAATTTTAACTTTTTGATAGCCTTTGAAACTTTCATACAAACTGATCTTTCTCTAATAATCTCGATTGATTCTCAATTCTCTGCCCACCAACATACGAGCATCAATGGATTTAAGTTTGGTCATACAACCATCTTCTCTAACACACCGGCGGAGCTGGACCTCCTTTGAGCAAATAATTAGCCAAATAGATCACATCAGCTAAATTAATTCCCCCTACACAATCAATGTTCCCGGCTTCCAGAGGAACTGGAGAAGGACCTCCTTTTAGTAAATAGTTTGCCAAATAGAGCACATCTGATAATTCAATTTTACCGTCTCCGTTGACATCTCCACAGATATAAGGGATTACATGAACATTCCAACTTAATACGTCAACCAAATAGTCGTCTGGGTCAGACAAAACCAAGTTTGTTGAATCCATTACCGCCACCTTTGCTTCGAAAGATCCCGTATCATTACTCACAAAAATGAAGCTGTCCCCTGTTCCTCCTTCCTTTGGAATATTATCTACATACCATTGAACCTTTAAATCGTGGGTAGAAGGAACCATTTTTTCGATCCAGAAAACCAGGGAGGCACTTCTTGGAATCTCAGGATCCCCTATAGGGAAATAATTGTCAAAGGATAAGGTCCTCCAGTTTATGGACTTTGTCAACTGCTCTCGACAAACTACACAGAAGCGATCTTGTAAGCCATTCATTGTGCACTCATTATTAGTGGGCCGAAAGTAGTTCAACCAAGAACAACCTCTGAATGCACCAACTCCAGGGGAACCAATATCTCTCCAGCCTTGCCATTTGGGATGTAAAGAGTCAGTGTCACAATTACATCCATTTACACTCCCCGACTGATTGCCATAAAGATACTCATCCAAAAGATAACCAAAACTATGCCCGAACTCATGATCTAAGACTTGCCTTCCCCAATAAGGATATCCATTGTAAGCTATGGCATAGTTACCCCCAGAACCACCATATGCTTGGTCGTTCACCAATAGTAATATTTTGTCCCAATATGGTATAGCAGATGAAGCTGTACTATAGACAGCATTATCGTTGGCGCATATAAGCCTTGCAATGCCTCCACAGTTGTAATAGGCTCCAAGAGCGGTATTTTTGTAGATAGGTGGATTAGCCTCTGGGTGATCTGCTCCGCTTTCAGCAGAAATCACCTTAACCATATGTACATTAAAATAAGACTGATATTCACTATAAGGAGATATACTAAAAAGATAATTTATGTTTCTAATCACGTCAGTTCTAAACCTACTAGTATCATTTACTGTATATCCATCTCCCAAAAAGACCAGATCAATCCTGTTTTCTGGATCTCCATTATAGATTATGGTCTCGGAGTCCCATAGGGATATAAGGGCTTCTCTGATAGTCTTTTTCAATAGATCAGCTCCGTTTGCTTGCCAGGCAACCTTGCCTTGCGGATCAACTATTACTATTTCCTGGTCCTCTTTCGGAATGGGAATCCTCAATACAAAATAGACTTGATCTTTTAGGATAAATCCTCCACTCAACTTCAGGGTTAAGGAATCAAGGTCATCATAAAAACATATTCTGGGGTCGAAGAAAGGAGAGGAGTAAAGCAGTTCTCCATCTAAGTCTCTAAGCTCTATGTTATACCATCCGTTCTTATTTTTTCCTATTTTGCTTGGCAGATATCCATCCCGAATTGTAACTTTTTCAACTGAAATTGCACCATGATCATAAAACAGCTCCAACTCGAGATGTTTCGCATTTTGATGTTCTATGACTTTTATGGCACGAGCTGTTATTTGACCAACGCTTTTGTTATCCAAGTCCGGCAGAAATAAAGAGAAAAGGAGAAGGATGAAAAGTATCTTTAGAAATCTGTTTAAAAGTCTCATAAGTTGGACCTCACATTCTAAGATCAAGTTTCAATCTAAGATCCTTTCCGTAATTAGTTTTAACGGAATTGCACCAAAGCTTAAAAGCTTATCATGAAACTCAAGCAAACTAAAATCTCCCTTTACCTTTTGCATATATGCTTCTTTAATTTTTCCTATTTCCAGCATTCCTATAAGATAGGTGAGTGGTTGTGTCGGAGTGAGCGTATACCTTTTAACCTCTGCTTCAGCATGAGCTCTTTCCATCTTTACCCTACTTACCAGAAAATCGACCGCATCCTCAAAGCTCATTTTTTTGGTATGAAGCCCGACATCTATTACAACCCTTGCGGCTCTCCAAAGCATCATGCGTAATTGGGAAATCCTGGTCTGAAGATCAGGATAAAATCCCTGTTCATTCATCATCTCCTCACAATATAAAGCCCACCCCTCTATCAAAAAATCATTCCGGTAGATTCTCCTGATCTTACTTGGAAGCCTGTGCGCTATTGAAAACTGTAAATGATGACCGGGATAACATTCATGCAATGCTACCACCCTTACCCAGTAAATGTTATAGCCCCTCAAAAACTCCTCTTCTTCCTGAGGAGAAAGTTTTGGATCTACCGGGGTAACCATGTAAAACCCGGCTTCATCTGGATTAAAAGGGGTGGCTGGATAATATCCACCGAATGACATAGTCTTGCGGAAAAGAACCGGTGTGTCAATCACATCAATTTTTTCTCCAAGAGGAATGGTGACCAAATTCTTCTCTTTAATAAACTCTTTAGCTTTTTCCATCTCCTTCCGGCAAACTTGTTTCAAATTATCTTTTGTGGGATGTTTTTCTTTCATTTCCTCAACAATCTGGTACCAGTTCTTGCCGCGGTTAATTCTTCTCGCCAGATTTTCCATCTTTTCCTCGGTAGAAAGTAACATTTCTTCACCGATTTTTTCTAATTCCTCCAGGGGGTAATCTAACATATACCAATGCTTAAGGTAATAATTAAACCATTCTTGGCCTAAGGCAAAATCGCCAAAAGAATTTGGCGCAAGCTTTTCTTCTAAAAAGCTCTTATAGGATTGGAGTGAACTCATTCCCTCTTGGTAGGCTTTGCTCAATTCTTTCTCTAATTCTGGAATCATTGTCCCAAATTCAGAGATCATATGTTCCAAGAAATAAATTGCTCCCTTGCAATTTTCTATCGCCAGGAGGGTCCAGATTTTTGGAGGGTTTTCTAAGTTTCGTTTAGCACCATCTAAATAACTTGGAAAACCCCTTAATCTTTTGGAAACATTTACTAATCTTTCCTCCAAAGATGCAAAATCCCTTAAAAGTAACGAGGAAATTCCTTCTATTGGAATATAAAAGGAAGGATTTCTTTGGTAAAATCTCAGATGTTCAAGTTCAATTATCGAAAATTCAATAAGCTTATTCAATAACTTTTGGTCTAACTGGTCTTCGTGGTCTAAAGAGCTATGGTCGATTTTTTCGATAAGCTCTTGGGAAAATTCTTTCAACTTCTTTATTCTTTGGATATAAAACTCCCTGTTTGTCTCTCCAAGTAAATGGTCATACTTATGGATACCATTAAGGGTAGCCTCGATTGGAAAAGACTCCCAATAATCCTCCAGATACCTATCCACTAAATTTTGAAATTTATCTTTCTCTTTAAGATTTTGTCCCATCATACTTCAGTCACTTTCTCAAAGAGCCGAAAAGCACCCTTCTCACTAAATTAATAAGCACCAATGAAAAAACTCGGCTAATTTTCTTTCTAATAGCATGGTAAATTTCGTTGGCTACTTGATTAAAATCATTTTTTTCACATCAGTAAACCTATCAGTCTCCATTCAATAGAAATAAATTCCACTGGCAACCTCAGCTCCAGCTTGATTTTTACCATCTCAGATAACCTCCTTCACACCCACTTCAGCCCTTTCATCAGCCAGAGTCCTCACCTTCTGACCTAAAATATTATAAATCTCAATCTTCACCCAGCTATCATGGGACAAGGAAAATGTAATCACTGTACTGGGATTAAATGGATTAGGATAGTTCTGGGATAAAGAGAAATCCCTGAGAACTGTTATCTCTTTTATCACATCTCTCATATCAGATTTGTTGCTAAAGTTAATCCCCGAAGTATCTCTCAATAAAGGATTGAAATCATAGAATCCTACAGTGGAATCCCTGAAAACAATCCACCTGCCACCTTTTCCTACCACAAAGGAATAATTCCCTGAACCATCAGTCGAGCCCCTCTTCTTCCTATCACCGGAAACAAAAACTGAAGCAGGTAGAGTGGCACCACTTACCTTGCCCGAGATAGTTTGGGGATAACCTATTGCACCGGGCACAAAAACCGGCAAAAAACGTCTTGCATTATAGCCTACAAACCCAAGCTCTGTTCCAGTAGGGGGAGGGAAATAGGTGCAGGTGTCCAGAACTATGCTTTTAGTCGTATCAAAGGCGTAATACGGTTTCCCAGTATGAAACCAGATCTTACACAAAACAGCACGATTAGGAGGAAGGCTGTCAGTAAACCAGACGGTTCCAAACAAGAGTGTCTTGGCAGTATCACCTGAAGTTGAGTTATGCTTATTAAAACTACTTATATCCGGTGTAGGTACCCAACTCTCGTACTTCACGGAGTCAGCGAAGATATCGGTGTTTCTGGCATGATAGAAAGTCAAAGGAATTGAAAAACCCAGAAGGCCCTCATCTGTGTAGATACTACATTTGACAGCAAAGGATTTTCCAAGCGACCCGAACATTGTTTGGTTCATATTTATCCGCTGGATCCATAGAGTATCTCGGTTGCCCGGGTCCTGAGCTCCCACTGAACCTATCCCGATAAAAATAAAAACCAGGATTCCACCTAAGATTAATATCTTCTTTTTCATCTCTTACCTTTCTTTATTGGTCACTACTCTTTATACATCTCATTTTTCAAATGGAATATTTTATCTTCATCTAAGCAACCAACTTGGATAACAAGAAAATCTTTTATTGTTATAGAGCCAAAGGTCATTTGATGCTATTTTAAAAACAACATCCTCTTTGTTTCCTTAAATGCACCGGCTTCCATTCTATAAAAAAATATACTGGAGGCTACAACATTTCCCTGGTCATCTTTCCCATCCCACTCAATAAAATGGGTTCCCTGGGTCATCGCCTCATCAACTAAAGTTCTGACCTTCTGACCTAATAGGTTATAAATCTCCAACCTCACCTTTTGGGCTTGAGGTAGTATAAAAGCGAAATCGGTAGATGAGTTAAAAGGATTAGGATAGTTCTGAGAAAGGGAAAAGCCCTCAGTTTCCTCACTTGATCTATCTTCTTCCACAGAGGTTCCGGCCAGATTCACAACCACGAAATTGTCAAAGGATAGGGTATCTTTAGACAACCACCATCCGCCCACATAGACCCCGGGCCACAAAACGCCAGTTGTAAAAGCTGAATCATACTCCAAATCCCATGTGCTCGGTTCAAAAGGTCCAGTCCAAACTTTCACTCTGATGGTATCGACCATTACCTGAACACAGACCTTCAGGTTTGCACCTTTTTGAATTTTGGACAAGCCAGTCACCCATTTTATGTATTGTCCCGGAGCTGGGATGACTGCCTTCAGCAAGTATATAGCCCCATTAGTTGGATAGAAATCCACCAGCCATTGAACGATGCCATCATCTTTGATGTTTATCACGCTGGCTGGAGTACCTGTGCCCCACATCTTAGTGCTATAGTAGACAGCATACTTGTTTCCTTGTCTTTGGTGCGCCGGGTCACCAACAGTATAAATCCATGCATCGTAGTATGGAAGGCCGGCTGTTACAAAAACCAATTCGTTACTAATTACCTGTGCGGTTCCACTGGTGACTTCCCAAGTCCAGTTGGTATCATAATTCCCATCTGAAAAATTGTCACTCCATAATGTTTCAACTACTACAGGACTAAACCAAGGGTCCTGAGCATAGAGATGTGTGGCAAAGCCTAAACCTAAGAATAGAACGAACAAACCAAAAAAAAATTGTTTTTTCATTGATATCTCCCCTAATTTTTGTTGTAGTTTATTTAGTCAAACGAAATTTTGACAAGAGGTAGTGCGTGAATACTGTCGAATTCCAGTCGATTCAGGTTCTTCAAACCAGGTCGGGGCACACTCCTGATTTATGGAAATAAAGAGCCTACTCTACTATCCAGATCAGTCACGCACTACCTCTTTAACCAAATGTTACTCTAACTTCCTTGTAACCTTCCTTACTCGTCTCTACCTTCCGCTCGGGCACTCAGTCAGAGGAAATCCGGGAAAGCCAAGTACATATTTAGCTAACCAAATAACGTCGCCCAAAGTGGGATTGGTATTACTGCCATCTACATCTCCAGCTGGATAATCGCAGTATGGGGACCCGTATACCACAAGATCATCGACCGTTACCGAATCAATGTAATATCCACCAATTTGGACGCCTCTCCATACATTCTTGTAACCGCCTGGGACGGTAGCGCGGGTAAAGAATAACTGCCAGTCCGGCTCTGAGGTGCCCGGCTTCCAAGCCTTTGCAGTGATTATGTCTCCAGACACTGCTACTTTCGCATTGAAGAATGAATCGACCTGTACCGCAGGACTTGCTCCCCAAGCTAACCAACTTGCCGAATACCCTTCCAGTAGCCATAGGTTGCCTCCATAAGAGCAATCAAAGTAAATTTGATAGCTTTTAGTCCCGGGGACATCCACTTTGGCGAAAACTTGGAAATTTTCCCAACCAGTGGTTCCTGAAGCTTTTGCTTTGCAGGAAAGGAGGTAGTTTTCACCATCAGTCCAACCATTGCCAAAGGAGTAAGCTATAACTCCGGTTCCAGAGACACTGGTTTTAATCACAAACTGCCCACTTGAAGCATCCCCTGTGGTTGTTCCGTACCAGTCCACGAGATTCCACTGGTAATTAGAGGTGAAATCTCCATCGTTGAAGTTATCATACCATAAGGTATCTGTTCGTAAGGTATCCGCCAACTGAGCAAAAAGATTAGCTGAGGGAAATAAAGACATCGCTGCCATCAAAAGGCATAGAAATAGTAATTTTTTCATCTTTTTTCACTTCCTTTCTTTTTTTGATGATACCAAAAATCTTTCATTTCTGACTGTAACTGAAAAGCTTCTCGATAACGACAGTTTTTTATCAGCCATCATCCCCTCAATGGCGCGTTGGCCATCACCTCCTCAGGGAAAAACTGAGTTCCTGGGTTTTTAAGTTGTCAAAACTTGGTAAGCGGCCCTTCACCTCCTTTCGTGTCCCCTCATAAAGGTTAAAAAGCTATACCTAGGGAAAAAGCATCCGCATTGTCAAAAACTCCAAAATCTGAATAGGCATAGTCAATTTTAAAGTATAATGCACCTATCCTCTTCTTAATTCCGAATCCTAAAGACAAACCTTCCTCATCATAGTTAAATTTGTACCCAACTCGCAGAGCTAAAATATCCTTATACCAGTTTTCCCAACCCAAATGAATTCTTTCTGAATAGTCATTGGGATGAAGAGCGTCAAATGCTACCTTTGATTTAAACTCTTTCCCCTCCAAGATATCATAGGTTATACCAATCACGAACTTAAGCGGAAGTGCAAACCTATCAAACCCTCTCTTCTCAAAAAGCATGGTATTTGTCCCGGGAACCACCTCTGTGTTAAAATAGGTTCCTTCGAAACGAAGGTCTTGGCCAAAATTGGTTATTGCCATAGATATAGTCAGACTTTTAAGCCCGGTCTGATATTGAGTTCCCACATCCACTCCAAACCCCCGGGCGTGCTGGGTATAAATTTGCTCATCAATGTATTTGACTGTAAGTCCGAAGCTGAACTTATCAGTTAAGCTTCTAGCATAAGACAAACCAATTGCCAAATCGCGATAGGTAAAGGTTTCACCTGTTCCTTCCTGCTTTTGGGTCGTTGTTACATCCATATCCTCTGTACCTAACATAATTGCCGACAATGCAAAAACGCCAACATTGGAAAAGTTCTGAGCATAAGCAAAGGACTCGTGATTGACGTCCGCTATCCAGGAAAGATGGGAAAAACTTAAATCCTTGCTTTCAATATTAGCTAAGCCTGCTGGATTCCAGAATACAGCCTGGGCATCATCAGCAACTCCAATGAAAGCACCGCCCATCCCCCTAGCTCGGGCGCCAACTCCCAACTTCAAAAATTGGGCTCCTGAGGTGCCAACTTTATCTTTGATAGTGGTGGCTGAACTTAGTTGAAAGATCATCAAAAGAAAAATACAGATGAAAAATAACTTTGTCCTCATTTTATATCCTCTTCTTTTCATTTTTCACCCTTTATAACTGCGAATTTGCCCATCTTTGTGTCCCCGGATTCTGAGACCACCCTAAAGAGATACAGCCCGGAGGCCATCGATTGGTTATTTTGGGTCACAAGGTCCCAGCTTTCATCTCCCGTAGGGTTCACATCAGGCGTCGGGTCTCCCTCCACGTTGTGATAGACTATGTCTATAAGGTCTCCTGAGAGAGTATATATATAGATTTTGCATTTTGCAGGTAGATGGCTAAATAGAATCTTATTTTCATAATCTTGCAACTCCCAAGTAGCATTTCCAATATATGGATTAGGGACCACCACGATCTTGCCCAACTCTTTTTCAGGATAAGTTGATGCTTCTAACCCCTTCAGGGTCTTGGAGCAAGCCGCCCATAAGGAACTCTCGTTCCCCAATGTATCATAAGCTGTGATTCCATAGAAATTCTTGTATCCGACCTGAGCTCTATCCACGTATTCGCGGACACAAGGTTTGGGGTCCTCAAAGATTAGTCTCCACGGTCCAACAAATGAAAGATCGCTTTTGTAAAGCCTATATCCCGCAAAATCTCCTTCCTTTTCAGCTTCGTCACCCATCCAAGTAACAGTGATCTCAGATCCCCTAACTACCCCTGACAATGAAGGAGGAAAAGGTGGAATCCTCTCCTCCGGAACAATGAAATCGTTAGCTAAGAGTGATTTTGCATTAGTTAAGTTCCCAAATATTTCCCCTCCTTTTCCATAAACATAACAGATGGTGAATTCGATGTCCCCACCAGCCTTTAGGGTATAGGGACCTACTCCAGAAAAAAGGTCCCATACACCAGGGGAGGTCTGCACGTTGCCGTACACCCTTTCTCTAATCCTGTTGTAAAGGGTCAGCCTGGAATTAGGTATGTTATCCCATCTGAAATAGTGCAAGCTGGTCCAGATTTGTCTCTCCGTCTCAATAGCGTCAGAGCTGCTACCAGCAGGAGGGGCTTTTAAAAGAGCTTGTCCAACCCAGTAAGGTGAGAGACCACCATCACCGTCATCATCGCGCATGTAAGTCAAGCCGGTGGCAGTATCAAAAGCAACAATATCATCCAAATTTCTATTTTCAACTGTTTTCTCTCCACATTCTGCCGGCATACTGGAAGCCAACCAGAAATCAGTTATATCAGAGGTTCCAGTATTAGTAAATTTATATTGAACCATGACAAAATCATCGTAATCTTCAATCCCCCACGCCCTGATTTTTGTGTTCAGATTGACATCCCAAGGATTACCACCAAAACTTGCAGTCGCTTCCCAAAAAACATAACTGCCTTTGGACTCAACGGTATCCCAATTCTCGTGTAGAGTATCATGCTGCCATAGATAGAAAGTAGGCGCTCCACTACCAGATGCGGTATTCGCCCCCAAGTCAAGAATTATGCTATCCTGAGTTGCGGCGTTACCAGAGAGTATCAGACTGAACAAGGTGACATAATAATCCTCACTTCCCCCAGGATAATCCATATACCCTAAAAAACCATAATTAGTAACATAGGGATACGCATCTGTCCCGATCCAGAGTTTTCCAATTTGTATTTTGGAATCTTCAGCTAACGGCAACGCAGGCTTAGCATATTGAGCCAAGGAGAGCGAAATCCAAAGTGGTAACATGATGATTGCATTCACTATGATCAACGCAACCAAGCTCTGGATTCTTATTTTCTTTTCCATCTCTTATTACTCCATTTTAGAAAGATTAAAAGTAAATCTCGAAGCCTCCTCTTAATTGTCGATGGCTTCCATACACCAAGGGATTATTTAGGGGTCCTCCCCATTCTCCGGGATGTTCTTCTATGTATTGTATTATAGGAACATATGTGCTTTCCTCATTGAAACGAGTCACGTTTTTCTTATTAAATAAATTGGTAACTTGCACATATAGATTCACATGATGTTTGTTCAATAGTCTAAAGGTCTTGTTTACCTTCATATCCACGGCTAGCGTATAAGGAAGCCTCCTATCATTATATTCCCATTGGACAGATGTCTGTGGGCCGGTGTAAGGCAAACCTGATGCATAGTCGACCAAAAGATTTATACCATAATTCCAGGGAACCCGATAATCAATATTGGCAACAATTTTGTGGCGCAAGTCCCAGTCCAAAGAGTAATACTTAGTTGGCGGAAGAGTCTGATTGCTACGGAGTAACATACCTTCTCTTGGGTCAGAAGATTTCCCTTTGGCGAGCATATAGGTATAGGTTATTGTTCCTGATAAGCGGTCTGTATTTGAAGGCCTTTTACGGATGCTAAATTCTAATCCCTTTACGTTTCCCCAATCCTCGTTTACGTAAGTTTGTATCCCAACAGGTGCATCGACCAAATCATCCTCTGGAGTCTCTGGATCATCATAGGGTTTTTTGGGGTCTGCGGGATCTGCGAAGTTTCGTATATTAGATAAGTTATCGATATCCTTGTAGAAAGCCGTGACATTGATTGCTAGATCCTTAGTAAAAGCATGAGCAATTCCTACTTCATAGGAGATGGTTTTCTCAGCATCTAAATCAGGATTTCCAACTAAGTACCACCAATCGTAGGTGTAATTCTGATTGTAATAGAGATAGTAAAAAGGAGGCATCTGGAAGAAATGACCATAGCTAAAGTGAAGAACATCTCTTTCCGTTACAGGATGAGATACTCCCAGCCTGGGACTAATATGATATTTAATTGAGCATTTTTTTAGATTTCTTAAAACTGGAATGTCAAAATTGGGCCCACCGTAGGTCCACGGTCCAGCCGCCCCTCCTGTATCGGGAGGATAATGAATAGTATCATTCCCGGGATAGAATGCTCTCCATATATCCTTTGGCTTGGAAGCAGCAGGATCAAAAGCGTCCACTCTGACTCCTACATTCATAATCATCCCACCGTACTCCATTTTATCTTGCAAATAAATCCCATATTGCTTTGGTCTGACAGGATGGAGACCCAACCACGCCGGAACCTTCTCCCTTTTGATCCTCCCATTCTCAATGACCGGCTGTCTATTTCCGTAGTAAAAAGTATAAGGAGCTCCATAAACACCGTAAACTAGGAAGTAGTTCAAATCGTGAATTGTTACTTCAAATCCGGTCTTCACTGTATGATTCTTTCCTAAGCTCTTGGTAAGGCTACCTTTACCAGTATAACTTATTGAAAGATAGTCATAGAAAGTAGTGTAGTCCGAATTGGTCTCGAGATACTCAGGTCTTATTGAAATGTTGTTGATAGCATAAGAACTTCCCCAAGTATCGGAAGGTTCAGTCGCATCAATGGTGTTCCAGTCTTCATTATATCTTATATCCCACCATTTATCAAGTTGATGCTCATTTAGATGCCTCCAATAATAGCCAAGACTTAAATCATAAAATGTATTTTTGGTTAAGAAATGAGTAAAACTCAAAGTATATTGTTGGGTGATAGTCTTCTGGTGAGGGAAGGTCCAAGGACGTAGCTTATAATCAATAACATATCTGGTAAGCTTGTTAAGATTATAAAGGGCTCCGAAGCTAAGCTTTATGTTCGGGCTGATATTATAGTTGATTTTAGTATTATATGCACGGATTTCCACCGGTTGATCTACTCTTCTTATACCAGGATAACCATCATCTGCTTGAACTACCTCACCTGAGAGAAAAAATCTCAGCTTCTTATAAAAAGGAGCAGTTCCACCTAGATTGCCTATGTATCTTTGATAACCGGTTTCATATTTCTTGGGTCCTCCAGGAACCTCTAACTGCGACTCAAAACTACCCTCAAATTTTTCTCCTCCCTCCTTAGTTACAATATTAACCACCCCGGACTGAGCATTGCCATACTCTGCATTAAACCCACCACTTAGGATCGAAACCTCAGCAATGGCTGCGTTAGTCACAGTTGCTCCAGGATAACCCACCTGTACATCCTGAATGGAAAGACCATCCACTTGATATATCGTCTCGCTTACTCTACCACCGCGGATATGGGTTCCGCGGAAATCCGTGGTCACCCCTGCAGAGAGAGCCACCACCTGAGCGTAACTGTTCACCGGCATAGTCTTGATCTCCTCTGCATCGACAATTCTAGAGGTAGTGGTAACATCTTTTTGAATAATCGGTCGCTCGGCAATTACAGTTATTACTTGTTCAAGTTCAACAGCTGTTGGCTTTAACTTTGCATCAACAGTAGTGGTCAGATCTGCCCTTACAGCTACATTGGTCACCTTCACCGTTGCGTACCCCATAATAGAGATCTTCAAAGTGTAAACACCTACAGGAACATTTAAAATAGAATAGTAGCCACTCTTGTCGGTTGCAGCACCCAAATTAGTTCCCTCTACTAGAATTGTCACTCCAGGGAGAGATTCTCCAGTTATCTCTTCTGTTATAACCCCAGCAATTTTCCCTGTGACTCCACCAAAAAGACTGGGTGAAAGTAGAAGAACTATGAATAATATGAATAAACAATATCGATAAAACCTTATTATTTGCATTAGTATCTCCTTTCTCAAATTTCTATATTCAAATGAGGAATATCCATTGCGGTTAAATTGTTATTCTCTGGAAATTCTTTAACTGTCCTTGCATTTTCCATTTTTTTAAGCTTTATTTTAAAATTCACATACCAAGCAAAATCTCATATTGCGGAAGGTGGCGTATTTATACATATTATTTCAGCAGTTGTGTCACCGACATTGAATATATTGTGTGGTACGGTCGACTTAAAACATATGCTGTCACCTTCTTCTAAAAAGTAGCTCTCTTCCCCAATTTGTATTTTAACCTTCCCTTTTTGAATCAGAAGGCATTCTTCTCCTTCGTGAGAATACATTCTATCGCGGCCCACCCCAGGTGCAAGCTCAAGGCTTAAAACCATCAACTTCCCATCGGTGATACCGGTGGTTATCATTTTGTACACAACGTTCAGCTCTCTGGAGATAAATTCTGCCCGCTCTGATTTTCTTGTCAGATCTAAGTATTTAGGTTTACGATGATCTAAGAGAAGAGAAGGATTCACATCCAATGTATCAGCTATCCTGATTAAGGTCTTGATAGAAGGGATTTTTTTACCTGTCTCAATTTCAGACAGTAAGGAGTTGGAAATTCCGGAAAGGCCAGATAAGTGTTTAATTTTCATGCCCCTTTGCTTTCTAAGGGTTTTTATTTGTTCACCTATAAAGAAGTCCGACTTCATTGAAATCTCCTTTTTTCGCTTTTAGCAAACTAATTCGCTATTTGCGAATACCTTTGCGCCCGGTAAATGCATCTTAGGACTTAAGCGTGAGCAAATATCCAAAGAAGCTGCGCCTGTAAAGATAAATGATTCCGAGTTCTCGAAGCTGATGCGCCTCATATTCTCAACAGGTTACCGGTTTTGTTTGTGAAAAAATTCACTTTATCTTTTGCAACTTCAAATGCTTCTCCGACCCAAAGTCAAAAAAACTTTAGTCGAAGCAGAACTAACCTACTTCGCTATATGTAATATAATTCACTAATAGCTTTTTGTCAAGCCCAAAAATGAGCTAATGCTGAAAAATAAACTATGAGAGTTTGGAAGCCTATTACTCACAACTGTGTCACTTCGAACGCAAGTCCTTTTCTGTCTTGATATTATGGTTCTTCTTTGATCCTGTTAGCTTCTGCCTTTTAGTTGTGATTTCACTTTCATATTCATATATCCACCTTCTATGGTCATAAAAGAGAATTCTATTATCTTCCGGCCAGCTTTTGAAAGGAAGCTGACCTGTTGAATTTGAAAGAGTGGTTGTTAAATCTTGTAGTCAGGCTTTTGAGAAAACTTCCAGATAATTTTGTGCCAACTTTGTGCCATATTCAAGTCAAAACAACCCGAAATAGCTATTTTCGTTTTGGTTTGGATGATTTCGATTTCTTTCGTTTAAGCTCTTGTTGTTTAGAGGCTTGATTGGGGTGGGACTTGGATGAAAAAAGCGTCCCCAACGAGATTTGAACTCGTGTCGCCGCCGTGAAAGGGCGGAACCAACAACTGCGAAAAGCGAGGTCGAAAGGTAAATGACGGGAAAAGGGTTGGCTTTGTTTAGCAAAATCAGTTTTCACCTGAAACCTCAACACTAATCGGTGGAGGAACAAACTCCCCTTTTCTCTGCCTTTGCAATCGTTCCAGTTGGTTCATTGCCCGATATAATTGTCTCTCTATCATAGTCTCATAGCGCAAGATTTTGTCTACAGCTTCTTTGGAAGGCAGGCTGAGACTGGCGATTTTGGCTTCCAATTCAAGGTTCTCGTTTTCTTCAATAATCTCCTTTAAGTTCTCCATCTTCCCTTTCTCATCGTCAATCAGCTTCAAGATCATCTTTTTGCATTGTTCGGGAGCTGGAGTATCACCATAGTTTTCAGGATCTTGTTTAGCTTTCTCTGGTCCCTCAGTTGCCATATTGCTAAAGAAAAAACACCAGTAAGCAAGGCTGTTCTCTTCTCCTCCAAAGTTCAGAGCAAGTTTCTTGAAGCCATCTTCAGAAAGATGCCCCGCTTCTTCAACGCTCTTTTTAACTTCATCTAATACATCGATAAGGTATTGTAGTCCCATAGAGTTCTTCATGAGGTTATCTTTATGTTGATTAAGGAACAAGAATTTCTTTTCAAAGTTGACCTGCTCCGCACGCTGGAAGAGTTCCCTCCAACTGACACTATCCAGCTCCTTGCGTATCTCTCCGGCTTCGCACCTGAGCACCCGCCTGAGCCTCCAGTAACAGATAACAATCTTCTCAACCAGCATCTCTTCGAGGATACCTCTGGCTGAAGATCTTCCCTGAGTTCCGATAGCAAAACCTTAAATTCTGCTTTACTCTCTTTGCCGTCTCCGGCTTTGATGGTAATTTCTTTGGATAGAAGTCCGTGCTTAAGTGCATTCCATCTGATAATACTTTTGCCCTCAAGTGTTTTTGGGCCGGTAGATTTCAGGGCGTTCTTTCTATTAGCTTCGGTCTTGACCAAGGTTGTAGTTTTATTATTTTCCATTCGTATAACCCTCCTTTATGTAAGTTCGAAAGTTTTCATATAGTTGATGGATTTTCTTTCAAGGTGTAAAAATTTTTGACACCGTGTGCGTGTTGGTGGTCGGACTCAAGTCATATTTAACTGGAAACTCCAGCAGAATTTCTCAGAGGCTAATCTAGTCATAAAGCAAAAGGGGTGGGGGCGGGCTATCCCGCACCCCTGTTTCAATTTTGTTTTAATTGGGCTGGATCATTATGGGCTCAAGGTATTGAATAGTGAGGCACCCTTCTACAGGGTGCCTCACTTTACCTGTGCCAAATTTGTGCCAAGTGGAGTTAGGTTTTCTTGGATTATCTTAGGTTATCGTGGGTTCACTGAAAAACCCTAAGTATTTGTAACATCAAGGAAAAGCCTATAAAATCAAATAGCGGGGGTTGGATTTGAACCAACGACCTTCGGGTTATGAGCTTTCTCAAGCGATTTTCATAACTTGTTACGAGATGGGCTATTACAAAGACAGATAAAGAGTTGTCAACTTTGTGATAGCCCATCATGACCCACGAAGACCCAAGAAAACACAAGTCCAATTGAAACAAAATTGAAACAGGGGGGCACCAGAATTGCACTCGGGAATTGTGGAATGAAACCCCATATAGAGTATTTTTTTATTAAAGAACGAAAGGGGAGGAACACCCACCATTAATAACCAACTCCAAAGGACAAATAGTCTTGACAAAACAACCAAAATAACAATTATGGAAAGTGAAAACAAAAATAGCAATTCAAACAGCTTAGACGGGTGCAGAAAGACAAAAAACGCCTTTACATAATATCCGCACGAGCATCCATAAAGGCAACAAGAATCCCACTTTTTCAGAGCCCCCTAAATAAAAAAGCGACCCTGCCTTTAACTGGGCCGCTCTTTTTTATTTTGGTTTTCTTAAGAACCTTACTTAGTGAAAACCATCTTTTGAACAGAAGTATAAGGACCAGCGGAAATTCGATATAAGTAAACACCTGACGCTACGGCCTTACCTCCTTCATTGGTTCCATCCCAGGTGATAGTATGAGTGCCAGCCTCATAGTACCCTTCATAGCTCTTCACTAACTGCCCAGCAATGTTGTAAATCTTCAGAGAAACTTTCGAATTCTCTGGCAGAGCAAAGGCAATGTTGGTCTCTGGGTTGAACGGATTAGGATAGTTCTGGAGAAGCTGGAAATCCTTTGGCATCTTTTTATCTGTTTTAGTTGCATAAGCTGGAATCTGGGAACTAGGGAGAGACTCCATAAGTTTATCAGCTAAATCAATAAGCATATCCGCTGCTTCAGAAGAGATATGTTTACCCGATTGGGCTTTAAGATGGTTTTTGAAAGCTTTAAGGATTCCTAAAGCCTCATCATAATTATCTTCTTGCAGGAATAAAAAGACCTCATTTAACTGGCTTTTTAAGCTAAAAGCAATTCCCTGATTATCTATGGAGCCGTTTTGCAAATAATTATCTACAACTTCTTTAAGGGCTATAACCCCTTCGATTGGCTCAGAAAGTAAAGCCAAATCTATTACTCTCCCTTCAGTATAATAGGAAACCGGCGAATGAGAGACCATAAAATCTTTCACTACCGTATAAACAAAATAATCGGTCACCAAAGGATTGTTAATTTGAAATTCCGGGATCTGGCTTAAGAAGGGAACCACCCCTTCTGGGACTGTTACTGTATAGTTAGAGAAAGGATCCAAAGGTTGCCCATTTACTTTGATTGAAGAATAATCGACTCTGCTCCCAGGAGGATTCAAGGAATTATAAGCATAAGAGAAATTTGAGCAGTGCAAAAAGAAATCCTCCACATAAGGGAGATTGTAAACTGAGAACTCTAAGCCATAGATGATTGACATCCCATCAGTTTGAAAAGTTGACAGTTTAAATCCCAAGCCGGAGGAAGGATCAAAACCGTAAGGTATCGCCTGAAATATATCTGCACCCTTAACTCCTCCTGGATAAATCGTTTGGGAGCAAAATCCCTGAGGTTGGAAGGCGATATCTGTACCGGTCTTCTCTCTGAATGCATCCGAGACCAAGTTCCCCAAAGGGTTGTCCTTGAACAATCCTTCTCCCAAGGGCTTTTTGATTTCGGTTTTAGTCTGAGCAATTACCTCCGTGTAGACCGGACCGAACCTCGGATCTGCTTCCACCCCTGAGGTTAAGTTGCCAATCATAGAAGCTAAGGTTGGTTCCTCCGGAACAGAAGAATCCACTGACTGAAGCTCATAATTCCAGCTTGTGATAGTCTTATCATTCAGAAACAGGGTCAATTTACCTAAATATCTGCCGAACTCTCCTGCCTGAAGTATCAAGGTATTGCCGATCTGAACAGGTGAGTCAATCGTAGTATGGGAATGCCCTCCTACAATTAAATCAATTCCGGAAATAGAAGAGGCAACTACCTGATCATAATCAGAACCCAAATGCGAAAGAAGGATGACCAGATCGCAGTTGTGAGCTTTTAAGGTATCAACCCAGGCTTGTGTATTAGCTAAAGCTGGCAAAACTACCACAGGAGAGGGATTGGAGATCTGATTGGTCATCTCGGTCAAAAGCCCAAAAATGCCAACCTTCAGCCCGCCATACTCCTTTATGGTATATGGCTTGATAAAATAACCCAACTCAGGGTCACCAGAGAGATCCAGATTAGCGCACAAAACCGGAAAACCTTCCCCTGGAAATCCTGCTTCATTCAGCACATATTTCAGTGTGGAAGGGTAGAGGTCGAATTCGTGATTCCCTAATTCCAGGGCATCATAACCTATAGCTTTCATAATTTCGAGTTCTGCAACGCTTAAATATTTTTGAAACATAAAATCACCTATGAAAAGGTCTCCAGAATGTAGAAGCAGGACATTGCTGGCAGACATTCTATTTATCCCCACTAAAGTGGCTATCCTTGCCATCCCACCCCAGGTCCAATTACCTTCACCATCTTTAGGACCATAGGGCAGAAGATGGGAATGGGTATCATTGACATGCAGTATGGCTAAAGTGTCAATTTGAGCTTGAGTCAGAGAGAACGTGCCCAAAAT
>Ga0315291_10001543_pt1 | contig 30825 bp, 24 predicted proteins | sample YL17G12_20_MG_FD_203070 | JGI IMG/M metagenome (GOLD analysis project Ga0315291, IMG submission 203070) | Sediment microbial communities from Yellowstone Lake, YNP, Wyoming, USA - YL17G12_20 | ecosystem: Environmental > Aquatic > Freshwater > Lake > Sediment | place: USA: Wyoming | collected...
CGTTTATTGTGTAATCTCCACCTGAAAACATTTGCTCCCCCCAAAGAGTAATTTCCCATTTTTTGATGTCATATCTATTTTCGGCAGAAAAGGGGGCCGAAGTTGCGGCAAAAATGCGCAATGTTTGTGCCAGATAAAAACAGGTCAAAGGTTCAAGGTACAAGGTTCAAGGAGAAATGTCCTGTGATGGCAAAACTCGGAGGCGTAGGGGCAAGTGTGTGAGGGGGTATGCGGAAGTGGGCGCATCTAAGGATATGATGACGCGCCCACTGAGGATTAGGCGCGCCCCGACCCGTTATGTCGGGGCGACGCCGGCCCCCTCACAAACTTGCCCCGAAAGCCTCCAACTTTTGTCACAGTCATGCCTGTTGCCTTTTCCTCCGCACTTATGCTACCGGTCGGGCCATGTCCGCTGATTCCATGACCCCCATGGTTAAACAATACCTCCGGATAAAAGAGGTATATAATGATGCGATTCTACTTTATCGGGTTGGGGATTTTTATGAAATGTTCTTTGAAGACGCTGAAATAGCTTCAAAACTTTTAGACATCACTTTAACTTCAAGGGACAAAGATGCCCCGAATCCCATTCCTTTATGCGGGGTTCCGTATCATTCCGTCGAACCGTATATCGCAAAACTCATCTCTTTGGGCAAAAAGGTGGCAATCTGCGATCAGGTGGAGGATCCAAAAACGGCCAAAGGAGTGGTCAAAAGGGAAGTCACAAGGGTCATAACGCCGGGGATCGTTTTGGACGGGGAAGGAGTGGCGGCGGGGAACAATAATTTTCTGGCTGCAGTCGTCATAGGAATTCCTCCCCTTTGTAAGGGGAGGGAAGGTGGGGTAGATCTACCTCCCCTGACCCCTCCTTACAAAGGAGGGGAAGTATTCGGTCTAGCTCTTGCCGATGTTTCAACCGGCCACTTCAGCGCGGCGGAGTTTGATTCAATCGAACTCCTCGCAGAGGAATTGGCGCGCTTAGAACCGCGAGAAGTAATTCTCCCCCTTTGTAAGGGGGAGTCAGAGGGGGTAGATCTACCCTCCCTCTCCCTCCCTTACAAAGGGAGGGAAGGAGAGAAGACACTCATTACTCCACTTGATGAAAAACATTTTGATGCGCAGGCAATCTCACATCTGGAAGGAGCCACTCATATAATTCATTCGCTCCCATCGGCAGCACGCGCGGCCGGCGCGATCTGGCATTACATCACTGAAACACAAAAAGGCGAGCCAAGACATATAAGGCGCATCGAAACTTCTCTTGGAACGAAGACGATGCGGCTCGATGAAGCGACGAAGAGGAACCTCGAGCTCTTCCGCACCATGATCGATGGCGGGACAAAAGGGACGCTGGTCGATCTTCTGGACCGGACATCGACCGCGATGGGCGCGAGAAAGCTAAAGAGCTGGATGCTCTATCCGCTCATGGATTGGAAGGCGATTGAATCGAGATTCGATGCGGTGGAAACTATAATTGAAAGCAATCTCGCTTCCGAATTGCCGGCGCATTTGGCCAGGGTTTACGATCTCGAGCGCATCGGCGCGCGTATTGCGATGGGGACCGCGTCGGCGAGGGATCTGGTGGGGCTCAAGAACTCCATAAACGAGATTCCGGAAATTAAAGACGTCATCGCGAGGAGCACCCTTCGACTTCGCTCAGGGCAGGCTCCGTGCGACGTGGCGATCTCCGTTCTGACGGGGGATTGCTTCGCTGACACTCGCAATGACATCAGCGACATCGCCTCTAAAATCGAAAAGACAATTGTGGACGAACCGCCTCCCAGCCTTCGCGACGGCGGAATAATCAAAAGCGGCGTCGACGCGGAGTTAGACGAGCTGCGATCCATCTCATTCGGCGGAAAGGATTCAATTGCGCGGATCGAGGCGCGCGAGCGTGAACGCACGGGAATCAACTCGCTCAAAGTCAAATACAACAAGATTTTTGGTTACTACATCGAGATCACGCACACGCACAAAGACAAGGTGCCGGAGGATTACATACGCAAGCAGACGCTTGTCAATGCGGAGCGCTACATAACGCCCGAACTGAAAGACTATGAAGATAAAGTGCTGGCGGCGGAGGACAAGATCCGCGCGCTCGAATACGACATATTTTTTAAACTCCGCGAGGATATTGCAGCTCAAGTCGAAAGGATAACAAAGACGGCGGACACGCTTGCCACAATCGACGTCCTGACTTCGTTTGCAATCGCCGCGCGCGAATACAAATACACAAGGCCGAAGGTGAATGAGGGGCGGGAAATAAAAATTGTAGAAGGGCGCCATCCGATAATCGAGAGACTGAATCCCATAGAGCGATTTGTCCCGAATGACGTCTGTCTTGATGGTCAAGAAAACCGTCTCCTCATCATCACCGGCCCCAACATGGCGGGCAAATCGACCGCAATGCGGCAGACTGCGCTTATCGTCCTCATGGCGCAAATGGGTTCGTTTGTCCCCGCAAAGGAAGCGACGATCGGAGTTGCGGACAGGATATTCACGCGCATCGGCGCGTCGGACGCGCTCTCGCAGGGGCAGTCGACTTTTATGGTGGAGATGCGCGAGGCGGCGACAATACTCAAAGAGGCGACGGAGAGAAGCCTCGTTGTGATCGACGAAGTCGGCCGGGGCACATCGACATTCGACGGTTTGTCGATAGCGTGGGCTATCGCGGAGGATCTGCACGACCGCGTGAGGGCCAGGACGCTCTTCGCAACGCACTATCATGAACTCACGGAGCTTGCGCTGACAAAAGACGGAATAAAAAATTTCAATATCGCCGTCAAAGAATGGAAGGGGGAGGTGATATTCCTGCGAAAACTCGTACCGGGCGGCACTTCAAGAAGCTATGGAATCCAGGTCGCGAAGCTTGCGGGATTGCCGGAGGCGGTTATCACGCGCTCCCATGAAGTCCTAAAAAACCTTGAGGCGGGGGAGTTGGACGAAATCGGCAAACCGCGCCTCGCATCGCACGGCTCCTCAAAAGAAATCAATACTACGCAGATGAATTTATTCGTGCACGATCCCAAACAAAAGATTTGAAGCTCACTGTGATGGCGACGGGGCGATGCTTCCCTCGCTTACGGCGATTTTCCTCACACGCCGGAAAATCGCCTGCGACTGCGGGCGCTGGGTATTATATGGCTTAGATCCAGCGTCCTCGACGCCGCTCGGAAAACATCGCCCCGCCACCATCACAGTATACCTCCGACACAAGTCAAAGCAACGGTGGCAAAATCCCGCCGGCTAGATTGTCGTATTTGCAAAACTCGGAGGCGTAGGGAAGCTTTTCTCCAGCCTCCCGGTATGACGAGAAATCACACTTCATTGATGTGCCTCAAAGGGAGGCGAGAAAAGCTTGCCGAAAGCGTCCGAGTTTTGCAGATAGTGAAAATTGCCGGCGCGTTTTGCCATCTTGCCTGATACATTTTCTCATGTTATTATGCTGGCCTATGAAACGACCAATCATTTCCTGCTTCTTGCTTCTGGCTTCTTGCTTCTTTCCTTTGGCCACTTTGGCATCTCCGGCGAATGACGCCTATAGCTCGGCCAAGGCCTGCTACGAAAAGATCAAGGCAAACCCGAAGCTCGCGCGTGACAGCAAAAACTGGGTGAGATGCATCGCCGAATTCAAGGGAGTGGCGGAACAGTATCCTAAGGATACGAAGGCTCCGGAAGCGCTGTACAGCGCCGCGCGCCTTTCCCGCGAACTTTCCGCACGGACGGGCAGCAACGCCTACGCCGAAGAGGCGGTCCACAACTACAACGCACTTGTCAGGGACTATCCTGAAAGTTCCCTTGCCGACGATGCGCTCTATCAAATCGGCCTTTTGCGCCACGATCCGATGAAGGACGACGAAAAGGCCAGAAAGGCCTTCGAGGCGCTGCTCACAAGATACCCGAAAAGCGATATGGCGCCGAAGGCGACAGAGGCGCTCAAGGCGCTGGGCGTGGCGGCGCCGGCCGCGGGAGAAACGGTCGCTGAAAAGAACATTGAGAAAACCGGCGAAATCAAAGAGGTGAGCGAAGAACCTAAGAAGCAGAAAGAAGAGAAGACAGATGCGGACAGCAGGTTCAGGTTGTCAAAACTTCTCCGCATGAACGTCGATGTCGGAAAGGCCCAGACCACAGTGACGCTGGAACTGGATCATGTCACACCGTTCACGAGAAAATTCGTCGAATACGGGAGAAGGACCAAGACACCGGCGCAGCTGACAATCGAGTTTCCGCGCACAAAGAAGGCGGAGGGGATAGCGGGCCAGGAGAACGTCCAATCGCCTCATATCAATTCCATCAAGGTCAAGGAGGGCGTGTTCACCGGCGAGTTGATGCTCCGCTTTGATATGCGGATAAACACTGCTTACGACATCATCCAAAAAGACGGGAAAACGATAATCCGTTTCTTTCCGGAGGGGAACAAACCCCCCGTGCCCGGCGATGAAAAAATAAAGAAGGAGGGAAGGAAAGACACCGCGAAAAATTCCATTCGAATCGTGATCGATCCCGGCCACGGCGGCAAGGATACCGGCGCAATCGGGCCCAACGGCGTTTTGGAAAAAACGGTGACACTCGCGCTGTCAAAAAAGCTGGCGACTGAACTTGAAGAAAAGCTCGGCGCCACGGTATATCTCACGCGCACGACGGACAAGGATGTGCCGCTTGAAAAGAGAAACGCGCTCGCCAATGCGAAGAAGGCGGATCTTTTCATTTCTATCCACGCCAACGCAAATAAGGACAAAAAGATCTCCGGCATAGAAACCTACTACCTCAACAACGCATCCGACGAGGCCGCAAAGCGCTTGGCGCAGCGCGAGAACAAGTCGGCCGCAAAGCCTAAAGACGAAGTGGACAGGATTCTTCTGACCCTCTTCCAGAACTACAACACGGAGGAATCGCGCGTGTTTGCGGACGACGTCCACAAGACGATGGTCACCCGCCTCTCAAAAAAATATAGGGACCTCAAGGACCACAAGGTCCGCTCCGCACTTTTCTACGTGCTTGTCGGAGCGAAATGCCCCGGGATACTGGTTGAAACTTCGTTCATCTCAAATCCGGCAGAAGAGAAGCGCCTCACAAACCCGAATTATCAGGAAAATCTCGCGGATGCCATAAGCGCGGGCGTCGAGCGCTATGTCCGCGTCACCAAGGACCGTGTTGCCACATTATGAGTTCCGTTCCGCTTCCGCAAATCCCGCAGGTTAGAGAGACCGCAATCAGCGCGGACCCGAAGGCCGGGGTTTCTCAAATAATTGAAGAGGGGCGCAGATGGTTCCACACCGCCCACGAGTCGGAATGCGACGCGCTCAAGATAAACAGGGGCCGGTCGCAGCTCATTGATGCAATAATAAAGGCTCTCATGGGCGATGCGGAAAGACGTTTTTTTGCAAACAATCCGCAGACACAACATCGCGTCGCGATCTTGGCACTCGGCGGCTACGGCAGGCAGGAGATGGGGCTCTCGTGCGACATCGACCTGCTTTTCTTATATGAAGGGGGGACCGATCAATACATCCGCGATATAACGGATTCAATTCTGTATCCGCTCTGGGATAACAAACTTGATGTGACCGGCGCGACGAGATCGCTTGCCGACTGTATTTCGATCAGCAAAAGCGACATCCGCGCGCAGACCGCAATGCTCGATGCAAGGCTGGTTGCGGGTGATGCCGTAGAAGCAGAGCGGCTTTTCGCATATCTCAAAAATCAGTTCGCCGACAAAAATAAAAAACGCCGTTTCATTCGCGCAAAACTTGAAGAGCAGGCTCTACGGCTCAAGCGCTACGGCGAGTCGATTTATCTTCTGGAACCTAATGTCAAAGAAAGCGAAGGCGGACTCCGCGATTATCATACGCTTCTCTGGATAGACAAGGCCGCATTCCCGGAAAAGCGGGATGTTTTTGAGGGGCCGGATGAGTTGATGGAGGGCATAAGTTTTTTATGGCGTGTCCGCCACTCGCTGCATCTTTTGGATGATAAAAATGACCGTTTGGGCGTCCTCCAGCAGGGGCCGATTGCAAAATCGCTGGGCTACACGGACGGCCGTTTTTCCGCTGCAGCGGAACAGTTGATGCAGGCGTATTACAGACATGCATCTATTGTCCATTTGCAGTGCCAGCGCGCGATCGAACAGATTGTAGACACGGTTTTACCCCCGCCCAAAATTCTAGAGATGCTGACGCGGAGAAAATTCGCACCCGGGATCTTCCGGCTTGGAAATAAAATATCGGCCACGAATGAGGCGTCCACGAAAGATCCCAAGGCGATACTCAAGCTTTTCGCTCTGGCAAACAGCAAGATGCTCTCCCTTGACGCCGGGACCAAAGAGCTGATCATGCAAAACATCGGTGAGATAGAGAAAAGCGATCTTTATAACGAAACAATAAACAATTTGTGGATCGAGATATTCAAAAATCCGGAGTCGCTTAGCCGGACGCTCACTGATATGCACGAGTGCAGACTTTTGGCGCTCTGGTTTCCGGAGATGGAGCCGCTCATACACAGAATCCAGCACGACGGATTTCATTTCTATACGGCTGATGAGCACTCGCTCCGTGCCGTACGGGAGATCAGTCATCTTTTTTCAAAATCGGGCGCAAAATCTTTTCCTATCCCTTATGAAGCGGCAAAAAAAATCAGGCGCGTGCACGTTCTCACGTTTGCGACCCTGTTCCACGATGTTGGAAAGGGAAGGGGCGGCGGGCACGCCGAAGTGGGCGCCGAACTCGCAAAAGGAATTGCGAAAAGGTTGGGATGGCCGAAGGAGGATTGCGACACCGTTGCCTTTCTTGTCCGCTCCCATCTTCTCATCCCGACACTTGCCTACAGGCGCGACGTGAAAGACCCGCATCTCATAGAAAGGCTTGCGCAGTCTGTCGAGACTTCTGAAATACTTGCCATGCTCTACCTTCTGGCCTTTGCAGATGTCCGCTCCATGGGCCCGCACATCTGGAGCGACTGGAAAGGCGGGCTTCTGGCGGAGCTTTATCAGAACACACTCTCGCAGCTCGAAGGTGGAGGAGAAGCGGCAAAGAGGCAGCGCGTCCTTTTGAAAAAGCTTGAGAGGGTATATCAAATAATGGGGGGGGCAATATCACGCGAAGATCTGGGGACATATTTCACGTCGATGCCCGACAGGTATCTGCTTCAATCAAAACCCGAAGCGATCGCTTCCCATTTGAAGATGACGGGCAAACTCACTGACGCGATCGTCGTCACCCAAGTCCATCAGGTCCCGGACAGGGGGCTTTCGGAACTTGCAATCGTCACACACGATGCGCCGGGCCTTTTTGCAAAAATTACGGGCGTATTATCTCTTAACGGCGTGAATATTATTGACGCGCAGCTCTACACGCTTCCCGACGGCACGGTGCTTGACCTTTTGTGGGTGACCGACCTCACGCAAAAGCCGATCACAAACAACGCAATGTGGAGTGAGATAAACAAAGAGATGAAAGGGGCGATTTCCGGATCGCTTGACGTGCACGAACTTGTAAAACGCCAGAGCAAAAAACGTCTTTTGAGCCGCGTGAGGAAACCCGGCGATACGCAGATCGAGATTGATAACGACGTGTCGATCGGCGAGACAGTCGTCGATGTGGTGACTCCCGACCGCACGGGACTGCTCTATGATATTTCAAGGACGTTTTTCGAGCTTAACTGCACGATCGACCGCGCAAAGATCACGACATACGCGGACCGCGTGATCGACGTGTTTTATATCAGGGATGCCGGCGGCGAGAAGATAACATCGAAAGAGAGATTGAAACAGATACAGGAGACGATAACGGATGCAGTTGCATAAGGGGGATATATGATCTGGTACTGGATCGCGGGACTTTTGACAGCATTGGCGCTTGCGCTTCTTATCTTCAATTACATCCGCGAACGCCGTTACTTAAAGAAGAAGACATCCGAAGCGATGGGCTTAGGCCTTCGCGAAGAGATCGAAGAGGAGCGTGAAGCCGCACTGAAGCGCAAGCAGGCCTTCGATGAAGCGATAAACGAGGCGAAAGACAAAGGGTGAAACCCTACTTTGGGTCCGATAGGAGTGGCGGCAAGTGAGGCGGCTTGCTTAGGTGCTTTCTGCTCCACTCGCACGATTTTTATTCGGAGCAGATGTGGGGTTGTGAAGCTTCTGCTACGTAAGTCACGATTTTTCTATGGACTCGGGTTCACTCTCCTCGACAATACGCCCGCCTCCACCCACAAGGGACGTCGGCGGGCAAGTCTCGTCGTCGCCTAGACCTTCGTCCTAAGGCGACCGCTCACCACTCGCCATGAAAAATCGGACTTCCTCCGCAATGCTTCCCCACCCCACATCTGCTCCGTATAATAACCGTGCAAGAAACGGTATGCGGACCACGGTGGCTCACGATCAGGTATGGAAATATGTTGTGGTGGTGACGGGGAGATGCTTTCCTCGCGGCGTTGAATTGCGCCGACAACCAAGCCTTATAATACGCGGCGCAAGAGCGCAGGCGATTTTCCGGCGTATGAGGAAAATCGCCGTAGCGAGGAAAGTATCTCCCCGTCATCAACAAAGTATGCTCCGATCTCATAAGTCTCGAAGTTGCCGCGGTTCGCATATCTTTCGCAGCCTTCGAATTTCACCGGAGCCATGAGACACTCACCTCCACGCCATTCGCAAGATAGTCGCATTGGCTTTCCCTTGACTAGCGCCTCATTGTTACGTATCAAATCGGCATGGCCCGCATAAAAATCTGCAAGGAAGATGGTTGCCACAATTCCGCCACGACAGCAGGCTTTTGCCGCCTGCATTACCTCAAAAACTGGAAGAAGATAAAAAGCGCCGAGAAGAGGCGGGCCGCTAAGAATTTGAACGCCTACATCGAAAGCGTATGCCGCAAGCACCCCGAGAGATACATGGAGGTGATAAAGAAGGACATACGCTCGCCGCGCTTCGACAAATTTATAGAGGAAACCTTCGGCTACGAAGACGAGGCCGAGGACATCTTCGACGAACCCACCTACGAAGAAGAAGTCGAGAAACTCATCCGGGAATTGAAACTGGAAAAAGAGTTTTAATTTTCACCGCAGAGTTCGCAGAGAACGCAGAGAAAAATTAGAATATTCGCTTTTCTCTGCGGTCTCAGCGTTCTCCGCGGTAAATTTATTTTGTAGCTGCCTTTCGTATCGGCAAGCCGATCAGTGCAATCGCTACAACCGCAAACACTATGAGCGAGAGCCAGCCGCCGGCCTGGCCGTATATCGCAAGCTCTTCCCGCCCTGTTATCGCCTGCGTTATCGAAGGCACGCCCAGAAGGACCAGCGCTGCAAGGAACACGCCGGTGACCGCCTCGCCGGCGATGAATCCCGACGCCAATAGAATTCCTTTGTTCTCTCCGGCTTCTTTCTCCTTCTGATCCCACTTGCGGCGCTCGACTATCCTGTCGAATATCCATTTGAAGACTCCGCCGACGAATATCGCAAACGTAGTTTCGAATGGCAGATACATACCGACCGCGATAAGCATTGGAGAGGGGGCCTTCACGAGTATCAGCGCAAGCGTGAAGCACATTCCCATCACGATCAGTCCCCACGGCATCTGGCCGCCGATGATGCCGGAGGCAAGCTGCGCCATGAGACCCGCTTGAGGCGCCGGAAGCTTCGCGTCGCCGATCCCGATACCGCCCGCCATGATGTTGCCTTCGTGCAGGATGACGAGAGGGAAGACCAGAAGAAATGCCATGACGATCACGGCGATGATGCCGGCAAGCTCCATCTTCCAAGGGGTGCCGCCGATGAGCTGTCCGACTTTCAGGTCCTGAATGATGTCGCCCGACATCGATGCCGCCGCGCACACAACCGCCGCTATCCCAAGGACCGCGCCGACGCCCGCAACTCCTTTAAGTCCGAGGAGCAACATGAGGAGCGCCGAAATTACTAGCGCCGCCAGCGTTAAGCCGGAGAGCGGCTGGTTCGAATTCCCGACGATTCCCACCAGCCAGCCGCCCACCGCCGCAAACAGGAATCCGATGATGCCCAGAATGATCGCAGATGCGATTGCGCCGATGGCGCTGTGGCAGAAATGATAATATATGAAGCCCATCGGGATCAGAAGACAGGCGGCAACCAGCATGATGCCTTTGAGATTCAAATCGCGTTCAAGGCGGCCCGACTGGCCGGCAGCGTGCTCATGTTTTGAAAATATACCTTTGATCGATGAGCCCAGAGAATCGCGCAACCCGTACAAGGTATAGAACGCGGCAAGCAGCATCGCGCCCACCGCAAAGGGGCGCACTTCATTATACCAGCATGAGTAGGCAAGATCCTGCCATGATGGAGCGACGCCGCCCATCGAAAGCTCGGCCATGAGATTGGGATTCAGGAAGAGGGCGAGCGGGATGAAAACAAGCCACGCCAGCACGCCGCCGGCAAAGTTGATCGACGCGTATTTCGGTCCGATGATGTAGCCGACGCTCATGAGCGCGGGAGACGCGAGAGGCGAATTAAAGGCAACGGCGCCTTCGTGGGTGATGTCCCCCAAAGGTTTCTTCGACATATTGAAATGATGGACGACCGACTGCGGGAGTTTGAAGAAGAACTCTTTGCATTCCTGAAAGATTGTGAATCCGCTTGAGTTCTTCAAAATCTCGATTAGGATTCCAAGGCCCATGGCACCGAACACCAGCGAAGCGCCGCTTTCGCCTTTCTGCCCCGCCTTCACGATTTCATAGCACGCAAAACCTTCGGGAAAGGGGAGACCCGCATCGACGCACAGTGTGCGGCGGAGAAGAATGATGAACAGGATTCCCAGAACGCCGCCGATGAGCATGATAAGCGAAGTCGCCCAATAGTGAAACGTCATCCACAATCTCTCGCCGCCGACATTGACGATGACGAATGCGGGTATAATAAAGATGGCAGCCGCAGCCATAGCCTCTCCGACCGCCGCCGTCGTTCTCGTGATGTTCTGTTCCAGCACCGTGCCTTTGAAAAACGGCAATCGGAACGCCGCAATGGCGATCACCGCGGCCGGGAACGATGCCGATATCGTCATTCCGGCCTTGAGTCCAAGATATGCGTTCGCCGCGCCCAAGATCACGGCGAGGATAAGGCCAAGCAGCACGGCCTTGAAGGTGAACTCGCTCATAGAAGTTTCAGCCGGAACATACGGCTGGACGGCGATTCTGCCCTTTGAATTTTCCATGGTATCCCCCTTTTTTAAAATTCCCCTCCTTTGTAAGGAGGGGTTAAGGGAGGTAGATAATTTATCTACCCCACCTCGCCTCCCCTTACAAAGGGGAGGCAATAATGTCAATTATTCCCTTGCCTTTTATAGGTGGGCTTTCTATAGAAAACGATCATTTAAACAAAGGAGGTCGATATGGCGAGCCAAGATTTAAAAGGTGTAAATGAAGTGATCGACCGCTACCTTGAATCCTACGTGCGTCGCGACGTAGAGACACTTGCAACGACTCTAGCGCAGGACAACGACACATTGGGAATCGGAACGGACGAGGGCGAGTATTGGAGGGGGTGGACGACGATCAGGAACGTCGCCGAGAAACAATACGGCGCGTTCGTCGAATCCCACTGGAGGAGGGGAACACCGACGATCAGATTTTCGCGCGACGGCAATGTTGCATGGTTCGCGGAAGAGATGACCGGCGAATTCCTCTCGGGCGGCAAAAAAACGTCTTGCCCGATCCGCTTCACCGCGGTTCTGGAAAAGCGCGCTAACAACTGGGGCATCGTTCAGTTCCATCGCTCGGTGCCAGTGGCAGGCTACGCAGTTCCGTATCTTGAAACTCATGGAGTTAGGTTTGACTGATTTTAAATTTTTAACGAAAGGGGGAAGAAGAAATGGAAAAGGTGAAGCACGTCCCGTATGTCCCGGAAAAGACCGATCTTCGTGAATTCACGCTCCGCGCCCTGATCCTCGGCATCATCATGTCGGTCGTTCTGGGAGCGGCCAACGCATACCTGGGCCTCAAGGCCGGTATGACGATCGCCGCAACCTATCCCGCAGCCGTCATCGGTATGGCGATATTGCGCATCTTCAAGGGATCGATACTTGAAGAGAACATCGCTCGTACCACCGGCTCGGTCGGCGAATCAATCGCAGCAGGCGCGATCTTCACGCTGCCGGCGTTTATTCTGTCCGGCACGTGGACCGAATTCGGCGGGTTGAATCATTACTTCATTGCGACGGCTGTGATGCTCGTCGGCGGTATTTTGGGTATCTTTTTCATCACGCTTATACGCCGCGTGATGGTCGAGGATGCCGAACTTCCGTATCCTGAATCGGTCGCTGCCGGTGAAATCCACAAGGCCGGCCGCGCAGGCGGAACGGGAGCCAAGTATCTGTTCGGCGCAATCATCTTCGGCGCGGTGATCTACTTCTTGTCGGCAATCAAACTCTTCGCCGCATCGTGGGAACGTTTCATCATGTTCACGAAGACGGGCGTCAATCTGCTCTCCGGAAAAGGCGAGCTCTACACCCGCGTGGGAACCGGCGGCGGCGCTCTGCTCACAACGCCTGCTGTCAGCCCCGCGTATATCGGCGTCGGCTACATAATCGGCCCGCGTCTTGCGGCGCTCAACTTCTCCGGCGGTCTTTTGGCATGGGGCCTCTTCGTCCCGCTGCTCCTGTACTTTGTGGGACCGTCCCTTGAACCGCTCGTCGCGCAGCAGGGCCAGCCGGTGACATGGACCGCGCTTGCATATGCAGTCTGGAAATTCGTCGTCCGCCCGATCGCAATCGGCGGCATGTTGGTTTCGGCAGGCTATACGCTCTATCGCATGCGCAAGAACCTGTTCAGCGGCCTCTCGCACTCAATCAAAGATCTCAAAAAAGCCGCAGTGGCAGGCGAAGAGAAGAGCCGTCTTGAAAAAGACATGAGCTTCAAGTTTGTATTCGCGGGAATCCTCGTCATGGCAGTCGTCATGGTGTTCCTTTACAATTATATCTGCGGAAACTGGATGGCCGCCATTGTCGCCGCGGTCGTCATGTTCTTTGCGGGCTTTTTCTTCTCCGCAGTCTCCGGCTATCTCGTCGGCATGATCGGTTCTTCAAACAACCCGGTCAGCGGACTCACGATCTCCACGCTGCTCATCGCTGCGCTCCTCATGGTCCTCTTGGGCGCAAAGGGCATCGAAGGCGTCTCCGCAGTGCTGGGCGTCGCCGCGGTCGTCTGCGTGACAGCAGCAGTCGCCGGCGAAATGATTCAGGACCTCAAGGTCGGATATATTTTGGGCGGCACACCATGGAAGATGCAAGCTTCAAACCTCATAAGTGTCGTCTTTGCGGCCCTTGTCATGTTCTTCCCGTTGTTCGTCCTCCATCAGGGCGACATCAACATGGGCGGACAGGGATTCGGCGGCAAGGCGCTTCCGGCACCGCAGGCAGGTCTCATGGCGATGCTTGCCAAGGGAATCGTCGGGGGCCAGATGGCATGGCCGCTCATCGTCGTCGGTATGCTCATGGCTGTCGCGATGATCTGCATGCAGGTGAAGAGCCCGATGCTCGTGTCGGTCGGTATGTATCTGCCCTTTGAAACATCGGCGACGATCTTCGTCGGCGGTCTCATAAAGGGCTTAGTCGAGATGATTAGCAAGGCAAGAAAGTTCAACGATGCACAGAAGATCAGGGTGGAAAACAACGGCGTGCTCATCGCGGCGGGTCTCATCGCCGGAGAGGCGCTCTTGGGATTGGTTCTGGCGTCTTTGGCATTCTTCAATATCATGTTGCCGTCGGTCTTTGAGGAGCCGACGTTCATTATTAGTCTGTTCGTCTTCGCATTGATCGCATTTGTCCTTGTAAGATATCCGTTAAAGAACGCAGGGAGACCTGATGAACCAGCACCGCCAAGTGCAATGGTCTGATATTATAGCTGAACGGAAAATCGGATGGGAGGACGGCCCTGAAAACCGGGCCGTCCTTCTCATTCCGAGGTTTCGTTGGGGCCCGCTTGCAAAGTGGCTACAGCCGCGCCTGAAAAGGCCCTATATCAAAGCGAAGTTGGACGATATAGGCAGTTTTGTCTGGAAATCGTGCGACGGCAAAACCACATTTTCAGGTATCGCAGAGGCGATGCGTGAAAAGTTCGGTGAAAAGGCGGAACCGGCCGAGGACCGCCTGAAGAAATTTCTGGTCATCCTTAGAAACAACAAATTCGTGGAGTTGTTCCAGCCCGCATCTCTTCTTGACGGTTAATAAAGATGCCTTCAAGCCCGCATAAAACCTGTTATATCCGGACCTTCGGGTGCCAGATGAACGAGCATGATTCGGGGAAGATGCGTCTTCTGCTTGCGCCTCTTGGATACACCTTTACCGATGAGCCCGAAGCTGCGGACCTTATCATCTTCAATACGTGCACGATTCGCGAAAAGGCGTATCACAAGGCGATAAGCGAAATCGGGCGTTCACGATTTTTTAAATGCCACCATAAAAACCAGATCATCGGCGTCTGCGGATGCGTCGCGCAACAGGATGGTAGGGCGCTTTCAGAACGCTTCGGTCACATAGATCTTGTCTTCGGCCCGGACCAGATCAGTGAGTTGCCAAGGTTAATTCAAGAACAAATGAAACCCGCAACGGCGCTTGATCTTATAAACACGCTTGAAGATTATAGCTTCATCAATGAAGTCCCCAAAAAAGTGGAATCGGGTGCGGCCTTTGTGACGGTCACAAAGGGATGCAACTGCTCATGCAGTTATTGCATCGTTCCTTCCGTGCGAGGCCGCGAGGTGTGCCGTTCAGATGATGACGTGATCTCCGAAGTAAGCTCGCTTGTAAAAGCCGGCGTAAAAGAAGTGACGCTTCTGGGACAAAACGTCACAGCTTACAGATATAATGATGAAACGCTCGCATCGCTTGTCCGCCGCCTGTCAGACGAAACGGAAATCCTGCGCATCCGGTTCACGAGCCCCAATCCCAAAGACGTGACGGATGAATTGATTACGGAATATGCAAATAATCCGAAACTCTGCCCGCACATCCATCTGCCGGCGCAGTCAGGCAGCGACACGATGCTAAAGAAGATGCGCCGAGGATACACAAGGGAAAGATATCTTGAAATTGTCAGGGCTTTAAGGGCGGCGAGGCCCAAAATCTCTATCACTTCGGATTTCATCGCGGGTTTTTGCGGAGAGGGCGATAAGGAATTCGAGGAAACCGTGGATCTGTTAAATGAAGTCTGCTTCGATTCGATCTTCGCCTTCAAATACTCGCCCCGTCCGGGAACGCGCGCCGCAAAAGAGTTTGACGACGACATCACCAAGGACATAAAAGAGGCGAGACTGGGTCGTATCCTCACGCTCCAGCGGAAGATCACGCGCGCCAAAAACGAATCGCTTGTGGGGCAAACCGGCGAAATCCTCGTCACGGGACCGGACCGCAAAGGGAGCGGCGGGTTTATGGGCAGGCTCCCCGACAACCGGATCGTAAATTTCGCTGGAAATGCGTCCATGCTTGGCGCTATACTCCGCGTTCAATTGACCCGGGCGCTGGCCAATTCGATGGAAGGAAAGGTTTTAGATGAGTGAAGATACTCTGATACAGATGAAGGTAACGGGTCTGACGATTGACCCTTTTACGTCCATGCCCATCATCATCCTCAAGGATCTTGAGGAAAAATGCGCGTTGCCGATCTGGATCGGCCTCATTGAAGCGTCCGCAATCGCGACGGAGCTTGAGCAAATCAGGCTCACGCGCCCCATGACGCACGACCTTCTGAAAAACATTTTGGACGCGATGGACGTGAAGGTTGAACGCGTGCTTGTCCATGACCTTGCGGACAACACATTTTATGCAAAAGTCGAGATGATCCATCAGGGTAAAAAAATAGAGATGGACGCGCGCCCCTCCGACGCGATCGCGATTGCGCTCCGCATGAAATCGCCGATTTACGTCGCCAAAAAGGTGATAGACAAATCGCGCAAGATCGATCTTTCAAAAGAGGGGACGGACGAACAATCAAGGAAGCAGAAGTGGACGGAGATACTCGAGAATTTATCGCCCGAGGATTTCGGAAAGTACAAAATGTAATTGAGTCATTGCGAACGAAGTGAGGCAATCCTATGAGATTGCCACGGCCCTTTCAGGGCCTCGCAATGACGCACAAAGAAAATATGAAAACATTTCGATGGTTAATAACTATTTCATATGCGGGTTTCATTTTTTATCTCTCTTCGCGCACGTGGGGCGGGATGTCCAGCTTCCCGTTTGCCGATAAAGGCCTTCACGCCGTTTTGTATTTCGGTTTCGGAGGCATCCTCTTCTGGGCCCTGCGAATGACAAAATTGCGGGCAAACCCCTATATTGCTTATGTGGCGCTCGTCTTAGCCGTCATCTACGGCCTGTCCGATGAGATCCACCAGCTTTTTGTCCCCGGACGGGAATTCAGTTTGTTTGATCTGCTGGCCGATGCGGCGGGAGCGGCAATCGGCGTTTTTGTGGCCGCGAGGCTTGCGACATCGATAAGAAAGCAGGGGGTGCTGATATGATAACAATTTTAAATGATAAGACGCCGAAGGTTGACAAAAAGGCGTTCATCGCGCCGACGGCCTCCGTGATCGGCGACGTCCACATCGGGGCCGAATCGAGCATCTGGTTCGGCGCGGTCGTCAGGGGCGATTTCAACAAGATCCGCATAGGCAAACGCACCAACGTTCAGGACATGTGCCTGTTGCACACGCCCGATCATCTTGCATGCTCCGTTGGAGACGAGGTGACGATCGGCCATCGCGCCGTCGTCCACGGCTGCACGGTCGGCAACCGCGTCCTGATCGGCATGGGCGCGATCCTCATGAACGGCGTCGTCGTCGAAGATGATGTGATCATCGGCGCCGGCGCGCTTGTCACAGAGGGGACAAAAATTCCTTCAGGATCGCTCGTCATAGGATTTCCCGCAAAGGTGAAGCGAAAGCTCACGGACGAAGAGCACAAATGGCTTGTAACCTCGGCAGATCATTATGCAGAAAACGCCAAAAAATATCTTGCCCTGTTCACTTGATTATTTCTGCCACAGAGACACAAATGCTTAATTTTTTTGAAAAAGAAATCGCCAAGAACAAACTCTTGAGCAAGGGTGAGGGTATTGTCGTTGCCGTGTCCGGCGGTGCGGACTCAATGGTCTTATTGGACCTGCTGTTTCAACTTTCAAAATCGTTCAAACTCAAGCTCACCGTCGCGCATGTGAATCACAACCTTCGCGGCAAAAAATCCGATGCCGATGAGAATCTGGTGCGCTGGGCCGCGAAAAAACTCGGTGTTTCGTTCAGGGCGGTCAGGTGGAAGCCCCCGGCACGCGGCAATATCCAGGATCTGGCGCGGCGCTTCCGCTACGATTTTCTGAAAAGCGTCGCATGTGAAGCGGGCGCCTGCGCAATTGCAACAGCGCACAATCAGGACGATCAGGCCGAGACGCTTCTCCTTCATCTCATCCGCGGCAGCGGCATCAAAGGCATGTCGGGCATGGAACCGGCGACAAGAGAGGAAGTGAGAATTGTCAGGCCGCTTCTGGCTTTCAGCCGATATCAAATAGAGGGCTACGCGAAAAAAAGAAAGATCCGCTTCGCCCGCGACGAATCAAACAACAAACTGAAATACACGCGCAATTTCATAAGGCACAAGGTCCTGCCGGTCCTTGAATCGATAAACCCGTGCGTCCGCGAATCGCTTGCCGGCGCGGCAAAAGTTTTGAAAGATTGCAGCACCGCGCTCGATGAAGTGGCCCAAGCCTTTGCGAAAGAATTTCTGCGGACGGGCAAAGAAAAAATCGCATGGGACAGGGGGCCGTTTTTGAAGCTCCCGGGGGCCATCCGCCGCCATGTCTTGATCCATGCCTATGAGAGGCTCAAAGGCGACCGCATAAATCTCAACTCCGACCAGATCGAACACATGGAAACGATCTCGGAGGGCCACGAACCCAAGGCGCGCTATATGCTCCCCGGCCGGATCGAGTTTCACCGCACAGGCAACCTCATTATAATCCTACGTATAAATTCTTGAATTATCGGGGTTATTCAGGTATAAAACTGCGCTAAACCCGGAGCCCAAAATGCCAGCAAAAAAGAAGCGAAATCCCAATAACTTACGTCAGGCACATAAAACCGTTGCTTTATGGCTCATCATCATCCTTCTGATTCTATCCATCCTCCATTTCATGAGCCAGCCGACGATTGCGCCGCAGCAGGTTTCTTTCAGCGATTTTCTTGCGGCGGTTGAGCAGAATCAGATCGAACAGGTGACGATTCAGGACGAAGAATACATGGGCAAGTTCAAAACAGGTTATCGTGAAGGCACATCATTTGAGACCATAGGTCCCTTAAACAGCGAAAAGGCGTTCGAGTATCTGGCCAAATCGGACGCGAAGGTCGATTACAAAAAGAAAAAGGAGACGCCTTTCTGGCAGCAGATGCTCCTTTCCTGGCTGCCGATGCTTCTTCTCTTCGCGTTCTTTTTCTTCTCCATGCGCCAGATTCAGGTCGGCGGCGGTAAGGCGATGTCCTTCGGCCGCAGCAAAGCGCGCCTCTTAACGGAGAGCCAGAAGAAGGTGACGTTCAAGGATGTCGCAGGCGTTGAGGAGGCAAAAGAGGAGCTTCAGGAGATCATCGCGTTTTTGCGCGAGCCCAAAAAGTTCACGAAACTTGGCGGCAGGATTCCAAAAGGCGTGCTTTTGATGGGCGCGCCGGGGACCGGCAAGACGCTTCTGGCCAGGGCGGTCGCCGGCGAAGCGGGCGTCCCGTTCTTCTCGATTTCCGGCTCCGATTTCGTCGAGATGTTCGTCGGCGTCGGCGCGGCGCGCGTCCGCGATCTTTTCGAGCAGGGCAAGAAGAACGCGCCGTGCATCATTTTTATTGACGAGATCGACGCCGTCGGAAGGCACCGCGGTGCGGGGTTGGGCGGTGGACACGACGAGCGCGAGCAGACGCTGAACCAGCTCTTGGTTGAGATGGACGGTTTTGAATCAAACGAAGGCGTGATAATCATGGCCGCAACGAACAGGCCCGACGTTCTGGATCCTGCGCTTCTGCGTCCCGGCAGATTCGACAGGCGCGTCGTTGTGCCGAGGCCCGACGTCAAGGGACGCGAAGCGATACTCAATGTTCATTCCGAAAATAAACCTCTTTCGGCAGACGTCAGCCTGGCGACGATAGCGCGCGGAACGCCGGGTTTCTCCGGCGCCGATCTTGAAAACGTCGTCAACGAGGCGGCGCTTCTGGCCGCGCGCTACGGCAAGACCACAATCGACATGGCGGATTTCGAGATTGCCAAAGACAAGGTCCTCATGGGCAGCGAGCGCAAGAGCATGATAATCAGCGAGGATGAGAGGCGGAACACAGCCTATCATGAAGCGGGCCACACGATGGTCGCGAAGCTTATCCCCGGCACGGATCCGATTCACAAAGTAACGATCATACCGCGCGGGGCGGCGCTTGGAATCACGCAGCAGCTACCGACCGACGACCGCTACACGCAAAACAGGCTCTTCTGCGAAAACTCGGTCGCGATACTCATGGGAGGCCGCGCCGCCGAGGAGATTGTCTTCGGCCAGCCGACGACCGGCGCGGGAAACGACATCGAAAGAGCAACGGAGCTTGCGCGCCGGATGGTCTGCGAGTGGGGTATGAGCGAAAAGATGGGGCCGCTCGCGTTCGGCAAGAAGGAGGAACAGATCTTTCTGGGTCGCGAGATCACGCAGCACGCGGACTACAGCGAGGACACCGCGCGAGAGATCGACACGGAGGTGAAACGCATTGTCATTGAAAACTATGAACGGGCCAAAAAGCTTGTGCAGGACAATCTTACAAGGCTGCATGCGTTGGCCGAGGTGCTGCTCGAATACGAATCCCTTGACGGCGATCAGATCGAAAGAATCATGCGCGGCGAAAAACTGGAGCCTTTAAAGAGAAATATGACGCCTCCACAACCTCTGGCGGAGCCGGTCAAGGAAACAGTCCACGAAAGGCATGCAACGGGCCGTATACCTAAACCGGAGCCGTCAAAAGCATAAACGAAGGATGAGGGACGAAGGACGAAGGACGATTCGTCCCTCGTCTCTCGTCAATCGTCCCTCGTGAAAGGGGGAAAAAAGTAAGGATGCTTTTCAAACGACCGAGCATAATGGGTATCCTTAATGTCACCCCCGATTCTTTTTCGGACGGCGGTAAATTTAAAGATCCGTCCGCCGCAATCGATCGCGCCTTGAAGATGGCAGAAGAGGGCGCTGACATCATCGATGTCGGCGGCGAATCGAGCCGGCCGGGTTCGGATCCGCTCCCGCTGGATCTGGAACTCAAGCGCGTCATCCCCGTGATCGAGGGAATAAGAAAAAAGAGCAAAATTTCCATATCGATCGACACCACAAAATCCATCGTAGCGAAACGGGCGATCGACGCCGGCGCGGACATGATAAACGACATAAGCGCTGCGATGTTCGATCCGGAGATGCTTGACGTAGCAGCTTTGAACCATGTCCCGATTTGCCTCATGCACATGAAGGGGACGCCAAAAACAATGCAGGATAATCCTGTTTATGACGATCTCATGGGCGAAATCAGGACCTTCCTTGCAGACGCTGTCCGGCGCGCGGAAAAGGCGGGCGTGGAAAAAATCATCGTCGATCCGGGCATCGGATTCGGTAAGACAGCCGAAGATAATGTGAAGATCATAAAGGAGCTCGCGGAACTCAAAACACTGGGCAAAATGATACTCGTAGGCCCATCGCGAAAGTCCTTTATCGGCAAGCTGTTAGGGCTAACAGTTGAGAATCGACTTGAAGCGACACTCGCAACTCTCGGGGTTGCGTACCAAAACGGCGCGGAGATATTCCGGGTCCACGATGTCGGACCTGCACGGAGATATCTTTCGATGTTACAAATGTTACAATCCTCCCCTTTGTAAGGGGAGGATGGGTGGGGTAGATCTACCTCCCCTTTCCCCTCCTTACAAAGGAGGGGAAACACGATATTCAATTGATTTCTCTAAGGAATTCCTGTAGAGGGCAGAAAAAATGACCACCGAAGGCAAAAAAATATTTGGAACTGACGGCGTCAGGGGACGGGCGAACCAGTCGCCGATGGACCCCGAAATGGCCATGAACCTGGGCCGCGCCATCGCGCTGATTTTCAAAAACGGCTCCCACCGCAACCGCATAGTCGTCGGCAAGGACACCAGAATTTCGGGCTACATGCTCGAAACGGCGCTGGCTTCGGGCATCTGCTCCATGGGCGCCGACGTTTGTCTGGTGGGGCCATTGCCGACGCCCGGCATCGCATTCATCACAAGGAGCATGAGGGCCGACGCAGGAGTCGTCATCTCGGCTTCCCACAACAAATTCGACGACAACGGAATAAAATTCTTCGACCGCGACGGCTTCAAGCTCCCCGACGATTACGAACTCAAGATGGAGGACCTGATCCTCCATAAGCTCTCCGACATACCGCGCCCGACTGGAAATGGCATAGGAAAGGCTGTGCGCATCGACGACGCCGGCGGCCGCTACATCCAGTTCCTCAAGAACACTTTCCCTCACCGTTATCTGCTGGACGGCTTCACGATCGCGGTCGATTGCGCGAACGGCGCGGGCTACCGCATCGCCCCTTCGGTCTTCGAAGAGCTGGGCGCGCGCGTGATAAAAATCGGCACGGCCCCCGACGGCTCCAACATCAACGAAAAATGCGGCTCGCTCCACACTGAAAAGCTTCAGGATGTCGTGAGGCAGACAGGGGCGGATTGCGGTATCGCGCTCGACGGCGACGCGGACCGCGTCATCATGTGCGACGAGAAGGGGGAGATCGTCGACGGCGACGTCTTGATGGCGATCTGCGCGGACCGCTGGAACAAATACGGCCGCCTCGAGAGAAACACGCTCGTCGCAACCGTGATGAGCAATCTGGCCCTCGACCACGCGATGCAAAAGCGCGGCATCCAGGTCGTGCGCACGTCCGTGGGCGACCGCTACGTGATTCAGGCGATGCGCGACAACCAGTACAACCTCGGCGGCGAGCAATCGGGCCACCTCATATTTCTGGATTACAACACGACGGGCGACGGCATATTGGGCGCGCTGCAACTTTTAGCCATCATGATTCAAGAGGGAAAAAAGCTCTCCGAACTCAAGGAAATTTTGAGCCCGTTCCCGCAGATTCTTGTCAACGTCGGGGTGAAGGAGAAACGCGACTTTTCGGCGATCCCCGAGGTCAGCAAGGCCATAGCGCGTTGCGAGATGGAGCTCGGCAAAAACGGCCGGCTCGTCATCCGCTATTCAGGAACCGAAAACATTGCGCGCATTATGATAGAAGGCGAAAATCCCGATCGCATAAAGGAGATGGCGTCAACACTGGCAGCATTGATTTCAACACACTTGGGATAAGTGCCCCTCCTTTGTAAGGAGGGGATAGGGGAGGTAGATCTACCCCACCTTACCTCCCCTTACAAAGGGGAGGCAGTAATATATGATTCGCTTAGGCGTCAACATTGACCACGTCGCAACTATCCGTCAGGCGAGGAACACGCCGTATCCCGATATCCTCGCCGCCGCAAAGCTTGCCCAAGCCGGAGGCGCGGATCAGATCACTGTGCATCTGCGCGAGGACCGCCGCCATATTCAGGACGAGGACGTGAGACTCCTGCGACATGAAATACGGCTCCCGCTTAATCTCGAGATGGCGGCAGTTGACGACATTACGGAGGTAGCTATCAGGGTGAGACCGAAATCGGCGACACTCGTTCCCGAAAGGCGCCTAGAGCTGACGACGGAGCGCGGGCTCGATCTGGTGGAGGAGTTTCAACCCATTTCCCCTTATATCCAAAAACTCAAGAAGAACGGAATTGAAGTGAGCCTGTTCATCGATCCGGAGGAGGAACAAGTGCGCGCGGCACACGAACTTCAAGTCTCCACGGTTGAGTTCCACACAGGCGCATTCGCTGCGGCAACGAACATGTTAACGCGCGATCAAGAGCTCGGGAAGCTGCGGCGCGCCGCCCGGCTCGCAAAGGAGAGGGGGCTCAAAGTCGCCGCGGGGCACGGCCTTCATTACGAAAACACGAAGACGCTTATAAAAACGGTCCCTGAAATCGGAGAGCTCAACATCGGCCACGCGATCGTCGCGCGCGCGATCCTAGTAGGTTTGGACAATGCGGTGAGGGAGATGAAGGAATTACTAAAGTGAATCGTGATTCGTGATTCGTGAGTCGTTTCGATACACGATCCACGATACACGATCCACTAATTTTATGATTCTTGGAATCGGCGTAGACATTGTCGATGTAAGAAGGATAGAAGGCATCATAGTGCGCTGGCAGGATCGTTTTCTGCGCCGCATCTTCACCGACAGCGAAATCCGCTACTGCAACAACAAAAAGAATCCCGCGCAGCGCTTTGCGACAAGGTTCGCCGCCAAAGAGGCCTTCATCAAGGCGCTCTTCCCCAAAGGCGTCGAAAGGATCGACTACCGCGAGATCGAAGTCGCCGAAAAAGACCGCCGGCCCGTCATAAATCTTTTCGGACGCGTCAAAGAGGAAGCCCGGAAGATGGCGATAAAGAATATTCACGTCATGTTGTCCCACGACGGAAACTACGGAATTGCAAACGTCGTAATAGAAGAATGAAACTCGTAACCGCCGAACAGATGCGCCGCCTTGACAAGATGGCGATAGAAGAATTCGGCATCCATTCCTTAAATCTCATGGAGCGGGCCGGGAGTGCCGTTGCGGATTTTGTAGCCGGCCATTCCGCGCCGACAAAGGGAGCCGTCGCAGTTATAGTGGGACGCGGGGGTAACGGAGGCGACGGTCTGGTCGCGGCAAGGCTCCTCATCGAACGCGGCTATGAAGTCTTCATCTTCCTGACCTCGCCCACAATGGATCTTTCGCCCGACGCCCGCGCGAACTGGGAGCGTCTGGCTGGGCTCACACCGACATTTTATCAGATAGACAGCGCTCACGACCTTAACATGCATTCGTTTTCCTTTGCACGTTGCGCATGCATCATAGACGCGCTTTTCGGGACGGGGCTCTCATCCGAAATCAAAAGCCCGCACAGCGAGATAATCGACTTTATCAACGCGCTAAAAATTCCCATCGTCGCGGCGGACATCCCGTCCGGACTTTCGTCCAACACGGGAATGCCGCTTGGAAGCGCTATCCGCGCAAGATGGACCGTGACATTCGGGCTGCCGAAGATCGGACTTTTTGCGGGGAGGAGTGCGGAATTTTCGCGCGAAGTCGTGGTCGCCGACATCGGCTTTCCGGACGAGGCAGTGGACCGAATCGAAACGAACACATACCTGATCGATCCGGCGATATTTAGAGAACACTTTGAGGAGCGCGGACCTTCGAGTCACAAGGGCAACTTCGGCCACGTCGTCGTGTTCGCGGGCTCCGGCGGAAAACTCGGCGCGGGTTACTTGACAAGCATGGGTGCGCTCCGCGCCGGTTGCGGTCTCGTCACATACGCGATGCCTGAAAAGGCATTCGCAAAATTCGACGCCAGATATCCGGAGATCATGGCGGTCGGCATTCCGGACAGGGACAGGGGGCATTTCCATCCCGACGGAGTTGCGGCGGCACTTGATCTGATAAAAGACAAAACCGTCGTTGCGATGGGCCCCGCCATCGGGACCCACGATGAGACGCGCGCGTTTGTCTTGGAGATGGTCAAGCGCGCCCACATACCGATGGTCATCGACGCCGACGGCCTGAACGTCATTGCGGACAATCTTTCAGTTTTGGATCACAGAATCGATCCTGCGATACTCACGCCCCATCCGGGCGAGATGGAAAGGCTCACAAAAATTCCAAAGAAGGACGAGGATCGTCTGCCCTCCGCATTGAAGCTCGCCCAATCGCACGGCGTGCATGTTGTTTTGAAAGGTTACAGAACGATCGTTGCGACGCCCGACGGCTCCGCCTACATCAACCCGACAGGGGGTCCGGCGATGGCGACGGCCGGCATGGGCGATGCGCTGACCGGCATGATTGCCGGATTTGTTGCACAGGGGATTTCGCCGGCAATGGCGGCGGTCGCCGGAGTTTACTGCCACGGCCTTGCGGGGGATCTCGCCGCAAAACAGTTCGGTGACCGCGGTGTCGTCGCGTCGGACGTGATCAAATGTTTTCCGGAGGCGATGAGACAATTTATTTCCTCCCCTTTGTAAGGGGAGGTCAGGTGGGGTAGATCTACCTCCCCAACCCCTCCTTACAAAGGAGGGGAATTAATTTATGAACAAAACTATTACCGATTCTCCCGAGGAAACCAAACTTCTTGCTGAAAAGATTGCTTCAACTTTGAACCCCGGCGATGTTTTGGCGCTGGAAGGGGAGCTTGGAAGCGGCAAGACGCAATTTGTCCAAGGGCTCGCGCGGGGCCTGGGCGTCTCCGAAGACGGTTACGTCCGTTCGCCTTCGTTCACGCTCCTCAATGAATACCGCGGGCGCCTGCCTCTCTACCACTTCGATTTTTACCGCCTTCACAATGTGTCCGATCTGGATGAACTGGGCATGGAGGAATATTTCGACGGCAAGGGGGTCACAGTTATAGAGTGGGCCGACCGCTTCCCCGGCGCACTGCCAAAGAGGGCGATGCATATCAAGTTCGAGATAATTGATGTTACGAAAAGAAAAATATCCCTCCCCTTTGTAAGGGGAGGTCGGGTGGGGTAGATCTACCTCCCCTAACCCCTCCTTACAAAGGAGGGGAGAGGAGTCTCATATGGCATTTGATTTAGCAATAGTTGGGGCCGGGCCCGGAGGATATGTCGCAGCCCTTCGCGCGGCGAGGCTCGGCCTCAAAGTCGCGCTCATCGAAAAAGATGAGGTGGGCGGAACGTGCCTCAACAGAGGTTGCATACCGACAAAGGCGCTCGCGGCATCGGCACATGCGATTCCTCCCCTTTGTAAGGGGAGGTCAGGTGGGGTAGATCTACCTCCCCCGACCCCTCCTTACAAAGGAGGGGAGTTTTCTGCCGCGCAATCACACAAGGATCAAGTCGTCATCGAACTTCGAAACGGCGTAGGACAACTGCTCAAAGCCGCCGGCATCGAAGTCATCAAGGGAACCGCAACGTTTATCGAAGCAAATAAAATCGCAGTCAACGGCTCGCCCGTTGACGCGAAAAAAATCATTATTGCCACGGGATCATCATGGTGGGTGCCGCCCGGATTGAAACTTGACGGGAAATTCATCGTATCAAGCGATGAGGCGCTCGCATGGACGGAAGTCCCCAAGTCGCTCATCATCGTCGGCGGCGGCGTCATCGGTTGCGAGTTCGCTTCCATTTTCCATGCCTTCGGTTCCAAAATTACGATCGTGGAGGCGATGCCATCCATTCTTCCTCCGGTTGAACGCTCCATCTCCAGACTGCTTGCAAAATCGTTCAAAGACCGCGGAATCGAAATTTTAACAGAAACAACAGTTGGGTCGGCTGAAGTCAAAGGGAATAAGGTAGCTGTAAAACTTATTCCCCCTCCCTCGACGGGAGGGGGTGTGGGGGAGGGTGAAAGATTGTTTGACCGCGTTCTGGTGTGCGTCGGAAGAAAACCGAATATTCCTCCCCTTTGTAAGGGGAGGGAAGGTGGGGTAGATCTACCTCCCCTAACCCCTCCTTACAAAGGAGGGGGATTTGAACTCACCGAGCGCGGCACAATCAAAGTGAACGAAAAATTTGAAACAAGCGTTCCAAATGTCTTTGCTATCGGCGATGTGATCGGAAACTTTATGCTCGCCCACGTCGCGTCGGCGGAAGGCATTTCGTGCGTCGAGCAAATGTTTGGACGCGGCGAACCGGTAAACTACAATGCGGTCCCGTCTCCTATCTTCACCATTCCCGAAATGGCCTGCGTGGGTATGACCGCAGAAGATCTCACTGCCAAAAACATTCCCTTCAAAACCGGCAGATTCCCCTATGCCGCGTCCGGCAAGGCGCGCTGCGACGGCGAAACGGAAGGGATGGCAGTCGTCCACGTCGACGAAAAGGGCCTGATTTTAGGAGCGCACTTCCTTGGCAAAGACGCGACAATGCTCGTTGCAGAGGCGACACTGGCCCTCAAACACCGCTTGACAGCGCATGACGTAGGCGCCACAATCCACGCGCATCCGACGATATCAGAGATATTTGCCGAGGCGGCCATGGACGCGATTGGCGAAGCGATACACAAAGTTTACCGAAAATAATTCCCTCCCCTTTGTAAGGGGAGGGAAGGTGGGGTAGATCTACCTCCCCTAACCCCTCCTTACAAAGGAGGGGAATATTGATATGACACTTATTGTCCAAAAATACGGCGGCACGTCTGTAGCCACGCCTGAAAAGATAAAAGCGGTTGCGAAGAGAATTGCCGCATCGAAAAAAAACGGCGACAAACTCATTGTCGTCCTCTCCGCAATGGCCGGCGAGACGAACCGCTTAATTGAACTTTCAAAAGAGGCGGGGGCGCTCCCCAGTCCTAAGCATCAGGACCTTTTAGTTTCCACGGGCGAGCAGGTTTCAGTTTCACTCATGGCGATCGCGCTCGAAGATCTGGGCATCAAGGCGGAGCCGCTTCTGGCCCATCAGGTTTCGATAGTCACGGACGAAAATCACGGCAGGGCGCGCATCCTCGATATTGATACAAAAAAGCTTCTCAATATTATCGATGACGGCAAAGTGCCAGTAGTCGCAGGTTTTCAAGGTGTGACAAAAGATGGGGCAATCACGACGATGGGCCGCGGCGGCAGCGACATAACGGCCGTCGCGATCGCCGCTGCACTTAAAGCAGATCGTTGCGATATATTCACAGATGTGGACGGCGTCTTCACCGCCGATCCGCGCATCTGCGAGAAATCAAAAAAGTTGAACCGAATTTCATACGAGGAGATGCTGGAGCTTGCCGACAGCGGCGCAAAGGTCCTGCACACGCGCGCCGTGGAGATCGCCGCAAAATACCGCGTGCCGGTCCATGTGCGCTCGTCGTTTAAAGACAGCGACGGAACGTGGGTCGTCCCCGAGGAGGAATCAATGGAAGACGCGCTTGTTTCAGGGATCACATGCAACATAAACGAGGCGAAGGTCGCGATACGCCGCGTGCCGGACAAAATCGGCGTCACTGCAAAGATCTTCGAGCCGATCTCGAAGGCGGGCATCAACGTCGACATGATTTTGCAAAACGTCTCGGCGGACGGCTACACGGATCTTACTTTCACGGTCCCCAAAGAGGATCTGAAGAAGGCGATCGCCCTCGCCGAAGTCTCCGCGCGCCAGGTAGAGGCGGGCAGGGTGGAGGCGGCGGGCGACATCGCAAAAATATCGGTCGTCGGCGTGGGGATGAGAAGCCACGCGGGAATCGCGCACACGATGTTCGACGCGCTGGCAAAAGAGGGGATCGCAATACAGATGATCGGCACCTCCGAAATCAAGGTTTCGATTGTGATCGACATGAAATACGCCGAGCTGGCCGTGCGCATTTTACATGATGCATTCCATTTGGAGAAGAGTTCTTAAGCACTCACGCACTTAAGCACTGAACAATGGAATTTCATTTATGATCCGTGGTTGCCTAATCCTTCTTTTACTCACAACGGTCGCCATCGTCTGGCACAATATTGATCAGGAGTCATTGCGAGGAGCTCTAGCGACGAAGCAATCCCCTGATCTTCATGGGATTGCCACGGCTCCTTTCCCGAAGGGACCCCGCGAAGCGGAGTCCCAACGGGACGCGGCGGAGCCTCGCAACGACCTTCTATCGCTGTTTCCGGAGCAGAGGTTCCTTATCGACGGCCCGTTCGATATCAACACAGCCACAGTGGAAGAGCTTGAGGCCATTCCTTATATCGGCCCCTCAATGGCCAGGAAAATTTCCGAATTTCGCGACAAACACGGGCTGATTGCAAGACCTGAAGAATTACTTGAAATAAACGGGGTAGGGCCTCGTATATTAGAAAGAATTGGCCCATATATCAAATGCGGGACCGTTGCCCCCGCAATAAGTTTTTAGTCTCAAGTCTCCGGTCTCATGTCTCTGGTCTAAACACGGACGCAACTTCGGCATATGCGAAAACCGATAAGATTGCGCTGGCGGGAATAGTCGAAAGATGCTAAATACTTGGCGCTTTTTCGGGTGATCTATCAATGTGATAATAGACAAGAGACCTTAGACTAGAGACCATAGACCTAATGATTATGAAGGGCCATCCCATTGCCTTGTTTTTCATAAATTTTTTGCATCGGATGACTATCAGTCTTAGGTCTCCGGTCTCTGGTCTCTGGTCTAATATGGACTGGCACTACGTTTGCACTTAACTTCATTGGTAAACCATGGAGGTTTCTATGAAAAAATCATTATTTATCCTCATCGCGACGCTTGCCGTTGCGGCAATTTTTGTCTGCACGCAGGCGCGCGGGCAGGAATATTCTGCCTCGGCCCCTATTCCTGTGGGCTCAACGCGGGCACAGGTGGATAGCGGACCGCCAATAAAGACAAATGCGACTAACGCAAAATTTTTCACGCATCCAAAAGGGCCTGTCGATGACAGAAATTTTCATAACACGCAAGTGAACTTTCTGGATGGCACTATAGTTGATGTTAAGGATATAGCTGCAGCACCGGGCCTGCTTAGAAACCCTGTCGCAGAATTGCCGGGTCTTGGTGATGCATTGTCCCGCGGCGGCATGCTCGACGACATGCAAAGAGAAGAGGCGCTAGGTGCTCCGAATATAATTCAGCCCACACACGGTTTTTGTCCGGAAGAGTTTTTCTTTAGAATGTCAACTTCTACCTTTACCCTTGGCTTGGGCTTAAACTTCCAATGCGATGTTCTAAGCGATGTCGAGTATGTAGACGCTTCAGGCACCACCGTGCGGGTCAAGAATACGACAGATCATCAATATGAAGTGGCAGACATAAGAAACACGGCAGACGGCACGGATGCGGAATTTGACGCATTATTCGGCACGACCGGTCTCTTACATGAAGCGGGTTTAATCGGTGATGCAGAAGAGGGCTTGACACCTTACGACCCGGCCAGTCTTTATCCAGCCACGATAATCAGTCCTGATAAATTCGCTTACAAGGCAAAATCTGTTACCAGTATCGCAAACATCGAAGAGCCGCTGATACACAATTATGCGTACGGTATCGCAAGTGTTGATGAAGAAGGCGGCAATGGAGGGCTCGTCAGCGCTATATACGACCCCGTTAACGTTGAAAAAAGATTAAAGGAATCTTTAATAGTGGACATGGCTTTTGTCGGCCCGACTCCCGACATTCACCTGGTTTTAGGTCGCGACGTTAAAACCGACGAACGCCCCTACGGAATTCTTAAACTTCACCCGTCACCGCTAGTCTCTTTCCGCAAAGACATTGAAAAAAACAGAATGCGCCTCGCGGGGTATTTGTCATGGCAATTGCATAACATAGATTTTTCACATCCTGAAGAATTGCCTCTGTTCGCCCTTAAACTTTTTTTGAGCATCAACCTCAATCCTATCGATGTAGAGGCGATAAAATCAGGGGATAAGATTCGGCTGGCTACAATCAACGCCGGAACGCTTGGAAGTGTCGAACAATTTTTCCGTGACGGAAAAGGATTGCCACTTGATTTCGACACCGATCCTGCAACAGTAACAAACTATAAATGGCGGGAGCTTCTGGCTGCAGAGTCCAGTCCCATTACAGGCCTGCCATCAAGCGGCATCCCCGGAGAGGTGTATTATCCTCACACAAACGCCTCCTATATTGTATTCAATGAAAAAATCACTCCTTGGATCAATGATCTGTCAAACAGAAGAACCGACAACCCAAACGAAATATTTGATCCTGTATTAAGTCGTCCGGGAGCAAAGATCGCCGGCTTTGCGTTGGTGGGTCCCGGCATGTTTGAC
>Ga0315291_10001544_pt1 | contig 30817 bp, 37 predicted proteins | sample YL17G12_20_MG_FD_203070 | JGI IMG/M metagenome (GOLD analysis project Ga0315291, IMG submission 203070) | Sediment microbial communities from Yellowstone Lake, YNP, Wyoming, USA - YL17G12_20 | ecosystem: Environmental > Aquatic > Freshwater > Lake > Sediment | place: USA: Wyoming | collected...
CCATCGCCAGCTGGTACCAGCCATTGTTTCTCTCACCGACCAGCGCATCCTTGGGTACGCGTACATCGTCAAGAAAGACCTCATTGAATGAGTGGCAGTTAACGATGTTTATCAAAGGTTTGACGGTGATGCCGGGGGTCTTCATGTCGATGATGAACATGCTGATGCCTCGGTGCTTGGGGGCGTTGGGGTCGGTTCGCGCCCCCAGCCAGCAGTAGTTGGCATAGTGGGCGAAACTGCACCACGTCTTCTGGCCATTGATCACCCAGCTGTCACCATCCTCCACGGCTTTTGTTTGAATGGAAGCCAGGTCCGAACCGGAGTTCGGCTCACTGTATCCTAGGCAGAAGCATGATTCTCCCTTCGCCACTTCGGTAAGGTACTTCCTCTTCTGCTGCTCACTGCCAAAAAGCAGCACCGCGCCACCTACCCAGTTGGCCGATATCTCCATCTCGATGCCTACCGGAGCTCTGTGGTAGTACAGCTCCTCAGCCAGGATGAGACGTCTTATGTGGCTCATCTGCGAGCCCCCGTACTCCTTTGGATACGCCGGCGCCAGCCAGCCCTTCTGCCCCAATTTGCGCTGGAACTCCCGCAAGAGGGCCCATGACTCGTCGGTTTCCTCCCACAGTCCAGGGTCCAGTTCAATCCACCTGGCTGGGATCTCCGCCTTCAGCCACTGCCTTACCTCTTGTCTGAATGACTCTTCCTCTGCCGAGAACCTGAAGTCCATACGCGTCCTCCATCCTTTGGGGGTCTCTATGTTTCCTTGATCATGCTGAAGTGTTTAATGTCGTGGAAGTAGTCGCCCATCCGGTAGGTCAGCCGCAACCAGCGCCATGCTTGCTCCATGATTGTCCAGTGCATGTTATGGCGGGATCCACTTCTTCAGATACGCGCCGGGTAGTCAAGGCGATTCCCGCAGGCCATGCGGCTGGCAGTAACACACTCACCTACGCCGACTTAGGCGGGCGCCCGACGAACGCCTTCAGCGTGGAAAGTGCCACCGCCTCGCCCTTCTGGTTCTTGACCGACTCCTTCAGTGTGATGACCCCACCTAGCTCGCCTTTGTCCTCCTTGCCGACAACCTCGAGTTCCACGTGTATGGTATCACCGATCTTGGTCGGTGCGGTGAATCTCACCTTGTCCATCCCATAGAAGGCAACGATCGCCATGTCGTAGAGAGGGAGAAGTCCGTTGGCTATGGACAGCACTAGGAGACCGTGGGCTATCCTTTCTCCAAAAGGGCCCTTCTTCGCATATTCAACGTCCGTGTGCAGCGGGTACCAGTCGCCGGTCAAAGCGGCAAAACTGACGATGTCAGTCTCCGTGACGGTTCTGGCCCTGGTCACCACCGTTTCACCAACCTGGAAGTCCTCAAAGTACTTCATGTGGTCTCCTTTCAGAGTTCGTTCTCTTAAGGGCCTTGATGACGGTAGTCTGGCAACTCGCGCGGTTTGACCTATCCCCCCACAAACCCGAGTATATGAGGAATTGCCTTTGGACAACCCGAAGTCAGTCCAGCGGCATCGCCGACATTCTATACCCAGTAGTGGAAGCGGTGCAAGCCCGGTGCCCTGCCCCAAATCCGTGGGTTCTTTGATGGCGGGGGAGGGTCGTGGTTTTGGCCAGATTGCAGCGATTTTCTGACGGCCTGACCTGCCCTATTGCGCTGACACTGGACACTCTATCAGTCCTGAATATGCACTGAGACTTGCAGTTGGGTTCAGCATCTCCACTATGTCAATTGGGACCGAAGGAATTAGAATACCCCCAAGGGAATTCGAATCCCTGTTATCGGCTTGAAAGGCCGGCGTCCTAGTCCACTAGACGATGGGGGCGCGGATGACGATATGAGTATATACTGTCCAGGATGCCGACAACAAGCGCCGTGGTCTCACCGGCGAACAGCTTCTGGTTGCAGACGACATTGAGGGAGAGGGTCTGGTTCAAGGATAGACAGGTGGAGCTTCCAGCCCCGTGGTCTCAGGGAAGCCAAGCATCAGATTCATGTTCTGGATCGCCTGCCCCGCTCCACCCTTGATCAGGTTGTCGATGCAACTGACTACCATGAGACGGCTCGTCCGCAGATCTATGGTTGGATAGATAAGGCACAGGTTGCTGCCCCAGGCCTGCTTGGTCTGCGGCGGCGCATCCACCACTTTGACAAAGGCCTCGCCCCTGTAGAAATCCCGATAGGCCTGTCGCAGATCAGCGATCCCCTGCTGCGTGCCGGCTATCTTCCCTTCTACCAGGGGAGCATAGCAGGAGCTCAAGATGCCTCGCGTCATCGGTATAAGGTGAGGCAGGAAGGTGATCATCAGTGTCTCCTTGGGCTGCAATGCCTGCAGCTCCTGGACAATCTCGGGCAGATGTCGATGACCCTCCATGGAGTAAGCCGAGACGTTCTCGTTGACCTCGGGGAAGTGGGTGGTGAGACTGGGAGTTCTGCCTGCCCCTGAAACTCCGGACTTGCTGTCCACTATGATGTCGCGCTTGATCAGACCGGCCTTGACGGCCGGGGCCAGGCCCAGGATAGCGCTGGTCGGGTAGCAGCCGGGGTTGGCTACCAGTTGGGCCTTGGCGACCTCCGTCCGGTGAAGCTCAGGGATGCCATAGACGGCTTTCCGGAGCAGCTCCGGTGCGGGGTGCGCGTGGTCGTACCACTGCTGATACTGTCCCGCCTCCTTCAGTCTGAAGTCGGCGCTGAGGTCAATGACCTTGATGCCCTTTTCAATCAAAGGAATGATGGCTTCCGCGCTGGCCTTGTGCGGCAGGGCAGAGAAGATCAAATCAGCCTCGCCGAGAGCAGCCTCGATGGTAAGGTCAAGCTGGGAAAGATGGGGCATGACACTTGCCAGTCTCTTTCCGGCTTCACTTCGCCCTGTGACGGAGACTATCTTCACCTTGGGATGGCCGCACAGCAGGCGAGCCACCTCTGCGCCGATATAGCCGGTGATGTTGACGATTGCTATTCTGGTCAAGCTCATTCTCAGGACTTCCTTGTGTATCTATCTACCCTAGGGATTTTACTGCCCATGGCTGGATTAAGGCAATAGCTGGGATGGACAGGCAGGCTGCGCGAAGCGATCCCCTTATCGGTGAATAGTGGGAGAGAAATAGGTGGAGTTGGCTCAAAAGCCCCTTTTCAACCCCCTGGCCCCCACTCATAGGGGGAAGAAGAAGGAGGATCTGGGGACACCCTCAAACCTCCGGCAGTCGGATTTCCTGCACCTCTTCAATCCGTTCTCGGAGGGAATAGTCCGGAACTGGGGCAGAGCGCTCTCAGCACGCAGACGGTGCAGCGGGGTCTTTGGGCTTTGCACGCCCGACGGCCGTGTTCCACCATTAGGATGTGGAACTCGTAGACGTTCTTTGGAGGCACCAGGCTCTCTAGGATTTCATGGGCCTTCTCGACGGAGACCCTGGCGCTTTTCAAGCCCAGCCTCTTGGCCACCCGATAGACATGAGTGTCCACCGGCATGGCCGGTTTCCCCAGGGAGAACAGCAGCACGCAGCCAGCCGTTTTCGGCCCCACCCCCGGCAACTGCCGCAGCCAGGCCTTGGCTTCCGCCAGCCCCACGTTGTCCAGGAAGCTGAGATCAAGGCTCCCTTGTTTCTCTTTGATTTCGTGAAGAATCAGCTTGATCCGCTTGGCTTTGATGTCGGCTAAGCCGCCGGCCCTGATGGCTTCGGCCAACTCGCTGACATCGGCCGTGGCGACCGATTCCCAGCTTCCGAACCTGTTCACCAGCGCAGCGAAAGCCCGGTGTGAGTTGACGTCTGATGTATTCTGGGAAAGCACCGTGGCGATCAGGGTGGAGAGGGGGGCTTGTCCTGGCTGCCAGTTCCGCGGGCCGTATTCCTTCCGCAGCAGCCGCAGGACCTGTTTGACACGGGTTGTCTCAGGCGATCTTTCCGTGTTCAAGGCAGACATAGCACGCCCGAGGCTGAGAGACTCAATATGTTCGTAGTATGACCGCCTTTGACCAAATGGTACCAGCCGTCCATTAGCAAAATGCTAGCAGAAACAGATGAGGAAATCACGTTCAGGCGGAACCTCACAGATGCCCCCTGTGACCATCTGGGGCTGAAGAAGTAGGAGAGGACAAAAAGGAGGGTGGACATCTCTGCCCACCCTCCCAGCCATTCTCAACCACAGAAATCTAGGAGGGACATCCCTCCTCCCATTGTCGAATCAACTCGGACAGTTCATCCTCCAGCAAGACTAGGGAGTTTCCAATATCTGCGAGTTCCTCTTCGCTCCCGTGACCAGGCTGTATTTGTACCCTTACAATATCGAGCCTCATTTGTTTGCGGACTCGGTCGAGTTCCGCTATCTTCCGTTTCAAGTCCAGGCAACTCCTCGGAGATAGTCTTACTGCCATTTGCGTACCTTCTCAGCTTTGCGATGTGACAGCAGTTTTGTCTGCTTCAATCAACCCAGTCAGATTGTTATAACACGTCATTATCTCAAGAGTGTCTCTGAAGGCGGCGGCTACATCACGGCGTAGTATCTGCGCCAGCGCTGTGGTTCAGGTCTCGCCAGCATCCAGGCACATTTCAGCGGGGGAATCATGGAGAGAGGGGCTGAGGGCTGTAGATGCCCCTGGGGCTGAAGGGGCAGAGGACAACGACGAAGGGCGGCCGTCTCTGCCCGCCCCTGCGATCATGATCACTGCCTGGGCCACCGCCAGAATCGGAGAATCACCTTCATGCAAGCACTGTAGAGGTACCATAAGTCGCTAGCACGTTGGATGGACCACGGAAGCCACCAGTCGTACAGTCACGCAGTTCCAGAATGCTCTGTGCGGTTGTCACCCGGGCCTCTCCAGATGACAGGCGTCATTAATGAGATGCACGATTGCAGAACTCCCGTCCACTTCGACGACATTGACCGCACAGAAACCCTGGTGGAATCGCCAGAAGTGAGTGTCATCCAGGCCCAGGAAATGGCAGAGCAGAATCTTGATGACCACCTTGTGTGAGACCAGGACCACGGTCTGCCCATCGTGCTTTGGTGTCAATGCCTCGACGGCGCTGACCGCTCGCTTCCTGACGTCGGCCAGGCCCTCTCCGCCGGGGAAGGTCAGAAGCTGCGGCCTCTTCAACCAGAGGTCGTAGAGCTTGGGGTCGTCGGCTCTGGCCTCCGGGTGGGTCATCCCTTGCCATCTTCCGTAGTCGATGTCGATCAGGCCTGGCTCGGACTGTGCCGCAAGACCACGCCTGGCCGCCAGGATGCTCGCGGTGCTGAGCGCCCGTTTCAGCGGACTGGAATAGATGACCGATATCTCCCACGAGTTCAGTCTGGCAGCCGTGGCTCTGGCCTGTCGGACCCCTACCTCATCCAGGTCTACCTCGGCTCGCCCCTCCGCCCTTTCGATCCCATCCGAATGCCAGACCGTCTGTCCGTGCCTTATCAGGATGAAACGAGTCAAGGGATTGCCTCCTTTGCCTTGTGGGGTTCATTTTAGCACAGAGGGGAGCGTGGTGGCATAGACGTGTCCGGCGGATATCTGTTGGACGGGGCAGTCGATCGAGTCTTCAGTCTCAGAGGGTGGGAGCAACTGAGCTAGATGGTGCTAACGGTGTGGAACATCGACTATGGGAAATGCTGGGTATGCCAGCATCCGGTGCCACCTGTCGGTTTGTGGCCGGTGTGGCACCGGACGGAACGAATCTGTTAACTAATCCGAGGACGGCAGCGGCCGGGGTTGCTGTTCCGCCATGTCCTTGCCGCAGCAGGCGACAGCGCCCGGGCCCTGCTTGGTGCAAAGGACTTCGGTCTTGCAGGCTTCGCAGCTGTATCTCTTGCCTAGTGTGTTAGCCATTCCAGTTCAAACCTCCTACCTCGAAAGCTCTTCGAATCTAGAGCCCCGACCCTGGCGGCTCGACATCAAAACGAACCGCCAGAGGCCATGCTGATGACGACTCCTATTTCTTCAGGGTCATTGGCTGTCCGCAGCAATGAAGCTCGCCCTGTCCGGCGCGGGTCACTATGAACTCCGAGCCGCACTTGGCGCAAGTGTATCTCTTGCCTACCTGATTTGCCATTAGTATCGCCTCCTAACTCGGAATATTGGCACTATTTGGGCATCTTGAATTCGGACCACTGGTCCGTGTCCATCATCTTGAATTCCCACTTGCAGGCTATCTCGTCCGGGCTCTTGCGAGGCGGGAGCTTCAACGGAGTGACTCGGATCTTGCGGTTGACCAGATACCTCTCGATGACGCGCTTCTCGTTCTCGTAGCAGACGTACTTGATTCTCTCCGGGGCCTTGGCCTCGAAGAACTCCAGAGAGCGGCACCGCGGGATGGTCCATATGACGTGGTTCGAGTTGATCACCTCGGCCTGAGCCGGGAACAGTCCGCCGGTGGTGTTGTCCAGGGGCAACTGGAGGCACTTCAAGCAATCAAGGACGGTGCCGGTATCGATGTTGGCCACCTTGGCGTACCGTGGGTTGACTCTCTCGCCTATTCTGCACCAGGCGGCGGTTTCGCACAGATCGGCAGTCTCTTTGTCCACCTTCTCTTTGACGGCGTCATACCAGGCCTCTGTCATATGCAGCCAGGCATATTGCCATACCTGCATCAGCTTCAGTATTAAGTCCTTGGAGAGGTCGTTGAAGGTCAAATCCGGGTTGTACGGGCCGGTGTAGTCGTTCATTTCCTTCTTGGGGACTGGCTTCGCAGCAGCCTTCGCTACCGGCTTCTTGGCTGCAGCGGCCTTGGTGACCTTGGCTTTGGCTACTGGTTTCTTGGCTGCGGTCGCCTTCGCGGCCTTGGCTGGGGTCTTCTTCTTGGCTGTCTCTTTTGCCATCTGAACCTTCCTTTCGACTAATCTATTGCGTTGTCACTCAGGCTACTTCTTGGCCTTCTGCGACTTCTGTCCTGAGGTCAACTCCCGACCTCGGGCAATCTGCCGACGAGTGATTGCCAGGGGGAGTCATTGTAGATGAGGCCCGGTTGGAACAGACCGCGGTACTTGTTGATCTCGGGCATGGAATCTCTCTCGTTTATTATTCCAAGGGCGTCGTTATGTTGTCAAGCAAAGCCGGGTTCTTCCCGATCTGTTGGCGCTACGAACGAAGACGGAGAAGTCATGGCTTATCTCCGCCTTGGCTCCGCACAGACCCGCGAAACAATCATCTCTCCGTCGTACTGGCGCATTGACGAGGTGTCTTAAGACTCGCTTTCCCCCCTTTGCCCCCCACTCCTCCTGAGACGCATCTTCGATCTTGGGGGAGGATTAGGGAATTTTGGGAGACCCCCAAGCCCTCGGCCCGCCCTGAGGCGGACTGCCCCTCTGCACACCCTCGATGGGTGGCGCGGGCAAAGCGGAGCTTGCCCATGATACGCGGACACCCTCAGACTCCCGGCAGGGACAAGTCCCTCGTACCCTCTGGGGATGAGCTCACCTTCTTTCTTGACGGGACAAAGCGCCACTGGCGGATTCAGGGATTTCAGCCTGCACGTTTCAAACGACGCTGCCGTGGCGCGAGGGCGAGGAACCACGGGACTTCTAGAGATGGCTAGGCCTTGGACAGGATATCTCTGGCGAACTTCCTGGCGTTTCGCAAATCGGCAGCGCTGGGGCGTTTGTCTAGGGCCTTCATCATGTCTGCAAACTCGGCATCGGAAGCCTGGCGAGCCTTCTTCACGTAGGGCTGTATTTCCGGTGCCAGGCGGGCCTGGCAATCGCAGCAGCCAAGCAGAGTGAACCTCTTCTCCTTTGCGAAGGCCTCGAACGCCGTGAAGCACTTCTCATACTCTGCAAGTTCGGGGCTGGCGTGAGTGATGAAAGCCGCCACCTTGAACTTGGGCGATCTCGGCAGTTCGGTCATGAACTTCTTCACAGCGGCTGAGAGTTCACCGGCGTGTGTTGGCGAGCCGACGAAGATGACGTCATGCTGGTTGAGCCACTTGGGATCCACCTCGTCAACCTTCTTGAGGTGCGATTCGTGGTTCTTGGAAGCTTCATCATGTATGGCCTTGGCGAGTTTCTCGGTATTGCCACTCATGGAGTAGTAAGCTACCAGTGTCTTCATCTCTTTAACCTCCCTGGAATCCGGCTTTCTTGCCTGTCCAGCTTGTGAAGCAGCCAAGATAATGTGGCGTCTTTTCCGGTGCCAGTATAAGGGGACCAAAAAGCGGCGTCAACCGCCGGCACCGTGCCGGCGAGTGCCCGGTCAGACATGAGTGAATCGCCGAAGCGGCGGAGCGGGCCGTGAACAAACAGCTCCCACCGCCATAGGGTTCTGGGAGGTTCCTCGCATGAAACCAAAGAAGGATCGTGCTGCTTGGGCTAGGGACTAGCCCTTCTCATCGTACTTGAACGAGAGCTTGACCTTGGTTCGAAAGGCGCGGACCTTGCCATCATCGATCTGCAGGTCCATCTCGACGACCTCGGCTATGCGAAGGTCTCGCAGTGTCTTGGCAGCCGTCTCCACCGCAATTACGGCCGCCTTCTCCCATGATTCGGTACTGGTGCCGACGATCTCTATTACGTCGTAAACGCTACCTGATCCAGCTGCCATGTCCCCTCCCTTCAATTCTTCCAGTGGCCCTTGGGTTATGGAGCGCATCTTACTCGACACACTCAGGGCGTGTCAAGACATGGTCAGAGCAATCCATTGAGGCTGTCTCAGAAGCCTTCTTCAACCAACTTGGAGTCTGCCCTTAGAGTCCGTCTTCAACCCCCTGCCCCCCATTCTTGGGGGATAGAAAAAGGGGAGAATTGAGGGACACCCTCAAACTCCCGGTCCGCCTCAGGCGGACACCGTCTCGGCGAATCCATGTAGGGGCGCATTGCATGCGCCCAGGATACCCCCCCGGTAGGAGCCTCTCCTGCACCTCTATGAGGGACACCGCACAGCTGCTGATTGACCGGCCCGCGATGAATCTGGGACAATCTGAGCCATGCCTGACCTTGACTTCATGTTTCACCCTAAGTCGATTGCCATCATTGGTGCCTCGCCCCAGCCCCTGGCACCGACCAACGTTCATTTCTTCTACCCGCTCCTGATGTACGGCTACCCAGGGAAGCTGCACCCGGTCCACCCGAAGGCCGAAAAGGTCCATGGCCTGAAGGCGTACCGCAGCATACTCGAGATTCCGGACCCGGTAGACTACGTCATATCGGCCATCCCGGCGCGGCAGGTGCCGCAGCTAATACGGGACTGCGTTGCCGCCAAGGTGAAGGTGGTTACCGTCTTCACCTCGGGCTTCAGCGAGGTCGGCACCCGGGAAGGCTTGAGGCTGGAGAAGGAGATAGTGGAGATCGCCCGGCGGGGCGGGATACGCTTGATTGGCCCGAACTGCCTGGGCCTGCACTGTCCCCAGGCGGGGTTATCACTAGACCCGGGTATTCCGAAGCTGAGCGGCAATGTCGGCTTTCTGGCGCAGAGCGGTGGCAATGCCCGGGAAATCATCGTGGCGACGGCAGAGCGCCGGATGTTTATCAGCAAGGGTGTGAGCTTCGGCAATGCCGCCGATCTCAACGAGTCAGATTATCTGGAGTATCTGACGGGCGATGCTGATACCGAGATCATTGCGGCTTACATCGAGGGGGCGAAGGAACCGGCCAGATTCGTCAGGGCGCTCAGGGCGGCTACCCGCACCAAGCCGGTGATCATGCTCAAGGGTGGAGTCACCAAGGCGGGAACTGGAGTGGTGGCCTCTCATACCGGAGCGCTGGCGGGCAGGTGGGAGGTGTGGGACGCTCTCTGCCAACAGACCGGGGTGGTGCAGGTGTATCACTTCGACGAGCTGATCGATACTCTCGCAGCCTTTGTATACCTGAAGCCGCCGCGGGGCAGGCGGGTTGGGATCATCGGGGTGGGTGGTGGGGCCAGCGTTCTGGCCGCTGATGAGTGCGAGAACGCCGGGCTTGAGGTTCCCGTGCTGCCGGACCGAATCAGGCGCCGGCTTCTGGAATACACCCCGTCTGTGGGCGTCGGCTTGCGCAATCCCCTGGACCTGGACACGGACGGCTTCATGAACCCCGAATTGGCTGCCCGGACCGTCAGGACCATCTCCGAGTGGGAGGGCGTTGACTTCCTCATTCTGGCGATACTGCCTGGCATCCTGTTGGCGCATGCGCATTTCAAGGTTCTGAGCAAGCATGTCGAAGCGCTGGCCGAAGTCGCCAGGGATGTCAAGAAGCCCCTGATGGTTGTTCTGCGCACCGGAGGAGCCAGCAAATCTGAGGAGGCGGCGGCAGGGATGCAGGCCGACTGCCAGAAGGCTGGATTCCCGGTGTATCGCTCGGTGGACGGTGCGGCCCGGGCAGCGGTCCGGCTCATCTCCTACCATGAACGTCGGCGGTCCTGACTGCTTCGCGGTCGCCTCGGAGACCTCTGCGTCTTCCGACAAGGCTCTCTGAATTGCCCATTGAGAGATTTGGGTGGTATAAACTAAAGTCTGTGACTGACAAGGCGGTGAGCAACGGGCTCGATCTGGGCGTCATGCGCTGCGGCGGCAGGGAGTTCCGGTGGGGTGAACGCACCTATGTCATGGGCATCATTAACGTCACTCCGGATTCCTTTTCCGGGGACGGGTTGGGTGGCGATGTTGAGGCGGCGGTGGCACAGGGAAAGCGCTTTGCGGCTGAAGGGGCCGACATTCTGGATGTGGGCGGCGAGTCAACGCGGCCGAATGCAGCGCCAGTGTCAGGAGAAGAAGAAGTCCGTCGGGTGATACCGGTGATCGAGCGTCTGGCTGGCGAAGTGACGGTACCCGTGAGCGTTGACACCTATCGCTACGAAGTGGCCCAGAGGGCGGTTGCCGTCGGTGCCCGGATGATCAATGACATTTGGGGATTGGGACAAGATCCTCGCCTGGCGGATCTGTCCGCCGAACACAAAGTGCCCATAGTACTGATGAGCAACCAGCGCGACAAGAAGTGCCTGGACATCGTGCCGGAGGTCATCGCCAGCCTCAAGAGGAGCATCGCTCTGGCGGTGGACCGGGGAGTTCTCTGGCAGAACATCATCGTTGACCCCGGCGTGGGCTTCGGCAAGACGCTGGAACAGAACCTGGAGATCGTCCGGTGCCTGGAGGAGTTCATGTGCCTGAACAGGCCCATCTTGATAGGAACGTCTCGCAAGTCCATGATCGGGCTGGCGCTGAATCTGCCGCCTGACCAGCGCCTGGAAGGAACAGCCGCGACCGTGGCCATCACTATTACCAAAGGTGCTGACATCGTGCGCGTCCATGATGTGGCGCAGATGGTCAGGGTCTGCCGTATGAGTGATGCCGTGGTCAGGGGTAGGCTGCCATGAAGCAGAAACCAGCCATGGTGGAAGTCTATCTCGGCCTGGGCTCGAATCTGGGAGACCGGGAACAGAACCTGGCGAGAGCCACTGATCTGCTGGCCCAGAGGGTGAGAATAGAAAAGACCTCGTCCCTCTACGTGACGGAGCCGGTGGACTACGGCGATCAACCACTTTTCCTTAATGCCGTCTGCCGCATACAAACCTCGCTGGCTCCCGATGAGCTGCTGGGGTTGGCCAAAAGAATTGAGGCGGCCCTGGGCAGGAAGCCCAGCTTCCGTAACGGTCCCCGGCCCATAGACATCGACATCCTTTTCTACGGTGACAGCATTGTCAATCTGCCGCATCTGATGATTCCCCATCCGCGCGTGCAGGAGCGGGCTTTTGTGCTCATGCCTCTGGCGGAAATTGCCCCGAAGCTGGTGCACCCTCAGAGTGGCCAAACGGTCACGGAAATGGTGGGGCAGTTGAGGGACCTCAATGGAGTCAGGGTCTGGTGTCAGGAGGCGTGGAATGTATGAGATCTCAGTGGAACAGGAGTTCGAGGCCGCCCACTACCTGAGGGGCTATCGGGGCAAATGCGAGAACATGCACGGGCACCATTTCCGAGTGGTAGCCAGGTTGAGGGCCAAGAAGCTGGATGGCATCGGCATAGCCTATGACTTCACCATACTGAGGGATCAGTTGGGTCAGATTCTGGCTCGGTTTGATCACACCTGTCTGAACGAGGTGGCGCCTTTCGACCAGGTCAATCCCACTTCGGAGAACATCGCCTCCACGGTTTTCGGCGAGCTCAAGGCCGTCCTCAAGGGGGGTGGAGTGGCCCTCTCCGGCATCCAGGTATGGGAGTCGCCGCGCAGCTGTGTGACCTACTTCTTGGATGAGGACTGATTGGTCTTGTCTCTGAGATCCGGCGGCAGGAGATTGGGGATGGCGTCCACGATCGGATAGGTCTCGTTGCACTTGGCGCAGTAGAGCGAGCCGGTAAGCACTTCCTTCTTATCCTCTTCGACGATGGTGAGTTTCAGGTCTCCCTTGCACATCGGACAGGCCAGGATATCCATTAGTTCCTTCTTCACCTTGCTCGCCTCCTTGCCAACTTGACTGTCCCCTAGATTACCGCGGAATGCCCGTTCAATCAAGGCTGACCGGATACAATTGCAGCATCTGTGATCCGCGAGGCATTCTCAGCTGTGGCTGTAGGGTGGATCAAGCGGAGCGGATCCACCTTCGATTGGATGACGGAGATTGTGGTGGATCCGTCCGCCTCAGGCAGACTTGATCCATCCTACAATCATAAGCTGGCGGGAGAGACGTGACGTATCAGGTCCGCATTCGGCGGTCCTTCGTAGACTACCTTGCCACTAGTCAAGACGATGACTTTGTCGGCGAACTGAGTCACCAAGTCCAGGTCATGAGTTGTGAGGACGATTCCCTTGCCTTCAGCAGCAACCTCTTTCAGAAGCTCAAATGAAGACTTCTTGACCAACGTATCCAGTCCGTCCAACGTCTCATCAAGCAGCAAGAACCTCTTCTCCTGTGCCAGCCCAAAAGCCAACCAGGCTCGCTGCTGTTCGCCCCCTGAGAGTTCATCCACACGCCGTTCCGACAGTGCCTGCAACTGGCAGCGAGCCAGACTTGTACTGACAGCGACGCGATCTTGCTGGCTCAAGCGCCGCCAAACCGCTCCGTATGGACGGAAGCGACCCAATTGCACCAATTCGGAGACCGTGAGGTACGGCGGAGGCTGAACGTCCTGCGGAATGATCGAGAGTTGGTGCGCCATGTCCCTTCGCGGGAGGAGGGGGGTATCAGCATCACCGACGAGAGGTCTTCCCGATGTGGCCTTCAACTCCCCTGAGAGAATGCGCAACAGGGTTGTCTTGCCTGCCCCGTTTGGACCAACAAGGCATGTCAGAGAGTGGTCCGGTATGACGGTTGTCACACCGCTGAGAATGACTGCGCCACGGTTGACGAATGAGAGTGCCTCCAGGCTCAGTATCACAGCACTCGCCTCGCGACATAGATCATCAAAGGTGCTCCCAGCAGGGCGGTCACCAGACCGGCCGGCACCTCGGAGGGCATGAACAGGAGACGCGCTGCCTGGTCGGCATAAAGGGCAACGGCCGCACCGAGTGGTATGGAGACAATGAGGACTTTTCGGAAGTCGTGGCCCACCAGCAGCCGCGCAAGATGAGGGACCAGCAGTCCCACGAAACCGACGAGACCTGCCACTGCTACGGCAACTCCTCCCAGTATGCCGGCCGCTGCAATTGACGCCGCGCGGGTTCGCCCTGGTTCTGCGCCGAGATTGGCAGCTACCCGGTCCCCCAGAGACAATGCGTTCAGGTTACCCATTACAGTCGCAGCCAGCGCCAGTCCGACTGCCAGGAAGGGGAGTGCAGGCAGAACGTCCTGCCATCCCAAGTTGGCGAAGCTGCCACCGATGAAGTTCAAGGGCTGCGCACTGAAAATCCTGGCCTCTGCCAGAATACCAGTGGCGGTGGCGGCAGCCAGTGCTGAAAGGGAAACGCCGATCAGGGCCAGACGCGCGGGGGAAATTCCCTGCCGTGACGCGAACAACAAGACAATGCCTGCACCGATCAGGGACGCAACTACTGACAGAGAAAACAAACCCCACGCCCCTATGCCAATCACGCCTGCCATCGCCAACGCCTGGACAACGGCGGCACCACCTCCGAGGCCGAACAACTGGGGGTCACCAAGAGGATTCCTGGTCGAGCTTTGGAGCAGACACCCTGCCACCCCAAGACAGGCGCCCACCAGGAGAGCGGCGGCCACTCGCGGCAGGCGCAAATCCCAGACCAATACGTGAGCCACGTGATCGTCACTAGACAAGATGGCTGACACCAGTTGATGGACATCAAGCTTCACCGGGCCCATGGCCAGACCCATCAACACTCCCAGGGCCGTTATGAGAGCCAGTGCTCCCATGACAAGGGAGACTCGTCTCAAGGAGCAACCTCATTCATAAGGTATTCACTATGTTGAGCATCGCTTCGACAGCATCGGCGATCCTTGGCCCCTGTGCCTGGAGGAACAATACAGGGTCCAACTCCACGACATGTCCGGCCTTAACTGCCGGCATCTCTTTGAAGCCAGGTATCTGCGACAGTACTGCCGACAACCTCGGGGCTGGAGCAGGATAGGGCGTGATAGTGAACACAACATCGGCTTCGCTAGATGGGGCCTGCTCAGCGCTGAACAGGGCGAAACCAGGGTAAGGCGCCGGACCTTGCAGGTCCGCTGCCAGGTTCTTCAATCCGATCAATGCAGCCACCAGGCCGGGATAGGACTGCGCCTTCGCGGCGTAGATCTTTCTGTCGGCGTCGCCGATGAAGACGAGGATGCTCTTGCCTTCAGGCGCGTTATCCTCGGCGGCATCAATTCGGTTCTGTATGTCAGTGACGGCCTGGGCCGCTGTCTCGTCGTTGTCAACGATCTCTCCCACCAGAGTCAGGCTCTGTACTATGTCCTCCAAGGATGCAGCGCGCACTGCCACCACCGGTATGCCGAGTTCCTCCAATGGACTGATGAGGCTGACTTGGGTCAATGCTTCGACAAGCACGAGGTCGGGATTGAGAGCCGCCACTGCTTCCGTGCTGATGCTGTATGAACCACCAACAGTCGGCAAGTCCTGTACCTCCGTGGGGTATTTGGAGGCGGTGTCCCTTCCTGCGGCCACCCCGCCTGCCCGGTAAAGCGTCTCGGTGGCAGTGGGATGTGTGGTCACGATACAGGTCGGTTGACTGGGAACCTGGACGGATCGCCCCAGCAAATCTATCACCGTGAATGTATCGGGCTCAGATGTGGATGACGAGCAGGCTGTGAGTGTCAGAGAAGCGGCCAGGACGACGAGTAGTAGCAAAGACACGATTGAAGCTGGGCGTGCACTACTCCCCTTCCCAAGGAGTCTATTCATCTGTCGAACCGTGGGCAAAGATAGTATCGAACGCATTATTCCCCTTTCAGCAATAGAACTTTTCCATGATTTCAGTCCGGGCAGACAGCTTGGCGATGATTGGCGTCGAGGCCAGAGCCGCATCAGAACCGGAGCACCGAGGGACTGCGGCAGTTCACCAGTAGAGCGCTAGAAGAAGGCCCTCTGTACGTCGAACACCGGCAAGTGCTGTAAAGTTCATTGAGGCGGACTGGCTCGTATCTTGGCACCCCAGTTGTGAAGAAAGAGCGGGAACAGGACTTCATTCCGCTTTGCTCACAGCATCTGTCTTCGATGTGTCCGATCGGTAGGATTGGTGAGCGGCCACCAGGGAAACCAGGGCTTCATCCACAACGCGGGTCACCAGGGGCACATTAGCCACAGCGCGCTCATTTGGGGCATCCGCCTTGATGGCAGACTGTGTGACCGCCTCCACGAGCAGATTCCGGTGTTTGATGAACGCCTCGACGGAGTCGACCAGCGGAAATCCCAGGGAGGCCAGTATCCTACCGTGCTCTTGGCCAACCTGCCGGACAAAGCATATCGTTTCCGGCCTCTTCGACGGCTGCCTAACGTACTGAATAACCAAATCCAGCAACTCTCTGCCGCAGCGTGCCAGATGCTCCCGGGCCTCCTTCGGCAATGGCCCACTTGGCGACGCGGAGTCAACGTGGGATTGAGCTGTCCTTCGGTGATCCATGGCGGTATGCTCCAGATGCTCCGCCACGTTTCCCATGCTCTGTGTGGTCTGGTGGGCTTTCGCGAATCGCTCCAGTTCGCGGGCGGAGTAGCGTCGGTGACCCCCGGGAGTGACAAAAGCCCTGACCCGTCCCTCGTCTGTCCAGTGACGCAAGGTGGCCTCATTGACCCCCAGGACTTCGCTGGCCTTGCCCACACTTAGGAACAGCTTCTTGGCCGACGGTTGTCTTCCTGTCATGATTCTAGCCTAGCTGAGTTGACCCAAACCTGTCCAATATTAAACAAATCTATATGAATCTGTCAAAATCTGTAGTATCCTGTCAAGTCCCTGCTCGGTCCGGCCTCGCCGCCGCGCTTTCTGGGATGGCTCACCTGCGCTAGTGCTCTGTAACATCTCATTTGACGGATTCTCGGGTACTCTGTCGGGCAGAGAAGGGGATTGGCCAAGTTGAAGAGATGCTTCCGAGACACAGTACCGGTGGGTTTCGCTCCGCTCTACTCACCCTACGGGTACGACTGGATTCCCGCTTTCGCGGGAATGACAGGATTTGGGGGATCAAGGGGGTTGAAGACGCCAATCAAGGAGATGCAACCGATAGAACTAACGTTAAGGAATACTAGTGCACACGCTTGAATCGTCGTTTCTGGAAAGGGACTCCGGCATGCCGGGTTCAGCAAACCAGACGGGTTTGACCAGCGGGCAGTCGTCCCCCTATGATCGTACGTAATGCGGAGGTGCCCAGCATGATCAGAGCCTTAGGTGATAAGGTCCCCAAGATTGCCGAGTCTTCCTTCATCAGCCAGGCAGCCTACATCCTGGGGGATGTGGTGATCGGGGAGCGGTGCGCGGCCTACCCGGGGGCGGTGGTGAGGGCGGACTTCGGTCCCATCAGGATCGGCGATGATGTCCTGATAGAAGACAACGTGGTGCTGCACGGGGACCCAAAGGGTTTGGACATCGGCAACAGCGTGACACTGGGACACGGCGCGGTTGTCAACTCGCGACGTATCGGCAACCAGGTGTTGATCGGGATGAATGCCACGGTCCTGCATGAATCGGAGATCGGCAATCGGTGCATCATAGCGGCGGGTGCGGTGGTGGGCGAGGGCATGATAGTGCCCGACGGCTCCTTCGTGGCCGGCGTGCCGGGGCGGATCGTGGGCAAGGCTACCCAGTCCCAGTTGTGGTGGGTGGATCGTGATCCGGCGGTGCATGCCTGGTTGCTGCAGTTGATCGAGCAGTACAAACGAGAGGGCTTGTAGGCAGCTGCTAGCCAGGCCATCATGACCCCTTTGAACCCCACTTGCCCCTGCTAGTATACTTACGCCGTGGTTATTGATTTTCACACTCACATCCTGCCTCCCAGGATGAAGGAGAAGCGCGCGGAATTCTGCCGGCGCGACAGCATGTTCCGCGAGTTCTTCACCGTTCCCAAGGCTAAGATTGCCAGCGCCGAGGATCTCATTGCCAGCATGGATGAGTGCGGGGTCGATGCCTCGGTGCTGCTCAGCGCGGGTTGGGATACCAATGAGACCTGCCGGCTGACCAACGACTATGCTCTGGAGTCGGCGGCCCGCTATCCGAAACGCCTGATCCCCTTCTGTGTGGTGCAACCCAAAGAGGGCGCTGCCGCTGTCCGCGAGCTGGAGCGTTGCGCCCAGGGTGGGGCGAGGGGTATCGGGGAGATGAGATCTGATAGCCAGGGCTATGACCTGGGCGACAAGAAGCTGATGGAGCCCATCGTCGAAGTGGCCTTGAAGCACAACATGATCTATCTTACCCATGCCTCCGAGACGGTGGGGCACCTCTATCCGGGAAAGGGGTCTATCACGCCTGATTCCCTCTACAGGTTCATTTCGAACTTCCCAGAACTGCGGGTGGTTTGTGCTCACTGGGGTGGAGGGTTGCCCTTCTACGCCCTGATGCCGGAGGTGGCCATAGCTCTGGGCAACACCTTCTTTGACACGGCAGCCACTCCGTTTCTCTACCGGCCGCAAGTCTTCGACAGCGTTGCCAGTATGGTGGGCGCGGACAAGATACTGTTTGGCAGTGACTACCCGCTGCTTTCACCAAAGCGGGTCATCGAGCAGATCGAAGCTGCTGCTCTGCCTTGGGAGTCCAAGTCCATGATCCTGGGTGGCAATGCGCAGAGGCTGCTGGGATGGACGTAGTCCGCAGTTTCATCGCCATTCACCTGCCCCCCGACGTACGAGCGGAGTTGACCTCCCTGGAAGACAAGCTGAAGGCTAGGCGGCATCCATTCGTAAAATGGGTCGATCCGGAGAGCATGCACCTCACCCTGAAGTTCCTGGGCGATGTGGCCGTGGATTCCATACCGCAGATAGTCGAGGCGATGGCCGGAGTGGCCCAGGCGCACTCTCCTTTTGATCTGCAGGTGGCCGGCACTGGCGCCTTTCCCAACTGGCAGCGCCCCCAGGTGGTGTGGGTGGGGGTGGGTGGCGAATCGGATAGGCTGAATGCCCTGCACAGAGAGCTGGAGTCCGCGCTGTCTCCGATGGGCTTCACGCCGGAGTCCCGTTCCTTCAGCGCGCACCTGACCCTGGGCCGCCTGCGGGACCGGGTGACCGCTGACGACAGGCGCCGGTTTGCCGAATTCGCTCAGAAGGTCAAGTTCGAGACCAGCCTCTGCTTCGAAGTTAGCGCTGTCAGGCTGATGAGAAGCCAGTTGACCCCTACTGGCCCCATCTACAGCGAGTTGGCGGTGGTGAAGCTCGGTCTTCCTCAGCGCGACGCTGGGACTAGCCGCTGACCGATAGCCGGTTGACAGGGCCGGTCGCTGGGGCTACATTGTCTCTGGCTGGCGGCCAAGCATCCCACACGAGAAGCACAGCGGCGGGACATCGACAGTCGAGGAGGCGGTTCATGAAGACCAAAGGGGATAAGGAGAAGCTCATCCAATCCACTCTGCAATTGGGAGACAAGGGCTTTCGCGAGCTGTTTCCTTTTGTGCCAAAGGAATGGCTTAGCCTCGACCTAACCGCCGGTCAGCTCAGGACACTGCTGCTCCTCTTCACGAATGGCCCTACTAGAATGAGCGACATCTCCTCTGCACTCGGCGTCAGCATGGCAACAGCCACCGGGGTGATAGACCGCATGGTGGAGCGAGGCATAGTGGTCAGGGAAAGTGACCCCAATGATCGACGCATTGTTCTCTGCCGCATGTCGCCTGAAGGGGAGAAACTCGCGTCGGGGCTTTGGCACTCGTGGAGCAAACGGGGTGAGGAGATGTTGAGGGCCCTGGATCGCCCCAAGCTGCTGGCAGTCAGGGCGATGCTCGAGGCGCTGCTGGAGGCCGGAGAAGCGACCAGGGGCCAGTGGTAGTCCGGTAGAGACACCGATAGCCGGAAACACTCCAGGCCGAAACGCCTTCTCGAGCGACGGCCGTCCCCTTGCACCCCAGAATAATCCACCAGGAATGGGTGAGTGCTGCCCAGAGTCAGGCGCCTTCGAGTGTACCTTCGCGGGCTGGAGTTCCGCACACTCTGCCCGACTTCACATGGGTGGTACAATCGTGGCAGGCTGGTCCTGGAACAAGGGAAGCCGCTCTGGAAGCAGGGGCTGGGGAAGGGAGGGCCAAATGAGCATGGAATCGGCAGACTGGGTTGAGGAAACTGTCAGAAAGGCCGTGAAGAAGGAGCTTGGGGAGGACCCGCAGGGCATTACGATGACCACGACGAGACTGACTTCCAGGAGGGCCTTCCCCGTATCGGCGTCAGCGACAATGCCGGATGGGCGCGTGGTGGAGGTCTCCATGACGGTCGAGGCTGATATGTACAGTGACTTCAAGGTAACCAGAGGGAGCCGCAAGAGCGGCGCCGGCGCGTAGGGAGCAGTACCAAGGCAACTCGGCACTCCGACTGCGCACGGGCATCGATTTGAAGCCAGAACGGCCGTACCGAATGTCAACGTAGACCCCACGGAATCCCCTCTGTTATAATCTCGCCCATGGGCAGGTTGCCGATGAGTGCTTTTGGATGCCGGCCTCTCCACTCGGATTTCGGTTGGACGCTGCCAGCGAGCAATCTGCAATAGTAGGGATAGCGGAGGATTGGGAATGAGCGATTTAGATGCACTATTCGAGCGTTTGAGAAGCCAGCGCTGGGAAGCACGCAAGGCAGCGGCCCAGGCCATGGTCAAGGCCGGCGCACCAGCCGTGAAGTATCTTACCAAAGCCCTATCCGATGAAAACCCGGATTTGCGTTTGATTGCCGCCAAGGCTCTAGGCTGGATGAAGAGTCCTGCAGTTGCTACCTCACTCGTCAGGGCTCTTGCTGATGAGGATGCCGGAGTGCGCAAAGCCGCGGCTGAGGCCCTGGCCAGGATGGGAGGCGCCGGTGCTGTGGCTCCACTCATAGTGGCGCTGATGGATGAGGACTGGAGCGTCCGCGAGGCGGCGGCCGAGGCCTTGGGCAGTATTGGGGATGCCGGCGCCACCGCTCCCCTGATCGAATTGCTGAAGGACAAGTATCTGGATGTGCGCGAGGCGGGTGCGGAAGCGTTAGCGCGAATAGGCCAGCCTGCGGTGGCTAGCCTCACAACTGCGCTAGGCGACGGATATCCCGATGTCCGCTTCTGTGCCGCCGAGGCGCTGGGTAAGATAAAGGACTCTCGGGCTGTTGCTCCCCTGATCAATCTGGTCGGTGACCATGATCCCGGTGTGCGTCAGGCGGCTATCGAGGCCCTCGGCAGAATCGGAGATACCAAAGCAGCCGCTCCCATCGTGAGAGCCCTGGAGGATGAGGCCTCGAGTGTCCGGTGGGCGGCCGCCACCTCTCTGGCCAGGATAGGAGATTCCGGCGCCATTGGCCCGCTGGGCAAGCTGCTGAAGGACAAGAACTCCGGCGTCCGTTTAGCGGCTACCAAGGCCATAAGCAGCATTCGCCTGCGGGCGCCTTCCTAGGGGCAGTTCAAGAAATCCCTGGAGATATTACCTCAGCACGCGCTCATCGCCCACGCGCCGCGTGACCTTCTGCTCGTCTAGGTGTTCCATCACAGCCAAGGCATACTTCCGGCTGGTCTGGAACATGTCCCGGACTTCGGCCACGGTTATCTTGCCCTGCGACTTGAGACGGCCCATGATGCGGTCCAACATTTCTTTGTAGGCCGACGCCACGAAGACAACGTTGTCGGATACCTTCACCACCTGCTGCTGGTCGACCAGAACGTCCAGCAATTCCGCATCGATGGCCAGGTCGCTGGGTGGGGAATAGGGACTCTGGGCCAGGGACTTGAGATAGGCGTCGACCATGGCCTTCTGCTTGGCGCTGAGTTCAATGCGATGAGACGAGAGACGCACCGCCTTTACGTCTTCCACCAGCACACCGTCTTTGACCAGAAGTTGGAGCATGGGAGGGAATGAACCGGCAGAAACCTTGAGCTTGCTTCTTAGTTCCTCTTTGGGCATACCGGAGCGTAGCGGGAACTGGCGGTGGTAGGCGGTCAGCGCCTGCGATACGCTGTTCGCCAGTCTCTGCCATCCGGCGGCGGAAAACAGCAGGGTGTGTTGGCCTTTGTCCCCCAGTGTCACCAGCCTCTTCTGGGAAACCAGCGATTCGATTGCCTGCTGGGCCTCTTTCGGCGAGAGGCTGGCCCGGTTCGTCAGCTCGGCCATCTCGATCGGCTCTTTGGCTTCCAGTGTGGCCAGCAGCACGTCCTCCGCGCTCCCCTTTTCCCTGGCGGCCAGGCCCTGTATGGTCACTGCCTGGAAGCGGCGGTGCCGCTTGGGGTAGGCATCAATGATATCGCCGCCCCCCAGCGTCTCCGTGGGCGAACGAATAATGAACAGATCGCCCTTTACCACGGCCGCCGGCTCGGCGAAGGCCAGTTGCGCCCAGCTTGTTTCTCCGGGTTCCAGCTTGTCCTTTTCCAGAAGACGGGCCTTGGCAATTACCTCTAGAGCATTGCTGTGGAAGCTGACCTCGGCATTATGTCTCAGAGGATGACTCAGGGTGGGAAGCAGCCGGATCTTGACATCCACCGTCATGGTTGGCCGCAACCAGTCGGGCTTGGCGAGCACGTTGCCGCGCACTAGCTCAGCCGTTGAGAGTCCGGAGAGGTTGGCCGCCACCCGGCTTCCGGGAGGCACCGTTTCCAGTTTCTTCTTGTGGGTCTGCAGTCCGCGGATGCGGGCTCTCAGTCGCGGTGGGATGATCTCCACTTCCTGCCCCACGGAGAGCTTCCCGTCGACCAGCGTGCCGGTGACTACAGTGCCAAAGCCGACGATGGTGAAAACGCGGTCGATGGGCAATCTGGGGCGGCCGATGTCCCTCTTGGGTGGGGTGGAATCCAGCAATGTATCGATCATGCGGACGAGTTCGGGCAGGCCATCCCCGGTCACTGCCGACACGGCCACCAATGGGGCCTCAGCCAGAGTCGTGCCCAACAAAGTCTCCTTGATCTCCATGGTGACGAGCTCCAGCAACTCCTGGTCCACCAGGTCCTTCTTGGTCACCACGACGATGCCTCTCTCAAGACGGAGAAGGTCCAGGATGGCCAGGTGTTCCCTGGTTTGAGGCATGATGCCTTCGTCTGCGGCGATGATCAGCAAGGCCAGGTCGATGCCGCCCACTCCGGCCAGCATGTTCTTGATGAACCGCTCGTGGCCCGGAACGTCAACGATGCTGACCTCTCGGCCGCTGGGCAGCTTGAGCCAGGCAAAGCCGAGGTCGATGGTCATGCCCCGCTCTTTCTCTTCCGCCAGGCGGTCGGGGTCAATGCCGGTAAGCGCCTGAACCAGGCGTGACTTGCCATGATCTACGTGGCCTGCCGTGCCGAGAACAAACATGGTCTACTCTACGACAATCCTCTGTTTAGGATGGCTGACCACTTCTCCGACGATGGCAGCGTCGGTCACGCCTGCCTCCTTGAGCCTGGCCAGCAGCAGGCGTGCCTTGTCAGCACTCACTGATACGAAAAGGCCGCCGGAGGTCTGCGGATCGAAGAGGATGTCCAGCATGACGTCTGCGATGCCCGCCGAGTCCACCATCTTCGAACGGAACTCCTTGTTGCGATTCGTGCCGCCGGGGATCATGCCCATCCTGGCGAACTCGACGGTCTCCGGGAAGATGGGAACCGAAGCAGAATGAATCCTAAAGCCAATCCGGCTGTCCTGAATCATCTCGCAAGCATGGCCCAGCAGGCCGAAGCCGGTGATGTCGGTGCAGGCATTCACGCCGACCTGAAGCATGATTTCTGAGGCGGTCTTGTTCAACGCAGCCATGGACTGGGCCACCGACTTGATGACTTGCTCGCCGGCCATGCCGCCCTTGACGGCGGTGCTGATGATGCCGGTGCCTATCCGTTTGGTCAGGAGCAGTTTGTCGCCGGGTCTGGCCCCTCCTTTGGTCAGCACTCTCTTGGGATGTACCGAGCCGGTTACTGAGAGCCCGTATTTCAATTCCGGGTCTTCCACGCTGTGGCCGCCGACCAGTACCACGCCGGCCTCGCGCATCTTGTCTATCCCGCCGCGGAGGATATCTCTCAGCACTGAGATGTCCAGGGTCTTGCTGGGGAAGCAGACGATGTTCATGGCAGTGAGTGGCTTGCCTCCCATGGCATAGACGTCGCTGAGAGCGTTGGCCACGGCGATCTGCCCGAAGGTGTAGGGATCGTCCACTATGGGCGTGAAGAAATCGACGGTCTGCACGATAGCCAGATCGTCAGTCAGCTTGTAGACTCCGGCGTCGTCCGCCTTCTCCAAGCCCACGAGCAGATTGGGGTCTGCCAGCAGCGGCAGACCGCACAGCGCTTTGTCCAGGTCCCCTGGACCGAGCTTAGAAGCTCAACCCGCGCCGCGAACCATCTCGGTCAATCGAGGGTTCGGTTTCCCTTCCACCCACTTCTCCTATGGTGTGGTCCTACCACGCTGCAACATTAGTTCTACCGGTTGCATCTCCTAGAGGAGGTCTTCAACCCCCTTGGTCCCCCATTCTCGGGGGATGATGAAGAAACGCAGAGGAGCTTCGCCCCTCTGCACGCCCCGCACGGCAACGGCGAATCGATTGAGCGAAATGTTGCAGGGCACTACGCAGATCGTCAGATCGCATGGATTCCCTGGATGTCTATTCGTTCCTTTTCCAGCGCTGCCTTGACCTCAGATTCATCCTTCCGTTCGAACCGCAGGCACACTCCGCAGTCGGAACTGAGTTGCCGTGGTACCGGAATCAGTTTGGTGGCAATTCCCTTTCCTTTGAGACGCTTCTCTGCCTGCAAGGCTCCGGTCATGGAGTGAAACAGGACGACACTGTACTGCATTTGTCAGTCGGATGCCGCTAGATGGAGATGACCTTGGTAGCCCTCATCAGCGCCGTGGTGATCTCATACATGTTGGAGATGCGCCCTGCCTCCACCGCGTCCTTCAAGCCGTAATGGCCTAGGCATGTCCCGCAGGCCAATACCTCCACGCCCTCCTTTTCCAGCGCGCGCAAGTCATCTATGAGCTCGGATCCCCGGGTTGCGAGTTTGACGCCGCTGTTCATGAAGATGATCTTGTGGGGCTTGACGTCCGATTCGCCGAGGGTGTGTATGAACGTGCGCATCAATACGCTTCCCAGTTCATCGTCTCCTCGCCCCAGAGTGCTGGATGCCACCAAGAGCACGGTTGGTTCGAAGAGCAGCGGCACCTTCCCGCCCAACGATTCTTCTGCGGGTCTGGTCAGGCGCAGGTAGATCCCGTCCCCTTTCTCCTCCACTGACACCCCCAGACCATGGCTCTTGGCCAGCCGCGAGACATTCTGCCTGGCGGTCGCATTGTCTACGATGACGGTCAGGTCATCTGCTCTCTCCAGCGCCTTCTTGGCCAGCACCACCGGCTGAGGGCAGGCCAGTCCCCGCGCATCGATGATCATGGACATTCTCTCACCTCGCTTTTCTAGCGATTTGTCTCACTGCCTCCAGCGTCTTCTCGATGTCCTGTCCCGAGTTGAAGTGCCCGGGGCTCAGCCGGACAGAACCTTGCGGGAATGTCCCCAGCGTCCTGTGTGCCACTGGCGAACAGTGCAGGCCGGGGCGGCACATGATCCGGTAGTCCTCTTCCAGTTGCAGAGCCACCTCTGACGGAGGTAGCCCGGAGACGTTAAAGGAAACGACGGCCACCTGGTCGACGGGATGGCCGTTTCCGTAGCAGGAGACGCCAGGTATGGCAGCCAATCCATCCAGGAGGAGCTTGGTCAGCCTCTCCTCTTTCTTTCTTATGTTGGCCAGGCCCTCCTGCAGAACGAATCGCACTCCGGCACCCAGGCCGGCCAGCCCCACGGTGTTGGGGGTGCCGCTTTCATATTTGTCTGGCAGGAAGTCGGGCTGGCTCTCGTGTTCTGAGTAGCTGCCGGTGCCACCGTATTTCAGGGGCTCTAGCTGGGACTCGATGCCCTGACTTATGTAAAGACCTCCCGTCCCCTGAGGACCAAAGAGGCTCTTGTGACCTGAGAAAGCCAGCAGGTCGATGTTCATGGCTTCCACGTCGATGGGGTAGCACCCGGCTGATTGAGCGGCATCCACCAGCAAGGGCACACTGTGGTCACGGGCTATGCGGCCCACCTCGGCCACGGGCAGCACCGTTCCCACCACGTTGGAGGCGTGATTCAGGATGATGAGCCTGGTATAGGGCCGGATGGCCCGTTTGAAGTCGCCGGGATCAAGTGAGCCATTGGCGGTGCAATTCACCACGGAGACCTCGACCCCCTTCTTTTCCAAGGCCCGCAGCGGACGCATGACGGAGTTGTGTTCCAGGCTGCTGGTGATGGCGTGGCCTCCGATGTGGAGCAGGCCTCTGATAGCCAGGTTCAGGGCTTCCGTGGCGTTGGAGGTGAAGACGATGTGGGTCGGATCGCGGACACCGAAGAGTTGGGCCAGCGACTCTCGTGTGTCATAGATGATGCGTGCTGCGGCAACGGAGAGGAGATGTCCGGAGCGACCGGGACTGGCGCCGGTGTGCCGCATGAAGCTATCCATCGCTTGATAAACAGCTTCCGGCTTGGGCCACGACGTAGCCGCGTTGTCCAGATAGATCATAGCCTGGCCATCCCGGAGTCCTTTCTCCATGATTCTAGCATACTTGTCCGGTGGATACCGAGTCTCGGCAGGGTAGGCTCATACATCTTATGCGCTTCATGGTCGATCTCTTGCGATCTCTAGACTTGGTTTACTCCCGAAGATGACATATGCTACATTGTTACCGAGAAAGGGGCAGCCTGATGAAGAGTGAGTTTCGCAGTCTTCCCAGCGTCGACAAGCTGATCTCCGACGAGCGGATCAAGGACCTGGAGGCCTCTTACTCCCGCCCCTTTGTCGTGGAAGTGGCGCGTCAGGTTCTGGAAGAAAGCCGGCTCTCCATATCTCGCGGCGAGCCCGCTCCTTCTTCCGACAACTTGGTGAAATCCGTCTGTGACCGCGTTCGTACACTGGCGGAGCCCAGCCTCCGACCGGTGATCAATGCCACCGGCGTCGTTCTGCACACCAACCTGGGCCGGGCGCCATTGAGCCAAGAGGCCATAGCCGCTATGGATGAGGCTTCGAAAGGCTACACGAATCTGGAATTCGATCTCGAGACCGGCGCCCGGGGTCATCGCGATGTGCACCTATCCTCGCTGCTCTGTCGCCTGACCGGAGCCGAAGACGCGCTGGTGGTCAACAATAACGCTTCGGCTGTGCTTCTGGCTCTTACTGCTTTGTGCAAGAGAAGAGAGGTGATTGTCTCCAGAGGGCAGGCCGTGGAGATCGGCGGCGGTTTTCGCATTCCTGACGTTATGCGGCAGAGCGGAGCCAAGCTGGTGGAGGTGGGCACCACCAACTGCACCTATGTTGTGGACTACGCACTGGCGATCACCCCTCGAACGGCGGCCTTGCTGCGGGTGCACTCCAGCAATTTCAAGGTGGTGGGCTTTGCCGAGGAGGTTGCTGTTGGTGACTTGGTGCGGCTGGGTGAGCAGAACGGCTTGCCGGTTTTTGACGACCTGGGTAGTGGCTGCTTGCTCGATACCGCCAAGTACGGGTTGAGCCCGGAGCCGAGAGTGCAGGACAGCGTGGCTGCCGGCGCAGCCCTGGCCTTGTTCTCGGGAGACAAGTTGCTGGGCGGGCCGCAGGCCGGCATCATAGTAGGCCAGAAGCACCTGGTGGAGAGACTCCGTAAGCATCCGCTGGCCCGGGCGGTGCGTATTGACAAGACCAGACTGGCCGGACTGGCGGCCACCTTGACCCACTACCTGATCGGGGAGGCCGAGCAGAAGATACCGGTCTGGCAGATGATATCCATGCCTCTGGACGAAATCGAAAGGCGCGCTCAGGAATGGGCGGGGTATCTTGGCGCAATAGCCGCCGTCATGGGTGGGGAGTCGGTGGTGGGGGGAGGCAGCCTGCCGGGGAGCACCCTGCCGACGAAGTTGGTCGTTGTCAAAGGATTGCCGAAGGCCAGGGGTCCGAGCTTAGTCCAGGAACTGGCAGAGAGGCTGCGAGCCAACCGGCCTCCGGTGATAGCGCGGATCGAAGGGAATGCCCTGCTGATCGATCCACGCACGGTTCTACCAAACGAGGATCAGGCCGTTGTCCAGGCGCTGAAGAACGCCATCAAGACCCTCAGGCAGTAGTCAGCAAACCGGCCCTCAAGTAGACACTTTCCCTGTGAGAGCAGCTTGTGCTGCAGCGGTGCCCTCTCGTACTGACACAGACCTCGCCCGCCGATAGCCATCCCATTCTGATGACCCGGATTCTTCTGAGCGGCTTGGCCGGGTCGTTGCGGTTGGGACGTTGGCAGCCTGTGGCGGAACGGGCCATGAGAGGAATCTGTGACGGCACCAGATAATGCTGAGATGCGCCTGTGAAAAACTGGTTGTAGGCTTTTCATGGACTCGGACGACGTACATCGCTGCCCTGGTATGGACAGATTCAGTTCGGAAGTGAACGGAGAAGACAAGATGACGGATCTCGCATTGGTTGGTAGTTCGAAGTCTGGCAAAGGGCCCTGGCGTTCGGCCAGGAAGGTGCGATCAGTAGCCATATTCGGGTCCACGGAGACGGATTTCCGTCAGGCCCAGTTGCCCGAAGGTGTCACTGAGGTGGCACTGTTCTCTCTCTTTGGCGCCAATGATCTCATTGTGACATCAGACATGCCGGTCACCATCACCGGGCTTTCACTGTTGGGTTCACGTACCATGAGGCGTTCGCCGGCAAAGCAGATGCCTCCTCCGACTGCCAAGTCACTGCGGGTGAGCGGCGTAAGTATCATGGGCAGATTGTCGATAAAGGATGTACCTTAGCGCGGCTGTGAGGGTCGCGGTTTTGGAGAGTGCAGAATGGGCAAAAAGAACAAGAGAACCAAGGTCGAAGCAAAGGTGGCAACAGGACCGACACTGCGCTGGCTGGTATGTGAAGACGGCGACGTGCATATTATCGGACCCTGCCCCCGCTGTTTCCACACCAGTGGCGGTATGCTGTTGGGCTCAACGTTGACGGCGTCCAGAGGGATTGCCCGAGCCAAGTGCACCGATTGTGATGAGACCATCGACTACTTTGTTGATCCGCAACAGCAGCAAATGTGGAAGGCAGAGGCCATACGGGAACCGGTCAACGCAACGTGTGCGTCCTAGCAGCCTTACTTGCCAATTGACGACGAGCGAAAGAAATGGGCATCTTGCTATTCAAGATGCCCTCCTGTCTATTACTGTCTCTTGAGCGCCACCTCCTCGGCATCCCGAAAGCCCTCAATCCCGCGCCCCGCATTGACCGTCTTCTTGATGACCTCGCAACCTGCCTGCCTCCGACCGCCTTGATGCCCCCGTCGGTGTCTGATGTGGGGGGTGTGTCTCAAACCCTGTTTCAACCCCCTGGCCCCCACTCCTCCTGAGGCGTCCGCCTGAGGCGGATTGGGGGGAGAATAGGAGGGTTGGGGGACACCCCTCATCCTGAGGCGAGTCTACGACCAAGCCCTCGGCAAAGGGGCTTTGCCCCACTGCACACCCTTACGCTGGTCGAAGTTAAGGTGAAACACACCTGCCAAACCCTCGGCATGAGGTCTCCTCCCGCACCTCTTGTGAGACAAGCACTGTGGATCGCCACCCTGGCCGGCAGTCATTTTGAAATGCTGGAGGAATTGACAGCCAGGCCGGTATTGTCTCGCGGTCCCAATGGATACAACGAAGACTGCTGCGCAACAGCCTTTGATGCAATTGCGCAGCAGTGATGAGAACGGTGTGGGTGGTAGGCCCTCTCGGAACGACGTGAGTAGTTGACAGAGGGCGTACTTCAGCTAGCTGGTGCCGCTTGGTTGCGGCTTCTTCGGTACAGAGCTAGGCTGTTCCACTGGTTGGAGTGGTTCAGGCCGCCCTGATGATTTCGTCTGCCTTCGCCTCGGCCGTGGATATCAGTTGCCTGAGTTCGCCGGCCTCGCGCTCCAACTGCTTGATGCGATCGAGAGTCTCGTTTCGTTCCTTCTCCACGACTCTGATGCGGTAGACGGCTCCATCTAGCTTCTGCAGTAGTGATTGCTGTTCCATCATGAATGACCTCCTTGTTCCGCGATTTGGCAATATGCGACACAATCTACAGGCGGCGCGTCATACCTGTGTCTCAGGGACAGCTTTCACGGTCACAAAAGGTTCTCAGGCAATGGCGTACGGACGCGGCTACTAGGATATGAGCACATACGGCACTTGGCCGTCACGCACAGGAGAGAGCAGAGAACTACAGACCGTTCGAGGCGTTCCGTCGGAGACGTTTTGCCGCCGGCATTGCCAGTGGCATATTTGCCCTATTCCGAAAGGTTCGCTAGAATCCTCCTTGAGAATCTGTCGGAAACATAGAGAACTCGACGAAGACTCAACGGAGGGCAAATGCGGGAACAGAATCGGCACAATAGTGGATCAGCCTCCCAAAACGAGGATGATGAGTTCAAGAAGTACATTCGTGAGATCAAGGATTGGCCCAAGCCGGGCGTGACATTTCGGGACATAACACCTCTTCTGCGCAAGGGCAATATGCTCGGCAAAGCCATTGACAAGATGGCGTATCGTTTCCGGAACGAAGAGATTGCCTTGATTGCCAGCGTGGAAGCGAGGGGATTCATTCTGGGAGCGGCACTGGCGCATGAACTGGAGTGTGGTTTTGTGCCCGTCCGCAAGGAAGGGAAGCTTCCGTATGAGCGGCTCACCATGGACTACAAGCTGGAGTACGGTGTAGGCACACTGGAAATGCATGTGGATGCCATCGACGAAGGTCAACGCGTCCTGATTGTGGACGACGTTCTGGCTACCGGCGGCACCGCCAAAGCAACCGCCGACCTGGTCAAAGCCTCCGGCGGAAAAGTGGTCTGTGCTGCCTTCCTGGTTGAACTGACCGGGCTTGGTGGTAGAAACCTTCTGGACTGCCCGGTGTACTCGTTGGTGCGGTATTGAAGACAGGAGACGGCTGACCGGTGGGATCCTGGATCTTATGGAGACCCTGAATTGCCCTCAGTGCAGCCAAATGTAGCCACTTGTTCCCAAGTTCATACCGGCATTGAGACGGCCCTCTCAGCCTCCACGCAATCCCTGGATACTAGACAGAGTGTCCGGGTTCTGCGGCACCTATTTGTATCCAAGCTGAGGTTGGGGTGGTATCATGTCACTGAAGGCCATCTGCTGATGGTACTTCCGCTGCCAAGTGGCGGATAGAAAGGGGCTTTGCTATGGCGAAGGGTACAATCAAGAAGCTAATCGGAGACAAGGGCTATGGCTTTATCCAAACTGAGGAAGGGAAGGAACTTTTCTTTCACCGGAATCAGCTTCAAGGCATGGAGTTTTCTTCTCTCAAGGAAGGACAAGCGGTAGAATACGAGGCCGGCACGGGGCGTGGTGGTCGCCCGGAGGCTGCCAAGGTGAAGCCACCATCACCCAA
>Ga0315291_10001545_pt1 | contig 30799 bp, 30 predicted proteins | sample YL17G12_20_MG_FD_203070 | JGI IMG/M metagenome (GOLD analysis project Ga0315291, IMG submission 203070) | Sediment microbial communities from Yellowstone Lake, YNP, Wyoming, USA - YL17G12_20 | ecosystem: Environmental > Aquatic > Freshwater > Lake > Sediment | place: USA: Wyoming | collected...
CCTTCGGATCATCTACTGGATGCTCGTGAGACACGAGCCATTTCACAGTCACGGATTCAACCCCGTGAAAAGAGTGCACTGCTAGTGCGACCTATGGATTGGGGCACATCCCTGACAAGGGACGAAGCTACCATAGTGCGGGAAAACCGCGAATAGAGGCATGTCCGAACCCCGATCAAAGCGAAACCCGAACGGAGGCAAATCAAAAGAACGTGCAACGCGATGCAGGCTAGGCGAGGGGACACTTCAACATAGAGGTCTTTCCTGAGAATCGTAGTGGACCCCACATGGTCCATTCCCGACTTACTGGCTATGGTTCAATCAGTGGGGATTGACTCTTCGCCCTGTCCCCAAACCCTTTACAAAACCCACTCTGAGCGACAACGCGTTCCTCTGCGTTCTGCGCACGGGTTTGCTGCCTAGGAAAACAGCACAGATCATGCATCTTCGTGCAACTAGGGTGCGCGCCCCACCTATGTCACGCTAGATAATGTCGCGGAGATCGTCACTACCTACCTGACCCGTCAGCTTAAGAAGCCAGTGAGCACGATAGTCGCGTGATGAGTTATTCGTCTTTGAGAGCCTTCCAAAAGTATTTATCGACCTGCGTATTAGTAGTGCCGAAGAACAGCGCATCAAACTTCATCTGACATATCATCCTATAATCAAGTGAATGTCAAAGGATGTGGGACTGCCTCGCGGCAGTGGCCAGATCCTCATGGGCTAGATGTTTGTCAACCCCCGTGGGCTGGTGGGCCGAGGCTGGAAACGGCAGTCCCAGCAAGCCGACAGGAGCAGGTTGACGGAGCTGTTTTTCGCGAAAGGAAGTGAACAGAATGGATATTGACCCAAGTACAACGAAGTACCTGATCTCCGCGAAGCTCTCGACGGATGGGATTGTCGAGAAGCCGGACATCGTAGGTGCTATCTTTGGACAGACTGAAGGCCTTCTCGGCGATGAGCTGGATCTAAGAGACCTTCAGAAGAGTGGCAGGATTGGAAGAATCGAAGTCGAAGTGAGCTCTAGCAAGGGCAAGTCCGAGGGAATAGTTTATGTTCCTTCTAGCCTCGACCAAGTTGAGACGGCGATACTTGCGTCGTCCCTGGAGACTATCGACAGGGTCGGCCCGTGCAAGGCAAGGATATCCATCGAGAAGATCGAGGATGTCAGGGTCTCCAAGCGGAACAAGATCGTCGAGCGCGCGAAGCAACTGCTCACCGAACTGCTCAAGGCGTCGAAGGTGAGCGGGGTCGATCTTGCGGACTCCGTGAGACAATCCGTACAGATCGAAGAGGTCATGCACTACGGCAAAGAGAGGCTGCCAGCTGGTCCGAACCTCGAGGACTCGGATGCGATCATCGTGGTCGAGGGACGCTCGGATGTTCTGAACCTTCTCAAGTACGGCATCAAGAACGTAATAGCCGTCGAGGGGACCAACGTGCCTCAGACGATCATCGACCTGTCCAAGGAGAAGGTCGTGACCGCCTTTGTCGATGGAGATCGAGGCGGCGAGCTGATCCTCAGAGAGTTGCTGCAAGTAGCTGAGGTCGACTTCGTCGCGAGAGCCCCTGCGGGACAAGAAGTCGAGGAACTCACGCAGAAGCAGATCGTCAAGTGCTTGAGGAACAAATCTCCCGCGGACCAGTTTGCAGAAATGCTCAACATACCTTCTGGGGCACCCAAGAATGGTCAAAAAGAGGTCAGACGCGAGGAAGAGCGTGGTGACCGCAACAGGCATGAAGAGGATAGAGGAAGACACGTCAGGGAGAGGGAACAAAAGCCTCCGCCCCGGCCTGTCGAGGAGAAGGCAGTGAGGAGGTTCTCCCCTGAACAGGCAAGATACAAATCCGTGTTGGAGGAGCTTAGCAACTCATCGAAGGCCAAGTTGCTCAACTCGACCGGGAACGTGCTCAAGGAAGTCCATGTGAGCACGCTTGCGGATACTCTCAAGGAAACCTCCGAGGGCGTGACTGCGGTCATCCTTGACGGGATAATCACGCAGCGTGTCCTCGATATCGCGGTGGAAAAGAATATCAGTACGGTAGTCGGTGTTAAACTGGGTAACATCGCCAAGCTCCCGACGAGCGTCGAGGTGCTGACGAAAGAGGACCTCAGCTGAACATCGTGACCGAAATGCCCAAAGAAGACGAGCATTCAGGGAAATCTCCAAGGTTCCTTGACGAATTTGAGACAACCGAGGACATCAAGATCTCATCTGACCCGCTGCAGAGAGTCATCGGACAGGACGAAGCGGTCAGACTGGCCAGGATAGCGGCGTCCCAGAGACGCCACTTTCTCCTGGTAGGACCTCCTGGAACAGGGAAATCAATGATAGCGCAGGCGCTGTCCCTCCATCTCAGCCGGCCTACGGAGGAGATCAGGGTGGTCCACAATCCGGAGAACCCTGAGAGACCGCTCGTCGAGGTCAAGGGATTCGATGAGGTCACGAAGGAGCTCGAATCCAAAGGCTACGCAGAGGGGGAGTTCATCGATCCGAAGGAGGCTCCCGTCAATGTTGCTGAGCGCCTAGGATACCGATGCGCGAGCTGCGGGACCTATTCCTCTCCGAAAGACAGCTTCTGCCCAAAATGCGCGAGGGCGAAAGTCGCTCAGGTCCGCTCCACGACGAACAACCCGTTCGGAGACCTGCTGGGCGGCCTTGTCGAAGTAACGATGGGGCAGATGGCAGGTAGGGAGCGCGTCACGACGACCAGGAAAAGGTTCGGCAAGGAGGAGGTGGTCGTTTTCGAGCGGGCCGGCGAAATGATCAAGGTTCTGGACCAGCAAGCTCTTGAGAAACGGCGCGAGCTCGAGAAGGAGAGTCCGAAGAAAGTCATCGTACCTATCAATAGGAATCCATTCGTTCTGGCAACCGGTGCAAGCGAGGTCGAGCTTCTGGGCGACGTAAGGCACGATCCCTACGGCGGCCATCCACAGCTCGGGACTCAGCCCTACGATCGAGTCGTTGCTGGCGCCATCCACAGTGCCCACCAGGGTGTCTTGTTCGTCGATGAGCTACCACTCTTGGGCCATCTCCAAAGATTCATATTGACGGGAATGCAGGAAAAGCGCTTCCCGATCGCAGGTAGGAACCCGCAGAGCGCTGGCGCGAGCGTGCGGGTGGACAACGTTCCATGTGACTTCATATTCGTCGGCGCCTGCAACATACAGGATCTGCCCCACATACTGTCCCCTCTGAGGTCGAGGATCAACGGCGGAGGCTATGAGGTGCTGGTCGAGACCGTCATGCCGGACACAGTAGAGAACAGGTTCAAGCTCACGCAGTTCGTCGCCCAGGAGATCGTGATGGACGCGAGGATCCCGCACGCGAGCAGGGAGGCGGTCGAGCTGATCATAGAAGAGGCCAAGAAGAGGGCGAAGACCATCGACAACAAGGACAAGTCGCTGACCCTGAGGCTTAGGGAGCTCGGCGGACTCGTGAGAGCCGCGGGGGATGTTGCAGTCATTGAGAATGCCACGCTTATCGAAGCGAAGCACATCAAAGATGCTCTCAGGCGAGCACGCCCCGTAGAGGAGCAGATAAAGGAGAGATACGGAAGCTACATGGGCGGTGTCGCCTCAGATGTCAGCACATCGGAGAAGGAGTCGTCGCCATACCACTACTGGAACTACCACGTCCATGACGACAAGCGCGGATACAGCTGAGCATTCCGCCTATGTCTGAAGGACCTTCATCATCTTGTAGGCGTCCTCACCATTCGTGTAGAATTCTCTTGTTTCTCCGTAGAGGGAGAAACCCTGCCGTTCGTAGAAGGCAATCGCATCCTTGTTGCTCTTCCTCACTTCCAGGATCACGGTGTCGAATCCCTTCGCGAGACAGCTCGAACACAGTTCCTCCATGAGCGTCCGGCCGAGCGACCTCTTTCTCTTCTCTTGGAGGATGGCGAGCATCAATACTCGAGCGACCTTCGGACCGGAAGGAACTGTCGCCACGAATCCGACGATGTCACCGTCGTCCTGAACGACGAGGAAACCTTCTCGCCAGAGGTTATGGACCGTCAGGTAGAGCGATGGAGGATATGTCTCGCCCAGCGACTTCTTCACGATCTTCGTTATGAACGGAATATCGGTCGGGGAGAATGGCCTGGTGACTATCATGACGGCGATGTCAATCTCGTTTCGGATGATTAAGTTTGCGAATTGATCGATGTTGATGCCTGGCGACGAGCGCTCCTATCAGAAGGCCGATAGAACCGCCCACAATAGAAATCAACACTCCGAGTCTACCCACGGAATCGCCACCGTGGGAAGTGGGGCTGCCATCCGACAGGACTTCGATCGTAAGGGTGTCGTATCCTTTGTTGCCCCAAGCATCCTCGACTGTCAGGGAGATTTCTATCCGTCCTGGTCTGGTGGCAAAGAACCGAGCTTGCTCAGTGGTGCACTCCGCCTCCCCGTCCTCATCGATATCCCAAGCCCAGTGAGCGATGACCCGGTCATCGCTCGAGCCTCCCGCATCCAATCGTACCTGCTCTCCAAGCCCGACCGTCTGATCCTCCCCCGCATCCGCATTTGGAGCAGTCTCATCCGGAGTCCAATCGAGACCGAACGCCTTCGAGAAATATATCGCCAGCTCATTCGATTCCAAAATAGCAGCGAGCTCTCTATTCCGGGCAAAGGAAGAGTATCCCCAGTTGTTGCTGGATATCAATACGCGTCTACCATCGATCACCGCGCCCTTGTTGTGCAACACAGTCACCGGGCTCGAAGGATCCAACAGCTTGAACTCCCCTGCCCAGCTCCCGTTCAGCGCGTTCGAGGCCATGTGAGCGACCACGTCCGAATTCATCTCCAAGTTGAACCATGTAGAATCCAAAAGCATCTCGACGCTGGCGCCTCGCGACATCGCGACCTCAAGGGCCTCGAGCAACGGGCTGAGGCGAGGAGACTCATCCCACCGTGTGTCCCACAGTAGATCCACCTGAAACTGTTCCGTCTTGATCGAGGATGCGGAGGAGAGGATTGATCCGGCAAACGGAGCAACCAATGATCCATCGGGAGAAGGAACCAGCTTTATCCGTGACTCGCAGGTCGAGCGAAGAGGACGCAGTATTCCCCTCGTATGATTGACTTGTGGACTTGCTGGCAAAACTGCATGGGCATCAAAGCGCGCGTCCGTCTTCCATTCGAGGACGTCGCCCCGTGATGCTCGAGAGTCCGAGTCGAATAGCTCAGCGAGGTATCTCGCGACATTCGAGTCCTCGATCTTGACTCCCCATCCCCTGTTTCCGCATAGCTTGTCGACAGGGAGGCCACTCTCGACGAAATTCTCGGAGAGCACTATTGAAGCTCTGGAATCCACAACCAGATACTTCGCATGTAATGGCCCAACATGCTGCACGATCTTACGGCTGAGATTCCCATTGAGCATGTCCAAATGCACTCCTCCTGCCACCAGGACTGACGCGCAGATTGTCTCGCGCTTGCTTATTCCTCCTGCGGGCGCACCGTCGAGCAACACCTGAACACTCACTCCTCTCGCCGCCGCCTGCAAGAGAGATGTGCACACAGCAACTGAGTCCAACTCGTAGGCGCAGAGTCTTATACTCGAACGGGCCGAGTTGAGCGTTTCTGTCACGACCTCCAAAGAGCAATCAGGGCTGACGAACGAGGTCAACGCGCCAGGCGCTACCGTCGTTTCCAGCGGCTCAAATTCGGTGTAGCCATATCTGTATTCTCTGAAAGGCTGCCAGTCCATCCGGCTGTTCGTGTCTTGGTGAGATAGGCCAGTCGCTATCCTCTTGCCCACCTCGCCCCTCCTCAGGGCTGGGACGGGAGGACCATTCCAGCCTCGGGAGGAGGTATCGCTGCAATTTCCATACACGACGAAATCGACAACTATGCTGTTAGAATCTAGGAGCGCGAGGGAATCGCCTGCATCCGACAGACGCCAGCTCCCGTTGCGCGAGACATTCCGTTGTGTCCTCGGGTCGTTCGTCGAAATGTCTGGATATACACCATAGGCCGAGAAGTAGGAGCTCGAGTTCATCGAGATGGTCAGGCTAGCAGAGGGCTGGAGCCACTGATCCTGACAGAAGCGTAACACGCCTTCACCATCTGTCAGGCTCCAATTCCTGAGATCGACAGGAATCTGCGTTGCACTTTTCAGCTTCACGTACTCGTCGTCAAGGAGACCGCATGGATAGAACTCCGAGATCAGTATTGATGCTTCAGCTGGGACCGCTTCGGCACCAGCTCGGTCGGATGAGAGGAAGTGACACGGCGCGAACGCGACCGACATGAAGAGCAAGGCCGATGACACCGCCAGAACGCATACGCGCCGCATCGACCAGCTGAGGTAACCGAGGGGAGAAGACCGAGTGCGCTACAAGTAGGCTTCCTCATCCCTTGAGGCCGGAGACCAGGTCCAGCAGGACTGCCCTGCGGTCCTTAGCCTTGACGACTCCACTTGCCAGAAGGACGCCATCGGTCCCGAGCTCGAGCGCTTTGGCGACGTCGCGACCGTTCTTGACTCCAGCGCCGCAGAGCACGCCAACGCTCTTGCTGATCCCTTTGATCGCCAACACAGTGTCAGCGACTATTTTCGGGTTGGCAGTCGTGACAGATACGTCCCCGCCGATGAGTTCCGGAGGTTCGATCGCGACGAAATCGGGTTCCATAGCCGCACAAGCCCTGCTCACAGCGAGGTTGTTGGTGCAGACTATGGTCGCAAGACCGGCTCTCCTAGACCTGTCAATGATCTCATGGATCTCGGATATCTTGATCCTCCTCTCCGAATGGTTCACGAGGGTTCCCAGCGCGCCAGAGGCTTTCGCGTTTTCGACCGTGACGTGTCCAGTTGTGCTGCCTGATTGCACGCTGTCGACATGCTGCGCGAAGACCGGTATCTTCACGGTCGATGCCACGATGGCTAGGTCAAGCATCGGGGGTGCCACAATCAATGGTGCTCCAGTCTCGGATGATATCTGAGCGCAGAGCTTCGCAAGAGCAAGTGCTCCTGGGCCGCTCGCTTCGGGGTATGTCTTGAAGTTGACCACGATCACTGGTTTTCGGAAGGGCAAAGTTCACGACCTCGTCACAGAGGCTGCATCCTCGGCTCTAGTTTCTTCAATATGTCCGGGCGAGTGGTGTACTCCAGTTCCTCTGGGGACACGATGCCTGGCATGAATGGCCCGTGCCCTCTCATGTAGATCGATATCTCCATGGCCTTGTTCCTCACGATGTCCCACTCTCTACCGGCGAAGTAGTCTATCGGCTTGTGGTCTCCCGGTTTCGAGCCCGGCGCTTCGCAGCCTTGTATCTTACCGTTCGTAATCTGGATACCGAGGGAGCAGACCCGCGGTGGACCATCGTGGTAGGTCGGGTCGGACTGGTCGACGGCGCAGGGGTACCACGCGCCATAGTGAGAGCCGCGCATCCAGCCAGCTACCAACTGCGGGAATGCAAACGGCTGGAGGACCTCTCCGACTGCAGGCAGGCCTGACTGGCACCTGACCAACATCACGGGGTCGTCCTTGCCAACATACTTGCCAGCGAGCATATTCAGCTTCTCGGTCGAGACGACTGCTGCTATGCCGACCGAACGGTGGATGACCCGCTTGACCGCATATCTGGTCGTGTCTCCCAGAAGGGCCAATATGTCATAGAGCTCGGCGGGGGAGCTCATCAAGACCTTCTTGTGGTCGACGACGTCCACAATCTCGACATCGTAGCCGAGGTGGGCTCTGGGATCTATCACGAGGCCGGTGGTAGTGAACGGGTCCATGAAGATCTTCGAGATCGGAAGCGAATAGGCGGATGGGCCGCACTTGTCAGCCATGAACACAAGCATAGGTTCGGTGGGTCTCTCCTCGAACTCCATCTCTGCAGCCCCTGGGCCTTGCCCTCTCACATTCCCAGAGAAGGCATCGGAAAGCAGGTCCTGCCCCGCGGCATACAAGTGCATCTTCTTCGCTTCGTTCGCAGCGGCCATGAACGCGTTCCATGCTAGCTCATGGATCCCCCTGTCGTTCTCGCCCTTCCTGTGAGTCATCAGAAGCTGCATGTCGTCCCCACATCTTGTGACGTAGTAGTCATTCAGGAGGCCATCCCTGACGGCCTTCCCGAGCATATCGGAAGCGACCTCCATCATCCTCGGGTGCGGCCTCGAATGACCAGCGATCGATCCAACGTCCGCTTTGATTAGTGATACCGTCACTTTTTCTGGCATTTCAGTTTCCTCCATTAGTTGCAGATCGGAACTGATATTGATGCGGCCAATAAGACTCTTGACATATATGGTTTTGTTGCATTATCGGGTGGTGACCTCTAGGTCACGCCAGCAATGCCACTCGTTCCATTCGGCTCCGACCGTGCGGCCATCGCTCGCTCGTATAGAATCAATTACACTTTTCCGACTACATGTAGCTCCCTGGAGTCGATTTCCGCGTCTCCAGGCGGCTTCACCACCCGAATTGTTCCTGAACCGTTCGGTGGAAAGGCTTAAACGAGCATAGGGCTCTTTTCCGAGCGCGAGTGAAGTACTCATGGGAACCGTTGAAGACCTGAAACCCATATTCTCGCCGAAATCCATCGCAGTCATCGGTGCTTCCCGAAGCCCTATGAAGATCGGATACGAGATTCTTCAGAACATACTCGTCCAGGGTTACACAGGTAAGGTCTACCCCATCAACCCGGAAACGCCGACAATCATGGGCCTGAAGACACAGCCCAGCGTGCTAGCGGTGAAGGACGACATCGATCTCGCGATCATCGCGGTCCCCGCGGAGTTCGTGCCGAAGGTCATTACCGAGTGCGCGAAGAAGAAAGTGAAGGGCGTGATCGTAATCTCATCGGGGTTCAGTGAGACAGGCGAGAAGGGAAAGCTGCTCGAGGAAGAGGTCCTTCAGATCGCCCGGAAAGGCGGCATAAGACTCATCGGCCCAAACACACTTGGATATAAGGACCCGATCGACAACCTGGATGCGGCGTTCGTCTTCGGAATGCCGAGGCCGGGCGAGATCGCCCTCATCAGCCAGAGCGGTGCGCTTTGCATAGGCATGATCTACTACGCCAACGGAGAGCACATCGGTCTCTCGAGAGTGATTAGCGTTGGCAACAAGGCGGACGTCGACGACGCTGACCTCATTGACTACCTGGACAACGACCCGTCGACGAAGGTCATAGCGATGTACATCGAGGGGATCAAGGACGGCAAGAAATTCCTCGACTCGGCGCGCAGATGTCAGAAACCGATCGTGGCAATCAAAGCGGGAAGGACGCCAGCAGGTTCGGCCGCAGCCTCGACACATACTGGATCCTTTAGCGGCTCCGACGCGGTGTACGATTCTGCATTCAAGCAGGTGCATATCCAAAGAGCGTACGATGTGATAGAACTCTTCGATTTCGCCCGCGCATTGGCCTATCAGCCCCCTACCCTCAGCAACAAGGTCGGGATAATATCGAACGGCGGAGGAGCGGGCATCATGATAGCTGACTGGTGCGAGTCCATAGGTCTCAAAGTGCCCAATCTCTCGAAGAAGACGGTCGAGGCATTGCGGCCGCATCTCCCCTCGATCACGACCGCGCGCAACCCGTTGGACGTCGCCGGAGATGCAAGGTTCTACAGATACCACGCTACCGGAAGCATAATGCTCTCAGATCCGAACGTTGACGCTCTGATCATGACATGCGTCCATGCAGGGATCGCCAGACCAAGAGAATATGTCGGTGCCGTGATCAAGCTCGTCGAGGAGAAGAGGAACCTCAAGAAGCCCATCGTCGCGTGCTGGGTGGGTGGGCCCGAAGTGGATGAGGTCGTTCAGGAGCTCAGGGTCAAGAACATTCCGGTTTACCCGTCCGCAATGAGAGCGGCGAAGGCTGTCAGATGTCTGTATGACGAAGGCAGGAGGCTCGAGATCCTGACCAAGAAGAGACAGCCCACGGACAACTCGGGCAATTGATCGGCGACGCTCTAAGAAGACTCAAATCCTAGGTCGTCATGGCCCAGAGACGAATGTCCCTGCCCAAGAGTGCGTTGATGACGTCTGCATCCGCCATCTCAGCTGTGGCATTGTGGGGACTAGCTTTTCCTCTCATCCAGGAAGGACTTGTCGATTTCTCTCCGGTCCTGCTGGGCTTTGTCCGATTCCTCCTGGCCTCGGTTCTCATGCTGGGGGTCATCGCCATCAAGTATCCGCTGGGGAGGATAGTCCAGGCAATCAAGGCCGAATGGAAACCACTGCTCATCCTTGGGCTTCTATATGTCGCAATACCCAATGTGGCGCAGAACTTGGGCCTTCAGCACGGGACATCTTCAATCGCATCCGTCATCCAGTCATCTGGTCCCGTGATGACCTTGGTCTTCGCCGTCCTACTCCTGAAAGAGGGACTTACGAGGATGAAGACGATTGGCACCATTGTCGCCCTGACCGGGACGATCCTGCTTGTCGCCAGCGGAGGGACCTCTCTCAAGAACCAGGATTTCGTGAGCAACGTTCTCATCCTGATATCTGCGACTTCCTACGGCCTCGCCTGGGTCTCAGCCAAGAACATGATTGCCAGGAACCCGCCTGTGCTAGTCATCGGACTGTCCCTGCTGTTCGGAACGGCCCTTCTTGGAATTGCCGTTCCCTTCGAACAAGGACTGAGGATGGAATTCAACCAACACTCCATCCTGAACATCGCTGTGCTAGGATTCCTCTGCGCTGGGGTGTCATCGGTACTCTATCTCAGTTCCCTCGAACACGAGGAGGTCTCGCGGATGGCGTTCTTCATATATCTCATGCCAGTGTTCGCGACTCTGTTCGCGTGGGCCATACGAGGCGAGGGAGTCGCCACTTGGACGGCGTTCTGTGGTCTAGTCATCGTGGCAGGGATCGCGATCGCCAACAGGAAAGGTCGCGAGCCCGCCTGAGGCCCTTTCCTGTCTAGGGAGACAAGCCAATGTCCCCATAGGTCTCATGCGTCACTGGTCTCTGCGTTGATATCTCCCCTGCGACCACGCCCCTGTTGTAGTAGAGCTTGAAGAACACGGGCGCAAGGATTGTAGATATGAACGCCATGAGGACGAGCAAGGAGAACAAGTATTCCCTTCCGGCGAACAGTCCGACCTCGAGAGCTATCTGGGCGAAGACAAGCTCCATCGCGCCTTTTCCTATCATCATCGAGCCGATGGCCATGGACTCGTTGGTGCTCAAACCGCCTAGCTTGGCTACCAAGAAAGTGCCTCCTAGCTTCCCCACCACTGCGACCAGAAGGATTGCGATGAAAAGCAGGAGATGCTCCGCCACGAGCTCGAACTTGACCGAGAATCCGATCAAGACGAAGAATATCGGGGCGAGGAACCCAAGCGTGACTCCGGACAGTATATCCTCAACTCTCGTCCACACCTTGAGGCCTGTGCCTGTCTCACGCAACAGGAGACCGGCTATGAACGCACCAATGATTCCTGGAAGACCTACCCATTCTGCAGCGATGGCGAACAACATCGCCATGCCGACGGCCACAGCGAACGCCGCCTCGCCAGTCCGCATCCATCTCAAGAGCCTGTAAAGGTACGGCACGATCAAGCGGCCGACGAGCAGCGCGAAAACGAAGAACAACGCGAAACCAACTGCGATGTAGACTGCAGTGGACCATGTCGCCGAGCCCTCCCATGCCCCGATGATGATCCCGAGAACGAGCAGAAGCAGGATGTCGGTGATCAACGCGGCGCTCACTATGGTGCCGCTGGTCCTCGTGCCTATGACGTCCATATCCTTGAGGATCCTGATGGTGACGGGCAGAGCTGTTACGGCCATTGCGACCGCCATGAATGCGAGGGTCAGGCCGTCAAGGTCAAAGGCCAGTCCGACCACGACTCCCAACACCGCTGGAACGGCAATCCCGACGGCCGCGATGCCAGTGCCAAGCCAAGAGGATGCCTTGATCAGCTTGGGAGAGAACTCGAGACCGACATATAGCATCAAGAACAGCATCCCCAGGTCCGCGAGCTGTCCCATGAAAGTGCTCCTCGGCCCGGGCTCCCACATATCGTGCAAACCCACGAAGAATCTCCCGAGGATGAACGGCCCAAGCACAATCCCAGCGAGAAGCTCACCCACGATAGGCGGCTGGTTGATCCGAGATACAGCCTCACCAAGCGCCTTGGCGAATGCAACGATGAGAAGGACGTAGACGAGTATCATAAGGTCCATGGGGGCACTATCCTCAGGTTGCGAGGGATTGGCCTTACGCCGAGATTAACTTTCGCAGGGATGCGAGGGGCGAGTTCCAAGCCCGAGAAACAGTTATTACCCTCCACTAGGTTACGCAGGACAGGTGTACTTTCTTGCCGCAATGGCAACACATCACATACTCGAAGGAGATCACGTCGGCCCTCTTCGGCCAGCAGGTCACAGTGGGCGGTTGGGTCCAGGACCTGAGGAACCTGGGCGGCATCTCCTTTCTGCAGCTGCGTGACAGAGACGGGGTCATACAAGTCACGACTCTGAAGAAGAGGAGCAAGGATCTCTTCGATCTTGTCGCTTCACTATCACGGGAGTCGGTTCTCCTTGTGACTGGCACGGTCAAGGAAAGCAAGGAGGCCAGGGCGGGTTTCGAGATACTTCCCGACAACATAGTTCTGTTGAACAAGGCGGAAACGCCGTTGCCCCTCGGAGTCATTGACAAGGTCTGGGCAGATCTGGACACTCGTCTGAACAATCGCTTCCTGGACTTGAGGAAAGAGGATATCAGAGCGATATTCCAAATCGAAGCGAAGGCGATCGAGGGGATTCGAGGGTTCCTCGTGTCCGAGGGATTCGTCGAAGTTAGTACCCCGAAGATCGTTGCGGCGGGCGCGGAGGGCGGCTCGACGCTCTTCCCGATCAAGTACTTCGACAGAAGCGCTTATCTTGCCCAGAGCCCACAACTGTACAAACAGAACCTCATGGCGACTGGCCTCGACCGCATCTACGAGATCGCCCACGCCTACAGGGCAGAGGCATCGGACACGATCAGGCATATCGCGGAGTTCATCTCGCTCGATGTGGAGATGGCGTTCATAGAGTCATCCGAAGACGTGATGGCGGTAGCCGAGGGAATCGTTGTCAGCAGCTTGGAATACGTGCGCGACCGCGCAAAGGATGAGCTCCAGAAGCTGGGAGTCAAGATCGAGCAGCCGATGACCCCCTTCCCGCGCGTGAAGTACAAAGAGGCGGTCGAAATCGTCAAGGCGGCCGGCCTAAGGATCGAGCACGGTGACGACCTCGGAACGGAGGGCGAGAAGGCCCTCGGAGAGGCCATGAAACGCGAGAAGAATTGTGAACTTTATTTCATCACCGAGTTTCCAACAGCACTGAAGAGAGGCACTTTTTACGCCAAACGGTCGGACGAGGACCCAGAGACCACGGGCTATTTCGATTTGGACTACAAAGGGCAGGAGATAGTCTCGGGAGGACAGAGGGAACACCGCTACGACGTCCTCGTAGAGCAGATGCGGGAGAACAACCTCAACCTCGATTCCTTCGACTTCTACCTCAAAGCATTCAGGTTCGGCATGCCGCCGCACGGAGGGTTTGGATTCGGGGTCGAGCGCTATGTCCAGAAGATGCTGGATTTGCCCAATATCAGGGAGGCTGTGCTATACCCAAGAGACAGGTCAAGGCTGGTCCCGTGAAGAAGGCTCCCAAGCGGATGCTGATAGAGCTGCCTACTGCAGACGAGATTGACGCACTTGCTTTGACCACGCCCCATATCGAGGTCCGTAAGTTCGATTTCGATATGAAGGAGATGAAGGCGGACCTCAACTACGTCCCGTGCAAGGGACAGCTGGTACTGGTCATATCCGGGAAGAATGGCGTGTTGTTGACCAAGAAGAAGGGAGGGGCGTGGAGTCTTCCCTCTGGCAGGATCGGAACAAGCGAAGAACCGGTCATAGCTGCGAAACGGATTGCGAAGGAAGAATGCGGCATAGGTCTGAAGAGTGTCGAATTGGCAGGCATGTATGATGTCGTCTGGCACTACTCTGACGTGTCTGTCAAGAGGCTGCATCTGGTCTACGCCGCTCTCACCGATGACTGCGAATGCGTTCCTGGCGAAGCAGCGGGCGCGACTCAGGCTAGGTTCTTCGCCAATATTCCAGAAGCGTCTTCCAAGGACGAGATCCTTGCGTGCGCAATATCTGATTGTAGCCAAAAGTGATTAAACCTGAACGCGCATCCAGTGGCCGAAGGCGATGGGACGCATTTTTGAGCGTGAGCTCAAGGGCATTCTTCGAGCGGACGAGGACATGCTGGTCAGGGTCACAAAGACCTGCGACGAGCACGAGAGAAAAGCGTACTACAGGATCTGCGAGAGACCCTTCATGGTCATCCGAGGAGCGGGCTCATTGGGCATCGACATCGTAGCCATACGCTCTGACATATCCCTCCCGATCGAGGTCAAGAGCTCCGTCAGCGACGTCCTCAGATTCAGCAGGAACGAGAAACTCGCCATCCAGGCGCGGGAGATGATGGATGATTGCAGGCGCGTCGGCCTGATGCCGATATACGCGTTCAGGTACAAGCGGCAGAGAGGAGACGCCTGGAGGATTTTCACACTGGATGTCGGACCGATCAACGGCCGTCTCAAGGTCGTCTACAGCAGGCTCCCCAAGATCGCGCCGTCCAAAGAGGGAAACCTGATCATGAGGTGGCACGACGGCATGCCCCTGAGCAAGTTCATCGACTACATCGTCACGATCTACAGCTAGTCGCAGGGACCCAGAATCATTGGCTCATTCTGTTCTAGGAGTGGCGCGCACCGGAATGAGATCTGAAGAATGCCAGGACCTTGGGCCTTGCCAGGTAAATCACTAAGAACACATTGAGAACAATCGACCAGAAAGGAGAGTCCGGTCCGAGCTTCGCTGGAACCGGAAACAGGAGACAGAATAATGCGAACACGATTGCGAGCGCTGCCATCGTCCTTCCCCTGTGCCTTGCTCTTTCGCGACCTTTGAAGTAGCCTCTCGATAGCATCAGGGAGGAGATTCCCAGCACTAGGTAGACTATGCCAACGACCAGGAACAAAGTGGGAAAGGATTTCGCCAATTCGTCGCCGCCGACGGACCGGAGTCTCATCTGTCCGTCAACGCTGTCGGCCCAAGAGGATATAGACCAGGCCCAAAGCATGCTCAAGAGGTACCCTATCCCCAGGATGAGCTGGACGACGGAGAGCAGAGTCACGCCAAGAGGTCGATTCTGGGCTCTGGCTGCGGTCTCGGGCATGCTCGAAGAACATCCTGGGGCAATTGTATCTTCCGTGTCCGCTCAACTGATGGCGCACCATCGATGAGCGTCAGCACTCATAGGGCTCATCACTGGTCCTTGCGGACCTCAGCTGACCCTCTTGTCATCACGTGCCACCCCCATGGACATCCCCGTATTTTATGGGAGTCCTGATGAGGCTAGCTAGTGCCACGAGTTATATACCACGATTTCCCGTTCACCAAAGGTGGAAGACCTCACCCAGAACATCTGGATATTCTTCGGCATCGCGGTAGTCATCTCATTGTCGGGAGTGATGACGCCTGGACCAGTCTTTGCGGCGGCAGTTGCCAAGGGATACAAGGACCAGAGCGCTGGAATCAAGATCGCCCTCGGGCACGGACTTGTCGAATTTCCCCTGATGGTGTTGATCATTCTGAGCCTCGGATACGTCTTCCAGAACACCGCTGTCAAGTTGGGGATCGGATTGGTCGGAGGATTCCTTCTCGTTTTCCTCGGCATTATGATGGTGAAAGACCGAAAAGATATCGCCGGAGGCAACAAAGACTACATTCCATACAACTCCATCACGACGGGAGCTCTGACAACTTCGGCGAACCCGTACTTCTTCCTGTGGTGGGCGACCGTCGGTGCTCTGCTCATATCCAATGCACAGGAGTTCGGCGCAATCGTCGTTGTCGCCTTCGCGGTCGTTCATTGGACCTGCGATCTGGCATGGTACAGCTTCACATCATTCGCAGTCTTCAGAACGAAACACCTGTGGACGCCCCTGGTCCACGAGGTAGTGTTCGGCGCCTGCGGTGCCCTCATGATCATCTTTGGAATCTACTTCATGCTCGGTCCGGCAAGCGAGCTGACCGGTTCGACCTGAACAAAACGATGGAACTAGCGGCCAGCGGCTATCATCCGCTCGAGGGGGATCTTCGCTCTCTTGATTATGTCCGGCGGGAGCTCGATCTTGTGCTGCATCTTCACTAGGGAGTCTCGAACATCCTCCAAAGAGATCTCCCTCATGTTCGGACATGTGGCGTTTGGCACTTCGTACAGGATCTTGCCAGGCGCTTCCTTCCGGAGCCTGTGGAGCATGTTCGCCTCGGTGCCGATGACGAACTCCCTCTTGGTGGATGAGACGACATGCTTGATGATGCCCTCCGTGGAGAACGCAAAGTCCGCAAAGTCAACGACATCCGGCGTGCATTCAGGATGTACCAGTATCTCGGCCTCGGGGTGCTTCCTCTTGAGGGCCTTCAAATCCTCGAGCTTGATGTTCACATGAGTCGGGCAGTATCCTGGCCAAAGGATGATCTCCTTGTCCTTCACGAACCTTTGAACGTAGAGGCCAAGATTCGTGTCAGGAACGAAGATAATCTTCTTATTGGGTAGTGATTGCACGATCTTGACTGCGTTCGCCGATGTGCAGCATATGTCCGATTCCGCCTTCACATCAGCGGACGTATTCACATAGGACACAACAGGTGCCCCTGGGTGCGCCGCCTTCAGATCGTTCAGAGACTTCACGTCTACCATCGCGGCCATGGGGCACTTTGCCTTTAGGTTCGGGTGGAGGACGATCTTCTGCGGGTTCAGGATCTTGGCTGATTCGGCCATGAAGTCGACGCCGCAGAAAACAATGATCTTCGCATCGGTTTTGGAGGCCTGAACGGATAGTCCGTACGAATCCCCAAGGAAATCAGAAACCTCCTGAACTTCCTTCCTCTGGTAGTTGTGGCCGAGAATGATCGCCTTCTTCTCTTTCTTGAGTTCCAGGATCTGCTTCTGAATGGCGTTCAAGGTTTCGAACGCGGTTAGCGACAGGTCCATATTAATCCTTTCGTCCGAACGCTTGGCCGCCCTTGTTTCTCAAGGGATTCAGACGATTACCGTCCCTCGAGACCGCTATGGCTCTAGCAGCTCGACAATAATAGCGCCAGAAGCTCATCTAGCGGTTTCTTTTACCTCGAATACATTCAAATATCGTTCGACCGATGCTTTGAAGGTTGTCAATGAAGCCAGTGATAGACCCAAAGTTGTGCAAAGGATGCAACATATGCGTCTACATCTGCCCCAAGAAGTGCTACACGAAGGGGGCGGAGATATCCGAAATGGGGTACTTCGATGCCGTGGCAAGCTCAACTGAGAAATGCTACAATCACAATAGAGAGGGCAAGCTCATATGCGAACTGTGCGTGCTCAGCTGCCCGGACCAGGCGATCTCCTGGCACCCGGAAATAGAGGAGGAGAAGAAACGATGACGATAGCTCCCGGTGAGTACTTCGTTCAGGGGAACGAAGCATGCGTTGAAGGCGCGGTCGCAGCCGGCGTCAGGTTCTTCGCGGGCTATCCCATCACGCCTTCCACCGAGATTGCCGAGGGCCTCTCTCACAGGCTGAAAGGTGCTGATGGCGTATTCCTCCAGATGGAGGACGAGATCGCATGCATCTCCGCGGTCATCGGAGCGTCATGGGGGGGCGTCAAGTCGATGACGGCAACCTCTGGCCCTGGTTTCTCACTCATGCAAGAGGCGATCGGCTATGCAGCGATGTCAGAGACCCCGGTCGTGATCGTGAATGTGATGAGGGGTGGCCCATCCACGGGTCAGCCTACTCGAGCGTCTCAAGGCGATGTGATGCAGACGCGGTACGGCTCGCATGGCGACTACCAAGTCATCGCCTTCGCGCCCGCCTCAGTCCAGGAAATGTTCGATCTCACGATCGAGTCCTTCAACTACGCCGAGAAGTACCGTGTGCCAGCATTCCTTCTGTCGGATGCCGAAGTAGGCCACATGAGAGGCCTGCTAACTGTCCCGGACAAGATCAGGATAGTGAACAGGAAGGAGAAGGGTCTTCGGAGACCGGACGAGGCGTACGACGTGCCCGACGACCTTGTCCATCCGTTCCCGATTTTCGGCAAAGGACACAAGACCATGATAACGGGCATGACTCACACGGACGATTCGCGGATCGAGCCTGAGGATGCCAAGGTCCACCAGCAGCTGATCAAACGCCTGTCCGAGAAGGTCCTCAAGAACAGGAAAGATATCAACAAGTGGGAACTCACCTGTCCGGATTCGAAAACGATGATTGTCTCGTACGGTTCTTCCGCCCTGGGCGCAAAAGAAGTGGCCGCGTCGGATGAAAGAGTCGGCCTTCTCAGGCTCAAGAGCATTTGGCCGCTTCCGGAAGAGCCGATCTACGAGGTTGCCAGCAAGTGCGACCAGATCCTGGTCTGCGAGATGAACCTCGGCATGCTCTACTGGTCGATCAAGAGAGTGGCGCTCGAAGCCGGCTGCAAGAAGGTCGAGTTGCTTTCGAAGGTCGGCGGGGAACCTCCAACCCCGAGCGAAGTACGGCACAAGCTTCGGGCAATGGGGGCGATCTGATGGAGCTCTTCGAGTTCTACCGAAGAGACCGATGGCCTCATGTGTTCTGTCCTGGGTGCGGCAACGGCACGGTGATGAATTGTTTCTACAGGGCATTCAGCGAGCTCAACCTGCCTCTAGACAGGACGGCCTTCATCGGCGGGATCGGCTGCTCTTCTAGGATCCCGCTCTACATAAACTCCGACGCACTTCACACCACGCACGGAAGAGCAATCGCCTTTGCGACCGGCCTCAAACTCTCAAAACCAGAGCTGAAGATCGTGATATTCACGGGCGACGGCGACCTGGGCGCCATCGGTGGCAACCATTTCATCAACGGCTGCAGACGCAACTTGGACATGACCGTGGTCTGCATAAACAACAACATCTACGGAATGACGGGAGGGCAGGCGTCGATCACGACTCCGCACGATTTCCAGTCAACCACCACGCCGTTCGGCAACAAGGAGTATCCATTCGACCTGGCAGAGATTGCGGTGGCCGCTGGCGCCAACTACGTCGCCCGATGGACTACGAGGCACGTCCACGAGTTGACCAAGTCGATGAAGACCGCGCTCCAGAAGAAGGGGTTCGCCTTCGTCGAGGTTGTCTCGCAATGCCCCACCAACTTCGGCAGACGGAACAAGATGGCCGATCCAACACAGATGCTGGAATGGTTCAAGGAGAGCTCCGTCAGGCGAGACAAGGCGAGGCTTGCAGCAGTCGACCACGTAGACCTCAATCTGGCAGGTCAGGTCACCGTGGGGGAGTTCGTGGACAGGAACCGGGAATGCTACGAGGAACTCATCGGAGTCGAGAAACATGGATAGGCAGATCAGGTTCTCTGGCTTCGGTGGCCAGGGCGTCATCCTAATGGGCATCGTCCTCGGACGCGCGGCCGTTCTCTACGACAGACCGATCGGCGAAGACGGAAAGCCCAAGAGAAAAACTGCCATCCAGACTCAATCTTACGGCCCTTCGGCCAGGGGCGGCCATTCCAAGTGCGACGTCAAGATCTCGGACAAGGAGATGCTCTACCCGTTCGTGGAGATACCCGACTACCTCGTCATCATGTCCCAACAGGCTTATTCGAAATACATCCACGAGAGGAAGCCCGATACAAGGATCCTGATCGATCCGGACCTCGTCCTCGAAAGGCCGAAAGGGGACGTTTTCTATGTGCCGGCGACGAAGGCGGCCGAGAACATAGGGACCAGGATTGTTGCCAACGTGGTGATGCTCGGAGCTTTTAGGGAGATATCAGACATCGTCTCATATGATGCGCTGGAGAGAGCCTTGTTCGATTCCCTTCCAAAACCCACACACGATCTGAACAGGTCCGCTTTGGCCGTCGGGACCAAGCTGGGAAGAGAGGCGTTCGAGAACAAGAGCAAGGATTAAACAACATGACAACATTCGTATCGAGGGAGCGGGGAACTTGATAATCGAATCCGTGCTGAAAGAAGGCAGGAAGTCACTTGCGGAGAACGAGGTGAAGGAGCTTCTGCGAGAGTCGGGCATCCCCACAACGGATTTTCAGGTCGTGCGGAAGTTCGAGGACATCGACCAAAAGAAACTGAAGTTTCCTGCCGTGCTGAAAGTCTGCTCTCCGAACATACTGCACAAGACCGACGTTGGCGGCGTCATCCTCGACGTTGCCAGGGATCAACTCGAGCACGAATTCGCGAAGATGAGAGAGAAGTTCCCCACTGAACAGATCCTCGTGGAGTCGCATCAGGACAGGAGAGTCGAAGTCATCGTCGGCCTAATCAACGATCCGACCTTCGGCCTGACCGTCATGTTTGGCCTCGGTGGGATCTACACGGAGGTCTACAAGGATGTCACGTTCAGGGTCGTCCCGATCAAGAGAGAGGATGCCGAGGAGATGCTGAGGGAGATCAAGGCGGCACCGATCCTGGAAGGTTTCAGAAAGATCAAGGTCGACAGGGACGCGATAATCAACATCCTGATGAAGGTGTCCGCGCTCGGGGAGAAGTACATGGACAAGCTCGACCAGATGGACCTCAACCCCGTGTTCGTGAAGGAGAAGGGCGCCGTTGTGGTCGATGCGAAACTGCTCTTGAAGTGATGATTGATTGTGAGTGGAATCTATCTGTCGCGAGGTGTCTGCAATGATTGCTAGAGGTGGTCGTGGGTTGGTCGGGCTGAGCGCCGTTGCGACCGCTGCAGCTCTCCCGTTCCAGCTCTATGTGGCAGTCGGACTCGCTGGTCTGACCATCTTCCTTATCTGCGTTTTCAGGGACCCCAGAAGAACGATAGGGGACGGCATTGTGTCCCCGGCAGATGGAACGGTCAGAGCCGTTGACCACGAGAAGGGCCTGGTTTCCATCTATCTTGCGCTCAGGAATGTTCACGTTACGAGGGCCCCGCTTGAGGGAGTCTTGGAGAACTCCCTCCACACGATGGGAAAACACCGGCCTGCATTCTCGAAAGGGACGCCAAGCAACGAACGACTTGAGATGTCGCTCATGACCCGAATCGGCAGAATCTCGATAATCGAGATGACGGGCGCGATCGCTAGACGTATCGTGCCATATGTCAAGCAAGGCCAAGAACTTGGGAAGGGAACGAAGATCAGTCTCATTCGGTTCGGCTCCAGGGTGGACCTCTACCTTCCACCATCGAGTGTTCGGATAGTTGTTGAAAAGGGCCAAAAACTGCGCGCGGGCGTCACATGCATCGCGGAGGTCTGTGATGGCCGCGTGGAATAGAGTCTCTTTCGGAGACCTCTTCACGCTTGCGAACGGAGTCCTCGGGTTCATCGCCATCACCTACATCCTCGACCGGAAATTCCTTGCCGCAACCAGTCTTCTGTTCCTCTCGATGATCATGGACGGCCTTGACGGCATCATCGCGAGGCGCTTCGGCAGCAAGCATTCGATGGGACAGGTGCTCGACTCGATCTCGGATTCGATATCGTTTGCATTCGCACCTGCCCTTCTGGTATATGCTGAGTTCCATGCGACTCTTGGCTCCGGCCTGGAGAATGGTGCCGTGCTGGCATGCGCGGTCGCCATCCTCGCCACGGGCCTTTTCAGGCTTGCGAGATTCAGCGCAGGCGGGTACCAGCTCCCGCATTTCGTCGGAATGCCAGCACCGGCTGCCGCGCTCTTGATAGTCCTGCTGTGCCTGCTATTCGGAGCCACGAAAGGCCTTGAGCACAGCAGGTATTACTTCACCATTGAAGAGCTCCCATGGCTGGTCATGGGCTTCAGTTTCCTGGCGAGCTATCTCATGGCATCCGAGATTCCCTATCCGAAAGTCCACGGCAAGATGGCCGCTGCGACGGGGTTTGCCCTGCTACTGGCAGTCCTCCCGTCGGCTGCTGGCCTCCTCCTGGTCGCCGACCAATCATTATATACATCATTCTCACGTACCGCCACTGGCATTGCACTGGCACTGACTCTTGTCTACGTTTTCGGGGGGCCCATCTATGAAAGGATCGAGAGAAGCAAAAGCGGATAGCTACTTCTCGTGCTCTGACTCCGAGAGGGCGGCCTTTGAGGCTGGAGTCAAGATGGGCACGATATATCATCAGTTCGTCGGCGTGCCGCTCAGCGTGGAGAACGTGGAGACTCTCGAGAAAGCCATCGAGGCAGGAAGCAAAGTCCAGCCATTCGTCGAGCGCGTCAGGGTGAGGATCGACAGGTCGAAGCTGAAGAGCAAGAGGGGACAATATGATTACGTCTCCCTCACCGGAGACATGCTGGACGTGACCCTCGTGGTGAAGTACAAGGGCGCGAGAGTCAAAGCCTCGATGAAGTTGATCAAGGAGATGAACTACCCGCTGATGTTCATAGAGGAAATCGGGAAGAAGTGAAGGACTCCTGCCCGGTCGCTTGCTCGGATTGAGTGTGAAGATTTATGACATTCATCATATATTTGAAAGACCATACAGATGCCGTTTATCTGGGTGCCTGGTGACACAATGACGAGGGGGATAAAGGTAGGTATCACCGGACTTCCGGGGGCGGGGAAGACGCAGGCCCTCGTCAAGGTGATTGAGATGCTCGAGGAGGAGAACCTCACCGTCGGTGGCATGGTCACTGAGCCAATAATTGAGAATGGCAAGAGGGTCGGATTCTACGTTATGGACTGGAAATCCAAGCGCAAAGCCATCTTCGCCCATATCGATACCGAATCGAAGTTCTATGTCGGGAAGTACGGCGTGAACCTCGAAAGCCTGGATACAGTCGGTGTCGAGGCGCTGGTTGACGCGAGCAAGAACTCAGACGTGATCGTGATCGACGAGGTCGGCAAGATGGAGGTCGAATCTGAGAAGTTCGTGAAGGCGGTCAAGGATGCCATGGAGGTCGACAAGCCAATCATATTGACGCTTCACAAGAAATCCAGGAATCCACTCCTACAGGACATCAGGAGAAGGGACGACGTGCGGATACTTGAGGTAACGCCCATCAATCGAAACCTCCTACCTTACAAGATTATCAAGCTGATGAAGGGCGAGTACGTTTGACGCTTTCCGGTCTTGCTCAGGTGAGAGAGGGGACCACTGACCTTCTCGTTCCCGAGAGCTACTGTAAAAAAGGCCCTGGAACGAAAACTGGCGAGGTCTTCTACAACAAGCAAATGGAGTTCGGCAGAGACATCTCAGTCATGCTGGGCCGCGTGATCTTCAGCGAGGGACAACGCATTCTCGACGGGCTGGCCGCAACTGGCGCGAGAGGACTCCGACTAGCAAACGAGTGCGGAGTGCGCGCGGATTTCGAGCTGAACGACAGGGACCTCAGAGCGGCTGTGTTGATGAAGCAGAACGCGGAACTCAACAGCCTTGGTCATGTTCGTGTGAACTGCAGAGACCTCAGAAGCCTGCTCTCTGAGGAACAGTTCGACTACATCGATATCGATCCCTTCGGGACGCCTGTGGACTTCATCGATTCAGCCGTCCAGAGCTGCAGGAACAATGGCGTGATCGCCATCACAGCGACAGACACGGCGCCACTGTACGGGACCTACCCGAAGACATGTTTTCGCAGATACGGAGCAACCTCAGCGAGATCCCCTTTCGCTCATGAAACGGGCCTCAGAATCCTGATCGGATTCGTGGTAAGAGAGGCCGCCAAGCACGATCGTGCGGCTGAACCGCTATTGTGCTATCACGCTGACCACTACTTCAGATGCAATCTCAGGATTCGTAACGGAGCTGCGAGGGCCGACGCTGCCATCAAGAAGCTCGGGTTCATCGGCTTCACGCGTTCCACTTTATCAAGGACCGCCGAGACTGCAAGGGCAAGTGACAAGGACGCTGGGCCGCTCTGGCTTTGCGAACTCTCATCCAGGGAAGTGCTCAAGGACATGAAAGCGACCGGTGACCTGGGGACTTCTGTCAGGTGCGGAAGGATCCTCGATGTCTGGAAAGACGAGGCAGGCATGCCTCCGCTGTACTACGGCATGGACGAGCTCGCGAGGAAGACGAAATTGTCCCCGCCCAAACTGGTGGAGTTCATAGAGTATCTGAGAGCCAACGGAGCGAGAGCTTCGAAGACTCACTTCGATCCGAAAGGACTGAAGACCGATCTCGAAGCATCCGAGCTGTTGGAGCACTACAGGAAATACCACAAGAAGAGATGATTGCGGCCCATCAAACGTTTTATTAGGCGGGCTAGGATTGCTTGTATCGATAAGATGCCGTCATTGGTGGTCATTGGCTCTCAGTGGGGAGATGAGGGCAAAGGCAAGATCGTAGATTTCTTGGCGAACGAAGCCCACATGGTCGTGCGGTTCCAAGGAGGGAACAATGCGGGACACAGCGTCAAAGTCGGCGAGGAGCTGTTCGCGCTTCATCATGTCCCGTCGGGCATTCTCAGGCCTGGTAAGATTGCGGTCATCGGGAACGGTGTGGTCATCGACCCTGGCGTCCTCATCAAAGAGCTCGAAGACCTCGAATCACGTGGGGTGAGCGTGAAGAACCTGAGAATCAGCGATAGAGCGAACGTCATCATGCCCTACCACAGACTGCTCGACGGTGCCGAAGAGAAGATGAGGAAGGGGGGAAAAGTCGGAACGACCGGACGCGGGATCGGCCCGTCCTACTCGGACAAGGTCGCGAGGCTAGGCGTTCGGATGGGGGACCTCACAGACGAAAGCGCCCTCTCTGAGAAACTCGAATTTCTCGTGCCGCTGAAGCAGAAGATCCTCGAAGCATACGGCGACTCGATCATATTGAATCTCGATGCGATCAGAAACGAGTACGCCGGATATGGAATGAGACTGAAGCATCACGTCGTCGACACGGGAGCACTCGTCGATGACTCGCTGCGTAGGGGAAAGAGAATCCTTTTCGAGGGCGCTCAGGGGACAATGTTGGATATCGATCACGGGACATATCCCTTTGTGACCTCGTCAACGACGGTCGCGGGCAACGCTGCATCTGGTTCCGGCATCTCTCCTCTGGCACTGGATGATGTGTACGGCGTTGTCAAGGCTTACACAACGAGGGTCGGGGAGGGCCCATTCCCGACCGAACTCACTGATGGAATCGGAAAGCGGATCGCAGAGAAGGGAGGCGAATTCGGAACGACGACCGGGAGGGCCAGAAGATGCGGTTGGCTTGATCTCGTGGTCACGAAGTACTCCAGCTCACTTTCTGGATTCACCGGACTTGCAGTGACGAAGATCGATGTCCTCGGAGGCTTCGACCAGCTGAAGATCTGCACCCACTACGTTCTTGACGGCAAGAAGGTGTCGAGAATCCCCGCAGACCTGAGACTCCTCCAAAGATGCGAGCCCAAGTACGTAACCCTCGATGGGTGGGACGAAATCAGCGACGCAAGCATGAAGAGAATCCTCTCGAAGGGCTACGCCGAGCTCCCCGTGAACATGAAGAAGTACGTTAAGTTCGTCGAGAAGCAGATGGGAGTCCCCGTTGCGCTCCTTGGACTCGGCCGAAGAAGGAACGAGATCCTCGACCTGAGAAAGCGGAAGTGGGGAAGTCGCAGGAAGTAGCCGCGGTTTCCTGCCAGATCTTCGATCTGGCAATGCGAGAAACCCCTCCCATCATCATTAAATAAGCCTCCAATCATCCAAGCACGAATGCGCCGGCTCATCATCAGTGAGAAGAATCTCGCCGCGCGGAGAATCGCACTCATACTCTCCGACAACACGCAGAAGAGTCGTTCTGTCGCAGGCGTTCCTGTTCTGACATTCGCCAAAGGACCCGATGAATACTTCGTGTTGGGACTCAGAGGACACATCATAGTCCTGGACTATCCAGACAAGTACAACAACTGGGACTCAATCCCACCGAAGGACCTAGTTTATGCGAAACCTGAGAAGAAAGTGGATCCGACGGCGAAGAAGATAATGAACGCCCTGAAAGACCTGTCCAAGTCGGCGGACGAAGTAATCATCGCAACCGACTACGATCGAGAGGGGGAGCTGATTGGGGTTGAGGCACTCGAAGAGGCTCAGGTAGACAAGCCGACGCGAAGGGCGAAATTCAGTGCGCTAACGAAAGGCGAGATCGAGAGAGCATTCACGGAGTTGGCCGAGGTCGACTATCGCCTTGCATCCGCAGCCGAAACCCGGCAGCTCATCGACCTGGCTTGGGGAGCTTCGTTGACCAGGTTCATCTCGCTAGCTTCCGGTCAGCTAGGAAAGGATTTCCTCTCAGTGGGGCGCGTCCAGAGCCCGACGCTCGCACTCGTCGTTGACAGGGAACGGGAGATCAAAGCGTTTAATCCAGTCCCCTATTGGCTGGTCACTGCAGACCTGAAGAAGGATTCGGAATTCAAAGCTTCGCACAAGAACGGGAAATTCCTCGACAAAGAGGCCGCGCAGGCTGCTTTCGGGAGAGCGAAGTCGGCAAAGATGGCGTCAGTCAAGGAATTCAAAGAAGAGGAGAACAACGAATGGGCTCCTTGGCCGTTCAGCACCACGATTTTCCTCATGGAGGCGAACAAACTCGGCCTCTCGCCATCTCAGGCAATGAAGATCGCCGAGGACCTCTACACCGATGGCTACATCTCATACCCGAGGACGGACAACACCGTCTACCCGCCTTCGCTCAGCCTGAGAACGATACTCGAGAAGCTCAGGAGATCTGAATTCGCGAAAGAGGCGGAGGAAATACTCTCTCAGGAGAGTCTGCGACCCTCGAGAGGGAAGAAGAGCACCACTGACCACCCGCCCATTCACCCAGTAGAAGCAGCGAAGAAGGGGGAACTCAAGGGGCACCACTGGGATGTGTACGAACTTGTCGTGAGAAGATTCCTCGCCACTCTCGCACCCCCCTGCAAGTCATTGACGACTCCTGTTGAGCTGGACATAGGTGGAGAGCCTTTCACGTCGGAAGGCTACAGAATCATCTCGCCGGGTTGGAGGAAGTATTATCCATACTACAGGGTGACCGAGGTCAACCTGCCTCTACTGAAAGTCGGAGACACCGTTGAGGTTCTGAGGATTCAATCCACCGAGAAGAAGACGACACCACCAGACAGATACTCCCAGGGCTCCCTGATCAAGAAGATGGAGGACCTCGGCCTGGGAACCAAGAGCACGAGGCACGAGACTATCCAGAAACTATATGACCGAAGGTTCGCGAAAGGAACTAGAATCATCGAACCGACAGAAAGTGGCGTTGCGGTCATTTCTGCGCTGGAAGAGCACGCGAACGACATCACGAGCGCGAAGATGACATCACACCTCGAAAGCGACATGGACATGATAGCTGCTGGCGAGCTCCAGCAGGATGAGGTCGTCGAGGAGAGCCAAGCGATGCTCGAGGACATCATGAACGTCCTCGAGAAGCACAAGAAGGAGATAGGGGAGCACATAAGAAAGGCCCTCAGAGAGCAGCATACTCTGGGAACCTGTCCGAAATGCGGGACCGGCCAATTGCTCCAGATCAGGATGAAGAATGGAAGCACATTCGCTGGATGCTCCGGCTATCCAGAATGCAGAAACACCTATCCACTGCCAAGTGGGATGTTGGTTCTCGCCACTGATGTGAAGTGCTCGGTCTGCGGTGCACCCAAAGTGAAGACCGTCGCCAGAGGACAGGCGCCGGTGACAGTCTGCATAAATCCGACATGTGCTGGAGCGCTGAAGGAGAGGTTCGTCGGCAAATGCCCCTCTTGTGGAGGAGATCTCAGAGTCATCCAATCCAGGATGGGAAAGAGATTCGCAGGATGTTCCAACTACCCGAACTGCAAGGTGATGTACCCGCTTCCGCAGCAGGGCAGAGTAGTCCCGACAGGACAGGTCTGCGACGCATGCGGTTCCCCAACCATCCAGATACTTATGCAGAATAGGGGGAGATGGACCCTCTGCCTCAACATGAGCTGCCCAAAGAAAGCTCAGAAGGCCGCGAAGAAAGCCGCAAAGGAAGACGCCGCCAAAGGAGACGAAGTCTCAAAGAAGGATTAGAGCTCACTCCTTGGGAGGCGGCGGCACCTCTTCTTCGACGACATCCTCCAGGCCGGTATCGACATCCGAAGATTGGGCGGGTCCCTTTGGCTGGGCAATCCCCAATTTCTTATCGATTGCATCAAGGCGCTTGGCTAAATCCATAAGCGTGAACCGATGCTCGGAGAAGCTGAGAGCAATTATGAGAGCAGCGTCGACGAACAACCACAGCACTAGGACCCACAACAGGATTGTCAACAAATCCCAAGTTCCGGTAAAGGCGACATCGAAATTGGCCTCCTGCATAACTGACTTGAGGTCATTGACTAATTTATCCGCGTAGAGCATTATCACGATTCCAAGAATCACAAGGAAGACCGCTTTCACCCATCTGCTAGCCATCATTGGTGTTACCTTGATAATACCACCAAGGGTCAGTATGCGCTGGATGGTTTTTATATATTGCTCTCGAATGTTTATACGAGACGGGTCTGGAACAATTCGGGTGTCGAAGACGTCCGCGAGCTCGAATATCGTCACTCGGCTGCTACATGTAGTCAGAGAAGCGTAATATGCTGGTCATCGTCAAGGACGAGATGCTGGTCAAGGTCGATCCAAGGAACAGCAGCAGAACGTGCCCGATATGTGGGAGAATACAATATTCCCGAATGGGCACCGAATTCGCGTGCGAATGTGGCTGGCGCCTCGACAGACACATCAACGCCAGCATCAACCTGCTGCAGACAGCCGTCTCGAAGGGGATGGCAGGGGGTTTAAGGTTCAACCCCGGCGCGTTCCAGCATGACGTGATGATGATCCAATACGAGCCAGCGATGGCCGCACGGTCGGAGCCGAATGGAATGAGTGGCATTGTTGGGGTGACCCAGAGGTCACCACCCGACTATGCAACAGAACCATGCGAGACCATCAAGAGAGCAGCAAATGCCGGACGGCGGGACCGAATTCGAAAGTCCTGAGTTCTGTAGACCTTTCAAGCGGAAACAGCGTGATGTCAGGCTTCTCATCGAAGGCTTTGGCCTTGTGATACCAAGCGAGTATGCCCTGGAGTTGGTCAGCGTATTCTGAGTACCTGGCGATTATGTAGTTGGCAACCCCCTCATCGGCTTTTGAAAGCGTGTAGAAAGACAGATCCACGACTTCCTTCGGCTGGCTCTTCAGTCTCTTTTCCCAGGATACTTCCATGTTGAACTTGGGGTGAGCGACGGCACATATCTCGAAGCCCCACTTATAGAGCCTCGGCAGGCATACGGGATTGCAGATTCCTTCTTCGAGCAGCTTGTTTCTGATCCTGGTTATCGCCTGTCTTGAAAGGCCGACGATTGCCGCGATCTCCCTATCAGACGCGCGTGGATTCTCTACCAGCGCCACGAGAGTGGTTTGTTCGGTCTTGCTGAGGTCCGGAGACTCAACCTCAGCTGAGACTGGAGCAGAGCATTTCGGGGGCGGAACATCCAACTGGAAGAATCTGTGGACTATTGGCGCGAAATTGGGGACCAGGTTGACCTTGGTTAGAGCGAATGGGAAGACCGAGCTGACCATCCTTGCTTTGGACTCGCGTCTAGGTCCGCTGAAGAACTTGTTGTGGTTCTGGACAATCGCATCGTACTCGGTTGCGTTCTTCAGCGCTGTATAGAAGACAACTGAGTTCCCGCCCGTCAAACCATGGAACAGCTGTGGGGTTTTGTTGGAGAACTCGATGTAGTTGTTGGCTCGGGCGTCGACTCGCTCGGTGGGTTCGGCAGTGCCCATATGAAACCCGATCATCTCACAGCCGAGCTTGTTGAAAGCTGGCACGTTCACGAAGGTGATGGCGCCAGCGTCGAGGAGTCTCCGACGGATCGACGCAACGGTCCCCTTCTTCAGGTTGTAGATGTCTGCGATCTGAGCATCGGTCCTGGTCGCATCTTCCGCAAGGCCCAGAATCACTAGCATCTCGGACTCGAGGAACTTCCACATGTGAGGAGGTAGATTGGCATATTTCAATTAAAGTTATCCTTCTTAGAGAATTGCTCATTTTACAGCCATCTATGTGGCAGTATTGCAGCAATCTGGCATCTGACCATCAAAAGGGTTATGGTCAGTAGAATGGATTGGGGGGAGCCATTTTGGCAAACACACTCTTTTGAAGGAAAAGGAGAGGTGTGACCAAAGGGTGATGCCCAACTGCGGTGGAGTCTCCTCCACCCCCTTTTTTTCTTTCCACGATCCTCGAGCGCATTAGCTCTGCCTGTTGAAGTGATCGAACAATCATGAGGACGCAGGTGATCTAGGTTTTCTTCGTTTCTCGGGTCTTTATCCTGAGGCCCTTATAGCCACACTTCCTGCAACGCGTCGCCCTTATGGCGTTTCGAGCATTGCAGTTCATGCAGATCTTCTTGACCAAGTTGCGCGCCTCGGCCTCCGGGAACCTTGCCATTGTCGGTCCTCTTGCGCCTCAAACAGACATTCCGTATATAACCGTTGCGCACCAGCACTTTACTTCGGTCTCTTGCCCTCGTGCGCGAAGTGCGCAAGAAGAGCCTCCAACTGGATTCTCTCGCTTGCCCCGGACACCATCCGGAATTCGGCCTCGCCCACGCGATCGATCAATCGTATTTTAGCATCCTCGCTGACGCCTAGTTCGAAAACTGCCCGGTGGATTCCCGCAACGATGTCCTCTCCAGACAGACCGTGTCTCGCAATGAGCTCGTCAAGTCTGGACCTGGCGGCAGTGAAATTACCGCTGAGAGCGGTTGAGAGCAGTTCTTGGATCTCGGAGGGCCTGATGTTCTCGGTGGACTCGAAGACTGAATCCTGGTCGACGCGCTTTCCGAGCGATGCAGC